>Ga0247664_1000079_pt1 | contig 24790 bp, 16 predicted proteins | sample CNK05_metaG_FD_182715 | JGI IMG/M metagenome (GOLD analysis project Ga0247664, IMG submission 182715) | Soil microbial communities from Purdue University Martell Research Forest, Indiana, United States - CNK05 | ecosystem: Environmental > Terrestrial > Soil > Temperate forest > Bulk soil...
AGGGGTGCGGCCGGCCGCCAGTGGGGAGTTGGTGTTGGGAGCCAGCGCCGAGCCGGTGGCCAAGACGCGGAATCCGCCGGGGTTGGGGGCGGTGCCGCCATTGAGGGTACGGAACTCGAGTGTATTGAGCCCCGGGACGAAACCGGTGGCCAAGGGGAAAGGCGCGCTGAGCCCCGAGAACCCCGTGTAATTAATGCCGACGTTATTGCCGTTCAGCAGCACGTCATCCACTTCGTCGTCTGCTGCCACCGACAGGTTGATCTGGGCGGTGTCGGAGAAAAAGCCGTCGAGCGAGAAGGTGGTGCGGAAATAGTAGGGGCCGGCGTTGACATTAAACACGCCTGAATTCGTGACTCCGATCCAGGTGGAAAGCGAGTTGTTGGCCAGCCAGGCGCTATGATTGATCATGACGATGGCGTTAGTGGGAACCGTCCCGCCTTGAGCAGAGAAAGTGAGCTCATAATGCGGGTCGCGTTGGCCGCTGCCCAACACCACGCGGTTCGTGCCAATCCCCGTGCTAAACAGGGTTGGGATCGACCGATTCGTCAACGAAGGTCGATTGGCCCACACGGCATCGTTAAACCCGAGTTGCCCCCAAGTGGGCGCAGGATCGACCCCGGTCTGCTCGGCTCTCCAAGCTTGATCGATGGCGATCAATTGAATTTCCGAGGCCGTGTTCAGAATGAAATTCACCGTGCCCGGCGTGCCGCCCACCTGCTCGCTGACGGTCCAGTTCGCCGCCGGGCCACTGGCGGTTTCCCCGTTCTTTTTGGCCAGCGAAAACCCGGCGCCGTCAGCTCCGACCGGCCAATCTCCGTCGACGCCATAATTCACTTCGTCGACGACGCGGCCGCTGTTGTTGAGGAGCCGGAGTTCTTCGCCGCTATTGTTGAGCCGGCCGGTAAATGGGCCCCAGATGTTGGTGACCCCTAAAGCGGCTTTGAGGGCCTCCGGCGCCACCGAAACCACCAGGTAACCGCCGCCGCGCACGATGGTGTTGGAAAGGAACGTATATTGAACGCCGCCCTGAATCGACCACCCCGAAATGTCCACATCCACGGCCAACTGATTGCGCAGTTCGATCCATTCCATGGCCGGCTCATTGGTCGCGGGATGATACATGATCTCGTTGAAGCTGACCGTGCTATCGGCCTGCGCTCGAGAAAACACGGAAAGAAGAAGCAGCCAGGAAAGCAGAAACGCTCTATTCATAGACAACAAGCCATTACTTAAACTGCGATTGCGTAGACTGGGACGGTCAACGACTCACGGCACGCCGTGTCCGATCCGGACGAAGCGGCCCTCTGGGTGCGATGGAACCGGATTAGTATTACAAGACAACCCGGAAAAAACCAGCCTTTCTTGAGGATCCGATCCCCGCGCGGTGCATCCCGAAGTTGTTGGTGATTTTGCTGGACTACCGTTTCGGGGTGGTGTCAAAGTCGGGTCGTGGACACGGAAATCGAATTGCAAGGGCGCCGGATTTCAGGAGTCGAGATGAGGTGGCTGTGCGGCTGGATAGAGGAACATCCTCAGTGGAGTCGCAAACGGTTGGCCCGTGAGCTGTGCCAGCGGTGGCAGTGGATGGATGGCCAGGGGCGATTGAAGGATTTCGCCGCCCGCAGTCTGTTGATCAAGCTGGAAAGGCGAGGTGTGGTGAAGTTGCCGCCGTTGCGACTCTACAATCGGCGGCCACCGCGTGGGGCGCCGACTTGGGAATCCTGGGAAGAACCGGTGGTCTGGGAGGGGAGTCTGGCGGAGATTTCTCCGATCCGAATCGAGCCGGTGGCGCCGGGAACCGAGGCCCACCGGCGGTGGGGTTTCTACCTGCATCGCTATCATTACCTGGGCTTGGCGGTGGTCGGAGAGAATATGGGGTATTTGGCTCGGGATGCTCAGGGGCGAGAAGTGGCTTGTTTGCTTTTTGGCGCGGCGGCGTGGCGGTGTGCCCCGCGAGATCGAGCTTTGGGATGGAGCAGCCACACGAGGAAGGAGGGGCTGGCGCGGGTGGTCAACAATACCCGCTTCCTGGTGTTGCCGTGGGTGCGGGTAAAACATTTAGCCAGCTGTGTGTTGGGTCAGGTGGCTCGAAGGATCGAGCAAGACTGGGAACAGAAGTATGGTCACGGTTTGGACTGGTTGGAGACGTTCGTTGACCGAGAGCGGTTCCGGGGCAGCTGTTATCGAGCGGCCAATTGGCAGTGCGTCGGTCAGACGCAAGGACGCAGCCGTCAGGATCGCGATCATCAGCTGAGAGTTCCCGTGAAGGATGTGTATCTGTATGCGCTCAAGGGACGGAGGAACCGATGAATCGGCTGCAACAGATCGAAAAAGAGGTGTTGGCTTTGGGCCGGGAATGGACCCGAGCGCTGCTGGAGAAACGCCTGCAGGAGGAGTGCTTGACCATCGAGATGATTTCACCCCGGACTGGTGAGCAACTGGAGAACACGCGGTGGCGTTCCATGGGGCTGGATACCGTAGTTGGAAAGGTCGACCTCAAAGTCCACCACGGCTATTGCGCTGAGGAAGAGGGTTGGGTGTGTCCAACGCGCGTGGCTTGGGGGCTCAAGGCCTACGAGCGCAAGACCCCGGAGTTGCAGGCGCGCTTGGCCTACACCGCCAGCGTCGTCGGGTCTTACGCCGAGGCCGAGAGGATGGCGACGACCTGGGGCACGCCGAGCAGTGACGGTTGCATTCATCAGTGCGTGCACAAGCTCGGGCAGCAAGCCCAAGAGTTGGTGATGCCCACTCCGGTGCTGGCTCCATCCGAACCCCCGTTCAGCTTGGTTCTCATGATGGACGGGTGGTTGACCCGCGAGCGAGGACCCGACTGGGGGGCTGGTCCTCGCAAGAAAAACCCCGAACGCGTTGAATGGCGGGAGATCAAATCAGCCGTGCTTTACCGCCTGGAACAACGGGCCGAAAATGCCTCCGGACGTGGCCTGCTGTTGGAGAAATACGTGGTGGCCACTCCCCCAGAAACCAGCCCGTTGGATTTTGGCCAGGCCGTGCGGCAAGAGGCGATGCGTCGAGGCTTGGCCCGGGCGCAAATCGTCTACCTGGTGATGGACGGCGCCGTTTGGCTCTGGGACCTGGCGGAGGACCGCTTTAAAGCCGCCGTCAAGACGTTGGATTTTCACCACGCCAGAGAACATCTCAACGTGATTGCCGAAGCGCTCTTCGGAGTGGGGACCCCACAGGCCAAGGACTGGTTGGTCCAGCATCTGGAATCTCTCCGCCACGGCGATGAGTCACGGGTCGTCAACCAACTGGAAGACTTGCTCAAATCTCAAGCCAAGCGCCCGAAGCCAACCCGGAAAATCATCGCCCGCGAAGTAAAATACTTCCGCGGGCACCGGGAACACCTCCACTACCAAGACCGGGAAAACGAAGGGGCACCCTTGGGCAGCGGTGCCGTCGAATCCCTCGGCAAACAACTGCAACGTCGCCTGCGGGGATGTGGCCAGTTTTGGCAACGGCCCGGTTTGTCCCGCCTGCTCAAGCTATGTGTGCTCGTAAAAAACAACGACCTGCACCTTCTCTGGAACTGACCTGTCTACCCCTACTTGAGCCGCTCTCCTCTGACCGGCTCATCATTCTTACCGCCAAGACACGGTGGCTCAGCAAAATCACCAACAACTTCGGGATGCACGGATCCCCGCGGTAGGGCGCATTCACGGACTGCCGACCGCGAGAATCCCTCTCCCCTCAACGGGGAGAGGGCTAGGGTGGGAAGCGGCAGAAAAATGTTCGCTCCGGGGGCAGTGTCTGACCCCCCGAGCGGTATTATTCTCCGGTTGACCGTTGAATTCAACGTTCAACGCGCAACATCCAACTTTTGGAACTCATGCGCATCCAGCGACGCTGGTTTCATCTCCGTGCTGTAGCCTGGCCGGGTTGGTGGAACATAACGACCGTCGCGAAGCACGACCGGATCGACGAAATGCTCGTGCAAATGGTCGACATACTCGATCACCCGCCCCTCCATCGAACCACTCAGGGCCACGTAATCGACGATCGAAAGATGCTGGACCTGCTCGCATAATCCCACGCCACCGGCGTGTGGACACACCGGGACGCCGAACCTGGCCGCCAGCAAAAGCACCGCGAGCACCTCGTTCACGCCGCCCAGACGGCAGGCGTCGAGCTGACAAAACTGAATGGCGCCCGCCTGCAGGAGTTGTTTGAACAGAACGCGGTTCATGCCGTGTTCGCCGGTGGCCACGCCGATTCCATAAGGTTCGAGCGCGCGCGCGATGGCCGCATGCCCCAGCACATCATCCGGACTGGTTGGTTCCTCGATCCACCACGGTTTGAAGGGCGCCAACTCTTTCATCCAAGTAATGGCTTGCGGCACGTCCCAGACCTGATTGGCATCCATCATCAATCGGCGTTCCCAGCCAATCTCCTCGCGCAGAATTGTGCACCGCCGAATATCATCCGCCAGGTCGCGCCCGACCTTGATCTTCAGGTGCGTCCAGCCCCGCGCCACGGCTTCCCGGCCGAGCGCGCGCAGTCTGGCATCGGAATAGCCCAGCCACCCAGCAGACGTGGTATAGGCAGGATAACCTTTGGCGCGGACCTCCTGTTCCCGCTGCTGTTTCCCGGCGGCCTGACGTTGCAACAACTCGAGCGCTTGCTCGGGCGTCAACGTGTCAGTGAGATAACGGAAATCGATGCATCTGACGAATTGCTCCGGAGACAGGTCGACCACGAGTTTCCAGAGCGGTTTGCCTTCCTGCTTGGCATAAAGATCCCAGACCGCGTTGACCACGGCGGCGGTGGCCAGGTGGATGGCTCCTTTTTCGGGGCCGATCCAGCGCAGTTGACTGTCGCCCGTGATGTGCCGCCAAAAGGCGCCCAAATCTTTGGTAAAGGACTCCAACTCGCTGCCCACCACCAATCGTTCCAGTGCCCGAATGGCCGCCACCACGATCTCGGTCCCGCGTCCGATCGTGAAGGCCAACCCATGTCCCTCGAGAGCCCGGTCGGTTCGCAGAATCACGTAGGCCGCCGAATAGTCGCGGTCTGGATTCATCGCATCCGAGCCATCCAACTGGCGTGAGGTGGGAAATCGAATGTCGCGAACGATAAGGTTGGTGATTTTCATTGGCCTGATGGCTCTGTTCAGATGGAGCACTTCCTTCGAATCTATACAGCTTACGTGTGGACTATAGCGGCGGTCTATGTCCGCCGTCTTTCCATTGTGTTCACGCACGGCGGTCGCAGACCGCCGCTACAGTTTGTTTAGCTGCGAAGCACCGATCGACGCTTGGGTTCCGCGTTCCGCTTTAGATCTGATAATCCACCTGGACCGGGGCGGCGCGTTCGCGTTTGCTGAGCACCCGCATCTTGATTCCTTCAAAGACGACCAGCGAATGGGGCGGCACGCTGGTGGTGAGAAACACGTTGCCGCCGATGGTGCTGCCTTCGCCAATCACCGTTTGCCCGCCCAGGATGGTCGCGCCCGGATAAATGGTGACCCGATCTTCGATGGTCGGATGCCTTTTGCGACCCCGCAATTCTTCCACGGCGCTGGTTGACTTCGCCCCTAACGTCACTCCGTGATACATCTTGACGTGATTCCCGATCTGGCAGGTTTCACCCACGACCGTGCCGGTGCAATGGTCCACAAAAAAATGGGAGCCGATGCGCGCGCCCGGATGCAATTCCATGCCGGTCCGCGCGTGAGCCCATTCGGTCATGATCCGAGGGATCAAGGCGATTTGTTTGCCATAGAGTTCATGGGCCACGCGTTGAACAGCGATGGCCTCGATGAACGGATAGGCCACGATGATCTCTTCCTGGCTGAGCGCGGCCGGGTCCCCGTTGTAAGCAGCGTCGACGTCCGTCTGCAACAGCTCCCGCACACGCGGCAAGCTGGCGAGCAGATCGCTGGTGAATTCGCGGGCGGCCCGGCGCAGATCTTTCTTCGGCAACCCCTCCGGCGTGGCGTATTCCAGGCTTTTATAGAGTTCATTCTCGAGACGTTCCTGGACCGAATCCACCAACGAAACCATCTCGACCTTCAGTTCCGAAGAATGGATGGTGCGTTCATCGAAGAAGCCGGGGAACAACAGGCGCAACAAATCCACCGTGATGGCCGCGATGGCACTCTTGGACGGCAAGTTCTTGCCGTCCAGATGGTTGATCCCCCCGACTTTCGCATAAGAAACGATCAACTGGTCGGCTAACTGCGTCACTGTCGTTTTCACGCCCGCCAGTATTGAGCAGCCCGAAAGGAAAGGCAATCTGGTTGCTGGTTCCAGGTTTCCAGGTTCCAGGTTCCTGGTTCCAGGTTCCTGGTTCCTGGTTGCTGGTTCCTGGTTGCTGGTTCCTTGTTGTTAGCATCTTTCTGCCTTTTCCGCTTTCCGCTTTCCGCTTCCCGCTTTCCGCTTTCCGCTTTTCCCTTCCCGCTTTTCCTTTCCCGATTTATTGTGCGCGCCCATGCCCTGGAACGTCTTGATCACGGCGCGCACGCTCAAGCACGAATGGGTGGGCCGCCCGGCGCTCGTACTCCTGCGCGGCGCGGGTTGTGAACTCATTCATCCGCCGAAGTATGGACCATTGACCGCTGAGGAACTGGAGCCGCTGTTAGCCGGAGTAGAGGCGGTTTTTGCGAGCATGGACAAATTCACCTCGGCGGTGCTGGCTTCGGCGGCGGCAGCGCGGCTTCAGGTGATCTCGCGTTGGGGAGTTGGATACGATGCGATCGACGTGGCGGCCGCGACGCAGCAAGGCATCGTGGTGGCCTACACGCCTGGGCTGCTGAACGATGCGGTCGCTGATTACGCCATGGCGTTGCTGTTCGCGGTCGCGCGGCGCGTGCATGAAGGACACCTTTCCATGCGCGAAGGGAAATGGGCGGCGACCTGGGGTCACGACCTTGCCGGTAAAACTTTGGGCATCATCGGCTGCGGCCGGATCGGGCAGGCGGTGGCCCGGCGCGCCAGCGGGTTCAATATGCGATTGCTCGGGTGCGACATCACGCCGTCGGCGGAGGCCGCCGGTTTGGGCGTGCAGTTTGTGCCGCTGGACACGTTGCTGGCTGAGAGCGACTACGTTTCGTTGCATGTGGCGCTCACGCCGCAGACCCGCGGTCTGCTGGGCGAGGCGCAGCTGCGCCGAATGAAACCCAGTGCGTATCTGATCAACACAGCGCGCGGCGCGGTCCTGGATGAAACGGCTTTGTTGCGCGCGTTGAGCGAGGGTTGGATCGCCGGCGCGGCCTTGGATGCATTTACGGTGGAACCGTTGCCGCCCGATCATCCCTTGCGCGCTGCTCCGAATCTGCTGCTCACACCGCACCAGGCCTCCTTCGGGGTGGAGACCGGCGCGCGCGTCAGCGCGGCCGCCGCCCAGGCCATTGTGGATCTAAAAGCCGGCCGCAAACCGCAATGGGTGGTGAATCCGGAGGTTTATAAATCCCCGGCGTTGCGGGCCAAGCTGGGTTAGCGAAGCCGTCCAAATAATCTATGAAAGCCAATCCTGTCCGCGCCAAACTGAAACAAGGCCGTCCGAGTGTGGGGACCTGGCTCACGCTGCCCAGCCCGACCATCGCGCAACTGATGGCGAAGACAGGCTTTGAATGGCTGACGGTGGAGCTCGAACACACGCCCATTACCTTCGAGACGGCGGCGCAAAGCTTCGCCATCATTGCCGCGTCCGGCTGCGTGCCGTTGGCCCGGGTGCCGTTTAACACGGTCGAGAATATCAAACGCGTGCTCGACACCGGCGCGTGGGGTGTGGTGGTGCCGATGGTCAATACCCGGACGGAAGCAGAAGCGGTGGTGCGCGCCGCGCGCTATCGGCCGATCGGCGAACGCAGCATCGGCGGGCAACTGCATGCGACAAACTTCGACACGGACGCGGCCAACTACTACGCGCGGGCCAACGACGAGATCCTGGTGATCGTGATGGCGGAACACGTCCAGGGCATCGAGAACATCGAGTCGATCCTGAAAGTTCCGGGCATCGACGCCGTTTTTGTCGGCCCGAACGATCTTCATGCGTCGATGGGCTTGCCGCCCAGTTTCGACAGCGATCATCCTCAGTTCAACGAGGCGCTCAAAAGAGTCCTGGCCGGCGCCAAGGCCAACGGAATTGCCGCCGGCATCCATGTGGTGGATGCCACGCAGGCGCAACGACGGATCAATGAAGGCTGGCAGTTCATCGCGGTGGGCAGCGAAGCCGGATTCATGCTCTCCAAAGCCAGCGAGTTCACCAAAGCCCTCGGGATCGGACGCGGCCAGGCCGCGGTGAAGTACTAACGTTGGCTCAAGGCTGGCCTTCGAGAGGCTTATTCTGCGAGCGATTCGCTATGCATATCACTTGAACAGGTGCGGTCTTCGGGGTTAGATCTACCGGGTTGTTCAACCGGGTTGTTCAATTCTCTTTCGGCGTGCGCAGGCGATAAAACCGCGTGGCGTTGGTCGCCGGGCGAGAATCGTAGATTACAACCGGCCGATTGGTGGTTGTGGCCGGGAGATCGGAAACCTTGGACCAGGAGCCGCCGGGCACTTTGTCGCTGGACTGCACCGTATAAGTGCGATTGGACACGGCCTGGAATTCGATCCGCACCCACAAGTTGGAAGCGACGTCCGGCCGGGCCTCATCGACCTTCAAATAACTGCTGGGATCCGTTGGATCTGTCCCGGCGATGTACTCCGCTCGATTACTTTGGGAATCGCCGTCGGAATCGGCATCCGGATCGGCCACGTTCGGCGCACCGAAGTAGAGCGCCTCCCATTCATCGGGCAAACCGTCGTGATCGGAATCGATCAGAACCGTGAGCGGGGCCTGGCCGCTGCCAATGCCGAGCGGGGTGGCCCGGGTGCGGACGACGAGGTTATAGCTGCCGGCCTGGTTGGTCTGCACGTTGGTCAGGCTGAGGAACGTGAGGTTCTGATAAACCGTTTCACTGCGCACGACGGTGCTGCCGCGGCGCCAATCGTTGGTGAATGGCAGCGGATACCCGTAAACCACGGCGCTGAACGTGACATTGCCGCCTTCGACAATGGATTGCGGGGTGGGCCGGATGGCGAACACAGGCGGCACCAGAACAGTCAGGGTGGCGGAAGCGCTGGTGGGCCCGATGGAGTCATGGACGTTCAAGGTGTAAGTGCCCTCCTGGGCGGGTGTGACATTGACCAGCGTCAGGCTGGGTCCGGTGGCGCCGGGGATATCGACGTCGTTAAAGCGCCATTGATAATTCAGCGTGCCTGTGCCGATGGCGGTGGCGACAAAAGTAACATTGGTCGGGTTATAGAAGAACCCGTTGGTGTTGATGGTGACGGTTTGGATGCGGTTAGTGGGCGGAACAACGATGGTAGCCGGGATGAGGACGGTGAGGGTCGCGCTAGAACTGGCCACCGCGCCGGCCATGTTCAACACCACCGCCGTATAACCACCGGCTTGATTGGTCTGCACGTTGGAGAGGGTCAGGACGTTGTTGGTCGCGCCAGGAATGGTTAAACCATTAAAACGCCACTGATAGGTGAACGGCGCCGTGCCTCCAGCTTGAACGCTGAAGCTGGCACTCTGATCGCGCACCGCAGTCACAGGTTGCGGCTGAACGAGGATGACCGGCGGGAATTGGACAATCAAGGTGGCGGGATCGCTGGTGACGGACCCGGCGGCGTTGGAAACCACCACGCGATACTGCCCGGCGTGCGAGGGTTGGGCGTTTTCCCGAGTGTAAGTGGCGTTGGTCGCGCCGCTGATCGGTTGATTATTGAATTGCCATTGATACGTGAACGGCGGCGTGCCGCACACGCTGACACTGAAGGAAGCATCGGCGTTGGTGGCCACCACCAGGTTGTGCGGCGGATCCGTAATCGCGGGAAGTCCCGGGGGCAAATTCGCCCGCGGACGCCCCGCGGTGGGCGGTTCCGCTGACCAATTCAATGGATCGCATCCGTGCTGGACCAGGTCCAGGCGCTGCAAAGAATTCCCCGACCCATCCGTGCCACACGGCCAGGGCGCCTGGTCCGCGTAGATCACTTCATCGACCACCACCCAACTCGGTGAGTCGCCGGGAAGTTCGCCGGGCTGCGGACGTTCCAGGGCGACGCGGTCGGAGTTGTTGGCGAGCTTGCCGCCATACGGACCAAGGATCCGCACGGAGCCATCCGCAATACCATACCGAGACTGGAACTCGGCCAACTGGGTGGCGTTGGTGACGGGGTCAAAGTTCACGATCAAGATGTGTTCACCGCCGGCGATCTGCATGTCGGCGGGGAACAAGTAGGACACGCCGCCATCCAAACGCCATGGGCCGGCGGCGTTCGTCATCAGGGTGATTGTTCCGGCCGACTCCGGGCTGGTGATCTCGATGAATTCGTCCAGCGCATTGTCCAACACGTTGGTGCCGGACAGATCATCGGGCGGATGATAGAGAATCTCGCTGATCGCGATGTGCGACGCGGGCGGCGCGTTGTTGGCATTGCGCGTGCGCGGCGTCAACGCATACCAGAACGGCCCGCCATCCGGATAACGGCCCAAGGCCCAACCGTTCTCCTGACCCTTAAAGCTGACGGCGTCGACGATCCGATCCTGGGCGTTGCCCGGCAGATAAGAGAGAAAGACTTGCTCGCCGGATTTGCTCAAGCCGAACCCGATGTTGGTGGGATTATGGAAACCGGTGACTTCATCAAACGTTACGAAGCCACGGGCAGGGATAATCGTGGAGCTGGGGATAGCCCACTTCATCAGGTTGGCGAGGCTCGAGCCGTCGTCACTCAAGTACCAACCCGTGCCCAGGACGAGGGGCGAGTCCGTTGGATTATAAAGTTCGATCCAGTCGTTCGAATCGAATTCGCCGGTGAAATCCGTGTGGGCTGCCACTTCGTTGAGCAGCGGGCCGGGAGGCAGCGGCGGTTCACTGCGTCCGGGCGAACCGCGCAGGAAGGTGCTGGCGCGCCAGTTGCCGCCATATTCTCCCGCACCCGTCCCTTCCGCGCCCAAAGCTGAATTCTCGAGCACCAGCGAATGCCCCGCTCCATCCGCCTGCGGCGGCCAACCGCGGCCGTCCCCATACGTGAACCGGACGATGTCCGTCCCGCCGGCAGACGTGCGCAGAACCAGTTGTTCGCCGCCATTGCTGAGCCCGCCGTCGAAGGCCGCCAGGATGCTCACGGAATCGTCCAGCCCGTAATAAGCGCGGAAGGCGGCGACATCCGTGGTGCCGATGATGAGGAGATAACCGCCCGGCGGCAGCGTCGTGCCGGGCAGGCAAGTGAAGTCGATGCCTTGAGTAAACTTCACGCCGCTGAGATCCAGCGTGACACTAGCGCTGGTGTTATGCAATTCGACGTACTCGTACCCACTGGGTAACGGGTTGAACATAACCTCCGTAATGCGGAGGTAATTCAGCAGATCGGCCAGGTTCTCCGGTTCGCCGCAGGTGAACTCGTGCGGCAACGACCAATTGCTATTGCGCCCGTTGGCGTCGGTGTGCAGGACGCGGACGCGGTAGCGGCTGCCGATGCGCGGCACGTTGGCAGGAATGGTGCAGTCCGCATTGAAAGTGGTGAGCGGACCGCTGTCCCAGACGGATTGGATCTCATACTGGCTGGGAGCATCGGGCCCGACTCGGTCCGGCGGCGTCACCTCGGCGATGCGCCAGCGGATGGCCGCAAACGCGCTGCTGCCGGCGAAGCTGGACGAACGGAAGGTCAGCCGATTGAGCGGATAATTCTCCGGCCCGGTATACGTGAGGGTCGGCCGGGTCGGCCGGGCGTTGTCAACGGACATTGTATCCAACGAGAAGGCCGTGTTGGTGGCGCGATAGCCGACATAATTTTTCATCAGCTGAATGGCGCCATTAAAATTCTTGGAGACAGTGGGTTCGTTGGGGAACTGATAAAAACGGCCCTGGCCGGCTTTACTGCTGGGTTGATCAGTATACACGCTGCTGACCATCTTGGGGTTGTAATCCCACATGGCGCGGTCGGCATCGAGGATGGTGGGCCCGTTGGTGGGGCCGCGGACCAGGGCGGCATACTCGTCGAGCAACCTGAAGGCCTGGTCGGAATTCCAAAGCAGATCACGCCATTCCCGAACACGATTGCGGAACTCGGTGCCCAGGACCGGCCGCGTGCCCGGGATGCTGAAATTGCTTAACACGCGGCCTTTGAACGGTTCGTCTCCGCCCTGCTGACCGGCACGATACATGTTATCGGCCCAGGTCAGGTCCAGATCCCACGTGCAAACTTCCCACTGATTATTAAACGGATTGCGGAGGTAGAAATAATTCTTGCCGTCGGCGATGTCGTAATGGTGGATGGACTGCACGACGATCTGATAACCGTAATACTTCGGCAGATGGAGGTTCGTCCGCCACCAGGTATCCGGCAGGCTGGCATTGGTGACACTATTGTAGGCGCCCAGGAAGGCGTTCAGGTCTGATTTGTTGCTCGGGCCGGCGGCGCCCAGATTGTTCAACTCTCCCGTCCCGCCTTCCATCTTATAGAAATTCCCATCCGGAAGATCGTGTTCCTGCAGGAATCGGCTGTCTTCCTGTTCGATAGCCAGGTAGAGGCCCCAAAAATCTCCCTCATACTGCGTGGTGGGGCTGGCTTCCTGCGCGTCGTCGATGACGCGAAACGTGACGAAGGCCGTGTTGGGCGCGGCCACTCCCGCCAGTTGGAACAGACGGAATCCGAGCGACTCGAACATGCCCTGCTCGCCGCGATGATTATAATCACCCTGCTGGATGTTGGCGCCCAAGTTTAGTTTCGTCCACGGCGTCTGATAGCGGTGCCCCCAGTTGTCCCGCGGCTCGAAGTCGTGTCCGCGATTCATGTCGAATTTCCACATGTTCTTGCACATGGAATAGCGCCAGACCCCGCCACGCGCCCGGTAACGGACATGATCGTAAACCTTGTCGTCGTAAACCAGCGTGCCCCACCATTGATAGAGATCGCCGGTGTAACGACTGAACCAGGTCGCCGTGGCGACCGTGTTGCTGCGGGCGATCAAATGATACACCGGCAGACGGCCCATCACGTTGCTGGAAAAGGTTTGCACCACCCCGTTCGCCCCCGCGGCGCCCGGCTGCACTGCGCCCCGCCATCCCGGCACGCCGTCATAAACGAAATACGCAAAGTTCGGCTGCGGATCATCCGCATACGGCACACGCACCGAGGCGCCCAGGTTGTCGGCCACGCTGATGCGATAGCGCACCAGACGCCGATGTTGTTGCACGCTGGCCGGGATGAAGGCGCTGTAGATGGCGTCGCTCGCCGTGACGTCCGCGCCCGCTCCGTCGTCCGTCATCGGCACACTGACCCAGTTTGCATCGTTGGTGTAAGCGGCGTCGTTGCGCTCGATGTAACTGCCCGGCAACACCACCTGGTACTGCAACGTGACGCCCGCCACCCCATCCGGGTCGGTCACCTTGGCCGTGATCCGAACGGTCTGCCCGGAGACGGGCTGAGTCGGGTGATGATCGACCTGGCGGATCTGCGGCGGGGCGTTGGTCGCATAAACGGAGTTGATTCGCCCCGGCGTGGGCCCATGCACGGCCGCCGACTTGAAGGAAGAGCGCCAGCTTCCTCCGAGATTGTTGTCCAGAGACGGATGGATCAATTCGATGGAATAACCAGGCGGATCACCAACAGTCGGCCACGGAAAACCCAACTGATATTCCACTTCATCCTGGAGGGTGCCCCCAGCGTCGCGCAGTTCGATCTTTTCACCGTATTTGGACAAGGCAGAGAAGCGGCCTGCATTGAACGGCCCGAGCACGCCGCTCACGGCAAACTTGGTCTGAACGGCAGCCGGGTTCTGGCCGACCACCACATAACCGCCGGCCGCCAGGTTCGTGGAAGGGAAAGTGAACTGCAGACCGCTTCCCGCGAACAAGCTCCAGCCTGCGAGATCAACGGCTGCCGGGCCCGGATTGTGGAGTTCGATGAACTCCACCGCGTCGGTCTTAACGTCGGGATTGTAATGGATTTCGTTGATGACGATGGCGCCGGCCGTCGTGGAAACAGCTCCGACCACCCCGCCGCAAGCGAGGAAACGACTTAGTATATTCACAGGGAATGTGGGCGTGACACCATACATGAGGACCGCCGCAAAACGCAAGACCACCGCTATAAAAGCGTGAAAGAAAAGCGGAAAGAGAAAAGCGGAAAGCGGAAAGGCTGAAAAATATAACAACCAGCAACCAGCAACGAGCAACCAGCAACCAACCTACTCCGGATCTCTCCCCAGTTTCTCGTGAAAGAAGCGCAGGCATGACGCCTGAATGTACGGGACATACAACAGAGCTGTGTAATGGCCGGTCGGCACGATGATCGTTTCCGGTGTGCCCATGGCGCGGCGCAGTTCGAATCCTTTGCGGGATGGGACCGCGGTGTCGAATGTTGCCAGCACCAACAAGACCTTATCCGGATCGATCGAGGGGGCCACATTCAACGGGTCCGACAACATGACCGGCTTCAGGCCCTCGTGGAATTCCTCCAGTGTGATCTTGTTTTTCTCCATGTAAGCGCGGCGCCGGCGGGTGATGCCTGGTTCCTTCGAATAACTCACGATGTAAGGCAGATCTCCGCCCGCCAATCCGATGATCGAAGCGCGGATCCGCGGGTCCAACGGGGTGAGGAAGGCCGCCCGAATGCCGCCCATGCTGATCCCAAATATTCCGGCGCGCTGCGGATCCAGTTCCGGCCGCGTTTCGACCCAATCCAACGCCTGCCGGGAATCGAGGGCCGCCTGACGCAAGAGGTCATCGATCTCGGCGAGATGATCCGGTGTTCGGAGCCGGTCGCGTCGCACCAACACCGCCGCCAACCCGTGCCGGGCGAAATAAGCGCAGAAATATTTTTCCAACGGATAGCCGCCGCCAATGATGGGCAGAACGAGAACGACCGCAACCCGGTTGGTGCTCTTTGGACGATAGTAATCAAGGATCAACGTGCGATTGGTCGACGTATGGTTGGCATTCGCTTGCATGCTGATGCGTTGAATGCTGAACCGGGCGTTGCACTCCAGATTCGACACAGTGCAGATGAGAAGATCAGGGCGAGCGTACGTGACCGCCTCCAGAATACGGGCAGGCACCGGTTGAGGCGGGCGCGGCTTGGACGCTTCGCGCAAATGAAGACACCCTGAACTCAGGATGAGAAGAGCAAGCTGAGCAAGCCACCGCGCACCGGCCAGGACACTCCGCCGAGAAGGCCGCGGGCGTCTCGGAAACACCAACACCCCAAAACGGCGCCGCGAGGCTTGGTGGCCCGGAGACGAGCAGCAAGGCGGGAGGTGTTCCTCAGGAATGCCCATTCTGACAGGGATCTCGGCAAAGAAACCCCGGCGCTTAAGGAGACTTATGCGCTCTTTCGTTCCGGCCCCACGGGCGTGGAGGCCGGAGTGAGGGCGGCGTTCGTTTTCCCTACTTGCTCTTCCGTTCAATACCGCGAGGGCAGGCTGCGCCATTCGCGCACGAGTCCATTGAGGAAATGAACCTCCGCGCGGACGTACGAGCGGGGTTGATATCCGTAACCGAAATAATAAGGCCCATAAAAGGGGCGCGGGCCGTAGCAATAACCGTAACTCCAATAGGGATAATACGGGTAATAGTCGTAATAGGTCTCGTGGTAAAGCCAGGTCACCACTGGGCCTTCCGGAGCTTCGCCGGAGACGAGTCCGCTGGGTTTGCCCCAGGCGATATATACGGCATCCATGGGCATGCCCACTTTGATTTGGCCCTGGTCGACCGCGTTGCGCTGCTCCGGAGCCAGGTTGCTGTAGGCCGCATAACGTTCCTGTTTGCGGCTTTCGATCGTGCTGGTGGCGCAACCCGCGGTGAACAGCGCTATCAGCGCGAGCAGTCCACCGAATCTCATCCTCGCCAACATACGCTTATTTTGCCTCGAAAAGACCCTGAAGTAAAGCCGAGCAGCCGGGCAGCGTGCATTTAGACACTGCCCCCCGGAGCGAACATTTTTCTGCCATTCTCACCCCTCACCCAGGCCCTCTCCGCGTTGAGGGGAGAGGGATTCTCGCGGTCAGCAGTTAAATACTCACCGAGGTCACGTTGGCTCCAGGGGCAGTGCCTAAAATACCTCCAGCCGGGCACCGCGCGCCGAACAAATGGCTAGTTATTTGCCCGGGCCAACCCTAAGGTCAGGGCTCCTATGAATGACAGTTCTGCGTCGGCCAACTACACCTGGCTGGGATTCACTTTGTTGACGGTGGTGACCTGGGGCGTTTACGGCATCCTGCTTCATAAAGGGCAAGTCACGATGGGTGACCCGGCCAACGGCCGTTACAAAGCGTTTTTGTTTGTGGGGATCGCTTACTTCCTGACGGCGGTGCTGGCTCCATTACTTCTCCTGTTGGTCAAAGGAACAGCCTTCAGTGGCTATACCGCCAGCGGTTCCTGGTGGTCGCTGATCGCCGGCATCGCAGGGGCGATCGGGGCGTTCGGTGTGCTGCTTGCCTTCGGTGCCAAGGGCAAGCCCCCTGAAGTCATGGCACTGGTCTTCGCCGGCGCGCCGGTGGTGAATGCAATTGTTTCCTTGATCCTGACCCGGCACGAAATCGATTGGGGCCGTATTAACGCGCTGTTTTACGTGGGGATCGCCCTGGCGCTGGTTGGAGGCGGACTGGTGACGCTCTACAAGCCAAGCCCGCCGCCGCCAAACAAACCCAAGCCCGTCGCCATGCAGGTGTCTCCCAACGCCCCGGCGATGAAACCCTAGCCGTTCCGGCTGTGTCTTCAGCAGGTTTTCCTGACCGCCAAACCATCGTCCAGCGCCAAGGTGAGCAGCTCCAGTCGTTGCTGCGGGCCATCCTTCCGGCCAACCCCTTTTACACCGCCAAATTTAGAGATAGAACAGCGCGGATCCCTCCCAAGATTTCCGGCTGGCAGGATTTTCTTGGCGATTGCCCGTTCACGACCAAAGCCGAGCTGTCCGCCGATCAGGCGGCGGCGCCTCCTTACGGAACCAATCTTACTTTTCCCTTGGATCGCTACACGCGATGCCACCAAACCAGCGGCACTGCTGGTGCGCCTTTGCGTTGGCTCGACACGCCGGAAAGCTGGGAATGGATGCTGGGCAACTGGCAGATCATCCTGCGCGCGGCGGATGTCGCCCGAGGCGACCGTCTCTTTTTCGCCTTCAGCTTCGGGCCCTTCATCGGGTTCTGGCTTGCTTTTGAAGCGGCCGGCCGGTTGGGGTGCCGCTGTCTGCCCGGCGGAGGGATGAGCAGTCTGGCGCGTCTGCGCGCCATCCTGGACCACAGTGCCACCGCGCTGTGCTGCACGCCGACCTACGGTCTGCATCTGGCCGAGATCGCAGTCCGCGAAGGAATCGATCTCTCCACGTCGGCGGTGAAGAAACTCATCGTGGCCGGCGAGCCGGGCGGCAGCATTCTCAGCACGCGCGCACGTCTCGAAGCGGCCTGGCCGGGCGCGCAGGTGTGCGATCATCATGGCATGACTGAAACCGGCCCGGTCTCGTTTCCATGTCCGGCCCGGCCCAGGGTCTTGCATGTGATCGAGACCAGCTACATCGCAGAGATCATGGATCCAGCCGGCTCCAAACCAGTTTCCACGGGAGAGACAGGCGAGTTGGTGCTGACCACGCTCGGGCGAATTGGCTCGCCGGTGTTGCGTTATCGCACCGGTGATTTGGTTCGCGCGGCGGCGGAGGCCCTTTGTGCGTGCGGCCGCAGCGAATTGGCCCTGGAAGGAGGTATCCTTGGGCGCACCGACGAGATGGTGATCGTGCGTGGCGTGAATGTTTATCCCAGCACGATCGAAGATCTGTTGCGCGCCCAGGATGGGGTGGCGGAATACCAGGTGCAAGTGGACCGCAACCATCCGCTCACGCAGATCAGCATCCGATTAGAGCCGCGACCGGAGGTCACCGACCCCGGAGCCTTGGCCGCGCGGGTGCAAGCCGCCTTGCAGGATGTGCTGCATCTGCGTGTGCCAGTGCAGCCAGTGCCTCCCGGCCAACTGCCGCGTTTCGAGATGAAAGCCCGCCGCTGGGTGACTACAGAGTGAGCGGAATGCGGAATGCGGAGTGTGGCCTCGTAGCAATCGACGTCAGGAGGCCCATTCTAATTGATGACGAATGACGAATGGCCAATAGCCAATGCGAAACGGTTCATGAAAAGACTCTCACCCGGCCTTTTGGGAACCCCTGCGGAATTGCGGCCAGCGCGCCTTGTACCACCAGACTGCGGCGATCAGAAGCAACAGCACGATCCCGATGTCGACTTGGTGCGAATATTTTTGCACCACCGGCCAATGTTCGCGCAGCTTCATTCCGCAGAGCAACAGGAACGTATTCCAGAGGGTGGCCCCGACCACCGTCACGGCCAGGAAAGGAAGCATGGGAGTTTTGCCCATGCCGGCGGGGATGGAAATGAAATGGCGCACCACTGGAATGAAGCGAGCCACAAAGATCGTCAGCAAGCCGGAGCGGCGATGGAAAAACTGTTCGGTGCGTTCCAAGTCGCGCTGATGCAGGAGCAGATATTTTCCAACTTTGAGCACGAGCGGTTTGCCGCCGAAGTAGCCCATCCAATAGGAGAGCAGTGAGCCGATCAACGAACCGATGCTGGTGCTGGCGATCGCCGACCAGATGTTCCATTTCGCGTCCGCCACCTGAAAACCCACAAAGGGCATCACCGCCTCGCTCGGAATCGGCACGATCATGCTTTCCAACGCCATCAACCCGGCCGCCCCGGCGTAACCCGTCGTGTCGAGAACCTTCACTGCCATCTTCGTGATAAGCTCAGTAATCATGATTCAACTTTCAGCGCGTGATGAAGGCACGCACGTTGGCAAACCCCACCAGACCGACGCAAACGAAATTTGGAGGCTTCTACATCCCAGAATACCCGCGCGTCTACACCCGCTGACACGCTGTGGGCCGTCCCGCGTGACGGTCTGGGCGGTCATGGCCGGCGCTGAGCGGTCGAACGGGCATTTTGTTGCTGAGCCGGCAAGGTTTCCCCGGCAACACCTGCCGGAGCGGGCCATTTTTGCCCGAAAATGGCCGGCTTCGCGGGTTGGCCTGACTTCGCGGAGTCGAGCCAGGCGCGGCCAGCCCTCCCTCTGCGTTTGTGGCCGAACCGTATCGTCCACAAGCTCTTGACGCTCAAATCGGCTTCGTTGCGGCTAACCGGGTCCAAGCGGCTCAGGAAGTCCAATCAAGGCGTACAGCGAATCCGCGAAACCGGTTGGGTGGCGTTGGCAACAGCTGTGCTGAGCGTAGCGTCCTGTTGATGTGCGGCGGCTTGGTAGCAGCGACTGCGTCCAGCCACACGACTGTTCCTCCGGCCAAGCCGCCCATATCTTTCGGCCCGAAGATGGGCCGAGATTTTTTGACCGGTAACGTGGTGTGAACTGGTCAGTGCGGACGCAGCGAGAACAGGTGACACCCGGCGTAGCCATCATGCGGGCACGTTGAGCTGGCGGAATGGATTGCCGCAAGGTCACCCGGGATCACCTGCGTCGCATCACCGATGATGCGACTGTGAGCGTATCGTCACGAAAAGCTGGAGAGGGATCTCCAGCTTTTTCGTTATTTCTCGGACACCCAAATATTGCGATAGAAAACGGGGTTGCCATGGCCTTGGAGCTGGAACGGGCCGGGTGCGGGCGCTTCGGGCTGGCCACTGGGCGTTGGGCCATCCAGAGCGAGCTGGTCGTGGATGGTCACGCCATTGTGCTGAATGGTGACAGTGGCGTTGCGTGATTTCTTGCCACTGGCATCAAAGGTGGCGGCTTCGAAATCGATGTCGTACGTCTGCCAGACCAGCGGCGGAAAGCACATGTTCACCTTGGGACGCGCTTTGGAATAGATGCCGCCACATTCGTTGTTCTCGCCCTTCAAACCGAAACTGTCGAGCACCTGGACTTCGTAGCGGTTTTGCAGGTAGACGCCGCTGTTGCCGCGATCCTGGCCACGGCCCAGTGGTTTGAAGGGGAGCAGGAACTCAAAGTGCGCGTGGAAATTCTGGAATTTCTTTTGGCTGGTGCAGCCGGCCGCGAGGAACCCGCGATCGTCCAAGTGACCGCCGGCCCATTCCTGGGCATCCTTTCCATTGAACAAAACAACCGCGCCCGGGGGCGGCTTGGCGCCGAGGGTCGGGCTGGTGCGCGTGACTTTTTTCATCGTGTAGACTTCGCCGGAATCGGTTTTGGTGGTGATCGTTCCTGCGGCCACGGTGTAGGTCCAATTGTTCTTTTCGTTTTTGAACAGGATCTCTTTGCCGGAGCGGCGTCCTTCCACTTCCGTGCGCGGTTCGCCATCCCACCCGGCGCCGGGCAATCCGCCTTTGGAGATGACCAACCGGAACTGATCGTTGCCCAGCCCGATAATCTGGGCGCCGCCCCAATCATTGGCATATTCGCCTTGATCGATGTAATCCGACCCGGCCGTCTCCACGCTGAGATACGTTTCCGGCTTGGGCTTGGCGGGTTGGTTGGTTTCGGCGGCGGGAAGCGAAGGACGCGAAAGTAGAGCGCAGGTGATGACGCCGAGCCGAAGGGTCAGGAGCAGGGGGTTTATCTTCATAGGCATGAGTGGGGTTGAGGGTCGAGAATCATTGAATCGTTTCTCATTTCACAGAGGCCACGGCCGCGGCGTGAGTTTTGTGGATGGTGCCGTAGAGTTCCTTTTGGATCGACGTGCCATCCGCGGCCTGGAGTCTCAACTTAAGTTTGATTTGATTGACGGGTTTGAAGTCGGCCACTTCGAGCAACACGGTCTTCTTGTCGCTGGCCAAACGGGCGGACTTAATCTGGAGTTGGTCGTGTTTCTTAAGCGTGGGATCGACGGCAGAAAACTCGGGCGACCCGTACATGCCCGTGTAGAGATAGTTCCACTGTTCGAGGGCGTAGTTGGCCGGATCGGCGGCGGATGCAGGGTCCAATTCCCCGGTGAATTCGAGGCGGAGTCCATCTTGCATCGGTTGGAAGCGCGCGGGAGTATGCACAGGCGCACCGGTGTAACGCACGCGATAAAAGCCTCCGTCTTTGCTCCCGTCGGTCTGCCAGCCGCGCAATCCGCACACATAGATTTGGCCATCCTTGGGGTTGCAACGGCCGCGCATCAGCCCGGTTTGGAATTTGAGCGGGAACTTGACCATGGCCGCCTGCGTGACGCCGTCGATTTCATCCAGCAACACGTGGAAGAGGGTGCCTCGCCCATAACTAGTAAAGAGCAGATGGTTCTGGAGCGGTCCCCAGCGATCACTGGTCACCCAGACCTGGCCGCCGCTGGAGTTATCCATGTTCATGGGCAGCCAGACGATCGGTTGATCATAATCGACGGGAATGGGCGCCTCACCGTCGTAGGGGGCGATCTTCAATCGCGCGCGCACTTCGGGCAGGCTGGGATCTACCGTCAGGTTGGTCCCGTTGCGGCGCAAGGTCAGTTCCCGGTGAGCGGCCGGGGTCATGCCGTAAAAGCCGCCTGGTTTAACGAGGTTCAGCTTGCTGGCGGGCATCCAGTGGCCCTGGTTATCGCTGACCGTTAATTCGTCATTCGGTCCCATGCCGCTCCCATTCGGCGCCCGCAAACCCGTCGCGTACACCTCCAGCTTCGAACCGTCCTTCGACACTTTTAACATCGTTCCCTGCTGCGGGGTCCGGACATCCGGTGTCCAGGGCGACCCTTTGGCGTAATAGAAGTTGCCCGCCCGATCGGTTTGCAGGTCCAGGCAAAACTCGTGGTAGTTGGCCGTCACCACCGTGTCGTTGTTGAAGTTCTCGTAGAAATCGGCCTCGCCATCTCCATTTAGATCATGCAAACGCGTGATTTGATCGCGTCCGACGACATAGATCTCGTCCACCACCACCTTAAGCCCAAGCGGCTGAAATAGCCCCGTCGCGAACCGACGCCAAGTTAGTCGCTCCAGCTTCGCATCCAGCCCGGACACCACCCACACGTCCCCGTGAAAGGTGCAGATGGCGGCCCGGCCATCCGGAAAAAAATCGAACCCGCCGAAGAATGTGTTGGCTTTCCACGGGTTGGGCACGGGCTCCGTGAGGGTATCCACAACGTAAGGGCCGGAACCGCCGCTGGTGGCGAGTGTTCCTTGCGTGATGACCGGTTCCTCCCAACGCTTGGGCCCCCCTTTGGTGAGAGGCGTCAAAGCACTCGGCGCGGGCAGCGCTTGCACTGCCCCATCGAACTTGGACGCGTCGGCCGGCGAACCGCTCCACACCACCACGGCAAATGTTTGGCCCGCTTTTTGTGCTGCGGAAGTCCGCACCGTGACACGGCCGCCCGCTGCTTCCAACTTTGCTTCGGGCGCACCGATTATAGCGACGCACAACTGCGCGGGGCCCCGGGGAGAAAGGACCGGATCCAACTTGAGAATCGTGCCGGCTGCCTTGGCCGAGACATCCTGGGGCAGTCCGTCGCAGACCAGCAACGTTTGCTCCGCCGGCCGATCGAACTCGAAGGTGCGGGTAAATAATGTCAGCCCTTGCCGGAGGTCGAGTCCGGGCGATTCGAGCACGTGAGTTTGGCCCACGGAATACGACCAGATCACGGTTCGTTGGTGCAGATACAGACCGCGGTGTTTGGCCCAACTCGCTGGAAGCGGCCCCTGATGGCTGGGCCGCGGATCATCGAACACGCCATCGTGCGCCCAACCCGGACCAGGCCGCGTGCCGAACACCGGACTCCCGGCCACCTCGGGCGGCTGCGGATGGCTGATCTCTTTCATGTAATTGCCGAACTTGAGGTACTCACCTGTCCAGGCTAGCGACAGGCGCATCAGATCGGTGTCATAACAGATGAATGCAGTCCGTTGATCGCCCAAGCTCACCACGACCCCTTTCATGGTGGCGTTCGGTCCCGGATACCTGGCGAGGATCGTGCCGGAGAAGGTTGGACCCCGATCGGCTGGGTCAGGCTCGGCCGCGGCGTGGCCACTGGAGATGATCGCCAGAAGAAGGCTCGGCAAGAGAACTACAAAAACAGGCGCCACCGCCGCGCGCCAACGCGGCGCTCCAAGGGATAACAAGGTCTTCATCAGATTTTCGGAAGCGCCGACACTAGACGGCGGAAGCCGCGTGTCAATTCAGACGACTCTAGCAGCCGAGCTTGGCCGTCGTAGCCCGTTAGAGTGAGACTACCCAATCTAACGTAGCAGCCGAGGTAACGAGACTCTGATCTCCCGGGGCCAGAGTGAGCCTCCCAGAATCCATTCCACGAATCGGAGCGGGTCCCAGGCGATCAGCAGCCAGTTCAATCCCCAAGCCGTGTGGAATTGGAATTCGAACTGGAATTGGAATGGGTCACTTCAGGGGCAGTCCCGTGAGATCGGCGGCAGCTCTTTTCGCCCGCAACAATCCCCGCTCCAGCAGCCATGGGAAATGCCGCCGAACCACCAGGGTGAGGCCGAACGAGCGAATGGCCTTATGCTCGATGTGCGCAATGGCTTCCTGGACTGAGTCAGTGGTATGAATCAATTCCAAGTCTTGCCAGCCAATGGTTCCGAGCCGGGCCATTTTCGCCAGCAACAGCGTGAGCTCATGCCAATATTCTTTTCCCATCAGCACGATGGGAAAGTTCTTCACTTTACCGGTCTGAATGAGAGTCAGGGCTTCAAAAAATTCGTCCAGCGTACCCACACCGCCCGGGCACACGACAAAAGCATAGGAGTATTTCATCAGGAGCGTTTTGCGGACCGAGAAATAGCGCAACATCACTGAGCGATCCAAATACGGGTTGGGTTGTTGTTCGGTAGGCAGTTGGATGTTGCAGCCGACGGAGCGGCCGCCGGCTTCGCGGGCTCCCCGATTGGCGGCTTCCATGATTCCCGGGCCGCCGCCGGTCAGCACGGTAAAGCCGAGTCTGGCGATGGCTGCGCCCATTTGCCGCGCCATGCCATAGTGCGGATCCGATTCCGTCACTCGGGCCGAGCCAAAAACCGTGACACAAGGTCCCACGAAATGCAGCGCGCGCAGTCCCTTCAGGTAGTCATAGAGAATTCGTAACAGCGTCAGCAATTCGCTGCTGCGCGAGTGCGGTCCCTCCAGCAGATGATAGTCCGCCAGGATTTGGGCAGGTTGCGTGTCGGATTGTGGATCCAAATCCGTCTTGGGCCGGTCGGCCTGCGACCCTGGCGGGATCTCTGGGCTTCCCGTTGGTTTGGTCATACGCCATAGGGTCTCCTACTGGAACGGTCGCTGCAAGCCGGCCAGACCGGGGCTTCCAGCATGCTTTTGCATGCGCATTGGGCCATGAACCCAAATCTAACGTAGCAGCCGAGGTAACGAGGTACACCCTGAGCCTGTCGAAGGGCTCTGATCTCATTCTCGACGAACGCGCCGGGATAGAGTGAGCCTCCTTACGTCGGCTGCTACGAGACAGGAGAGGTTCATGCGTAGCTTCGACCCGCACGTGATCGGCATGCGCATTGGGGCCACGAATCTACACGCAATGGCCGAGAATGCTCAGCGTGCTTTGGCTTTGTCTGTCGCCTGCAGTTCGGCCAAGCGTTTTTCGAGCTGATGAACGCGCTGCAACAGTTCTGGCAGGCGTTGCATTCCGATAAACACGCGTTTCATCTGACGGTCTGGTTGCGCGGGTGTGCCCAGCCATTTCTGGCCATCGGGGATGTTGTTCATCACGCCGCCCTGAGCCCCGATGGTCACCTGATTCCCGATCTGGAGATGGCCCGCCAAACCCGCTTGGCCCGCTATGGTAACGTAGCTGCCCAGCCGGGTGCTGCCGGCAATGCCAGCCTGGCCGCACAGAATGCAATGTGGGCCCAGCACCACGTTGTGTCCGATCTGGACCAGGTT
>Ga0247664_1000080_pt1 | contig 24621 bp, 36 predicted proteins | sample CNK05_metaG_FD_182715 | JGI IMG/M metagenome (GOLD analysis project Ga0247664, IMG submission 182715) | Soil microbial communities from Purdue University Martell Research Forest, Indiana, United States - CNK05 | ecosystem: Environmental > Terrestrial > Soil > Temperate forest > Bulk soil...
CCACATGTACTTGAGCGCGTCGACGATATCGCAGTGCCCCAGCACTTCAGACCGTACGTAGTCAGTGCGCTGTGCGTTCCAAATCGCGCCCTCCAGGTGCAAAATCGAGTTCTGCGCGGTTGGAAGCACAACGATTCGGTGCTGATGGAAGGCGTTGCGTAGGTTGTTGAGCGAGGCTTCCTTGCCGTCTGTCTTGTCCGCGCTGCCGACTTTGAGGTTGTGCTGCACGTTCAAGTCGTGGATCAGCCGGGGCTCGGTATCTGACAGTCGGAGGAACGGATTGGGCTTGAACCTGTCGTGGTCCCAATAGAAGCTCTCACCGAACGCCTGTGCCTCACAGTCGCGAACGGCCTTGGCGATCTCAGCTGTGCTTGCGTTGCGTTTCGCCCAATCGCTCGCAACAATGAGCTTGGCTGCGCTGAAGTCGTAGTACGCGCAGACTACAGCACAAAGGTCTCGCGAGCCGGGGTCGATGGCGGTGTAACCGAGATAGTACTCAGGCGGTACCCATTCCATGATGTGAAGGGCTGCGTTGAACTCGGGGATGACCGTCCGCGACTCAGAGCGCACGTCGATGCACAAGAGCTCGCGCTTGCATTGCTCAGAGTCAATGCCCCCGAGAGTCGCGATGAACTCGTCACGCTCAGCATTGCTGATGCGCGGGTTGTCGAAAATCGTTTTGTGCTGGTACGCGCCGCGAACGATCGCGTCAGGCACGAAATCAACCTTCCACGGGTGCGCGGGCTCGTCGCTCGGCGTCGAGTTGAGCATCAGCGTTGCGGCCAGGTGGCCCATGAACTGAGGCATCACAACAGACGTGACGACGTACTTGAGCTTGTCGCAGTAGCTGGCCTCGCTGATCGTGAAACCGTCGCTCGCACGACCGCGGAGGCCGTTCGGGTTCGTGTCGATGCCGACGAGCCGGATAATGCTTCCGTTGGGGAAGAACAGCCCGGCTTCGGTGCCCTGGTAGCTCTGCCGGTAGAGCGGCTTGATTGATTCAGGACAGTCTTCTACTAATTGATCGAAAAGTGGTAGAACGATTGACGCTATGTCTTTGGCATACGCGGTCGCGTACGTGTACGTCGAACCTGGGTTGCGCAACCCGTCCTCGAGCCGGATCAGCAGAGACATGAAGTCTTTGCCAAATCGGCGCCCGCAGTTTATCGCATAGACACGCGGCCAGTAACCGTTCTGACTTTCGCCACGTTTGCGCGCTTCGTGAGAGGCTTTCTCCCACGTGCGGTAGTGATCGTAGATGTCACGCTGGCCAGCGTGTAACTTGTACTTGAGTCGAGCTGCGCGCCAAAGCTTCGAAGAGTCAGCAGTTACTGTCAATCGTCACTGTCGTCAGGTCGCTTCTTCATGAGTTTCTTGACGTCTGTTTTCTTGGCCTCACTATCGAGGTTTGTCGCAGCCTTGCTGTCGAGCTTGAACTCACCCGTGGGGCTTTTGCTATTGGACGCATCGAGATCAAGTTCCCGCACGTTCTGATTCTGCTGCGCCAGCTTCTCTAATGCCGCCTTACGTTTAGCTGCCGCTGTTTCCCGCTCGATCTGTTTCCATTGTATAGAGCGTATTGCGGGCGCATCCTTCGCAGCTTGCGCGTATTCGCTGTCCATTTTTGGAAGCCCCGCGAGTTGCTCAGGTGAATTCTCTTGAGCAAGTGCGTCGTGCATGGACTGGCCGCGAGTAGCAATGCGCTCGTTTTCAGTGAGAGCACGTGGGCGATCACTCCAGGTAAGAGCCTGCGGCGGCTTTTCACGAGCTGCCCACATTTGATCGTCTTGATCCCTTATCCGATCCCGGAATGTGGTTTTGGATTCGCCGGGTTCGCCATAGCCAGGGCCAAGCTTCTCACCGTGGTTCGGTCCCCAATCGACCTTATATTTGCGCATGAACTCGATTGGCTCAGGCTTCTTCGGAAGGCCAGAAGTCATCGAAGCATCGAGTGCTTCCTGACTTGATGGCGGAGGAATCGCGTTCCGGTGAGCTGTGTGTTCCTCTGCGCCGACGTTACGCCCGCCAGCCGCTTCCTTGTCGACTGCGCTCGCGCCTCGACGAGGCGGAGGCACAGTTTGAGCGGGCGGCGGCTTGGGTGGGGCCGATGGCGGGGCTGATCCGCCGAGCGCCCGGTTGATCGTAGGGCCAGCAGCTGTACCAGCCCCACGAGCAGCCTGAGCGCCTCGAGCGACTTCGCTTGCGGAAGGCTGTGCACCAGCCGTAGCAAGCGCCGGGACTGGCCCCGATGGAGGTCCACCCTTGAACAGATCCTTCACAGCTTTGAAAGCTGTCGGGGCCGCAGCACCCGCCATACCGAGTGCGGCAGATGGGCCAGCGGCGCGTGCTGCGCCCTCGAGCTTGTGACCGTCCTCTGCAAGGCCAGCACCCTCGATGCCTCCTCGAGCGCCCGCTGCGAGCCCACCAGACGCGATGCGTGCAGCGAGAGTTGGAGCACCGGCACCGATACCGCTCATCGCGATCGAGCTCGGGATGCCTCCCGCGATCTGACCTGTGCGGTAGGTAGTCGGGTATGCATCTTGCGATTCCTGGTTCTCGCGACGTTCGGTATTGCGCATGTCTGCGTCGGCAGAACCAGCCGCATACTCACGCGGGATGCCCGTACCATCGTCGATAGTCGGCGTGAGCCACGGGCTGATCTCATCGTTCAAACCGAGCGAAGCGCCCTGTCCGAGCCCACGCATGAGCGCTTCAATCTTAGAAGACACTGTCTTGTTCCTCTTTTGTTTTTTCGTCGGGAGTGAACGGCGCTGGCTTTTCTTCTGCCGGGGGCGGGGTCACTGGTGCTGTTTTGTCTTGTCCGGTCGCGTTGGTTTGCCCGCCAGTCGAGCCAGTTGGCTGTGGTGCGAGTGCTGGCGCCGGAGTTGCCGCTTGTGCAGCCGTTTGTGTTTGCGGAGTGCTCTGTGTCGACGTGTTCGCCGTGGTCGACGTCTGCTGGAGCGTGCCCGCGCCTGCAATAGGATTGCCGTTCGCGTCCTTCTCGGGCTCTGGCTTCTTGTTCTTATCAGCCGGGCTCACGTACTCGGGCTTGACCGAGCTCGTGTCGATGGGCGCAGTCGACGCCTTCGCGACGGGGGCGTCAGCAGGTGCAGGAGTTGGGTCCTTGTAACCAAGGATGCCGCTGACTTCGGTTGAGAACTTCGGTGCCTCGACGTGCTCGTGCACGGGTTCCGCAGTCTTGAACTCGCCTGGGTCTTTGACTTCGGTTGGTGCGACCTCTGCATCAGGCACGCGCATATTGGGGCGCAGATTCCCCGCGTTTACTTGTTTGCGGAGTTCGTCGATTTCGTTGATGCCCGCGCCTTGCGCCATGAATTGGTAAGGATTAACGGCATAACGACCTGCATCAATATCCGCCTGACGATTTGCACTATCTTGGTCATAGATTCCCTTCTTCGCCTGGTACATCTTGAACGCGGCGTAATCCTTATCGTGTTGTGTCACTGCGTTGTCATACGCTGCGCGGGCGGTCTTGTATGCGGCGTCAAATTCGCTTTGCTTCTTCGTGTTATCGCGAAGTGTGATCGCTGCGGCGGTTGCGTCTTTAAAGTTTTGCTCCATCGGAGAAAAGTACTTGTCCATGTCCGCCTGGTAGTTTGTATCAAAATCATGCAACTGATCGTTGATGCCTTTAACTTGCGCGGCCAGGTCTGCCGCTTTGGCTGCGGCAGCTTCTGCTACGTGCGGTTCGACGCGAAAGGCGCCACCACTGACGCCTGCGTTGCGTACAGCGGTCTCGAGTCCGCCGCTGCCGCCTGGCAACTGTGGGCTTGATGCTTTGTTGAGAATCGCCGCTTGGCTTGCCGACTCCTGGGCGTCTGCATAGTCTTGCTCGAGTTTCGAGAGCTGATCCGCCAGAGCCTTGCGTGCAGCTTGCTGTTTTGCAACGTAGGCAGTTTTCTCGTTGTCGATGCGCGTTCGCTCACGCCCGAGAGCAATCGCATACTGATCGTCGGGCACGTGCATCGCTTGATTGCGCGACACACCCGGACCGGACAGCGCTTGTTTTTTGATGATGAGCGGATTATCGGGCTTGTTACCTAACAGTGCATTAATATCCTTCGTTTCGAGCGAAGGATTTGTAGACTGAGGCGCAACGCGAGTCGCACCAGCGCTGTTAAGTAAGTCCCGCAGTAGCATTAGCGATTTACTAGTTGAATCGTTGCTTCAGAGAAATCGGCCTTATGAAAGCCGCTCAGAAACGGACTGAAGAACCAGCCCGCTGGGTCGTTCTTCGTGCAGGTCATCATGACTTGCACGATCTTGTTGAAGTCGATCAGCTTCGCACCCCGACGAGGGCTGTCAGTGCATTCTGCCGCAACGTCGATGGGGCGGCTGATGTGTAGATCAACGGCCTTCTTCCACACGTCCCGGCCCGAGCGGTCTTTTGCCTTGCGCTTCGTGCGAATCGGATGCGCGAGGTAGATGATCGAGTCCTGTGAAATCTCCGCGACCTTGAGCGCGTTCGTGAGCGCCGGCGGCTCCTCGAATCGCTCCTCAAGCATCTGGCGCACGTAAGTCTCGTGCTTGGAGTTTTGGGGGACTACGACTGTGACGAAACGTCCGCCGTGGTCAAAGAGCTTGGGTTCGGGGGTTGTGGCTGTAACTGTGGCTTCGGCTGATTTAGCCATGAAGAAATTGCATGAAACGTTGAAAGGTTGAACTTGACTGTCTTACCGCTTCCTTTTTGCGGATATGACAGCCAGTAATTCGCGAGATGTTTACCCTTCTCGCCAGGGATGATTGGCTTCTGCCAGACTTCAACTGGATATTTCCAGTTGCCGTACGGAAACTTCTTGTTGACCTTCTCGACGACAGTTGAAGTGTCAATGCCGGCTTGCGCGACAGCTTCGAACAGCTTCGCGCGCTGCTGGAGGACCCAGTTAGTGATGTCCAAGTCGCGCCTCCGCCGCAGCGAGGTCTTCCTCTGCCTCGTTCTGGTCGACAGCGCTGAGCACTTCCTCTTGCACGCGATCTTCAATCGCGTAGATGCGCTCTGCGAACCGTTCCTCGTCCTTCTGGATACGGTGCTTGTAGATGAACTTCACAGCGTCCAGGTTGCCCTCAAGGAAGGCAGCCTTGTAGAGATAGTCGAGTGTGACTTCGGCCAGCTTGGCGCGCTCCTCGTCGAGCATTTCGACGAAGGGCACGTAATCGCCCGCGCCTCGACGGCCGAGCTCAATCCACTTGAGCATGGTCTTTTGCGGGACCTTGCACATGGTCGCTGCGGTCTCAAGCGCCATGCACCGCTGTAGTTCCTTCCGGAACGCGTCAATGAGCCGGGGGCTCGGGGGCGGAGGTGGGGCCTTATGAAACGCCATGTAATATTATAACACAGCCGCTACTTGAGCTTGTCCGGCACACAACAGACAGTCGCGCACTGATCGGCAGCCTTTTGAACTACGGGCGCCTTGGATACGATATCGTAGATGAGTGCCCAGACGACGGCCAGGCCCCCGACCACGAGCGCAATCGCGGCGGCAGTGCCGACAGCGAGAAGGTTGCTCTCGCGCTTGTAGCGCATTGTTACTTCGTCCGACGAAATGGGATCACCTTTGCGAGCTGCTGGTTTTTCAGTCGCCGCCGCCGACGCAAGAAGCGTAACAGCCAGAGCACGAACCGACGCATGGCCCTCAGTTCAAGTCGGTAGGGGTTGGCTCGTCGGGGTCTCGGCTCGCAGCAACGACGATCGCGATGTTCACGCACGCGTGCACTTCTTCATCTGTGATCATGGGCATCGTACGAATGAAGTTTGCGATCACAGCTGTCATGAGCTTGCTCTGTAGCCGGAATTGGCGCTCTGTGTCTTCGGGCGCGGCTTCGACGAACGACATGCCGGCTTCGTCGATCTGTGCTGTGATTTTATAGAATGCCGCAACTAACAGGGCGGCGTCAGCGTGTTCGTTCATTCGGGTTCTTCGATCAGCACGAGCTCGTCACCGAGCGTGCGCAAGTACTCAACGTCAGGGTCATCGGCGGGCGTGCCCGACTCGAGCAAAAGCCACAGCGCAACGTGCGCGGGCAGATAAAGGGACTTGCTCGTTTGTGCGTCCATGTCCTAATGTTAGCATATGCCAAACTGTCTACTTTGCGGCGCTGGCGTCTGGTACATTGGACTGTTTAATGCTGACTGTACAAACAAGGCGTGCACAAACTATCGCGAGCAGCCGGCGCCGAAGAAGCCGAGCGTGACTTACGGCACGTGGGCTTGGGCGCGGAAACGGCAGATCGAGGGCTGGCGCCTTGAGTGGCGAATCAGCATGGAGGGGGACTGGATCTGGGAGGATCTAGATGAGCGCCTCGACGACGATCCGCCTGAAGCTGAGAATGAGCCTTACGTCTATCGCGTGCGTCAGAAGTATTACGAGTACCGGAGTTCGCATCCACAGGGTTCGGTCGGGTGGGCGCTCGATCAACAGGCAACCGGCGCTAGGACATACTTCAACGGCCGTGGTTATGAAATAGTGCCGTAATGCTAAACTAGAGGGTGGCGAATCCCACCCCCAAAGCTAGTTCTACACGTGTACAGTTACCAGTCGGACCGTCAGGCGACGAGCCCCCCAACGCACCAGAAGGAGGGCTCGCCTACGCGAACGATACAGAAGTTGTTCGGGTAAAAACAAGCACTGGCTGGGAAGACGTTGGTGGGGGCGGGGGCGGGACGATCACAACCATCAACTCGCCTGATGGTTCGATCACAGTCACGAACCCTGGCGGGCCGACCGTCTCAGTTGAGGTGAACGAAGCAAACGTCACACTCGCTGGAGATGTGAACGGTCCTGCGAACGCGAACCAGGTCAACAAGATCCACGAGACGTCGGGGCCGACGCAGCTGACTATCGGGGCGATCGCGGACGGGCAATCGCTTTACCGGTCGGGCGCGACTGTGATCGGCGCGAATCCAGGCGTGTTCTCGGTCGCTGGGAACATTGCGCCTCTGCATTGGTGGAGAGCGAACAACACAGTTCAGACGGGCGGGCTAGTCGACACGATTGTCGACAACGGGTCCTCGGTCAAGAACTTCACGCAAACGGGCGCGGCTCGAACGACAACGGCACTCGATGCGAACGGCAAGATCTATCTCGCGTTCAACGGGACGACGCAATATTACACAGCGGGTGTGGCTGCGGATTGGACTTTTGCTAACAATGGTACTCCCTCCACGTGTGTTGTGGTCTTAGCGAAACCCTCGTTGGCTACCGCGTTAGAGGGCGTCGTAGGTACAGGCGGAGCTGACGCGAGCCGGGTGGGGTTTGACACGACGTGGGGGTTCGCCTCGAGCACCAATCAAGGTCTATCTTGGAGCATCGGACGCGGAACCGCTGGGCAATACGTCGCCTATCTTGCTAATGGCTATGTAAACCTAAATGTACAAGTGTGGATCATCCGCGTAGCTGGTGAGTATCTTGGACAGACTCTCGGCGGGGTCACGGCTGAATCATATCAGGCGACTGCCAGGATAAACGGCGTCGACCAAGTTACGTCGATCAGAAATGCTTCCAACGCGTTTTCCACTGCAAGCCCTAGCTTCCCGTTGACACTGGCGCGTCTTTCATCGACATCGACCAACTACACGAACTGTAGAGTCTATGAAGTCATTGTTGATAACAAGCTTTGGACTGATGAGCAGTGCCTCGGCTACGAACAGTACGCCGCACAGGCTTACTCGATTCCGTTCATCTCGACGGGTCAGTCGAACCCCACCGTTATCGGCGCCGTTGCAGGTGGCGACCTTTCAGGCACGTATCCCAATCCCAACGTCTCAGCCATCCACGAGACGTCCGGCCCGAACCAGCTCACGATCGGAGCTGTGAGTGACGGCCAGGTCTTGCAACGACTGGGCACTGCACTTGTTGGTGTGTCGGCGGGCTTGCCGACCGGGAACCCGTACGTGGATCCCCCGCTGGTGCCGAGCTCGTTTGATGATGAGTTCGATTCGGGCTCGCCTGACTTGGCGTTGAGAGGTATATCGATCAAGACCGCGGCAGGTGTCACGTTGACTCGTGCAGGTGACGTGATTCCGTGGGATTCAAGCGGCCCTTCTACAGGAACGTATTGGTCAACGATAGTCGGTTCGACCATTCAGATCATGGTTCCTTACGCGGCGACGAGCTATTACGTCTACAAGGCGGTGACGCTCACGGCTGGTGACACTTACTTCACACGCATCGGCGGAAACTTTCGTCTCGACTCGGGCGTGACCGGCGGTTATCTCGAGGTGGGTTTCTACGCTTCGAGCGGCGGAAATCCAGACGCCAACAATCGCGTTTACAATTCCGAGTATACACTCAATACCGGCAGCATTCAGTTTCAAGCTCAGAGATGCACAGCAGGTGCATTCGCTGGTTACTCCTCGCCTGTGACGGCTGGCAAGTTTCCAGATATTCGCGGCGTAAAGTTTTTCACTGGCTCAAACTTCAGTCCTTTTGTAGTCGATTCCGCAAACGGTCAAGGTTTCTATGCTGGTCCTATAGGTGGTGCGATCGCAGGGTCATCAGTGGCATTCTTCCTGATCGGCATAAACCCGACGTCGACAGGCACGATTCCATTAGTCACATCGATCGATTACATTCGTAAGGTCACGGGGACCGCGGGCATCGCCCAAACGCCCAAAGTCAGTGTCACGGGCACGTACGCGGGCTTGCCCACTGGCAACCCCTACATCGATCCGCCTGCAGTCGCGAACAGTTTCGACGACGAGTTCGACACTGGCAGCGCCGACCTTGCGACGCGCGGATGGCTCATCAAGAACAGCGCTGGAACGACTTTGACAAGGTCGGGTGACGTGGACGCATGGAACGTGTCTGGCCCTGCAGCTGGTACGTACTGGTCGACACTGAAGGGTTCACAGCTCATTGTACAGTTCCCTGTCATAGCGTCTACCTACACGATCTACAAGGCAGTGTCGCCAGCAATGGCGACGGGTGACATCTACTTCGCTCGGGCTGGGTCGGCGACTCGGCTCGACAGTACGTCAGCGTCTGGGTTCTTCGAAATGGCTCTGTATGCGAGCAGCGGAGGTAACCCCGACCCGAACAATCGCATCTACGTGAGCTCGTACGGGGGCGTGACTGGCGCTTGGTACGTGGACATGTACCGTGTCACTGCGAGCGTGGCGGGCGGCACAGGTAAGGTTCCCTTGGGCGCTGCGCTTCCCGATATCCGCGGGATTCAGTACGCGAGCTCCGCGACCTATCGCCCGTTCATGACGAACAGTGGGAACGGCGACACGTTCTCGACCGAGCCAGCTGGTGCAGTCGCGGGCTCGACGATCGCATTCGCGGGTTTATCGTGGACGCCTAACATCACGTATGCCGGTTCGATTCCGTTTGTAATCAGCATCGACTTCTTCCGTAAGGTGACGACGGGACAGGGAATCGCGCAGACGCCTCGCCCAGTACTGTGGAACGTCGTGAACGGGAACATCGGGGCTTATGCGGCGAAACCAGCGCCGATTAGCACAGATCAGATCTATATCGCGGATTCGCAGGCGAGCGACGCGATCAAAAGGGCGACACTATCTTCTCTAAGCACGAAATGCGAGGTTTATCGCAATGCTGCATTGAACACCCCGACTACGGGGTGGGCTAAGATAGTGATGGATACCGTAATATTCGACACAGGCAGTATGTGGAACGCTGTTAACACTCGGTTCATACCGAACCGACCAGGCTACTACCTGGTTACGGTCCGGTTCCGGACTAACTCAGCAACATCAACTGTCGCGGGTTACGGATTCAACGGGGCGGTGACACAGGCAGTAGGATCGGACGCATCGGCGTTCGCTAGAGGCGGAACGACCGTTGTATTTTGTAACGGAACGACCGATTACATCGAGCCTTTCATTTTTTCTACGACATCTGTCGCATTCACGACTGGGCTGTTCGACACATATTCGTCTATAGTCGGACCCTTCTAACAAAGGGCGTAGTTAATAGCCCATGTCCGCCTTCGTTCGCCCCGTCTTCTTAGCTAACTTCGGGTCGAGCTTCTCGTAGGACAGCGCTTTCGGCGCCTTGGCTTTTGTCTTCGGTTTGACCGTTCCGGTCTTGATGGTTTTCTTCATAGTCTGATTCTAGCACGAGCGAGTTATCAACCCCGTCCTCAGCGCACATACAAACGAAGTCGAGCGAATCAAGGATGTCCCTGTCGTGGACCTCCCACGCTGCTAGCGATCGCCCGTCGCGCATGCTGGCTGCGATCACAACGCTGGTGATCTCGCCCCGCTTGGCCTGGGCAAGAAAGTCCTCGAGCTCGCGAATCATGTATTGGTTCATGACAGTCAGATAGATCTCACCCACGCCCCAAACCATTCAGGGCGTGGGCCAGAACCCTTGATAGGTGACCCCTGTATACGGACGGTTAGTTGTTGCGTCAAGACCGCACACGTCTTAATCTGGTGACATGCACCCCCGCATATTTCGTGACGACCTGCTAGCCATTCAACGCACGTGCGCCGCGCGCGCACTGCTCAATCACAACCACATCGTGAAGGAAGCGGCACTCGAACTGGGCGTGAGCAAGCGGACCCTTCAGATGTGGATGAAGCATCAGGGCTTGAAGACGCTCGACGCCTGTATGGAGGCGGCGGCAGACACAACGCTCGTTCCACCCGGCACGCAGATTTTGAGGGCGTATCGGCTCTACGAGCGCGACCGTTTGCTAGCCGCGCTCGCAGAGAACGAGAACAACCAAACTTACGCAGCGCGAGCGCTGGGCGTCTCACGACGCTCGCTCGCTTCAAAACTCAAGCAGTATCGATTACGCCGGAAGGATACGGCGGCGGCGTAACTTGTCGCATTTGTCGCAGTAGTAGACGTTGCCTGGGTACCGAATCAGTTTGTCGTCGTGACCCAGGCCACATGTCTTGCAGCGTGGCTTGTCGGGGTTCTTGTTGTACGCGTTGAAGCGAGCCTTGCACGCTCGGTGCATCGTGATTCCCTGGAAGGGCGCCTTGTGTGCGAGCAGCTTGTCGCGTTCGGGGCACCGGTCGTACTGACAGATGCGCTGCGACTGAACCTTGGCGCGCTCGCAGACGCGATGCATCACACCCGGCGTGCGCGAGTGGATGATGACATCGGGGGTGAGACACTTCTCGTAGGCACACCGCACGCCTGGCTTGCTCGTCTTGCCTTCCTTGTGCATCCGGCAGTTGAGATGCAGACCCCACGGGTTGTTCTGGGAGAGCGGCTTGCCGGGGGTGAGGCAATGCTCGTACTGGCACGTGTACTTGCGCGCGTTGGCTAGCGGCTGGCACTTGATGTGCATCGCGCCTTCGCGTTCGGAATGAACAAGCTTGTCAGGTGTGGGACAGTCGGGCCACGCGCACCGGCGCTTGTGCTGTCGCTTGGTGAGAAGAACGAGGTTGCCTTCCGCTACTTCGGGGAGCTCGTTTGGCGACCACCACTCGAACCCGCACCAGGAACAAGTACGGTTCGCGACGTGGACTGAGTTGTGACACTTCGGACAAGCCTTCTCGCCGTTGCCGTTGTCAGGACGCGAGTTGATCTGTCGACCTGAGAGCGTGTATTCGACGTCTTGGAGGGGTAGGCCGTGCATGATCGCGTTGCCGGCGTGATCGAGCACAATCGGCTGGATCGGGCCTGGTCGCGTGATTCGGCCGACGATTTGGAACCACAAGCCAGCACTGAGGGTCGGGCGCGCGACGATCGCAGCTCTGGCCGTGGGACAATCCCACCCCTCAGTGAGCAGCTGACAGTTCACGAGCACGTCGAGCTCGCCGTTCGCGAACATCTCGAGGGCTTGGACGCGCGACTCGAGGGGCATCTTCCCGTAAACGGTCGCAGCACGCACGCCCTGGTTGCGGAAAGCGGTCGTCATGTGCTCGCAGTGCGCGATATTCACGCCGTACACGACAGTCGGCCTGTCATGGGCGTGTTGGAGGTAGTGTTCAACGACGGATCCGACCAATTCGGGCAAATCGGTCGCTCGGGCGAGTGCGGAGAGGTCAAAATCACCGTCGCGTCGCCTGAGACCGAGCAGTTTTGGTCGTTGATCTCTCGGGACCGTGTAAATCTTGGGGTTTGAGAGCCATCCCGCCTCGATGAGCTGACTCGGCGGCGCAGACGGCACGATTTCTTCGAAGAGATCGTCGAGAGGCAGACCATCGCAGCGAAAGGGCGTGGCTGTCAGGCCGTAGATGATGGCTTTCGGGTACTTTTGGAGCAGTTCTTTGTAGCTCTCAGCTGGCGCGTGGTGGGCTTCGTCCACGACGATCAGATCCGCGGGTGGGCTTTCGTTGTAAAGTGACTGAATCGTCGTGACTGTCACGCGTGGCCCGACCTCGACGCCGACGTCTTTGAGCTTGTTCGTCGCTTGCTCCACGAGTTCGAGTCGATGGGCGATGAACAGCACGCGCTGATTGAGCGCGACAGCGGCGCGGATGGCTTGCGCTGCGATGATCGTCTTACCTGAGCCAGTTGGGCCGACTATCAGCACGCGATTCGCGGTCGATTGGCCGATTCGGTTGAGCCAGTCGGCCTCATAGTCGCGAAGGCGAATCCCAGCACCCCCGTTAAGGATCGAGGCCGGTGGGGTGGATTGGCGTTTAGGGGTGTCAAACAAGTGTAGCCCCCCTCCATGCGCGCATCTTCAGGCGAATCCACAGGTCGGGGTCGTAGTGCTCGCGCACTCGGAACTCTCGGCGATAGGCGTTGAATATGACGCGATCGCGTACGAGCCAGCGACGTGATCGCTTGAAGACGACCGTCGCGATCGGTGTGCCTTCTTCGTGAAAGGTGACACTGACTTTCATGGCGGGAGACTGTAACCGAGCTTACGTGAGCCAAACAAGGGTGTGATTGCGCGTACATAGTTCGTGCTCACTGACTTGGCTGGGGGGCTTGTGCACGCCGACCAAGACGGGCGTGAGATCTGGGGCTGGGACCTCGACGAGATCTGGGGCTGGGACTTGTACGCGCGAAATGGCGCGTAGGCGCGCGCTAGAGCCAGGGGTCGCCCAAGTGTACCCCCACCCCCTGTGCCCGCTGCTCGTGCGGGTGGCCGTGTAGGTGGCGCTGCGCACACTAGCGCACTGCGCGTGTAGGTTGCGCTGCGCACACCACTGCACTGCACGCATGCGCTGCGCACAGAGGAGAGGCGCTGCGCTCTCACACGCGTTCGCGCTCGGTTTGTGGAAGAGACCGCGGTCTCGCCGAGCTCCGAGGCGCCAAGCACGCGAGACCACTACGGACGCGGCGGGAGACGCATGCTCGCCAAGCATGAGGTCAGGCCTGGTCAGGGGGGCGGCGGCCTCGGCCGAGGCGCCTCAGCGGCGGCGCTCGTGCGCAGTCGAGGCGAGCGCGCGGGCGCGCTATAAGGAGGTCCAATTCCAGTATTTCCACAAAATACGTTGTGCGTGTAATCTTACCGTATTTGTGGATAAAAAGAGATCTCAATTGTGGCGCTGAGCGTCAATCGCGCTAGAGTCTACTCATGCGCAGGACGCGCAGCGGCGAAGCGGAAACGCAGCCGAGTACGCAGGAAAGCGACGCGAGACCCTGGACGTCTCAGGCCTAGTGGCCGCTGCTCTGTGAAAACTGAATAGCCTGTGCGAAACCGCTATGACGGTGCGCAGGTAGCACGAGAGGTAGGTTGAGTGCGCAGTGACAGCGCGCGCTCCCTAGAGAGGACACAACCCAATGCCCGTATCTGATTCTCACACTGTGAGGGTTGGAACGGGCTTAGGGCGTTGAGAGGGTAGTATAAATGCGCACAGCTGAATGGCTCGAAGTGTTGACGCGCCGCTATGAGTGGCACGCACAAGTGCGAGACTCGAAACTCGCACAGAACGATCTGTCAGGTGCCGATCTCTGGCACTGGCGTTGCACACGCCTCACAAGCGCGATTGGCTATCTCGAGTCGAGATTGGAGCGCGCGTCATGATGACAGTGTTTTGGATCTTGTTTTTCGCGGCGCTCGCGATACTCGCTGTGTGTCTGTTCTTATATCTGCTGATTCCGATTATCGTGATTGGCTTGCTGATTCTGGCATTCAACGCTTGCGAGGGTAACCATGGTAGGCGCGTGGTCGAAACAACGCATTCTAACAGTGCTGAGTCTGCGCGTAACTATGGCGGCAATCGCGGGACGCTCTAGCCCGGTCGCAGTGCGAGTCTTGGCACGGATTGAGTCTCTGTAGTCTGACGCTAGCGACTAGGGCGAGGCTCTAGGCGCTAGAGTGACACTAACAGGGAAAACGAGAGGGAAGTATGGGAATCAAACTGTCTAAAGTTAGCTGTAAGTATGGTGCGCCAATGGGTCGCCGCGACTACCACGGACCTAGCGACACGAATGCGCGCTTCAGTGTTGCGCGTGTAGACCTAGACCGCGGCGGTTACGACAACGGCGGCGCGTACTGGGGTAGTGGTGAGCCACTTTGGCGCGCGTTTGCGGACTGCCCTGAAGCCGATAGCGGGCAAATCGAATTCTTTATTCGCGCGGCATCAAGGCACGTCGCACTGATGGAAGTGCGAGGCGCCTATCCGAATGCCCGCTTTTTCAACAGCCGCACACGCGGGCGCACGTATGAGGCGCAATCAGAACTGATCGCCGCCTACAGGACGCATCTCGACAAATCGAACCACTGACGAGACCGGAAGGTCGAAATGCGCAGGAGCGCGCATATGGTTCTAACTGGAGTGTGACCATGGCTAAGCAAGTGCGATACAAGCTTTGTGAGGATTGTAAGGTTGCCGCGGCGAACGATGACTATAGCGGCGCCGATGAGAATCAGGCCATGCGCACACGCGCGGGTTTGAAGCGCGTAGGTCACCTTGCCTTTGAGTCGTATACCGGTCCGCATAGTTTCTCGTGTGATATCTGCGGCAATCGTTCGTATGAGTCGAACATGGCGACCTTCCTCGGTACCAAGTATGAGGAACGGTCCTGGAAGCACACGAGTCAAAGCTCTTGCTCGGATGATGGCCTGTGGATGCGTCGCATCGACGCTAACACGATGGCCGTAGTCGAGTTCCAATACTGGGAAAATCTCGACTCAAGCGCAATCGAGACGTACGGCAAGTACAATGTGCAATGTGGCACCGTTGAGCTTGACAACGATGACCTGAACGGCGCGCTCTCATACATCGGCGCACGCATTCTGGACAACGGGCATCTAGAGTTCTGCGGTCACGGCAACACGATCGCGCCCACAGATGCCAGCTACGCATACGCGATTGCCGAGGCGCTTTGGTCTTACGGCGCCAAGGACGTGAGCCATGACGAGAGCGGCAATAACCAGCGGCGCCTCATGCGTATCGGTAAGAGTTTTGCGGCTTAACGAAACGAGGGAACAATGATTACATCACCATCAATCAAGAAACTACGCGAGACTTTCGACCTTGATGCCGCGCAAGCCAAACTGATCAAGGATCTGTGCGCAGCGCGTGACGATCGTGACGCACTCCAGACGCTAATCGAAGCAAGATGTCCAGCGACGCACGGTTACACAATTGTCTGTTGCACAGATCCGTACCATGGTCGCTTGTGGCGCACGACACTCGTGTTGCATGCCGTCAACTGCATACTTGATATGTCAGGTGTCGAGTCACTTGACCCTGATGGTGACTTTCGCATGCATCCTCCTGCGTACGAGTACTGCAACGCAGGCGACACCTACGCGACCACGCTCATCTACAAGCGCGCGACCGATAGGCTTTTCATCGGGAATTGGGGCGATATCGTTGAACGCGAGGGGATGTGAACCACTGACGAGACTGGAAGGTCGAAATGCGCAGGAGCGCGCATATGGTTCTAACGGGAGTGAGCATGTACCACAAGATCCGATTTATTGGTGACAATCAGTACACTGCCGGCTTGGTTGTCACTGAGGCACAGGCCAAACAACCCATCACGAAACTGTCGCGACTGTTTCCGAAGTCCGAGTTTCCAAAAATGACGCGGTTAGAAGTGTCGCCAGCTTACAAGACTTGGGACGAAGCATTCGCACACCAGTTCTAGAGGGTTGAGTTGGCCTAGGCGAGACGATTAGATCTCACAGATGCAGAAGTAAGAGTCATGAAGACAACCAAGTTTCGTAAAACCACTGACGGCACCTATGTACACGCAACGTATGGACTGCACAAGATCGGTGACCAAGCCCCACATTTTTCGGTGACTTTGGACGAGTATAAGCATCCTGGCGTAAGTGAGCGCGGCTGGCTGTCAGGAGGCTGTCAACATGAACAGGTCGCGCAGTACTTTCCCGAGCTCTCACCGTTCGTGCGCTGGCATCTGACGTCGACTGAGGGACCGATGCATTACGTCGCTAACGGGCTGTTCTGGCACGACTGCTACCACGGGCGCTCGAAGTATCAGAAACCCAGCGATCGTGAACTCGCACCTAGTGCGCTCGCCCACACCATCGTTCTGGGTGCACTCGAAGACGATTTTTTGCTCGAGATGCTGTGGAGCATGTCACGCGAGGATTTGAAGGCATGGCTAGAGGCACGCTTGCCTGCGTTACTCGCCAAGTTTCAGGCTGACATGGATGTTATGTCGAAACTATCACTGTGAACCACTGATGAAGCCGGAAGGCCGAATGCTAGGACGGCAATGGTTCTAACTGGAGTGTGAACAATGCAAGCTATCAGAACGCGCAAGTGTGCAGGTCAAAGCATTCGCATTCAAGCCAAATGCGAAGGCAAAACCATCTACGTGGGCTGGGACGACGCACTCGGACATGAAGAGAATCACGTAGCAGCAGCAGCGGAACTCTGTCGCAAACTCGACTGGCCGTTGCCCGTAAACCATGGCTGTTTTGACGGGGACTTTTACCACACGCTCGCGAAGCCGGCCTGACAACCTGCACTAGCGCTCGAGTAGGACGCTCGAACGTCTGTGTGGCTGTGTCAGACCAAGGAGTTACATGAATTACGCTCACCCATTTGCAATCAACTATCTCGGGCAACTCGTCTTCCACGCTTGCGGTTTTGACATGGGCCTCATGATCGAGGTCTGTTACGAGCCAGGAAGGAGCGCGTACTGATGACAGCCCACGACGCGATTACACGCAGCATCGAAACAGACAACACAATCACACTCGAGTTCAATGAGTGTGACCTCGACACGCTATTGAGCCTGACTCGTGATTACGTGAAAGGGGCTAGACAATGGCAGTTTTGGGGCGAGCACAACGGTAAGCACTGGCACGTGAATGTGAGGTTTCCATGACTGCGGTTCTAACATCAACGGCCGGGTACGCGCTGTATGTGCGTTGCGGCCACGATCACGAAGGGAATCGAGGTCTCATCAAGCTACGCAGTGGTACTTGGGCGTGTCGTGGCTGTCAGGCTTGCGTAAGTGAGCCAGAGGTAGATGCTGCGCAAGTGCGTGCAATAGCTGACAACTGTGCTTACATCGGGGGACAATTGTGACTCGACTCTACTGGGTTTCACTCGACAAACAGTCAAGCATTCCCATGGGCGACTACGATTCGTCCGAGCTTGCACACGTCGCCATCGAGGCTTGTCGTGTTGAGTTACTCGCGCAATGTGCCGATGACAATCAACGTGCCGCGATTGAGGCTGGTACGTGGGAGGTGACCGCGTTCGAGGCACAGGAAGCGCGCTATGCAATGCCCTTCATGCTTATCGACACTTCCACTGGTTGCCCACATGCATGTGACTATCTGATTGTCAGAACCACGTCGCATTACGACGCAACACAACTCGTCTGTCCACGCAACTGTGTCTACCCCAAAACCGACATTCACTGGCGGGCATCATGAGCTATGCAATGCCCTACATGATGCGCGACCCGGACATGACAGGCTGCCCCCATGCCTGTACATTTCTGATAGTCAGACGCACCGATCTCTATCTCGCAACACAGTACATTTGCCCACGCACCTGCATCTATCCACGCACTATCATTCACTGGAGGTCACAACAATCATGATCGAAGCTCTCATTCTCAATGGCGGCGTCCCCGGCGTAGTTCTCGCTGGCTTGCTCTGCATGGCTCTCGGTTCCCTGCTCATGCACAGCGGCCAATGAGAAGCGGTACGGCCGTACGGTCAATACGTGACGGGGCGACAGGAGTTGCCCGGCGCACGCACCAGGACATGCCCGAAGATCCGTTGCAGGTGCTCATCGAATGGCACGATGGGCACTTCTCTTGGCAGACGCTCGACACGCTCGAGATTACTCAAGAGGCGCTTGTGCCAGAGCGCACCGAGGAGGATGCAGTTTTGCTCACAGCAACCCTGGAGACTTTCGCGCGAAACTTGGTGCGCATTCGGACTGCCAAGGGCATGTCTCAGCACAAGTTCGCCCCCTACTTAGGCATCTCACGTTCACACTTGGGTGATATCGAGACGGGGCGACGGGACGTCAGTCTGTCTAACTTCGTGTCAATTTGCCTCAAGCTCAACGTCAACCCGAACGAGCTACTTGAGATCAAACTCAGCAACGACTGACTCAGTACACAGCGCAAAACCCGTACATAGCTGAACTAGCTATGTACGGGTTTTGCGCTTTTGTTACCTTGCCACCGATTTGTCACACAAAATAGCCAATACTAGCTAGGTCAGACACACAGACACCCGTCTCACACGGAAAAAAGTGGGGGTCCCTATTTGCCTACTCTCCCCTTCTCTTTATTCCCCCTTCTATAGATCTTCTTATTTCTTAATAAGTATGTGTGACTGTGTGTTTAAGAGATGAGAAGGCCGTAAAAAACGAGCGGCAAGCTCCCTCGTACTGAACGGTCTATCAGTACGAGGGCCGCCGTGGGACGGGTTACTTCCCCTTTTCGTACCAAACCCGATACCGAATACCGTCGTGTTGCTCAATCCGACAGTTCCACTTGAGTCTGCGCAGACAGTCAGCAAGCCTCCGCTCTCGCGGTTTATCCGCCAAGTCGTACCCAAGCTTGAGCAGCAACTGCCCAAGACGTGCACGAACTACGCGCGAACCTTCGAGCTGCCAGGATTTCATCGCGTACGACGCGTCATCAAACTTCGAATCGCCAGGCCAGCAAGCCAGGACATCCCGAACTTTCTCCGTGAGTACGTCCTCCTCTTCGAAGCCCTCCCTGATTTCCCTCGCCAGTGCCTCCTCTTCGCCTCCCAGATGCCACTCCTCACCTCGGAGGTATGCACCTACCGCCTCGCTCCACAAACGCCCCCTAAGAGCTCGTAGCGCCTCCCTGTCCAGCGCCCGTGTCACGGTGATTGGCCAGAACCGGCGCCCCCCTGTAGGGTCGCGCAAGAAATCATCCCGATTCGTGGTCCCGCCGAACACGCTTCTGCGCGGAAACTGCGCATGAAGTCTCGCGTAGGCAAGCCGCTCATCGGCGCGCTGTTGGGTCACGTTCATCTTGATTGTCTCGACATCGGCCTTGGACATGCCCGCCAGCTCGGGAAGCTCAACGCAGGCGTAGCGGTTCAGTTTTGTGACCTGGTCTTTGTCGAGTCGCAGTAAATTTACACTGTCACAGTAAGCCTGGTTTTGCAGCTCGACGGGGAAAATCTCCTTAAAAAACCACGACTTAGCCATCCCCTGATCGCCCACCAAGATTAAAACAGTGTCCATTTTGCAACCAGGATCGAACTGTCGGGCCACAAGCCCAATCAGCCACTTTTTGCTTACTGCTCTCACATAAGCCGAGTCTTCCGCTCCCATCGTCCGAATGAGCACACTCTCGATCGTGTCGACCCCTTCCGCAGTCGGCACCGACTTGAAGTAATCAAGCAATGCGTCGCGCTTGTTCTCGTTCGCCAGGTCGATGAGCGCCTCGAGCGCAGCCGCAGGCTTGACGTTCACCACGCCCAGCTGATCGCGTACCCATCGTGCCAATCGCTGCCGGTCCGAGTCTTCCAACCGCCTCGGATACGCAAGCTTTTGACCGGCATGCCAGGGAGGCGCAGTCAGATAGACTGGCGCCCCGTCTCGCACATCGAACGCCGCCAGGTTGAGAAGATCGGGATGCTTCTCCAAAACTATGTGCACGTTGTTTTCGCCCGCGTGGAAGCCCAAGCCATCGGGTGTCAGCTTCAGGTCCTTCTGCCACTCCTCATGCACTCCGACCGGGTTGTGTCTTCCCCCGTCGAGACCTGACACAATCTCCCTAACAGCGTCATCAAGCGACCGAGTATCGTGGTTCTTCGCGCGCTCCCAAGCCCCCCGAAGTTCGTCCAAAACCAACTCGTACTCGAGCACGTGCGGCACGAATTGCCCCACGCGATACGCCCACGCCCCAAGTACCTCTCCCTTCCCAATCCCAGTCACAGCCTCTTTTAGCACGCGTTTTCCAGTGCTTTTTGCTGCGTCCGGGATGAACTTGGGCCGTGCGTCGTCCGCCTCTTTCTGTGCCGCTCCATCCCCCCAAGCTTTTACGATTGTGTTCTCAGCACTAACCCAATCGATTACCGGTGTACTCGTCGTATTCTCGCGCAACGCTCCCAGCAATCGCGTCTTCACGTCCTCGAGTTCAAGCCCGAGCAGTCCAAGCACAAACCCGATCCTGTTTACAGTTGTGTGCTTATCAGAACACACCCGTACTTCTTCCACGTAACGGTCCACGCCCGTGAGCTCAGGCTTAAACGGCCTGAAGCCCGAACTCCCCAAGAACGGCGCGTCAGTGACACAATCGAAGTAATACGAGTCACGTCGAGCTTCGAAGATGCGTGGCGCGAAGAACAGCGACTCAGGCCCACGCTTCGACATGTCGACGGCAATCCCGTAAAACAGCCCCTTCGCTTCGTCCCAATAGCGCAAGTACGTCTCGCCATCGACAGGCCGGGCCAGCGGTATCAAGACGTGCACCCCTTTCCCGCTCGTGGTGCTGTGCACGCAGTACGAGATGCCTCGCCGCTTCAGTCGTGCACTCAGTTGCGCCGGGTCAATCTGCTCGTCAATGTCGTATGCCAGTACTTGTGCAAGTTCAATGTTGCTTTTTTTGCGTCTGTCCTCTCGGAACAGAGCGGGCGCGAAAGCAGGCGCGCTTAGTTTGAGCACACGAGCGTTCTCGGGCGTTGGCTCGAGTTCGCTCGTCGGTGGCTCACGGAAGTCAGCAAGGAACGAACCGAAGTCGATCGTTTCGCGTGCTGCGCGGGTTGACTTGACATTTTCAAACAGGCTTACAGTAACGTGCATATGGTCACAGAGCGTCGGGTACTGAGAACAAGCGCCCTTGCGTACACGTTTCACATCCCCACCGACCCAGCCCTCGTATACGAGACGCAGCGCACCTCCATCGAAAGATGGGCGGCTATCTCGAAAACGCGGCTGATCGAGTGGTTCGAAGACACGAAACCAGGTCGGCCGAAACTTCGTGCACTGCTACGTGAGATCGATGAGATCGATTACGTACTTGTGCATGCAGTCGACCAACTGTCAGAACCGCGCAAGTTTCAAAAACAATGTGAGGCGCGAGGCGCAAGGGTCGTTTATACTAGCAGGTAGAATGACCCCAGCGGACGAAGAACCCGAGTGCGTCGACCTTGTTGGCGTCGTGTTCGGTAAGAACCAAATCAACGACAAGCAGTACGACTGCTACCGCGTATCCATCGTGGACGGCGCCCTCACCTTGGCGAATATTACCAATGGGACGGGGCGGTCCCGGCGCAAGGCAATGGACGTGATGATGCTCGACCTGGTCTCGATCAGTCAGGACATCGACAAGCACAACATCGAGTTCGTGGGAGACGTAGATGCAGACGAATGAAGCCGACCGTACGAAGTCAGAGCAAGCCCTCCTTGACTGCTACAAGGCAGCCGCGCTTTCCGCGCCCAAGTACATCTTCTGGCACGCGAACCCGCTCGTGACAGCGTTCGCTGGCCCCATCATCGCCCATCAGCTCGAGGGCGGGCGCGTGCGCAAGCAGCCCGAGAATCTGTTCAACGGCATCAACGCGATCGAGCGTGAGTTCACACGCCGCGTTCTCGGCTTCGTCAATGAGGCGCTCGACCAGCTCAAACCCACCAAGCGGGGCATTCAACACATCAACTTCAAGACGGTCGAGAACGCCCTCTTCAAGAATGTCGAGGACGAGTTGCATCTGTACTCGTGCGCGAGCGAGCTAGCGCGTCATGACTCAGTGCTCGCGCCGGCTTCTGAGTCCGCCCAACTCTCGACGAGATGTGCGCTCCTGATGCGTCGGGCCACGAAAGAAGCGACCGGCATGCTCGACCGCAACGGCACGTTCACCGAAATCATCACCAAGGGGGCGGACACGTTCGCAGGTCCCGCGTTCGCGCGCGAAGCCCAGCTACTCAAGGGCACGCCCTTCGCGAGCCTCGTAGAGGCCTGTGGGTGGGTATGGCCCCACGAGCATTTTGCAGTGATGACAGACAACCCCGCGTACGTCACGTTCGCTGAGAACCCACTCAAGATCTATCTGCGCGACAAATGGGTCTTCACTGATGCTTGATTCCCTCATCACAGCCGTTGTGCTGATCCTCCCTGTCGCCGCGCTCTGGGACTATGGCCGTCGCCGCCTCGACTCTCACAACGCACGCGGGGACAAGCTCATCGCCCAAGCCGCTGAGCTCAAGGCGATAGCCGAGGTGGTTGCAGGGCGCAGTGAATGGTACGAGCGCAAGCTCGAGGACTCGCAGGACTTCACGCGCTCCCTGCTGGCCAGCTTCATCAACTCGATGACTGACATCATCTCGATCAGTGAAGAAGAGAAGCGCCACCTCCGCAACAAGCTCGCAGTCGCGCCCAAGCCGAGACCATGATCACCCCGTTCTGGTTCACGGTCTACTTTTCGATAACCGTCGCGCTTTCCCTGATGGGTGCGGGGTACGCAATCAAGGAAGAGAACGGCGGCAAGTTCTTCGGCTACCTCATCGTCACAGGCATGTACGTTTGGGCAATATTCTCAATGTTTGAGATCCTGAAGACCTGCAAATGAAAGCTCTAGTCCTCGCACTACTAGCCGGCTGTACTCACTACCGTTGTTACTACCCGCCCGAGCACGACGTCTTCATGACGCGCTGTCTCGAGCACATGCCCTTCGACCAGTGTGAGGCAAACGCTGCGATTCAGGGCATGGGCATCAAGTGCGTTGAAGAAGTGCGAGCCGAGCCAGGCACCAGCTCACACTACTCAGTGGCTGGCCAGTAACTCTCTATAGCAGTAGCTCAACTGGTAGAGCGCCCGATTCCAAATCGGAAGGTTGCAGGTTCGAATCCTGCCTGCTGTGCCATGGAAAAGCTATTCCTTGATACCGAGTTCAACAGCTTCGGTGGCGAGCTGATCAGTCTCGCCCTGGTGCCCGAAGACGACAAGCTACCGAGCTGGTACGGGGTGCGCACGATCCCGGAGAAGACCCATCCGTGGGTCGCAGAGCACGTGATTCCCGTGCTCGAACGCGACGCGATGGGTCCCGTCATATTCCAGGAGTCGCTGTTGCAGTATCTGCGCAAGTTCTACGAGCTCGAGGTGATCGCGGACTGGCCCGCCGACTTTGAGCACCTCTGCACGCAGCTCTATTGGCAGGACCGGTGTGTGCCGCTCCTGCTCACGATGCGCCTTATCAACACGCCGGCACTCAATCCCAAGAACCCGCACAACGCGCTGAGCGACGCGCAAGCGCTAAGGGACTGGTATGTCACAAAAGCTTAGGTGCATCCGTATGAACCCCGCTGCGCTCGAGGCGATCTCACGCATGGGCACGATCGCGGAGTTCTACGATCAGCCGGTGGACAGCACAAGCAATCACAAGACCGCCGCGGTTTTCCACACGTCCAGTGGCGTGTACCTCGCAGTCGGGCCGGTCTCTCCGTACTGGCACGAGCATAAAACCGTCGGCGTCGAAAAGCGTATGGACGGGCGCTGGTGCTGGGTTATAGAGACGCCATGACTATCACCCAATCTGACCTCGACAACTGGTTCACCTATCACCCACCCATGGTCGGACAGGCCGATTACTATCGCGAGATCCGAGACGCCGCGAAGGTGTTTGCCGAAGTGATCGTGCAACTGACACCACCAAGCGCCGATCAGACAGCAGCAATCCGCAAGGTTCGTGAGGCTGTGTTCGCAGCGAACGCCGCCATCGCGTGTGAAGGGAAATAGCAACATGTGTTTCGAACTCGCCAAACTAGTCGACGAGAAGTGGCTGGCCTCGATCACAGAGGAAGAGGCGCCAGTACAAGCACCAGCACCAGTACGAAGGCCACGAGTACGTCGCGGCGCCTATCATTATTGGGACTTCGCACCAGCACCAGCACCAGAACCAGAACCAGAACCAGTCCAAGCACAAGTACCAGCCCGAGTGCGAGCTGACGTCTGGCTTCTAACACTCGAGACTGAGCTATACGCATCTGTCATGTACGACAAGCGTAAGCAGATTGATCAACACGCGTTGTCCCAAGTCTAGTACACACTCTCACATGTCTATCTTCGCCGCCCTGCTAGAGCAAGCGGGGCACGATCCTAACACCACGGCCAAGCATAGTACGCTTGGCCGTATTTTTTTGTCCGAACCAGTCCGCGAGTCGTTCGAGTTCGAGCGCATTGAAGCGCTACCTCGCAGGCGCTGGCAGGACGCACAGAACCACGTCGACCGGCTCACGGCGCGGTTTGCCAAGAACCCAGGTGTCCGGCTGCTCGAGATGCAAGCCGCCGC
>Ga0247664_1000081_pt1 | contig 24611 bp, 32 predicted proteins | sample CNK05_metaG_FD_182715 | JGI IMG/M metagenome (GOLD analysis project Ga0247664, IMG submission 182715) | Soil microbial communities from Purdue University Martell Research Forest, Indiana, United States - CNK05 | ecosystem: Environmental > Terrestrial > Soil > Temperate forest > Bulk soil...
CGACGATCAAGGCAGCGCGCACAGCTGACTCGTTTCAGAACTTTATGTTTAACCTGGGCGTTGGTACGGATAACCCGACAAGCTCAGCGACCTATGGTTTCAACCCGATCACGCGTACGCATACGCTACTCGAATGGATCCATCGAGGTTCATGGATTGGCGGCGTAGCGGTTGATCTGGTTGGCGATGATATGACGCGGGCGGGGGTTGACTTTGTTTCAACAATGCAACCAGATGATGCCGAGCAACTGCAATCCGCCATCATGCGCCTCGGGATCTGGGAAGCCACTAACGATACAGTTAAGTGGTCGCGTTTGTATGGCGGCTGCATCGCTGTCGCACTGATCGATGGACAGAACACTGAAACGCCATTGCGCATCGATACGGTTGGCAAAAACCAATTCAAAGGACTGATGGTTTTAGATCGCTGGATGGTAGACCCAACGCTCGAGGATCTCATTTCAGACTTCGGCCCGCAGCTTGGGCAGCCTAAATACTACCGTGTTAATACGGGAGCACCAGCGCTCAGGGGCTCGAAGGTCCACTATAGCAGGTGCATACGGTTGGAGGGCATACGCCTTCCCTACTGGCAGCGCATGGCCGAGAACCTGTGGGGCCTATCGGTACTCGAGCGCTTGTATGATCGATTGATAGCGTTTGATAGCGCGACGCAGGGCGCCTCGCAACTCGTTTATCGGTCATATCTGCGCACGATCAAAGTTAAGGATCTCCGCGAGGGGATCGCAGCGGGCACTGAAGCGCAAGGCGGGATCTCGCGTTACTTTGATATGATGCGCCGTTTTCAGGGGATTGAAGGCGTCACGCTTATCGATGCCGAGGACGACTTTCAAGCGCAATCGCATACAGCGTTTGGCGGGCTGTCAGACGCCTTGATCCAATTCGGACAGCAATTGTCAGGCGCTTTGCAAATCCCGCTGGTGCGACTGTTCGGACAGTCTCCCGCCGGGCTTAACAGTTCTGGCGACTCAGACCTACGCACTTACTATGACGGGATTAAGCAACAGCAAGAGCGCACGCTGAGAGTGCCCTATGACTGGTTGTTTAGGGTGATCGCGCGCAGTGAAAGTATCAAGCTGCCAGAGAACTTTAACTTCGAGTTCAAGTCGTTGTATCAGCTAACGCCCGATCAGAAAGCGACAGTCGCGCAAACGCGTGGTGGCATCATCTTGCAGGCAGCTGTTGATGCGATCATTCCACGTTCGACCGCTTTGAAAGAACTGCGTCAGGTTGGACATGAAACAGGGACATTCACTAACATCACCGACGAGGACATCAAAGCAGCCGAGGATGAACCATTGCCGGGCAGCATCGAGGCGATGCAGCAACAGCAAGAGATGTTCGGTCAGCCCGGTGTCGCCCCTGAGAACAATCAACCCCAAGAGGGCATGGGCGGCGATCTCCCCGGGGAGCAAGAGCAACGTAGCGCGCAGCCGAGCTTGCGGAGGGTTGTTTAATGAAACGCGTCACTCATATCCACGTGCATGATTACGGCGTGCCCGGTATGAAGAAGGGGCAGCATAAACAGGAGCCCGCGCACCCATCATCCGGGCACGCCATGTCATATGCTATTATGTCCGGCGCATTGAGTAAGCAGCACGAGCTACTTAAACGGCATAACGAACGGCTTGCCGCCGCTTCTAAAGCCAAGGCGGCTGGGTTCAAACCCGACCATCCCGACGGACCCTACGCGCCCCCGGCGTATCATCATAAGGTTGCCGCATCGCCAACCTCTTACACGCCCGAACAGCGCAAGCATTCGCATGAATATCATACAGCCCAAGGGGCACGACGCAAGGGTGAGGTTGGCGAAGCGCATCGTGCCGCCGCGGCAGCGATCAAGCCGCATCTTGAATAATGCCGCCTAACTTTGCCGAGCGAGATCGTTTAAGGTTGCTGCGTCGCCGCTTCGCTCGCGCACGCAGGGTCGAGGCATGGTATGGCATTCAACTGCGCAAGATCGCGCACCAGATCGGCTTGTTAACTGGCATCTACGATCCCGACGATTTAACTTCAACTAATAAGTTAGTCGATGCGCTGCGCCATTACGCCCGCATCATCTTACCCTGGGCACGCAATACGGCGACGCGCATGTTAGCCGACGTTTCAGCGCGCGACCAACAAATGTGGAATGACTTGGCGCGCCAGATGGGTATCAGCATCCGCACAGAGATCGCATCGGCGCCAACAGGCGATTTGATGCGCGGCTTATTACAAGAGCAAGTGGGGCTTATTACAAGCATCCCGCTTGATGCAGCATCTAGGGTACAGAAGCTCGCCGTTGAGGGGCTAACAGAGGGGTCCAGAGGGTCCACTATTCGGGATATGCTGCTTGCATCGGGGCAGGTCAGCAAGAGCAAAGCAACACTTATCGCACGCACGGAATCGGCGCGCGTCGCGTCCACGCTCATGCAAGCTCGTGCTGAGCATATCGGTTCAGAGGGTTATATCTGGCGCACGGTTAGGGATGCGGATGTGCGCCCTCGCCATCGCAAACTCGAGGGTAAGTATATCAAGTGGGACGACCCACCCGTGGCGGGGGAGAGCGGGGAGCGAGCGCACGCCGGACAGATATACAATTGCCGCTGTTTCGCTGAGCCAATACTCCCTTCGTTCAAAGGTTGAAACGATGCCCGAGGATATCGAACCGATACTACAGTTCTTCAACTATTTTCATCTGCCCCAACGTCTACAAGAAACTTCAGCGAAGTTTCATGCTCTGGCGTGGGAGATGGTTAAAACGTTGCCGCGCAACCCTGAGAGAACTGTCGCCCTTCGCAAGCTTCTCGAGGCGAAGGATGCGGCTGTGAGAGCACTGCTTTTCATGTAAACATGCGTTGAGGGAGGCATACGATGTTGGTTCTGCCCAGCGATAGCCAACAGCTGCTGCTTAGCTGTAACTATGACGAGACAGGGCTTGCATGGGTCGACATTTTCGATAACCCATTGCTCGGCTGGATCGCAGATGAAACGGGTGCGGAAGAGGTCGCGCCAGTTGTCGTTGGGCTCTTGCCCCCCGCCAGCGTTGATACATCTCCGGTGCTCTCGCCGCGATGGGCGCATTGCGTGGTACCCAGCGTTTACGTGCCCGATCTCTGGCGGGGTGACCTTAACTCCTTCTTCACGTGGTTGGCGACGAACAATGGCGCGCAGCGCCTGGTGCGCGGTAACTTCCGCAATCCAAACGTTGCCAATGCGATGATGTTTTGGGCTTCAAACAACATAGCGTTGTTTAACCCAGAGCCCTTCATAAGTTAACGTCGGCAGGAGGAGAGCATGTAACCGTTAAGCTCCGTTTGGACACAAATAAGCCAATTTCCTGTCGCCCTCACGACAGTGTCAAGCGACTCTCTCGGGATCCCCCCGGCTGTCGTGAGGGTTGAGGATGCAGTAATGATCGATATCGATGACAGCCCGCACCGTGACCAGTTAATGAGCGTGATAACGCAGGCTCTCGACGGAATCAGGGCGCGCCATGATGGCGTCACGGAAAGCTATGCGCGGGATGTGCGCATGATGCTGAACGACTGGCGCAGGTGGTGTGCACGGCAAGGGGTTTCGTTTCCACAAATGGCTGTCATGCCCCTGCTGAGCGCTAATACGCTCGCTGTGGTACGACGGGATCTGGACCGCCGATCACTCGAGGTCGCTTTGTGCAATCTCTTGACAGCCCACCCGATGCTTGACCCGCGCGAGCTTGCAACGGTCGCTAAGCGGGAGTTCCCTGGGTACAGCCCCATATAGCAAGGGTCCCAAGGCACAAGCCCTGAGACCCCGTTCAAGCGTTTGTGAGCGATATGTTAGAGGCAGAAGCCGTGCGTCAATGTCTCGGGGCTCGCTGCGTCCAGGCTCTCGAAGCAGGATAGCAGATGAAAGAGGTTGTGATACTCATGCTCTGTGCTATCGTAGCGCTCGCGATGTGCTCGCTCTATGTCGGGGTTGTCGCGCAGTAGCTCTGTTAAAAGCTCGACCTGAGCTTGTGACAACATGATTTGGTAAGCCATATCGATTACTCCCTTGGGACGAGGCGCAACATGTCGCGCGTTACATAGCTCTCGCCGAGATTGTAAAAGGTCATGTATTGGTTCGGCGGCCGTTGATAGCAGGACAGCGCCGCCTTGAATGGTGTATCGACCTTGTTCCATGTGACGCGCGTTGAGTAGAGCTTGCCGTTCTCGTCACGTAGCACGATCGCCCAGAACGTGTCCTTACCTGTGATGGTATGTCCTGGCGCGAGGTTGACCCTTGGCATCGCGAACTCGTCGGGAATGGACTCCACGCAGCGATATCCGCAATCAGCGCAAACGTCGTCTGGCATCGGGCACCTGGCTATCGACGGCCGAATGTTGATTATGGCGCGTGCCATGTTCATAGCTCCAAAATGAGAGATCGCGCTAGAGCATACCAGCGCGATCTCGGGTTGAGCGCTCAGCGCTTGCAAACGGTGGGGATGGCGAAGGGCAGACCTCTGCGGCGCAAGCTTGTTTCGTAGCCCGCGGTCTTGACCTGGAGCTTCGGGTGAGCGATTGGCGCGCGCATTTGATCGCAGAGATACGGACCGTTGGTATGCGCGAGCTTGCCGACCTCGGTCTGGCTCTCAGGGATCATGGTCACGCGTGACCACTTGATCTTGTAGGACGGATCGACAGCGCGGATAGCGGCTGCGATCATGCGGCCGTTCTCGTAGCTCTTTTGGCAAACAACGTCGGCGGTCTCGTAATCGTGCGGGAAGGGCTTGCCCTGGTTGCCATCAAGCTGGCCGCGCCGAAACCAGGATATCCGCGCCATCCACTCTTGGGTGACGGGTCCGGGCTGGAGGCTCACGCTTTTAGCGAAGCTATTGATAATGCGTTCTGACATGGTGAAAGTGTCCTCTTTGTTCGCGCGTTCTCGCGCAAGCGCTTGATAGGTGAGTGGGGCCGCTCTCGCAAGCATAAAAAGCGGCCCGGATCAGATTATTCTTCGTCGTCGTATTCGTGGGTGCAGGTATCGAAGGTCTCGGTGACCTGAGTGCGCAATGCTGCGACCGCTCGGTGCATCTCGGCATGGTCCGCGAACTCATACATGCCGGTCTGGCGGTCAGCACCCGCGACCTCGTAATCGTAGTTCGCTGCGGGCCAGAGTTCGTCAGCGATAGCGGCGAGTCCGGCGGGAAGGGTAACAAGGTAGCGAATCGTCATTGAAGTTCTCCTGTTGTGCAGCGCTCTCGCTGCGAGCGCTTTATCTCATATACGCACCAACTTAGCAAGCACAAAATTGTTGCTCAGTCGGCGAGGTCCTTGTTGCTAGAGGGGTAGGGGGGCTCAGCGCTTAGCGCGCTGAGCGATGTTAGCGGCTCGCGCAGCGCGCTCGGCAGCGAGCCGTAAGCGGTTGCGCAAGCGGGTTTCTTGGATCTCGGAGAGTTCGTCCCCTCGGCAGGGGGCGTGCGGAATGGCTCCGCAGTAAGGGCAGGTGGCGTAGGGATCTTGTACGTTGGGGTCGATGTCGCAAGGCGTGGTCATCGTAGGGGTCCTCTTGGTTGCTCTCAACAAAGCGAGATATCGGTCATTCTGGTGCTTGTTGCAAGCGAAAAAAGCCGCTCTTGGCAAAAAAGGTTACGCGGATGCTATACTACACGGACGAGCAACTGGGACCCACGCGCAGCAAGACGCCCGAGGGGTATCTACTGTGCGAAGGCGTGCCGCTCGCTCGTACGGGCATCATGCTCTATATGGCCGGGGAAACGCCTGTTGAGCCCGCCCCCGGGGAGCGCGAGGTGCGGATCCATCGACAGCCGGAAGAGGTTTTCGATCCGCGCACGATCGCGAGCTATGTGGGCAAGCCATTAACGAACGACCATCCCGATGATGATGTAACGCCAAGCTCATGGCGCGATCTGGCTTGCGGCATCATCATGAACCCACGTAGGGGTGAGGGCGATCTACAGGACTGCTTGCTAGGGGATGTTCTGGCGACAGATCCATCTGTGATCGCGATGATTGAAAGAAACGAGAAGACCCACGTATCGGTTGGCTATGATGCCGATTACGAGGAGATCGCCCCGGGCGTTGGAGTGCAGAAGAACATCCGCGTTAATCATGTGGCGCTCGTTGAGGAAGGGCGCTGCGGCCCACGGTGCCAGATTGGTGATTCCAAACCAACGGAGAAAAAGAGAATGAGTTATCTCACCGCCGCTTTGCATCGTGCGTTTAAGGCGAAGGATGCAAAAGAACTCGATGCCATCGAGGAGGAAGTTAAAAAGGACAATCCCGAACTCGCGGAGAATAACATGGGTGCAGGCGAACAACACGTACATGTGCATCTTGGCAGCGCTGATACCCCTGTCAAAGATGACGAGGAGACCGAGATGGCAGAAGGTGGTTCAACAGAGGAACGCCTCTCGCGGGTCGAGTCGCTGCTTGAAGCATTGCTCGATAGGATGAACGGCGGCGAGGGCGAGGATAGCAAGCCAAAAGATCGCAAGGGCAAAGATAAGAAGGACGAGGTGCCTGAGCAGTTCAAGAAAAAGGATGATGACGAGGACGCCGATAAAGAAGACAAGAAAAAGGATACCGACGACGCCATGGATGATGAAACGGTTAAAGCGCTTGGGTTTGAAGCCCCGCCCGGGACCGACGATCGGGCTGGCAAAGCGCGCGACAGCGCTTATCTCGCGGATGCTTGGCAACAGCATGTTGCATATGCTGAGATAATCGCGCCCGGCGCTCGTATGCCAACATTTGACAGCGCGGCGCGCCCAGCTGTTACCCTTACCAAGCTCTGCGGCGCGCGCGTGCAACTTCTCGAGCACGCTTATTCATCGCAAGATAAGGCTCGCGCGATCATTGACGAGATCAACGGCAACCGCGTGCTCGATTTCAAACGTATGACCTGCGACTCAGCGCGCGTTATGATCGCCGCTGTCGCTGCCGAGATTGGCAAAGCGAACAATGCCGGAACAGGCTTTGGCGGTTGGTCAGCGCGGCAGGGTTCGTCGGGCGGAACAGGCGTGAAGGGCAAGATCGTTACGCCAGCCGATCTTAACAAGATGGCACGCGAGATGTATAAGCGCGCGTGAAGTTTAACCTCAACCCCTGAAACGGAGTAACAACCTTGGTTGCAATTCTCTACAGGATGCAAGCGGGTTTCCCTGGTGATCCCAACCGCGCGCATCCGTTCTCCATTGAACCGTGCCTGGTTCATGCGACAACGCCTCCAACAGCCTTTGGCCAGCCGGTTGTCATCGATGCGACAACTAACACGGTCCGCCCGATGGTCGCGGGCGATGTTTCCTCAACGGTGATCTGGGGCATCACGGTGCGCCCATATCCCTTTCAAGCGCCGTTTGGGACGGCTTATGGCGGAGCTGCGTTTGGTGCTGCTACGCCCGCTCCGTTGAGCGCGATTGATGTCCTCCGTTCGGGTTACATCATGGGGATCTTAAACGCGGGTTCAGCAGCGGTTAAGAAGGGCTCGCCCGTTTTCGTCTGGACAGCTGTGACATCTGGTAACCATATCCAGGGCGGGTTTGAATCGGCGGCGAATGCGGGCAATACCGCAGCCCTCGACCCAACGCGCTACATGTACAACGGTCCGGCCGACGCGCTCGGGAACGTTGAAATCATTTGCAACCCGTAAGTTAAACCAAAGTTAAAAAGGACTGAAACAGATGCCTGATGGTGGCCTGCATATTACCGGTAACGGGCGCTTCGTCGGCCGTCATCGGACGCGTGACAACTTCATGACGTTTGACAGCGCGACATCTTTCACGAGGGACAATGGCATCCCTGTGCACGCTGGGCAGCGCTTCGGACAATCCTATCGCACCCATGATGGACGCACCGTTGACTCAACCGGCGCGTTCTTGATTGGCGAACTCGAGCGGATGGACCAAGAGCTTCACATGCCCTTGGCGGAAGTTTCATATCTGCGTGATATCGAACTTCGTGAAGATGTGACAATCGCTGACGATGTCACGAGTTTTGCATTGTCTAACTTTGCAAGCTCCGGCGGTCTCGGTACCGGCGCTGGCATCGGCAATGGCAAGTCCTGGATCGGGCGAAACACAACCCAGATCCCTGGCATCAATCTCGATATCGCAAAGATCCCACATCCCTTGCGCCCGTGGGGCGAAGAGGTTAAGTGGACAATCTTTGAACTCGAGTCGGCGGCTAAGCTCGGGCGTCCCGTTGACGATCAGAAGCACGAGGGGTTGAAGCTCAAACATCAGATGGATGTGGACGAACAAGTTTACATCGGTGACCCGGGGTTTGGCGATCAAGGCTTGCTGAACCAATCGAGCGTTACGGTTACCAATTTGCCAAACGGTGCTGGTAGCTCGCCGAAGTGGGCTTTGAAAACTCCGGACGAGATCCTCGCGGATTTCAATGCTGCGCTGACAACCGTCTGGGCTGCATCGGCGTGGGCGGTTATCCCCACGAAAGCTCTGATCCCACCAGCCCAATTTGGCTTCCTGTCGACGGCTAAGGTGAGCAATGCGGGTAACATCTCCGTGTTGAAATATATCGAGGAGAACAATATCCTGACAGCAGCTGGCAGGGGCAAGCTCGATATTCAGCCTTTGAAATGGTCGATCGGCGCGGGCGCCGGCGGCACGATTGGCACAACTGGCACCGTTGATCGCATGATGGTTTATACAAACGAGAAGAAGCGCGTGCGGTTCCCGATGACGCTTCTGCAGCGGACGCCAATTCAATACGATGCGATCTGGCATAAAACAACCTACTTCGGTCGGATCGGCGTTGTTGAATATGTGTACCCTGAAACGGCGGGGTATTTTGACGGGCTTTGATGCCTGCTAGATTACAGCGATCGGCTCGCTTATGATCGGGGCCGATCGCTTGCACAAATGGAGATAATAGCATGGCCCGCCGCCCAATCGATCCCCCTGACAGAGAGTCTACGGATATGGCAGAGCACGAGCGTGAGCACGTAACGCTTCAAGAGGGCGCTACAGAGCCTGAGACGGTCCAGGAGCCGTTTATCGATCCGGCCAACCAACCAGCATCTGTGCAGCTACGAACAAGCCCTGAGCCGCTTGTGGGACCTGGGCATGAGCCCGGCGCTCCGCTGCCGCCCTTGTCCGCGAAGACATCTCCCGATGAAGCAACCGTGCGCATGCGATTCCCGCATCCTGTTTTGTTAACCGACGATAACCACGTGCGGATCCTCTTCCCTGAAGGGCTGGTTGATGTGCCGGTGCACCTCGCCGATCATTGGTACCTCGGGGCGCATGGAGCGGTTAAGGAAACCTGAGCCATGAGTGCGACCTCCGCGACGTTCAGGGCGACGTTTCCGGAATTCAGCGATACGGTTAAGTATCCAAACGCGACCATTAACTTCTATCTACAGTTGGCTTACCTTGTGATGCCGCCCGCTCGCTGGGGCACCTTGCTCGATTATGGTGCGCAGCTATATGCAGCGCACAACATAGCCATCGAGGCTAAGGCGCAGCAAGAGGCGGCGGCGGGCGGCATCCCTGGTTCAACAACAGGACCAACAACCTCGCGTTCAGCGGGGCCAGTTAGCTATTCAACCGATGTTTCAGTCGCTGCGGAGCAAGGGGCTGGCTACTGGAACCTGACAACTTATGGCATGCGGATCTACCGTTTAATTAAACTTGTTGGTATCGGCGGCATTCAACTTGGCGTGCCTTATGGCTATCCGTACGGGGGATGGTTTACCGTGCCGACGCAGGTGCAGATTCAAGATGTTGTTTCATTTCTGAACACGCCCGTACTTGATGCAGCCGAAGGACAAACAATCCCGCCGGCCCCTGGAACAGCTGACGGACAGCTACTCGAGGAGTGTTAAGATGTCAGGCTCAAATGTTTTAACAACGATTGAACTTCAAGTTGATTCTAATGGCAATCGCCGCAAGTTTTATGCGACGTGGGATGGCAATGCTTATGCGCTTTGCCAGGTACCCTTTGTTAACGGATTTCCTGTTACTAGTGCGATGCCTAATCCCGTTTCAGATCGGGCGCTTGGGCTCCCCGACGACATCGTTTGGCCGGGTACGGGTGATGGTAATGTTATCGGCATCTTAAAAGCGATCCAAGCTGCGATCGCCGATATTCAAGTGAGCACAGTTGTTCCCCCGATGACCTACCATGGTCCTTATTCTGGCTCGGTACAAACAGCTTCCGGGCTCTTGATCCCGCACGGTGCGTATTCAAGATCGCTCGTTATTCAAACTTTCCCTAACAGTTTAACCAACGTCTGGTTAAACCCAGGTGGGGGGCAAGCCTTCCCTAACCAGGGTATCATGGTGCAGGCTGCTGGCGGCTCTGTTTCCTTTGGCTCGGCGCAATTCCCCATTCCGACCAATGATATCATGGCGATTACCGATGGTGCTGGTCCACAGAACGTGCTAATTGTGGGAGGTTAAAACAATGCGGCGCTTGCTCGCGGCGACATCCGCCCTAACTTTGCTTTCAACCATCGCGTTCGCGCAACCAGCTCCGCCCCGCCCGCAGCCACCGCAAGTGCTCTGGGGGCAAGCGGGTAATTGGAGCGCTACGCAGATATTCAACTCGACCTCTGGTGGTAACTTTAATTACCCAAATGTTGGCATGGGTACTGCTTCAAATCCTGTTATGGTTTATGATCCAACGGGCGAGGTTTATATTAATTCAGTCTTTTCGAAGGTGCAACTGACAACGGGCGACAACAACAAAGAGATGCTTGCCTTTATCTCGCAATTCTACATTGACCCCACGATCTACAATTATGGTCAGAACTCCCATAACTCAGCGGGCTACTTTTTCGCGCACGGAGCTAACAAACTAGCGCTCGCGAACTGTACACAAGGTGTTAATTGTCCGGGCTCGATATATGCGATAACAGGGTTGGTCGCTGGTGCTTCAAACGATGGCACTGGTCCGGCGCGTAATGCTTATACCTTTGTGATCCATGCGCCTGATGTCCCGCCAACTGGTGGGTCGCTCGATTACTGGACGGGTATAGTTTTTCAAACGCCGCTCGGCGGTAAGGAAGCCTCTGCTTTCGCTGGAATCACGACGGCTAACGACGTGCCGAATGGTTTTGGCACCATTAACCCAATGGCGAATGTGCACGCGCGCGTTATCAATAGCACCGGTACCGCGACGGCGACCATCAATGGCAACGTTCTGACGTTAATGAGTAGACCAACGAACCCTTATGGCATCACACCGGCTTGCGATGTAAGCGGGGCGGGGGTTTCAGCGGGCAGCAAAGTTTATGGCTCGCAGCCATCCGATGGTTCCTATCCGATGTTGAACGTCACGCCCTCGCAGACCCTCGCGACGCCAACCTTGCTAACTTTCAATTGTAACCCATATCCCCTGATTATTCAGAGCTTTTATAACGCGGACCTTAACTTTATCTCGCAGAGCGGGGGCAACGTTCCGAATGCCACGATCTCCGCCCGCTTCGATGCTAACTCCTCGCACTTGCACTTCTTGTTAGGTGGTACAACAAGCGTTGTCATGGGCAAGAATACTAGCGGGGGGCGCATCGGTATTGGCAATCTGGATACTTATCCGAACTTCACAGTTGATGCGGGAGGCGTTGTCGCTGCTTGGGGACCGGTTAGTCAGGGTCCGCGTTTCACGACCGATGGCGGGTGCGCTGAGGGATCGCGCGCTGGTGGTGCCTCGGCTGGCCGATTTGTCGTCGCTGCGTCAGCGCAATGTTCGGTTGTCGTAACCATGGCGGGCGGCGCGGCGCAGAACGCAGCGATTACGGAATGGGGCCATTGTGGTATAAATAACCGCACGCACCCCGGCGCGGCGAATGCCTTTGCGCTCACAGCAGCTACCGCGACAACCGCGACGTTCTCTGGAGTTCCTGTTAGTGGAGATACACTTGACTTTGCATGTACCGGCTTCTAAAGCCCTTGCGTTATTGTTGCTTTTTACTCCCTGCACCGCGCGAGCGCAGCAACAGCAACCAGCACCATCTCAACAGCCGCCTCCGATCCCCGCGGCGATTCAAGCTTTGATCGATCTCCGCAAGGAAGCGGAGGACCGCGCCGCTTTTGCGATGCAGCGCGTTTACGTGCTACAGGAGCAAGTGAACAATATCACCAAAACGCCGACTAAAGAAGTCGAAGAATTGAAACAGAATGTTAAGACCTTGGAGCGGGAAATCGAAAGTCTGAAGGCGGAGCGGATAGTTGAATCGAAGAACCTCGACGATGCGCACGACATCATAACAAAGGGTTCGAATTGCCCCCAACCCTCGCAACCCAAGCCGTAGGAGTAGCGTTTCATGAAATGGGTTCTAGCGTTAGGTCTCGCGCTCAGCGCTTCCCCGTGCTACGCGCAGACAGCATCGTGCTGGGATGGCAAGGCGAGGGCGGTTGTCGCTTGTTCCGATAGCCAAAAGGTCACCGTTACCGATACTGTCGCCTATCTCGAGAAGCGCTTCAGGGAGATGGAGCAAGAGCTTATCAGCAAGACCACCGAGTTGAAAGCCGAGACCGCGAACGCGGACCTCGCGCGTGCGGCTTGCGCTAGCAAATAGGGAGAGGTCCAGACATGCGGATTACTAACGCTCTGACGGGGCTAGCAGCGCTGTTGGTCGCCAGCCTGAGCTATGCGCAAGCCCCGCCCTCTCCCCCGGCTGCTAGTACCGTCTGCGCGAATACGACGTTAGCTGTTACAGGATCGTCGGCACGCGTCGCGCTGCCGAGCACGACAGCGACTTGCAAAGTTGTCACGCTCGTTAATGATGGTACGAGCGAGGTGTTTGTTAAGTTCGGCGATAATACTGTTACAGCGACAACAAACGATATCCCGATACCGGCTGGTGCCTCGCCCGCTATCTGGACAGCTGGCACATATGTCGCTGCGATCTCAGCGGGGGGCAGCAGCAACCTACGCGTTATACAAGGCAATGGTCCGCTCGCGTTCAGAGGCGGTAGTGGCGGTTCAACAGCAGCCGCGATCACTCCGCTGTTTGGCATGGGTTATGATTCAGATTCGGTATGCTCTAGTACCGTGACGCTCGGTCGTGACATGCACTACCGCAATCTCACCCTCGCAGCTGGATGCAAACTTAACACGGCGAGCTTTCGCATCTTTGTTCAACAGGTGCTCGATATTTCAAACGCGCCCGTAGGTGCGATCACAAATTGGCAAAACGGTAATAACGCTTCAGGGGCGACAGGTGGTGCCAATACAGGCGCACAAACAGCACCGCTTCCTGTTTGGGGCCAACCAAACACGGGCGGAACTGGTACGGCGACAGTTGGCGGCAATGGTTCAACAATCGCGGCTGCATCGCTTGGTAATGGCGGTTCAAGCGGGATACCCGCTACAGGCGGGACATGCTCTAGCGCAGCCGGAACAGTGACAGCGACGCCTGTTGGTGGTACCAACCCTGGTGCAGCGCCGATAGGTTTTAACACGATCAATTTAACTTATACCTATTTCATGGGGACCAACGCTAACGTGCAGCCGGTTTGGTTCGGCTTCGCTGGTAATGGCGGTTCAGCGGGCGGGGGAGACGGAACCGGCGCGGGCGGTGGCGGCGGTAGCGGTGGTCGGCCGACGATGGGCACAGCGATCTACGCTAACGTCATTAACCGCGGGACAAATACTAACCAAGGGATTATCTCGGCTCGAGGCGGGGATGGTGGCAAGGGCGGGGATGCTGTTGGCGCTAATGCGTGCGGCGGCGGCGGTGGTGCGGCTGCGGGCGGCGGATTTGTTTATATAGTTGTTGGCTCATTAGCGGGCTCGCAGATAGTTAACGCGATTGACGTTTCAGGCGGCAAGGGCGGGGATGGCGGCAATGGTCTTGGCACAGGGAAAGGCGGCAATGGTGGAGGCGGAGGTCGCACGGGCAATGTGCAGATACTCTTACTCGATCCGCCAGCCCTGCAACCCTCGAGTTCGTTTAACGTAGCTGGCACAGCGGGCGGGACAACAGCGACGGCAACAGGCGCGACGGGGGGAGCCGGCGCGAGCTTGTTTGTTAACCTGTGAGTAAATCCTTCGTCCGTATTGAAAAAGATAATGTACCAGATTTAGCCAAGATCCTCGCTGACCTGGCGGATGTGATGGTGCTTGTTGGCATCCCGCAAGAGAACACGCGCCGTCCTGGCGAACCCATCACAAATGCCGAGATTGGCTTCATCCATAACTTTGGCGCGCCGGAGGCGAACATCCCGCAGCGTGAGTTCATGGCGCCAGGAATACATGTGGTTCTCCCGCAGATCACAGACGGGCTGCGCACAGCTGCGCTCGCCGCCCTTGATGGTAATAAGTCTAACATGGAAGGCGCTCTGCACGCTGTTGGCATCGTCGCAGCGACATCGATCAAGAAAACAATCATCGCTGATATTCCCCCGCCGCTCGCGCCAGCAACAGTCGCGGCGCGCATCGCACGTCGAAAGTCTCCATCTTGGCGCGCCAAACGGAGGAAGCTTGTCGCGGCGAATGTGGCGGCGAATAAACCGCCCGGGGCTGGGATCTTCACAGCCTTGATCGATACCGCATCGCTTCTCAATTCGATAACGTATGTGATCGAGCGCGTACGCTCTGGTATCAGTACGGTAGCCAGGATGCCTTAAATGGTTAAACCCTTACTTGACGTAACCGAGGTCATCCTCGATCCGATGTTCGCGGATGGATTCTCCGTGCTGCGCCGACAACAGATGGTTAACGAGCACGGCGAGCCATTTACCTTGCTAACCAAAACGTTTACTGAAACAGACGGTTGCGTTGGCGTGATCTCGCCCTCAGCCGATAACTCGATGGTGCGCGCTGACGCTTATGAAGCGATGGGCAACTCGATCCAGGTTATCACAAAGTTTAGGTTAAGAGGCATTTCAAAAGAGCAAGGTGACCAATATCTGCCAGATACAATCCTCTGGCGGTCTTGCTATTATGTCGTTCGCACGATAAATGACTTTGTCCGCTATGGGGCTGGCTTCATGGTGGCGGATTGTTTATTAACCGACTACGTGCCCGAGGTCGATCATGGCTCTTGATGCAACGTCGTTCCAAATCCCCGGCGACTCAACGCAAGGTGGCGCCATTCGTCCGCTGCCATTGGGTCCCGCGCCGTTTGAAGGACAATCGCTCAACCAGTTCTTGCAAGCATGGTTGGTTGGCATAACGGGTATCGATCCAACGCTAATCAGACCGCGCTGGCAGCCCGAACCCGCTAACATCCCCGATGCTGGGCAGTATTGGGCGGCGTTTGGCATCACAGCGCGCAAGAACGATGCGTATGTGCAAATAATCCATGATCCCGCTGCCGATGATGGGCAAGGGGCGGACATCATGATACGCCATGAAACGCTTGAAACGCTAACGAGCTTTTATGACCTTGGCGTGAATGGGCAGGCGGATTATTACGCGAGCTTGCTAAAGGATGGACTTCAGATAAGGCAGAACCAAGAGCTTCTCGACCTCAATGGCTTCGCGCTTATTGAAGCGGGCGAGCTTATCGTCGCGCCGGTATTGTTTAAGGAACGTTGGCAGTATCGGGTTGATTTGGCGATCAAGCTCCGTCGCGAGATCCGCCGCCTCTACCCGATCCGCTCGGTAGCCTCGTTGAGCCAAACCATAACCACGAACTAAAGGATGCCAGTGCATGGCTACGCAGCAAGGTCAGCCCGTTTCAAATCTGGTTCACGTCCAGGTGCTCTTGGGTACGCCCGCGGCTCAGGGACAAAATGTGGATACGATGTTGATCCTCGGCAATACGCCGAATGTGATCGATACCTCCCTACGCATGAAGACCTATTCAACCTTGAATGAGGTCGCCAATGATTTTGGCACAACGGCGCCCGAATATCTCGCTGCGCAAGCTTGGTTCTCGCAGTCGCCCCAACCGATCACGCTTAACATCGGGTTCTGGGCGAAGGCGGCAGCGGGGGCGCATTTGTCGGGGGCTCGGCTCTCGGCGGCACAGCAACAAATCGCGCAATGGAATCTCGTTACAGCTGGTGGGTTCTTCTACCTCCAGAACGGCGTCGCGCATTCCATCAGTGGGTTGAACTTCAGCTCCGCGGCAAATCTGAATGCCGTTGCTTCCGCCGTGCAGACAGCCATCCTAGCGGCGGGAGCGCCAGCGGGTTCAACCGTTAAATGGGACAGCGACGATGCGCAGTTTGATATCGTCGCGGGGGATACAGGCGTCTTGTCGACGCTGTCCTATATGAGCCCACCAACCGCCTCGGGGAGTTTAACCTTCTCCGGACAGCCCGTACCAGCGACGGACAGCGTTACGCTTGGCGGCACAGCGATTGCTTTCGTTTCAGGACCGCCCGCCGCGGGGCAGGTGCAGCTTGGCGCTACGCTCGCTGCGACGTTGACGAATTTGTATAACTATTGCAGCGCCTCAACCGATGTTAACCTCGTGAAGTTCAAATATTACCCCTCGCCCGATGGCACGCATTTTTATCTGTCCGCGGCTGCACCTGGCGTAGCGGGCAATTCGTTGACTTTGACGAGAGCCGGCACGGTCATCACTGTTTCAGGCGCCACGCTAACAGGGGGCACAGGGACTGATATTTCAGCGATGATGATGGCTCAGCAAGCCAACGGCGCGACGATATCGCAGGGCATCGCTGCTGAAACGCCATTGTCGGCGGTTGTCTTGCTTGACGATATGTATTCAAATCAATGGTACGGACTGGCAGTGCTTGGAGCGAGCAATCCCGATCTTGTCGCCATCGCTGGTTATATTGAAGGGGCGAATATTAAACACTATCTAACCGTTACCGATATGGATCCCCTTGTTGTGCAGGCTGCTGAAACGTCAAGCTTGACCTATCAGCTATCGCAGCTGAAGTATAACAAGTCAAGTGCACAATATAGCTCCAGCAATCCCTACGCCGGCATCAGTTATCTCGCTCGCATCTTGACAACGAACTGGGAGGGCAATAATACTGTCATCACAGAGATGTACAAGCAGGAGCCGGGTATCCTCGCTGAGAGCTTGTCGACATCCCAGTTGAAAAATATCACAGATAAAAATGGCAACGTTTTCGTTAACTATAACAACGATACGGCGATCATTCAGAACGGGACTTGCGCGAGCGGTCAGTATACGGATACCATCATTGGTGCTGACTGGTACGCGATTCAACTTCAGACGGAGGTCTTCAATCTGCTTTATACAACGCCAACCAAGATCCCGCAGACCGATGCCGGTATGAACATGATCCATGCCGTACTCGATGCGGTCTCAGCGCGAGCGGTTAACAACGGCTTCCTCGCGCCAGGTACTTGGCAGTTGCCCGGCTTCGGTACCCTCACCCTGGGGCAATATCTGAGTAAGGGGTACTACATCTTTCAACCTCCGATCGCGACCCAGCCAGCATCGTTGCGACAGACGCGCGTTTCAGTGCCGTTTCAGATCGCGGCGAAACTCGCTGGAGCGGTGCACACGGCGGACATCACTGTAACAATCAACCAGTAATAGGAGCGGGTGATGCCCTTCCCATACACCTATTCGTTTGAATCTGTCAACGCAACGATTACCGGACCGAACGGCACTTTCTCCATCGGTCAGGGGGCTGGCGTTGATGAAGCGGGTATCACGGTTGAAATGGCGGAACCAAAGAATACCCGCACAACCGGCGCCGATGGGCTCTGGATGCACTCGCTACATGCGGGCAAATCGGGCAAGATCACCGTTCGCTTGTTGAAGAACTCACATACCAATCTCTTGCTGAACGCGATGTACAATGGGGATACAAACAACCCCGCTGCGCACGGACAGAATACGATCACAATCAGCAACGTCCTATCGGGCGATGTTATCACCGGGCAGGGCTGCGCATTCGCTCAACAACCGACCATAACGTATTCGAAAGATGGCCAGCTTGTTGAATGGGCGTTTGACGTGGGTCGCATCGAGGAGACATTAGGCGCGGGGGCGGTGCTCTAATCAGGGAGCGACTGCGTGGAACTAGAGCTTAACGGCCACACTTATATCGTGGGCCAAATGAAATCGCGCCAACAGCGTAACGTGCTGCGACGTGTCCTCCCGCTCATTGTCGCCAGCAAGAGCTTACTGACGCAGGTCTCTCGCGCATTGGGCGAAATGGCGGACATGCCATCGGACACCAATGCAGAGGTCAGCAATGTCGACGAGCTATTTAATGCGGCAGGCCCGCTCGCTGAGGCCCTGTCATCGATGCCCGACGAGCAATTCGACTATATCTTTGACACGTGTCTAGCGGTCGTCCGACGGCGTGTAGCCGGGGGATTGGTCGACATCGTCATCGCATCGGGCGAGCTACGATTTGAAGACATCAAGCTGGCGGAGCAACTGCAGTTGATCTTTGCCGTGATAAAGGAGAATTACAGCGATTTTTTGGGCGGACTCCCTGGGTTATCGAGCGCAAGAGCCGCAGCGCTTCCGCCCGCAGCGTAGAGCTAGCATCGGCGCCAGATGGCGACGATTGGTATTACCGTCCGGTTGAAAGAGGGCTCTGTACTTACACGGAGCTTGTTTATGGTCCGATAACTTTGTATGATATCGCTGTTATGAATGACATCATCGATTTAACCGAGGAAAATCGTTTACGTTTAGAGGATGCAGCTAATGAGCGGAAGTAGTGGATCGTCAAGCAGCGGAGGCGGTCGGTCCACAATCCGTGACTTCCTCGTAGGACTTGGCGTCCAGGTTAATCAAACCGACATCCGAACATTCGTTTCAGCTGTCGATAGCATGACTTTTGCTATCGTGAAATTTGAAACACGCCTCCTTGATCTAGCCGGACAACTTCAGCGTGCGCTAACGCAGGTCGCTGAAGCGCTGGAGCAAATGTACTACACGGCTGACCGCGCGAACACGACCGTTTCAAATCTACGCGCGCTGCAATATGGCATGAGCCAAATCGGGCTCAGCGCGCAGGACGCCAACCAAGCACTCGAGAGCTTGGCGATGTCCATGCGGATCAACCCTGGCAACGAAAGCTTGCTGCGGTACCTTGGCGTTCAAACCCGAGACATGAAAGGCAATATGCGTGACACGTCTCTCGTAATGGGAGACTTTATCGCGCGCTTGAGTAAGATGCCCTTCTTCATCGCTGCGCAGTATGCAGAGATGTTTGGCATCAATGCGCGCACCCTTTACATGCTCTTGCAAAACTATAGCGCTTTGCAAAAGGGCGAGGAGCGCCATAAGGATCTGGCGCGCCAGACAGGCGTTGATCTCGACCGCGCGGCTCGCGTATCGCATGACTTCATGACCGTGATCCGCGAGACCGGTGAAATTGTCTACCTTATGTGGGTTAAGGTTTCAACCGCCTTGATGGAGAAGCTCCGTCCTGGTTTGGTTGAGGTTAACAAGTGGCTGTTGAAACATGCAAAAGATATCGAGGGCGCCGCGCTTGCTATCGCTGGCATGTTTCAGGGCGTCATCAATGATATTGTCGAGATATTTCCCTACATCGATGCGCTCATTAAAAATACGGTTGGTTGGAAAGCCGTATTCGAAGCCATTGGCGTTGTTATTCTATACCGCATCCTTGGGCCGATTGGCTTGGTCATCGCAGCGCTTGACTATGCTTACAACTTATATAAAGCCTGGAAATCTGATCCAGACAAGTTTATGAAGATCCCTGAGCATCCCGAGACGGGCGGCGTTGAGCCTTACGACCCCTTCGACCCAAAGAATGAGGCGCGCTCGCGGGAGTACTGGGCTAAGAAATGGGAAGAGTTTCGCAAGCGTTATCTGCCCGGCGGTATCGACACGCGAATTCCTGAAGGTCCAGATACTGGCGCCCCGGGCGAAACAACGCCAGCTGAAACAGAGAAATATTATCAGCGGAGGGCTGAAGAGGCGCGCAAGAAGTGGGAGGAAATGCAGAAGTCCTGGGAGCAGTTTTTCAAAACAAATCCGGCTAACCCTAACCAAGCGATCCCGCAGAGCGGCACGGGTTTTGATCCATCGATGGTGCATCCCGCTGCCTATACAGTTGGTTCAACCTCTACCGCGAGCCTCGCTACAACCGATCCGCATTTCATCGCCCAGGCGATGTTTTTAATCACGGCGATGTCGCGTATGTTGCGCGATGATATCGATTACTTTCTTCGTCAGATGTTTGATGGTTTCAAAGAGTTCATCCGTTGGGGTGCTAACCCGCAAAGTCAATTCCCGATGCCAATGCCAGGCGTCGCTCTCGCTGACGCGTTTAGTGGCTTGGTTCCGGCTAAGCTTGGCGGACTAGATCCCCAGATTGAAGCAGAGGTTCGCCGCCAAGCGCGAGCTAAGGGTCTCGATGAAGAGCATATGGTCAATCTCGCTCGTGCAGAGGGCGGGGGCTTCGATAACGTATCGCCATCGGGCGCGATTGGCCCCATGCAACTCACGACAGGGACCGCGAACCAGTTAAATGTCGATCCGCATAACTGGATGCAAAACATTGAAGGGGGCATGCGTTACTTTGCCGAACAACTGAAACGGTTCGGCAGCTATGCGGCCGCGGACGCTGCTTACAATGCGGGTCCAGAGGGGCGCGGGGTCGCGCTGTTCGCACAAACGGGCGACCCTCGTTCATTGCCACTTGAAACGCAACGTTACATCATGGGAATAAACCGCATACAATCGCATCTTGGCGGGGCGCCGGTTGTTAATCAGCGCACAGAGATCCACGTACATGGCGGTGAGCCGCATGCGACAGCTAAAGAGGTCTCGCTTCAACAGGACCATGTTAATGCAGCACTTGTGCGTAATTTTAGAACGGCTGTGATAGCATGAGTGGTATCTTATCTGGACTTTTCGCAACGGGCGGGCAGAGCATTGGCGCGCTCGTTTCAGGCGGCGGTGCGGCGATCATTCAAGGGATCGTCACGGGTTCAACGCGTCAGATCGTCTGGCCGATTGTCGATCAGTTAGGACCAACGATCACAGGTCTTGTGCAGTCCGCGGGCTTGGGTGGTGTGCTCAATACAATTGGCGATTTAGGGCTTGTTTCAGGTTTAGGTGGCTACGTCGCGATCCTCGAGGAGCACAACGATGAATTAGAGATCACCCAGCACCCCGTTCAACAGGGCGCTACGATCTCTGACCATGCGTACAAGCTACCAGCACGGTTGTCCATGCAAATCGGCTGGACGACGTCCTCTAGCTTGGCGAGCAAGGCGCCTAACCTGCTTGGCGCGCTGACCCAGCCAATCACGCCACTCGATATCGCGAGCTTGTTTACATCCGGCGGTTCAGACTTCTTTATCCGTCGGATATACTCACGCTTGCTGAGCCTCCAAGCGCAGCGCTCGATGGCGACAATCTACACGGGCAAGCGCGTTTACAATAACATGCTGCTGCAGTCGCTGTCGACAAGGACAGCCGCCGCGACCGAGCATTGCTTGATTGTTTCAGCATCGTTTCATGAAGTCATATTGGCAAAGGTGACAACCGTCACAGTGCCAACTAATCCCGATGCGCAGAAGCTCCCGCAGGATACCGGACCCATTGTTAATAATGGGCCCCAGCAACCCGCGCCGGCTCCCGAGTTTAACCCCGATTCAGAGGTGATCCCGCCGCCTCCAGCGCCACCACCTGTTCCCCCACCAGCTACAGCGGAGGGAGGGATTGACGTATGAGTACGGTTGTTATGATCCCTTTGTCTCCACAATCGCAAGCGCTCTCGATAACGCTAGCCGGTAAGACATATAACATGCTCGTGCGCTGGTGCCGGGTCGGTCAGATGTGGGTTCTCGATATCGCGGATGTCAATGATGTCGCGATCTTAAACGGCGTACCGCTTGTTACCGGAGCCGATCTGTTAGCGCAGTATCCCCATCTTAACTTTGGAGGTCAACTGCTCGTGCAAACCGCTCACGCGCCTTATGATATCCCAACGTACGCTAACCTGGGAATCGAGGGCCAACTGTACTTCCGCACAGGATGAGCGGGCTCGCGCAATCGCAATGGCTCCGTCAGGGCACATTGATTGTTGGCAAGACGGTAGATCCCGGCGCAGCGGAGCAACCCGCGCTTGACCTCTCAGAGCTTAAGTTTCATTTCAACATCCGACAGCAAGATGCGACAACGCCTAACACAGCGACGATCCGCGTTTATAATCTCGCTGAGCAAACCGCGCAGTTAATTCAAACAGAGTTTAGTCGCGTTGTCTTGCAAGCGGGCTACAAATATACAACAAGTGGCATCATCTTTGATGGTACAATTGTGCAGACGCGCAAGGGGCGCGAGCGCAACGTTGACAGTTACCTAGATATCATGGCGGCTGAGGGAACCTTGCCGTATCAGTTCGCGGTGGTTAATAAAACATTGGCCCCTGGGTCAACACCAAAGGACCAGGCCAATGCGATCTCCGAAGCCCTTAAACCCTACAACCTCACAATCGGGAATGATGCAGGCCTTGTGGGCGGCACTCTGCCAAGAGGTAAGGTTCTTTTTGGCATGGCTTTGGCTCATCTGGACCAACTTACTGAAACCACCGGATCGACGTGGGTGATCCAGCGCGGGCAGATTAATGTCGTGCCGCTAACCGGTTACCTGGCTGGTGAAGCGGTGCAGTTAAACTCGAGTACTGGCTTGATTGGAACGCCTGAAGCGACGCAAGAGGGCATCAAACTTCAATGTCTAATCAACCCCAAGATCAGACTTGGTGGCCGTATCCAGATCAATAATCGTGACATAAACACCGTGATTAATCGTGGACCCCCGCTCGCGAGCCCTGTCAACCCTTTTGGTGGGGCTTTCGCATCAGTGACAGCGGACGGGTTTTATCGTGTGGTTGTTATCGAGTATGAAGGCGATTCGCGCGGCGAGCCCTGGTATCAAAACATCATCGCGCTCGCCATCGATCAATCCGCGCCGGCTGACAAATCGGTTAAGATGTATCCATAGGAGGCTAACATCGATCAGAAGGAAAGATCGTCCGATTATGTAGCGGCTGTGAAGGTCGCGCTCGCTGGGATGCAGCGCAACCTATGGACAGCCCTCCCTGGTATCGTGCAGGCGTTCAACAGCGCTGATAATACGGTTGACGTACGGCCAGCTATCAAAGCTACTGTACTCAAGCTTGACCCCAAGAGTGGCGTCCAGAGCCCTGTTGAGACGGAACTCCCGCTCCTCATAAAAGTGCCCTTGCACCAGATAGCGGGCGGCTCGTTTGTCATCGATATTCAACCTTCGCCGGGCGACGAGGTTACCGTTTTGTTCGCGTCGCGCTGCATCGATGGCTGGTGGCAGTCGGGAGGGGTGCAGAGCCAGATTGAGCACCGCACGCACAATCTGTCGGATGGCATCGCGATCCCTGGACTGTTTAGCGCTCAGCGTGCGAACGGGCAGAACATGGGCGCGGCTGGATTGAAGATCCGTAGCCTCGATGGTTCAACGTTTATCCATATGCCAGGTGGCGGCAAAGTTAACATAACCGCTCCGGGTGGGGTAACCATAACAGGCGACATTCACGCGACCGGCGCGATTACAAGCAACGGGCATGCGATTGACAGCACGCATAGACACAAAGATGTTCAACCAGGCGGCGGTCTCTCAGGGGTACCACAGTAATGCGGGTACGAGCGCTTGATCCAAACGGCGATATGACCTTTGGCTATAGTGGGCAAGCGTTTCTGATTAACTCGAGCGCGGCTGTAGCGCAGGGCGTTAAGACGCGTTTAGGGCTTTGGCAAGGTGAATGGTTTCTTGACCTAAACGAAGGCACGCCTTACCTTACGCAGGTTGTTGGGACGCATGGCATCAATCTGTACGACCAAGCGATTACAACGCGCATACTGGGGTCCACAGGCGTTCTCGCGCTGACAACCTATAGCAGCGACCTTGATCGTGTAACGCGTGCGCTGACCGTCCAGGCGGCTGTTAGCACGGTATTTGGGGATACGGTGCTGACGCGCTCGCTCTCAGCGATCCCCGCGGCTGTTCTACCCTCGAATGCCGCATCGCGCGTACGATAAAAATGTGGTGATGAATGACCGATTATCCGCTGCCAACTTTAGGACCAACGATTAATCAAGCGGGCATCACAGCCCCCTCGTACAACGATGTTTTGTTGTCATTGCAAGCGAGCTATCGCGCGATTTATGGATCAGATGTACTCCTCGATCCCGATACGCAAGATGGGCAATGGCTGGCGATACAGGCTAAGGCGATCTCTGATTGTAACCAAGCTTGCATATTTGTATACAATCAATTCAGTCCAGCGACCTCGCAAGGCAATGGGCTATCATCGGTTGTTAAGATCAACGGCATATCGCGCCGCGTGCCGACTAATTCGATAGCGGTTGTTTCAATCGTCGGGCAAGCCGGCTCTCGGATCACAAATGGCCTGGTCGGGGATAACCAGACAAAGACAACGCAATGGGCTCTACCAGCGATTGTTGATATTCCGGACGCTGGCACGATTGACGTTTCAGCGACTTGTACAACGGTTGGTGCTATCGATGCAGCGCCCAATACGTTAACCGTGCTACTAACGCCAACAGCTGGTTGGCAGACAGTCAATAATGCCTCGAGCGCCAGCCTTGGGGAGCCCGTCGAGACAGACGCGCAGTTAAGGGTTCGGCAAGCTTCCTCAACGCAGCTATCGAGCAGTAGCGTGCTCGGTGGGATTGTTGGCCGCATCATTAGTTTGCCAGGCGTCACCGATT
>Ga0247664_1000082_pt1 | contig 24572 bp, 17 predicted proteins | sample CNK05_metaG_FD_182715 | JGI IMG/M metagenome (GOLD analysis project Ga0247664, IMG submission 182715) | Soil microbial communities from Purdue University Martell Research Forest, Indiana, United States - CNK05 | ecosystem: Environmental > Terrestrial > Soil > Temperate forest > Bulk soil...
ATATCCATCGCGGGCGGCCAGACCGACGGAGAGGTGGCGGGCGCGCGACTTGAAGGCAGGCATGCGGGCCTCCAGCCATACTTCTCCCCTGGGATGAGCATCATAGCGGATCTTGTGACGTATCTCGCCGCCGATGAACTGAGCTGACCATTCGGGCTTAAGTTTGCCACCGAGCAACTCCAAAGGCGGGAAACCTTCCAAGGCCCCATGGCAGGCGATGCAATTCAAAGCGCGCGTCTGGCGTTCGGCGAATTCCGCGGGCACAGAGCGAGCCAGCGAAGCGCGGTCGGTCGCAGCGAAGGCTTGCAAAGCCGCCCGTTGCGCGGCGTTAAAGGCGAAGAACGGCGCTTTGGATGCAGGCTTGGCTTGCGCCGCCAAACACCCGCCATTCCAGCGCTCAGCGGTAAGCTCGGCGAGTTTGGGCGCAGCAAAACGATTCTCCAGTTTGAGACTGTGACAATTGAGGCAGCCGGCGGTTTGTACGAGCGTCTTTCCTTTCTCAAGAATGGCGGCAGCGGTAGGCGCCGGTCCGACGCGAGCGGTAGGCACAGCCGCAAGCAGCCAGCTCTCCAGCTCCTTCGCCTCACTTTCACTGAGATGAAAATCGGGCATGCGCGTCCAGGCATAGTGCGCTTGAGGGGCACGCAGATACTCAGCCAGTTTGCCGGGAAGAAATTTCACTCCGACGTGCCGCTGAGAGATCTTGGCTGGATCCGGTTGGGCGACATCGGGTGGATCATGGCATCCGATACAATGAAGCCGTTCGTAAAGTGGTTTTCGCTCCGCGTCGGCCGGAGCAGGTTCGTCGGCGGGCTTGGCAGCCCTCTGCTCGGTCCGATAGACGCCCGCGCTGAGCGGAGGGTCTCCTGCGCCTTGCAATGACGCCAAATAAGCGGCCGCGGCTTCGGCAGCCGACGTCGCGTCGGGGCCGGAGAAGATCCGAGGCATGTGCGCCGTGGGCCGGAGCGCTTTGGGGTTAAGAATCCATTGCAACATCCAATGATGCTGGCGCCGGGCTCCGATGCCCTCGAAGCTTGGCGCGTCCATTTTTAGTTCAGGCGCGCCGTTCGTCTGGGCTGGCTCTTCATGGCAACGCACGCAGCGATGTTCGAGGAACAGTTCGCGGCCAAACCGGAGTTGCGTCGCATTAGCCAGGGTGGGTGACGCCCCGTGAGTGAAGGCGGCGGCTGGAATCGGGCTGGTAAACGGGGCTCGCTCCGACCATTCCAGTCGCACATAAGCCCCCTCATCAGACCGGCCAGACGGCGTGAAAGTGGCGCGGAATGGGTTCGCGCCTTTGTTGAGTTGCACCGGTTGGCTCAAGGGGGTGGCCCCATTGGTGGCACTGGCTTCGAACAACACCGCTCCGTTGATCTCCAGAGTTAGTTTGCCGTTCAGCTTGGCTTGAAAAACATATTTGCCGCGTAAATCGGCAAGCAACGCCCCTTCCCAAACGGCGGTGAATGGGCCGGCCGGCAAGAATGGACTGGGACTGCCGCCCGGTTCCACGAACAACACGACGCCAGGCAGAACCGTGGTATCCGTCAGGCTGGCGACTGCTCCTGAGCCCGAGGTGAACTTGACGAGCAAACCGGTCTCGGGCTGGTCAGCCGCCAGGACGGTTGGGGCAAGGCGGGGCGAAAGGGTGAGCGCCCCCATCGTCAGCAAACCGGTCAGCAACGGCGCCCCGAACACGTGCTTCAGCCGACAGCAGAAGAGCGGTTCGTGTTGGTCCATAGGGCAGTTTGACCAAAGGCGGTAATGACGATCAAGGAATCCGATGGACCGTATGCATGATCTCCTGAGCGATCGCCGTTCCGTCAATCGCCTTTAAGCTGAACTTGATCGTTTCCTGCATGACCGGCTGGAAATCGGCAATACGCAAGGTCAGGGTGCGTCCGTCCGGGGACAACGTTGCGCCAGTGATATCGAGCGTATCACGTCCTTTCTTTTTGGGATCCGCCACGGAGAGTTCCGGAGATCCATAATTCTCCGAGCGCAGATAATTCCAGCGTTTGCCGCTGAAGTTTTGCAGATCACTGGCGGTATCGGCCGCCAACGGTTGCGTGAAGGTCAGCTCCACGCCGTCCTTAACTACCTTGAGGCCGCGCACGGAATAGACCGGTTTGCCGGTGTAACGGACGCGGTCGAACCCGGTGATTTTACCGGCGTTGCTTTGCCACTCGCTCAGGCCAGCGATGTAGAGCTGGCCATCCTTTGGATTAAACTTGGCCCGCATGACCGAGGAGGTGAACTTGAGCGGGAATTTCACCACGCCGCCCTGGCGGCGGCCGTCGGCCAAAGGCTCGCTCATCACCAAAAAGAGACTCGATTGACCGTAAGATTCGTGGAGCAGTTCGCCACGGAACGGGCCCCATTGGTCGTTCGGCACCCAGATCTGGCCACCGCCGGAATTGTCATAGTTCTTGGCCAACCAACAGAGCGGGGGAACGAAGCGATCGCTGAGCGGCGGGCCGGTGAAACGATTGCTGACGCCGCAGAATTGGTTGGGTTGAATCCAATGGATGGGCGTGGTGGGCACCCAGGTGCCTTCGTTGTCGCTGGCCGTGACTTGGCCTGCTGGGCTGACCCCGATGCCGTTGGGCGCGCGAAATCCACGACAATAGATCTCCAGCTTGCGACCGTCCGGGCTGAGCTTAAACAGGCACCCGGAATGCGTGCACACTGTCCCGTTGCCGCGGGCGGCTTTTTGATTGCCGAATCCGGCGCCGCCCGCGTTGACCGGATTGGCCTTGGCAAAATAAAAGTTACCGCGCTGATCGGTCTGCAGATCGAAAACGAATTCATGAAATCCTTCGGTGGACATGAATTGGTTATTGAAGTTCTCGTAGAAATCGGCGGCGCCATCGTGGTTAAGATCGTGGTAACGGGTTATCTGATCGCGGCCGGACGTGTAGATCACGTCCTTCACAATCACCAACCCGAGCGTCTCATATTGGCCGGAGGCGAACCGCCGCCATTCCAAATGCCCCTGTGGATCGTCGAACCCGCTCACGATCCAGACATCGCCATCATGCGTGCACAATGCCGCGCGCTTGCCATCTGAGAAAAAGTCCAAGCCCGCAAAGCGGACCCGCCGTTTCCAAGGGTTGTCGGTGGGCGGAGTGAGCGCATCGGTGACATAAGCGCCGTCGGGAGTCGCGCTGGTGTTGAGAATAGCCTTGGTCGCCACTGGCGTTGGCCAGGGGGAAGGCCCGCCGTGTTCGAAGTCGGCCAGATGCGGTGCGCCGCCCAGCAAGCTGGCGAACTGAGTTTCGTCAGCCGCTGGCCCTTGCCAGATCACCACTTTGAACAGCGCTGTCCGGGTGCCGCGCGGCACCTTGAGCAAGACCTGGGAGCCTTCGCTGATCTCCAGGGCAACGGCCTTGGGTGCTCCCACCAGAGCGATCTTGGTTAGATTGGTTCCAGTGGTCAGCGTGGCGACATTCGAGCTCACTTCGGCGCGATCGGCCCTCGCCTCGCAGAGAACCGTGGCCAAGGCTTGGCGCGCGCGACTGATCTTGAATGTGCGCACAAAAGCGATCTGGCCGTCGTGATTCAGTACGCTGGGTTGCTCGTAGATCTTTGTTCCCAGCACCGTGTAACTCAACACCACGTCCGATCCCACCACGTAATGGCCATCCCAGCGGCACCAGATCTCCGGCAAGGGCCCGAACGGCTCCGGACGCGGGTCGTCGAATCGCCCCTTCGCATCCGCCCAGCCTTGGCCCGTCGATGATCCAAAATGTTGGGTGCCCAGAATGTGTGGATGCGCACCGTGTGCGCCATCGAACGCGACTCCATGTGTGCTGATGTAACCGCCCGTCCACCCGGCGGCCATCCGCAGCAGCTCCGTGTCGAACAAAACCGACGCATCGTCGCCCAAGCGGATCGCGAGTCCTTTCAACGCGGTGTTGTTGCTCGGAAAACTGGCGCTGACGCATGCGCTCTGCACCGGGAAATCGTCTTGTAACAGGTTGGGTCTTCTGCGTGCGGAGCCGCTGCCTTCTGCGGCCCGCGCGGGCGGCCCGAACGCTCCGCCGCCCCAGCCGGCCAGCAGAATGAAAATGAAAATGAAAATGAGATGCCATCCCTGGTTAGGAATGGGCCTGTGATTAAAAACGAATTGTCTCACGCGGATTTGCGCGCCCTTCGACCCGCCAAAGCAATCCGGTATTCACCGGATTTTCCTCCATGAACCGTGGGGGAAAAGCGGAAAGCGGAAAGCGGAAACACGGGGGCGTCACTTCAAGGTCCCTATGCGTGTGCAAAAGCAGATGGAGGCTTTCCATGAACGGCCCTCTCGGGTAGCAGCCGACGTAAGGAGGCCCATTCAATTGTCGAATGCCAATAATGCCAATTGTCGAATGCCGATTCGCAGTAGAGGCCGCAACCAAGTCCGAACCTCTGTGGGGCTTTGCCGCGCTGGGACCTCCGTGGTTAATCCCAACCTGGGGCCTACGGCGAGGATTAACCGCAGGCGACGCTTTTGGGTTTCCTCGCTCGGCGTGGATGGCTAGGGTTGCGGCCATGCAGACACCGCCGCCTTTCCAGCCGCCGACTCGCCTGTTAATGGGGCCGGGCCCCAGCAACGTGGCGCCCTCCGTTCTTAAAGCCATGTCCGCGTTGCTCGTGGGCCATCTGGACCCGGTCTTTGTCAAGATGATGGAAGAGATCAAGAGCATGTTGCGCGAAGTATTTCTGACCCGGAACGAGATGACCTTCCCAGTTAGCGGCACCGGCAGCGCCGGCATGGAGTTTTGTTTCGTCAACCTGCTGGAGCCGGGAGACGAAGTCGTCATTGGCGTCAATGGCGTCTTCGGAGGCCGCATGGTGGATGTGGCTGAACGGTGCGGGGCTAAAGTGACCAAGGTGGAAGCACCGTGGGGAACGATGATCGAGCCACGCCAGATTGCTGCCGCGTTGCAGGGACGCAAACCGAAGCTGGTCGCCATCGTGCATGCCGAGACGTCCACCGGCGCGTTGACGCCCGTGGAAGAGATCTCCCGGCTGACGCACAAGGCGGGGGCCTTGCTCTTGCTCGACACCGTTACTTCCCTGGGCGGATGCCCGGTGCGAATCGATGATTGGGGCGTCGACGCGGTTTATTCCGGCACGCAAAAATGTCTGAGCTGCCCGCCCGGCCTGGCGCCGGTTTCATTGAGCCCGCGAGCCATGGAAATTGCGACCAAACGCAAAACGAAAGTGCAAAGCTGGTATCTGGATGTGAATCTGCTCGCGAACTATTGGGGACAGGAACGGGCTTATCATCATACGGCGCCCATCTCGATGAATTATGCGTTGCATGAGGCCCTGCGCTTGGTGCTCGTCGAGGGCCTTGAAAAGCGTTGGCGCCGCCACCAGGAAAACCATCTGCTCCTGAAAGAGGGACTTAAAGCATTGGGCTTGGGCATTGCTTCCCAGGAAGGGCATCAGCTTTGGCAACTCAACGCGGTGACGGTGCCGCCCGGGGCCGATGAAGCCGGCGTGCGCAAACGTTTGCTCAATGAATTCAACATCGAGATCGGCGCCGGCTTGGGACCACTTAAGGGTAAGGTCTGGCGCATCGGTTTGATGGGCGAAACATCCTCTCCCGCCAACGTGACCGCGGTGCTGAACGCGTTGAAGCAGTGCCTGTGATGCGCGCGATTCGTGGTGAGGCTTTGTCCCCCCTCGCCGTTCAGCAATCAGACAACTCGATCCCTACTTGGGGGGAGACGCCTGGCGAATGGCCGTGTTCATCTTGCGCAAGCCGTCGGCCTGAACGGCGGTATCCGTGGATTGAAGCTGGTGGAAGCCCTTTTGGAAGCTGGCGTTTGCTTCCAGTCCATCGGCCAGCTGTTCGAGAAAGTCTTTCTCGACCGGCGCGGTTGCCGGAAAGCGCACAGGATTCTGTTGAGACTGCATTAGCTCCTTTTGGTTTTGGTGTTGCTTGTCGACCATCCGGAGTTCGTGTTCCTGGATGAGTTTTAGCTTTTCTGTCTCCCGGTGCTCGCGCTCTCGATCATCAGCTCGAACCAGGGCGATCTCCGCATTCTTGATTTGCGCGTTGAGATCCGCCAGGGACGTCTGCAGGTGCGCGCCCAGGGCAGGATCCAGGAGACGGACCTTCTCGATCTCCTTGACCTTAGCGGCCATCTCCAGGCGGAGCCGGGCCAGTTCATCGACGAGAGCCTGGCTGCTCGGGGCGGCGACGGTGGAGTTGGAGACAAGGGAGAGCGATCGCGCGGACGGCGCTGAGGTTGTTGCAGGCTGGACTACAAATGCGCGGCCACCGGTAAGGACTTTGGGCGCGGCCTGCTGGGCTGAGGCTGTTCCGAGCAGGCAGGCAAGCGCGCAAGTCCACGCCTTAAACATGGCAGTAAGCCCGACGGTTGGCCGCGGGCAGGAGCAGGGTGACTTCATCAGGTTCATCAGATAGAGGGTGATTGTTTTGGTTATTGAGTTTTGAAGTAATCTCTGTTCGGGCCTTGTGACGGAGGCGGGGTGGATGAGTTGCCGTTCATGGAACGAGTTTCGAGATCGCGGAGGAATTGAGCGAGCTGCTGGTTGAGTTGGGCCTTCGTGGTGGCGTCGCGAGCCCTGGCGTTGCTTTGCTGGATCCGCTGATCGGAGGATTGTTCGAAGGCGGACTTGTCATGCGCGGCCTCCTTGATATGGCTCACGCCTTCACCAGTGGCGACGGCACCGCTCAACCCGGAGGCAACCCGGGCGCCGACGCCACCGGCTTTCTTGAGCGCGGGCATTTTCTCGGCGCCCTCGGCGAGGGAGGCCAGGTTTGCGCCAATGTCGATGCCTTCCTTGACCGCCTGAAGTGTGTTGGTTTCCTGCACGGCTTTGTGCAAGTCGACCAGGTTGACACCGAGATCAACGCCCTCCATAACGCGGCCGAATTGATTGAAGTGATTGGGTTTGGCCTCCGGAATTGAGTAGGGGTCCCCGTAATAAAAGTCCATGAATTCTTGCAGATCCGAGTTGCGCGGCAAGTTCTCGAGTCCGTCCCCGAATCCCTTGAGGCTGGATTGGGCCTTTTTGGTGGCGTCCCAGGGCTTGGATTCTCGGATAGCGTTGGCTGATTCGGCGGCGGAATTCAGTCCTTCGTAACCTTGATAGAGCGATTCCGGGGCGAAGGCGGCCATGCCGACGCGGGCTCCGCCATTGAGCAGATCGAGCCCGGCCCGCAGTTCGGCCTCGGTATAGGCCGCGGATCCTTCATCTCGGTAGCCGGCTTGCATCTGGGCGTCTTCCGCATGGATCTGAGCCTGCTCGGAGCGGATCCTGGCCTTGTTCTCGCGTTCGGCGGCGAGCGCGGCCAGGTATTTTTGTGGTGAGACGGCGAGCGAGCTGGCTGGGATCAACTGGCCGGTCGGCGAACCCGCCGCCGGTGACCCCGCGAGGTCGGCGCCTGTTGGAGCTGCGGGAAGCGCGTCGCCAGGATTCCCGGAAAGACCACGGCTTTGCGCGAGAGCCAGGTATTGGTTGCTCAAGTGCAACGCCTCAGGATAAAGCTGCTTCAAGCGGGCTTCGATCTGTTGGCGGCGGGCGGGAGGCGCATTTTCGTATTCACTAGCCAACCTGGATAGTTCGGCGGTCATGGCGTCCGCACGCGCCTCCAGTTGCTGACCCGTCAACGGAGTCCGCGGATACGCGCCCATCCCGTTGGGGCTGGTTGAGCGTCCGGCGTTGGCGGGATCGGCGGGCCAGGTCGAGGCGGCGAAAACTTCGCCTCGCAACGTCATGTATTCCTTGATCAGCCTTGGATCCGAATCCCTTTTCAGTTGGCTCCGATTGAGTTCCGGGTGGCGCCGCCAAAACTCCTCGTCTGTCTTGCGATAGATCTCTGTTCGCTGCGCGGCCGGGAGCGCGTCGAAGCGACTGGCCGCGGAGGCGGCGGCCGCGGCGTGAGTGCTGCCCGACGAGGCCAGGAGCAGCCATGGCAACACTCGGATCCACGCCATCATCCGGCATGGGGAGAGATTTAAGTTCACGGTTAGTTTGCGTTGAGGCCCAGGAGTAGGTCGTCCATCAGATGCAGCGCAGTGGCATCCGCAATATCGTGAGCGGTGAAGCGCCGGAGGATCTGGCTCTGCCGCGCGGGCGGGCCCAGCACATCCGCCGAGGTGGCCTGACCCATGATGCGGGAATCGGCCAGCCGGATGGCGGTGACGAGGATCTCCGGTTTCATCCGGGTGGTATCTCCGGAGACTTGCGGCACGCGGGTCTCGCGCTCGGCGATCAGGATCTCCACCGCCACATCGGCCACTTTGGCGAGGGCCTCTCGATCCTTGCGGGCCTGCTCACCTTCCGTTGGCGTGGTGAAGTCTCGCAACGGCCGATCGGCGATCAACGCCGTGGCGACTTTTTGATCGGCCAGACTGGCTCCGGCAGAACGCAGGCGCCGGCCGAAGGCGATCTCGACATCGCGCACCAACTGCCGGTATTCGAAGCTGTCGTCCTCCCGCTCCGTGCGTTCGTAGCGGTTTATCGTGGCCACCTTTTTCTCGCCGCTACTGACAGTGGCCCTGGCGGCAGACCCTTCGCTGCCGTCGCCGCCGTGGTTTTTGGGTTCGGGGAGGCGGCCACTGCCGCCATTGGTCTGGCCGAGGTTGAGCGTATTGGAGGTGGTCCTGGTCGTAGTGGTGCTGCCTGTGGGCGTGGATTCAGCTTCGCTTTCAGACGGTAGCGCCACGTCCCGGGCGGCTTCGCGCCGGGTGTTCACGACGGTTTCTTCTCGTCCGGCAAGTTTAAGGCCGGTGCGTTGATCGACCAGGTCGCGGTTGACGTAGATAAGAAACCGAGGACTGCCGAGTTTCCCGTAGGCCGCCCGGAAGCGGCTGATGGTTTCGGCGGCGACGTCCGGAGCGATCAGATGGGCCGGAAGACTGAACAATTTCTGTTCGTAGCTGGCCCCAGCCGGCCGGGCGCTGCGTTCGGCGGGCGCGGGCGACTGACCGTTCGTCAAGTTCACGGCCGCCGTTGTGAGCAGGAATAAGCCTGCGCTTTTGGCGAGATAGGCTTTCATTATTGTGCCTCCCGAATGGCGGGAATGCGGTTGAGGTGATGGTGACTTAGTAGTTGCGATCGCTCACGAACACCACGGTGTTGGCCGCCTGATTCGGCACGTCCACGGTGAGGGTCTTGGTCGACACCACGGCGTTGGTTGAATCGAGGAATTCCACGGTAGCTTCGTGACGGCCGGGAGGCAGGGCGATGGCCTTAAAGCTGAGGTAAGCGGGCAGGTTGTCCCAGCAGCGCACATCAGCCGCCGGATTGGCCGCCGCGGAGACCGTTTTGGAGATCAGTCCAAAGACCATCATGCCCAGCGCGGCGTAGCCACCGGCGTTGCCGTAGGAACCGGCGGTTACTGCGGTGCCGGCGCCGGCCGCGATGGCGACGTCACCGACGGTGTCGGTGCTCGACTTGAAGACGGCCTTGCTCTTGAGGATGCAATCCATGACGCGTCCGCCGCGGGTGGTGGCCTGGAAGTTGATGTCATCATAGGGCGCCAGTTCATGAACGGTTTCACCGATCTTGAGGCGGGCGCTGGTCACGTTGGTGATGCCCGGCTTGAAGCGCAGTTCGCTGTTGTGCTTGCCCGTCGCATATTTGGTCGGGCCCTGGCCATATTCGGCGAACACCATCACCTTGGCGGCGGAGTCGTAGCCCGGTAGGACGCGATCCTTGGCCAAGGCCGCGGCGCGTCGGAAGGCATCGGTGCCGTCACTGCCCTGGGCGGCTTTGGTCCAGCCCTCGAGATAATCAAAGAGGACGTAGTCGCTGGCGAAGGTTTCGGCGGCCTCCTTTTCCCGCTGGGCTTCCTCGGCCTTGGCGGCTGCTTTCTTGGAGGTGGACGCCTTGGCGGCCTGATCGATCTTGCCGCTCGCTTTGAGATAGGCCAGGCCGGCGTCGCTATCCTGGAACTGGGCGTTGATGAAGCAGGCACGCGCATTGTCCAGTTCACCGTCTTTCCAGTAGAGGAGCCCGCGATAGAAGTTGGCCATCACCCTTTCGTAGGGTTCGCCGATGAATGTTTTCTTGGATTCGGCCTTGAACTTGTTGCGGGCGGCGGCGGCAGTCCTGTCGGAGCCCATGATCCCGTTGATGCGAGTCAAAGCCTGATCGAAGTAACTTTTAGCGTCGTCGGCACGTCCGGCGCGCAGGCACATGGTGCCGATGCGATATTGCCAGAGCACCAGATCGTTGGTGGGTGCCGCCTTCATGGAAGCTTCGGCATCGGCGATCGGATCGCCATTGGCCACGAGATGGGTTTTGGGTTGGCTGGCGCAGCCCACGGCGACAAGCAGAGCCGTGGCGATAACAGAGGAGGTGACGTGTTTGTTCATGGGACGGATGATGTTGATGGTTTGGAGTGTTGAGTGGCGGGTGTGGGACCAGGAGATTCGGTCAACGATAGGCCGCATCCTCCTGTCCCTGTTTTTTGATCTCGGCGGAGTCTTCCCAGACGATGTCGCTGGTGCGGGCATCGATGAGCTGGAAGGCGTAAAGAATGTAATCGCTGGTCCCGCGCGAGGTGCGGGCGGTCATTCCCTGGAGCTTGCCTGTGAGGTAGAAATCCGTGCCCCTGAACTCCACTGCGTTGGGATCGGAGCTGCTGGTGACCTCGCCGGCTTGTTTGAGGTCGCGTTCCCGTTCCAGGGTCACCATGCGATCGCGGGCCAGGAAGCGCACTTTGCCTTGAGCCTTGGTGTTGAGTTCGGCGCGGATGCGGGTCAGGAAGATATCCTTGTTGATCGGGAATCGGGTTTCGTTGATCACCGGGTCCAGGGCCACCCGGGGCGTGCCCTGGGCATTGGCAATCTCGGGGATGGCCAGGATGCTTCGTGCCATCTTGTCGGTCACTGCGACCAGATCCTGGGATTCAATGCCGGTGCTGGTTACGGAGCCGCGCTCGTCGGCGTTCATCTGAGTGACGTTGACGCCGGAAGGATTCTGAACGCCGGTCGCGCAGCCGACCAAAAGGACCAGCACGCTCGCAGCGAAGGTTGGTGGGAGAAGGAGTCGAGTTTTCATGGGAATGCGGTTCCGTGTATTCAGATGTAGACTGGCGGTCATAGCTTATTGGGGGCCTGTCGCGCTGGCTCGGGTTCTCGGACTGTCCGCTTTCGCCGAATCACTGCGCCGGCCTTCACTCCCGGAAGCGTCGCTAGTGGCTCAATCCCGACAGTTTTTCTGGATTTTTTTTAGACCGCTGGAGGCAGGACGCAGGGAAAAGCGGAAAGCGGCCTGCCACGGCGTAGCCCGTAGGGCGAAGCCGGGAAAGCGGAAAGCGAAAACGCGCGAATCGTCCCGCCTTCGCCTGCGGGCTGAGGAAGCCTGTCCTATATTGTCGAAGGGCTCACTCTACCCCAACGCGTTCTCCGGGAAAAAGATCAGAGCCTCGTTACCCGCCTTCGCCCTGCGGGCTACGGCGGGCAAGCCTCGGCTCTAACGTCAGATCGGAGAAGGCGACCCGTCGCGTGAGGGGGCGCGTTCGTAAGTCAGCCTAAGGCGCGCGCTGACTGAATTTGCGGCGCCATTCCGCCGCTTTCTCCAACTCCCCGAGGGAATCGTGGATGGCGGTGACAAGATTGAGCAGCTGCTGCGTTCTCGAGTCGGAGAAACTGCCGGCCGCGACGCGCTGGGCGAGGGATTGGTCCAGCGTGGCGACGATACGGGCGGAAAGGTCACGGGATAGCAACCCCTGCTCTATCCAGGTGCGAACGAAGACCTCCGTGATATCCAAGACGACACCGTTGGTTGCGGCGGGACCGGCTTCGGCCTGGCGGAGGTAATCATCCAGCGGCGGCAACGCTTCCCGGATGCGGCCAGTCTCCCGGGAAGCCACGGTGAACAACTCAAGGGCGCGCAACGTGGTATTGTGATTGGAGTCCAGAGTCTCAAGGCTGGTCCGCAGCGCCTCTTCCGCCAAGGGCACCGCCTCGGCGGACCGGCCGGCCTTATGCAGAGCGAGGGCGAGATCGTTTTGCGCCCGCAAGGTCACGGGCTGATTCGGTCCGGACCGCGAACGCTCCGTTTTCCATACTTCTTCGAAAAGCCCACAGGCCTCCTTGGGATTTCCCGTGTCCAGGTAGAGATTAGCCAAGTCGCGCAGGGACGAAATGATATAAGGATGGTCCTGCGGGTGATGCATACGGGTTAACCTCAGAGCATCCCGAAATAGTGGCAGCGCCTCATTCGTCCGGCCTGAATCGCGCAGCGCCTTGGCCAGCTGCACGGTGCAATCCGCAGTGTAGGGATGTTCCTGGCCGAGGTGGACTTTGTGCAATTCCAACGCCTCGGTGAGCGTGGTGACGGCTTCGGGCAGGCGCCCAAGCGACCGATAGGTGCTCCCCAAACTGGCCATGGAAGAGAGCGTGTAGGGATGGGCAATCCCCAGCGTGATCTTGCGGATCCGGAGGGTCTCCTCGTGCAGCTTCAACGCCTCCTCCTTGCGTCCGGCACCCCCATAAGCGGTGGCGAGGTTATTCATGGACAGCAGCGTCAGGGGATCCTCCGGCCCGAGTTGGCGCCGGCGAGTGGCCAGGACCTCTTCGAGCAAGGGGACGGCCTGCTGGACACGGCCGGACTTCTGCCGAGCCATGGCTAGGTTGTTCATGGTGGACAACGCGCGCGGGCTGTCGCCTCTTTGGTTTGCGCGCCAAAGTTGGAGCGCCCGTTCGTGTTGTTGGACGGCATTGGAGTAGGCGCCGAGATGAATATAAGTAGTGCCCAGAACATCGCGCACGGACGCTTCGACCAGTGGCGCGTTGGAGAACGAATCGCCGATATGTCGCTCCGCGGCGATGACCGCGTCCCGAATGGTGGCGTCATGGCCCAGGGCACCCTTCTCTGCGCGCGGCCGGGCCGCGGCCAGCACCCGATCCTGAAAGAAGGACAAGACGGTCTCGGCCTCCTGCTGGGCCTGGATTGCTCGGCCTTTTTCGCGGTTGGCCTTGATGGCCAGGCTGGACCCGCCGATGGCTGCGGTAATGAGCAGCGCCACAAACGCGGCGGCACCCGCGACCGAGCGGCGGTGCTTGCGCACAAACTTGTGGAGGCGATACGTCGCGGTCGGCGGACCGGCCAGAACCGGCTCATCCTGGAGATACCGCTGCACGTCATGGGCCAACCCCGTGGCGGTGTCGTAGCGACGATTGCGGTCCTTCTCGAGGCATTTCATCACAATCCAGTCGAGGTCGCCGCGCATGAGCCCCAGAAGATTAGGGATGTCGGTCCGGCGATGATCGGCGACCGTATTAAGATCGATGGCGTGAAGCGCGCTCAGCCGGGTTGAGGGACGCAGCGGCTCCTTCTCGCGGATGGTCCGGCGCATTTCGTCGAAGCCTGCTTTGAGCAGTTCGCGTGCGTCAAACGGCGTCCGGCCGGTCAGTAGTTCGTAGAGCAGCACGCCCAGGCCATAAATGTCACTGCGCGTGTCGATGTCCACCCCGCTCAACTCGGCCTGTTCCGGGCTCATGTAGGCAGGGGTGCCCAGAAACTGTTCGAAGGCGGTGAAGAGCGTCTTGTCGGTCAGACGCTGCCCGGTGGTGGCCTTGGCAATGCCGAAATCGATCACCTTCGGAACCGGCAGCCCATCCTGGAGAATGACCAGGACATTGGACGGTTTGAGGTCGCGATGAATGATGCCCTTTTGATGAGCGTGTTGGACCGCCTGACAGACCTGGATGAAGAGACGCAATCGATCCGGGGCGGGCCGATGGTTCTGGTCGCAGAACTCGGTAATCCGGACGCCCGGCACCAGTTCCATGACGAAGTAAGGCCGGCCCGTGGTGGTTGCGCCGGCATCGAACACCTTGGCGATGTTCGGATGGTCCAACACCGCCAGCGCCTGGCGCTCGGCTTCAAACCGGGCAATGACCTCCTGCGTGTCCATCCCTAGCTTGATGATTTTAAGCGCGACTTGCCGGCGCAAGGGTTCCTGCTGTTCGGCCAGGTAGACAACGCCGCAACCGCCTTCCCCGAGCTTCTGCACCAGTTGATAACGATCGATACGGTCACCGACTCGCTCCCGCGCCGGAGCCGGCGCTTCCACCGATAACGCGTCCACGATTGCTCGTGGCACCTCCTGCGCGGCCTGTTCAAACTCGCGGTCGGCCTCCGCCTGCAGCGATAGGAGTTGCTCCACTTGCTCCCGCAACGCCGCATCGCCGTGGCAGGCCGTCTCGAGATAGCTGGCCCGCTCCCGCGGATCGGCGATGTGCCGGGCGGCTTCGAATACGGTCAACTCGGAGGGTTCCGACGGAGACTTTGGTTGGTCCATGCGTCTGATTAATGAAGCGTTATTGCGTCCGGAATCCCGACAAACAATCTGCGCGCGGGCTCAAGAGCCTCCCCGGACAGTCCGTAGCAGCCAGACCTTAGCGTAAGCCCAGTAGCGCTCCACCGTGCGCTCCGACACATCAAGGGCCCGCGCAATCTCCGGATCGCTGAGGCCGACAAAGAAGCGGAGCTTCACCACCTTCGCGTGATCGGGGTGTTCGGCGGCGAACTGATCCACGATCTCATGGATCTCCAGCAGGCGCTCATCGCTTTCCGGGCTGGCGATCTCGAGATCCTCCAGGTCAACTCGATCCTGCCCGCCGCCGTGCCGGAGGCGCCTCCGGCGGCGTGCCCGATCGATGAGGATCCGGCGCATCGCCTCGGCCGCGACGGCAAAGAAGTGGGCGCGGTCATTGAAGCGCGGGCCATTTTCCCCGGAGAGCCGGAGCCACGCTTCGTGCACCAAGGCAGTCGGTTGGAGGGTCTGGCCTGGCGATTCAAGGGCCATTTTGGCAGCCGCCAGCCGGCGCAACTCCGCGTAAACCGCAGGAAGCAGGTCGCTGGAACTCTCGGACTGACCGGGTTGCGGATTGGGCAAAGGCCCAGATGCCTGGTTCATTTTCACGGAGCCAGTCGTTCAATCTTCCAGGTGCCGTTGGCTTGACGCTGGTAGCGCAGCCGATCGTGGAGACGGTTGGGGCGGCCCTGCCAGAACTCGATTTCCTGCGGTGTGAGCACGTAACCGCCCCATGTCGGCGGGAGCGGGATATCGTCCCCAGGATAACGCGCTTCGAGTTCGGCCAGGCCTGTCTCCAGGAAAGCCCGGCCGGGAATGACTTGGCTTTGGGTCGAAGCCCAGGCGCCAAGGCGGCTGCCGCGAGGACGTGTTTTGAAATAAGCCTCGGCCTCTGAGCGCGACAGCTGACTGACCGACCCGGTGATGCAGACCTGCCGTTCCAGCGCCAGCCATGGGAAAGTCAGGGAGGCGCGCGGGTTGGCCGCCAATTCGTGGCCTTTGCGGCTGGCGTAATTGGTGAAGAAACTGAAGCCCCGTTCCTCCACGCCCTTGAGCAGCACGACACGGGTGGAAGGCTGGCCGGAGGCGTCGACGGTCGCCAGAATCATGGCGTTGGGTTCGATGATCTCCTGGGCGCGCGCTTCCTCGAACCATTTCCGGAACTGCACCACGGGATTGGCATCCACGTCTTCTTCGCGCAGGCCGGCCTGGCTGTATTCTCGGCGCAGATCAGCGATGGACATAAGGAAACTTTAAGCTGGCGGAGAGCGGCGCGTTATGAAGTCACGCGCAAATTTAATCCACCGCCCCACCGGGATTCTCACGCTTGCGCTGGGATCATGCCCGTTTGACGCGCGTAGTTAAAGAGGCCGCCGGCGTCCACCACCGGCCGGATGTCACCTAATGGTTTTAGTGGATAACTTCGGCCTGTCCCCTCCACCGTGACGGTGGCCCGATCGAGGTCGACGGTGACGACATCGCCGGTTTTCAAAGCGTCGCACAGGCGCTCGGCGGTTTCGCACGGATACAGCTCGCCGGTGGCGACGCAATTGCGGAAGAAGATGCGCGCGAATCCTTCCGCCACCACCACTCGACACCCGGCTGAGCCGATGGCGATGGGCGCATGCTCGCGCGAACTACCGCATCCAAAGTTGCGTCCGGCCACGATGATCGGATACTCGCTGTCCACCGCTCCGGGCTTCACAAAACGCGTGGCGTAAAGCGAGTCGGGAAGACCGCACAACGCGTAGCTGCCCAGCTTCTCGTACTCGGCCGGCACCGTGGGAATAAGGGTCAGATACTGCGCTGGAATGATCTGGTCCGTGTCGATGTTATCGCGCACCACATAAACCGGGCCTTTGAACACAGCTTTCGTCATGGCCACATTTTGGGGGCGGGCGTGCCGGGTTTCAACCTTCAAATTGCTGTGGGCGTTGGCCAAAAGATCATAAAGAGGGCGTGAACTTCTCCCGCAGGTAATTCAAATGATGCGCAGTGGTGGTGGGGTTGCCGGTGGCGCGGCGCATGAGCTCCTGGGGTGTGTAACGCTGGCCGTGTCCGTGGACTTTTTCGCGCAACCAATTCAGGAGTCTGGCGTACCGGCCCGCGCGCAATTCGGAGGGCAGATCGGGATGGTCCTGGGCGGCTTGCCGCATCAGTTGGGCAGCGTTCAGGTTGCCGAGGCTGTAGGTGGGGAAATACCCGAAGGCTCCCAGACTCCAGTGAATGTCCTGCAAACAGCCATGAGCATCGTCGGGGACCTTCAACCCGAACATGGCCTGGAACTCTTCATTCCAGACGCCGGGCAAATCTTTTACGGGCAAGGATTCGTCGAGGAGTTTTAGTTCCAATTCGAACCGGAGAATGATGTGCAGGTCGTACGTGACCTGGTCGGCCTCCACCCGGATAAAACTTGGGGTCACCCGGTTCACGGCCGCGGCCAGGTCTTCCACGGAAGTCTTACGCAGACCAGGGAAATGCTCGCAGGCACGCGGATGCCAGTGCGCCCAGAAATCCAGCGTGCGCCCGACATGATTCTCCCACAGCCGGGACTGCGATTCATGGATGCCCATGGACACGGCGGCGCCCAGCGGGGTGCCGTGGTGCTCGGTCTTCAACCCTTGTTCATACAATCCGTGTCCGGCTTCGTGGAGCACGCCATAAAACGACTCGACGAAGCTGCGTTCATTGTAACGAGTGGTCAGGCGAGTGTCGCCCGGGCCCAAGCCGGAGCAAAATGGATGCGTGGTGGTATCGATCCGGCCGGCCTCGAAGTCGAACCCGATGGCCGCGGCGACTTCGCGATTGAACGCTTGCTGGGCGGCTACCGGGTAATCGCCGTCCAGCAGCCGTGAGGAAACGCGCGCGCTGCGTTCTCGAGCCGGTTCCAGCACTTTCATGATGGCCGGACGCAGTTCAGCGAACAAGGCTCTCAGGGGCGCGGTTCGGGCGCCGCGTTCGTGGCCTTCCAACAACGCGTCGTAACGCGACTCCTCGTAACCCCAGTGGTCAGCCATGCGCCGGCTTAAAACCAGCAGCTTCTCCAGGTGCGGCCGGAACAACCCAAATTCAGACCGACGCCGGGCATCGGTCCAGGCATCCCGCGCCAGCGTGCTGGCCCGGTGGAATTCCTCGACCAATTCCGGCGGGACTTTGGTTTGGCGATCATAATGGCGTCGCCACTCGCGGACATTGACGGCTTCATCGCTTTCCGGGGGGAACCCTCGATCTTCGCAGGCTTTAATCCAATCGCCTACTTCGGCGGCAGTGAACTGGCGGTGAGTCCAGCCGCTGACAAAGGCCAGTTGTTCGGCGCGAAAAACCAGGCCCTTGCGGGGCATGCCGGTCTCCTCGTCCCAACTAAGCAGGGCGGCGGCGCCGTCGAGCAACGCAATCTCTCGCGCCCGCTGCAGGAGCTGCTGGTAAGGGGCAAAGTCGGTCATGAGTGAAATGTTCCATCATAAGGCAGGGAGGATTTGAGATTCCATTCCTCCACCAGGTCTTGGGACAGTCCCCTGAGGAATCGAGAGGGACGCAGTATTGTGTCGCTGCCGTAACTTCGGGCCAGGCGCAACAAGGGATAACTCAAATACAGCTCGTTGCGCGCGCGGGTGATCGCCACGTAAAAAAGCCGCCGTTCCTCCTCCTCGCCTTCGGGTGTCTCCAGCGAGCGAGCGGAAGGAAACAACCCTTCCCCAAGCATGATCAGAAAAACCACATCGAACTCCAGCCCCTTGGCTTGGTGCACGGTGGAAAGGCGGACCCGTTCGGAATCGCCGCTGGTGGTTTCGCGATCGTCGGCTTCCACATTGGTCAGCAACGAAAGTTGAGTGAGGCATTCCTGGAGATTCCCCATCTGCCCCGCGAAGGTCTCCAGTTGTTCCACATCGTCCACGCGACTTTCGTACTTAGTGAAGTTCGCCTGCAGATACTCATCGTAACTGGCTTCCAGGATCATGCGGATCATCTGCGACGGACGCGCGCGCACCGCTGGATCCTCAATTTGGGAGATGAGGACGACAAATTCCGTCCAGGCGGTCAGAGCTTTCTTGGGGACCGCCGATTGGCAACGTTGCAGGGCGCTGGCCAGCGGCGCGGAGCCGGCCGAGGCTGCGGCCGGCGGCGGCGCGCGGAACGCAGCCCACAACTTCTGGGCGGCCTTGGCGCCGACCCCAGGCAGCATCAGGACCAGGCGCATGAAAGCCAGCTCGTCCGTCGGATTGGCCACGAGCTTAAGATACGCGGCCATATCTTTGATGTGGGCTTGTTCAAAGAAACGGATGCCGCTGGTGATGAAAAAGGGGATGTGATGCCGGGTCAGCTCGAGCTGAACCTCCAAGGCATGAAAATGGGAACGATAAAGCACCGCGATCGAATTGAGATTCACGCCTTCCTCGTGCAATTCCAGCATGCGCTGGGCCACGAACACGGCCTGGTCCTTACCTTCGTGGCAGACGACCAAGGCCGGCTTGGGCCCGGACTTGCGCACCGCCACCAGCGTTTTGCTGAACTGCTGCTGATTCGGAGCGATGGCGGCGTTGGCCACCGACAGGATCTCCGGCGTGCTCCGGTAATTGGTTTCAATTTTGTACACTTTCGCTTCCGGATAACGGTCGGGAAAGTCGAGGATGTTCTGGAAATTCGCGCCACGCCACGAATAAATGCTCTGGGAATCATCGCCCACCACCATCAGGTTGTGATGTTTCTCCACCAATAGATCTATCAGATCGCTCTGCAGTCGGTTGGTGTCCTGGTACTCATCGACCAGCACAAATTGGAACCGGCTTTGGTAGCGTTGACGGATCTCTTCGTCCTCGGTCAGCAGCCGCACCCAGAGCAAAAGCAGATCATCAAAATCCATCAAGTTCGCCGCCTTCTTGCGCGCGGCGTAACGTTTGGCCAGTTCGTCGAGGCGGGACGTCCAGGTCGTAAAATGCGCATACCGCCCCGCAATTAACTCCGGGATTTCGCAGCGGGTGTTGGCCGCCATGGAAAACAACTCCGCCAGTACCTCGGGCTTCGGAAACAGAGTGCCTTTGACATCCAATTGCGCTTCGCCCAGGCAGGCCTTGAGCAAGTCCACCGCGTCCTCGCGATCCATGATGGTAAAATCGGGACGGAACCCCAACTTTGCCGCATGACGCCGCAGCAGGCGCGCGCCAATGGAGTGAAAGGTGCCGCCCCAGAGCGATTGCAACTCGGCCCCCAGCAAATCCGCCACGCGTCGCATCATTTCGCGCGCCGCCTTGTTCGTGAAGGTGAGCAGGAGGATGCGATCGGGAGGAATCCCTTGCTCGATTAAGTAAGCCACGCGGTAGGTTAACGTGCGCGTCTTGCCCGAACCGGCCCCGGCGATCACCAAAGCCGGGCCCGGCAAAGCCGTGACCGCCGCCTGCTGCTGTTCGTTCAGTTCGGCCGCGTAATCGATCTGGAGATCGACCGGCGGACGGAACGGTTGCAACACGTAATCACGAGCCATGATTTGATGGTAATGGGCCGGGGGAAAAGCGGAAAGCGGAAACGAAAACCGGCGGCAAGATGGAGGGCAGCAAGATGGAGGGCAGAAAAATGGGGCCGGATCTGATTCTTCCGCGCGCGTTTACCCTAAGGGAGAGCGAGCGGTGGGTCAGGCGCCGGCCGGTGACTGGATGCGGGCGAGGTTCCGTTCGATCCGCTCGATATATTCGTTCGGACCGTCCGGATAAGGATCGTTGAGATAACGGTGCAGTCCGCCGAAGTCCTCCGTGATTCGAGGCAGGACATAGTTTGTCCAGAAGAAGGGCGTGTTTTGGACGAGCTCATCCGCGCTGGAATAGACGGCAAGGCGGGCTGCCTTGCGGCGGTCGTGATGCACCGCTTCCGCGAACTCGAGGTAAAGCACGGGCAACTTGTCCACATAATCCGGCGCGGCCATCTGGCCAAGGAGATCGGCCGTGGCCAGCGCGTATCCCAACGTGCGCTCGAGTTCGTTCCGAAATGGAATGGCATCCAGGTGAGCATTGACGCCTGTGCAACTAATCATGTTGCGGACGGCGTCGATGTCGCCCTGGGAATAACCTTGGGCGGCCATGAATTCGGCGGCGAAATCGGCGCTGCGACTCACGTGGGTAATGGTGTACTTGGCGCCCGTCCCGTCCCGGTCACCCCGTTTTTTGAGATAGCCGGTGTCATGGAATAGAATGGCCAGAATGGCCAGTTCAAACAAAGGGCCAGTGATGGGTGGTTGGGCGTCGGCGAGCTGGCGTCCTTGCAAAAGGCGAGCCAGGCAAAGCGTGCCCTGGAGGGTGTGTTCAAAATCGTGGTACCGGGCATCAATAGCCTGATAATCGCCGTACTGGCCATTGAAACAGCGTCCGGCCCATGCGAAGGCACGGCCGACAAATCCCGGATCGACCTCTGGAAACAAGCGTGTATAGATTCGTTGGACCTGGGCTTCCACTTCAGCCGGTATCCGGGTGTTGATGGGGGTAAACATGGTGCCGGGTGAGGTGCTTTTAACGTGAGGACCGGTTTTTGGCCAGCAGAAGATAAACCACCCAGGTCGGATCGGCCAGTGGTCCCTCGGCATGCTTGCTTCAGGTGTCAATTCAGTGCAATAAAACCCCTATGCCCTCCGCTCCTGCCGCCCCGGACCCTCTCACCGAGTGTCCTACGCCCTACGCCTTGCCCCGCGAGGAGCTTTTCTTTGCCCTTTCCTACATCATCCTCGGCACGATCTGGATCATTGCTTCCGATCGCGCCCTGAACTGGTTAACCAACACGCCGACGAATTCCGCGTCATTGCAGACCTATAAGGGCATCAACTTCGTTCTGACCACAGGCGTTCTCTTTTACCTGGTCTTGCGCCGAAGTTTCACCCGCCGGCGCCGGGCGGAGGCCGAATCCCAATCCGTTGCTAAACGATTCGCCTTGGCTGGCCGGGCCGCCACGGATGTCATCTGGGATTGGGACTTGACCAACAACGGCATCTGGTGGAGTGAAGGATTTCAAAAAGTGTTCGGGTACGGGAAAGAGGAAGTGGAGCCCACGATCGAATCATGGGTCAACCGGCTCCATCCAGTCGAGAAAGACCGCGTGGTGAGCGGCATCCACGCAGACATCGACGCCGGGCGGGATGCCTGGTCGGCCGAATACCAGTTTCGTCGCAAGAACGGGACGTATGCGGTGGTGCAGGACCGGGGCTACATCATCAGAGATCCATCCGGCAAACCCGTGCGCATGGTGGGTGGCATTACTGACATCACCGAGAAACGGGCGGCGGCGGAACGGTTGGAGCGCTCGCGTCGCCAGTTGCGGGCGCTCCTGGCCAAGACCCAGACCTTGCGCGAAGACGAGCGCACCCGCATCGCGCGCGAGATCCATGATGAGTTGGGCCAATTGCTGACCGCCTTGAAGATGGACCTGCGTTGGATGGAAAAAAGACTCGATGAGATGGAGGGACCCGCTGCGCGGGCGCTCCTGGAAAAGGTGGTGGAATCCGGTGCCCTCATCGATACCACGATTACCGCCGTGCAAAGGATCTCCACCGATCTGCGTCCGGGCGCGCTGGACACGCTCGGTTTGCCTGCGGCCCTTCGCCAGGAGGCCGGCGTCTTCGCGAAACGCACCGGAGTCTCGTGCACCATTCAAGTGCCCGAACAACTGGAAGGCCTGTCCCGCGAAGCGGCCACGGTCGTCTTCAGGATTTTCCAGGAGACCCTGACCAACGTCGCCCGGCACGCGCAAGCCACCGCAGTGCAAGCGTCGTTGGCCAAAAGAGATGCTCTACTTGAATTACGCGTGCAGGATAATGGCCGTGGCATCAGCGCCGCCGCGTTGGCCGATCCCAAATCCCTTGGCTTATGGGGAATGAAAGAACGAGCTTCCACCTTGGGTGGGTCGGTCGAGATTGCCGCCAACTCGCCTCAGGGCACGCTGGTGGTGCTGACGCTCCCCTCCGGCGCGAACGTCGCGAACTTTGCCGACTTGATATGAAACACGTGTTGATCGCCGAGGACCATGAAATATTCCGGCGCGGCCTCAAAGATATCCTCAAAGAAGAATTCTCCGGGGTGAAGTTCGCGGACGCCGGCGATGGCCGCGCCGCCCTGGAGGCGGCCCGAAGCCAGAGCTTTGACCTCATCCTGCTGGATATTAATCTGCCCGGTCGCAGCGGGCTCGACATTCTGCAAGAGCTCAAAACGTTCTGCCCCGACACCCCCGTCCTGGTCGTGAGCCTTTCTCCCGAGGAAGATTATGCGGTGCGCGCTTTTAAGCTCGGCGCTTCTGGTTATCTCACCAAAAAAAGCGCCACCGACGAATTGTTGGCCGCTGTTCGCAAAGTGCTGGGCGGCGGCCGTTACGTGACCTCCTCGCTGGCTGAGAGACTCGCGGCGGCCCTTACGGGCGATGCCCCTTCCGCCCCCCATGAGGCGCTCTCCAATCGCGAACTCCAGGTGCTCCGGAGAATTGCCAGCGGCCGAACCATCAAAGAAATCGCCGCAGAACTGAACCTGAGCGAGAAGACCATCGGCACGTATCGCACCAGGATTTCGGATAAACTCGCCCTTTCCACCAACGTGGAACTCACCCGCTACGCCATCGCACACCAACTGACCGATTAACCCGGCCTGCGCCTTGTCGCCGCGGTCTGCGACCGCCGACCTTCTGATCTAGTTTCTTCTAGCGCGGCGGTCATAGACCGCCGCGACAGTGGTAAGCACGCCAGGCGCGGACGCTGCAGAGCGGCAAACCCTTCGCCGCGCCCGGATGCGTGCGTCGGCGAGCGCGCACAGCCCCGTTTTCCTCTTGGACGACACGTGCGTGTCAGGAGAATTCCTGACACGCTGATTGGAGCCAGCCCGACACGCGTTTCAGCTTCCTCCCAATTGTTTCCACGTCCGCTCAGGCCGTAACGTGGAGGCATGAAAGTTCGCTCGATTCAACAACTGCCGGTGCATCGCTTCGTCGCTGAAACGTGGCCGGTCGTCATCCGTTACGTGCCGGTGCTCCGGCCTGTGTTTCGCTCCCCGCCTTGTGCGAGCTCCGGCTCTAGCCGTCTTCGGAAAAGTGTCCGTGGACAAATCCACCGCGTGAAAGCGGCGATGCCGCGTCCAGGAGGCCGGCGATGAGTGCCTCCGGCACCCGACGTCCCACCGTGCTGGTTGTGGAAGATCACGTTTCGGTTCGCCGGCGACTCTGTGACATGTTGGCCACGGAAACGCCGGTGCAAATCGTGGCGGACGTTGGCTCGGCCCGAGAAGCCATCGACGCCTTCGAACGATTTCGTCCGGATGCGGTGGTGCTGGATTTAGGTCTGCCGGACGGGAGCGGGGTGGACGTGTTGCGACGGATCAAGGGGAGCGCCCCGTTCTGTTTCGTGATCGTACTGACGCAGTTTGACGAGCCGATCTTTGCCGGGTTGGCCCGCGCCGCCGGAGCCGACTGTTTTTTTCATAAATCAACCCAATTCGAACGGGTGGCCGCGGTTCTCATTGAACTCGCGCAAGCCCCCGAACGCAGTCAGCCATGAATACCTCTACTGCCGCACTATCCACTGTACCCACCGTATCCACTGTAAGCCTAACCGGTATGAGCCCGTCCCATAATATAGTGAGACTGCCTCTAGCCAGGTCCCGGCGTGCGGCTCCCCAGCCGGCCTTGGAGGTGACCCGCCGGAGCGGGCCGGCGCGAACCCCGAAGCGGGTTCAGGTCGCTGCGCGACCAGCCACGCCGGAGCGGCTCGAAACCACGAGTTTCCCGCTGCCGTCCGCCTCCGGCGAAGGCGCGTTTGTGATGTATCTGCGCGAGATCGGGCGCGTGCCTCTCTTAACCGCCGAGCAAGAGCGGGACCTGGCTCGGCGCGTCAGGCAAGGCGACCGCGACGCTCGCGATCATATGATTCAAGCCAACCTGCGTTTGGTCGTTCGAATCGCCCGCGACTTTGAAAGCTTCGGCTTGCCCTTGCTGGACTTGATTAGCGAAGGGAACATTGGACTGATGACGGCCGTGGACCGGTTCGATCCGAGCCGCGGCGTGCGTCTGTGCACCTACGCCGCCCTGTGGATCAAACAACACATGCGCCGCGCCATCGCCAACTTTTCCCGCACCATCCGCGTTCCGGTCCACGTCTGTGAACGACTCGGGCAAATCAACCGCGCGGCCGCCAAGCTGGAGAAGATTCTGGGCCGCACGCCGACTCTAGAGGAGTTGGCCCACGAGACCGGCGAACCCATCGATAAGGTGCGAAGCCTGCGCCAAGCCATCCTGTCGATGCTCTCCCTCGAAAATGTGACCC
>Ga0247664_1000083_pt1 | contig 24167 bp, 49 predicted proteins | sample CNK05_metaG_FD_182715 | JGI IMG/M metagenome (GOLD analysis project Ga0247664, IMG submission 182715) | Soil microbial communities from Purdue University Martell Research Forest, Indiana, United States - CNK05 | ecosystem: Environmental > Terrestrial > Soil > Temperate forest > Bulk soil...
CGACTTGCCGCCCCGCCCCACTCCACCCCGGCCCGGACCGACTTCCCAAGCCGCCCCCAGCCGTCCCGTACCGACTCCCCAAGCCAGCCCTTCCCGGCCCACTCCATGCCGACTACCCTGGCCTGCCCTAGCCGGCCCACGCCCTCCCGTCCCGTCCCCGACCCGTCTTCACGGGAAGAAAGCCCCGCCAGGCACAGGCCTGGCGGGGCTTTCTTCGTTTTGAGCTACTTCCCCTTGGGCGGGGGAATCCGCTCCCATTTCGTGACTTCGTAGCGCCCGTATTCCTGGCTGCGGCTGGCGCCGAGTCCCTGCAGCTCACCGGTCAGCCAAATCATCCCCCACTGCTTTTCGGTGAGTTCATGATCGGTTTTCACAGTGAATCTGATCTCCGCGTCACGAACATACTGCTCGTATCCGATCGAGTCGCCGCGGTGGGTGTGGATAAACTTTTGTATTGTCCCGTCGACCTCGGTTACCGGGTCCGGCTTCCCCTCTTTGTAGATGTAGAGCGTCTCTTCGACGACGAAAATGTGCTCAGGGAGCCATCCCTTAATTCCTTTTTTGTATGTTGCGTTATCCGGTTTGCCCCACTTCTCCGCGGAGATTTTTCCGGCATTCACGGCCACCATCGCTGCTTCCTTGAGCGCTGCTTTCAACTGCCGGCCTTCGATGTGAAGGCCGCGCGCGTCGCGCTTGAAGCTGTTGACGCCGACCAGCGACCCGGCCGCCTTGACGATTGCGTCGTCCTCCGAAATGCCCCGCTCCGCCATTGTCGAGGCGATCAGCTCCTGGATTTCGGCGTCGGAGCGGGTGTCGCGCAGCTTGGTCCTGATCCACGACTCGACGATCTTCGGGTCCTGCGGGATGCCCCCGACCAGGACACCGACGACCAGCGTGCCCTCGTACCAGTGCGGGTAGGCCTCGGCGTCGAACTTGCTGAAAACTCCCATTTATCTCTCCTCAAACATTTCCTGCAGCTGCTCCGCGCTGTAGACGTCGGAGACCTTGGCGTCCGGGCCTGCCTCGGCGACCCTCGCGCGGACCTTCTCGGCAACCCGGGCTTTAAATGAGTTTTCCTTTGCCCGCTGCCGGTAGCTCTTGGCGACCTCGTCCACCTGGGCGGCGTTCAGGGCGCCGAAGGGCTTGCGCACCTTGACGCCGCCCTCGGTCACCTCGTGGAACCGGTAGAACTCGGCGGCCTTCTCGCGGGCCGCCCCGGCACCCTCGCCGGCAAGGACCTCCTCGAACCCGGCGCGGAACTCGCTGAATGCCCTGTCGTGCCGGGCGTGCCGCTTGCGGGCACCGCGGCTGAGGCTGCACGCGGTGATGTAGGCGGCGAGGATCTGCGGGGCGCGCGCCCGGAGCCAGCGGTCCAGGAGCCCGTCGCCGCGGCCGTCCCACCGCGCGATGAGCTGCTTGGCGGCTTCGGCGCTGATGATGTGGTCGCGGGAGTCGAGGTAGGCGTCGATCTCGCTGCGGACTTCCGTGAGCGGGTCCGCCTGCTTCTGCTTCTGGCTGGTCACCTGTTCCTCCGGTTCCCGCTGCAGCAGCCGCAGCTCCCGCAGTGGCTGCCCCTGCGGCAAGAAATGCACATAGCTCTCTCCTGTCTATTGCGCCGGCCGGGCCTGCCGGACGGCGTCCCTGACCACGGGGTCCTGCAGTGCGGCCAGCTCGGCCTGCGACAGCGCGCGGGCCGGGGTGAGGACGAGCGTCCCGTCGGGGAACTCCTCAAGCAGGTACAGCGCGTGCGGCGGGCCGGCGAGCTGCCGGGTGAGGCTGATCCGGCCCCGACTGTCGGCCTTGACTACTTTACCCATGTGTCCCACTGTACCATAGCGAAGCGTGCGCTACCTATCCGTGGCACCGCAGCAGGCGCACGTCGTGGGCGAGCTGCCTTTGCAGGTGCAGCCGCAGGTCAGGCAGCCCCCGCCCTTGTGGTAGCAGTTGCAGTTCGGGCACAGGCGCTCGTTCGCCATCCCTACTCCTCGATCTGACCCATGCCGCGGCAGACCCGGCAGGTTTTCTTCTCCTCGGGGTCGTTGCCGCAGGCGGGACAGTCGATCCACTTCCACGGGGACATCACAGCCCCAGCTCGTTCAGCACGACGGCGCGTACCGCATCGTGCATCTGCCCGTCGTGCTGCAGGAGCCCGATGGAGGTCAGGTAGTCGCGCGAGCGGGCGTCGACGGGCCAGCCGGGCTCGGCGGCCAGCAGGCTCAGTGCCACGCCGTGCTCGGGGTGCTCCAGGAGCATCAGCGACATGGAGATCCTGGTGGTGGTCACCACCGGCTCCGGTACGTCCTTGCCGTTCTTCAGGATCACGGCTCCCCTCCCTGGCCAGGCCTTTCCCGCCATGCTTTCATTGTAGCGCATCGTAACATGCCGGAAAACACGGGCTGAGACATCACCGTGCGCTACTGCGCTTCCGGAACCGCTGCTCCCGGGCCCGCTCGATCTCGTGCCGCCACGCCGCCTGCGACAGGCACTGCCCGCGGTGTTCGGCCGGCCGCCCGCATACCGGTTCCGGCTCGTACGGCTCGCCGCGGATCTCCCGGGGCTCCATCGGCCGGGCGCACCTGTCCACGGCCTACCTCGATGTCCTTTTCCCGAACCACGCCAGGAAGATGACCGTCAGCACGACCAGCACCATGAAGGCCAGGTCGTGCGCTCCGGCGTTCCAGATGAGCGTGGCGATCCCGCACGGGATGATGTAGGTGATCAGCCAGCCGATGACGTACACGACGGTTCCCCGTTCCGCTCCCTGCGCTCGGCCTGGCGCAGGTTGGAGCGTAGATTGGCCACCGTCCGGCGGTTCGCGGTCGTGGCGCTCAGCACGGCGAGCAGCTGCCCGGCCCGGCCCCTGACGTGCCAGTGGCCCCCTTTGCCCATAGTCACCGTATAGCCGTCCTTGCGCAGCGCCCGGATCGCGTTGCTGATCTCACTCGCCATATGGCACCTCTCTATTCCGGGGGTTCACCTCGGGTCCAGCGGCCGTGTAGTCGTTAACACGATGTCAAGGGGACCGCGCAGCGTCGGCGGACAGGCCGGTAGTACGTGCTCACCTCTGCCAGTCCTTCCAGCCGGGGAGGTTGGAGGGACGCTCGCCGCACGTGACGGCCGGCAGGTGCGGGACGATCGCCCGGCACAGGGCCGTGTGGCGAGCCGGGCTGCAGTGCGGGCGCAGCGGGAAGCGCTTCCAGATTGCGAGCAGGATGTCCATATGTTAAGTGTACGCTACTGCGGGACATGTGCGCACTGTAACATGCCAGAAAGCGCGGGCTGAGACGTCACCGGGCGCTACCAGGAGTGCCGGCCGTCTGAGTGACCGCCGTCGTGATGGCTGCCGCGATGACAGTAGCGGTCGCACTTGGGGCACTGCTCGCCGCACGTCACCAGCCGTGCGAGCAGTACGGGCAGGCCGGGATCGGCTCCTCCAGGGTCCACTGGTAGCCCACGACGGCCTCGAATGCCGCAGCCAGGTCCTCGGCCGTAAGGTACACGTGATTGCACTCGAAGCAGACGCGGGAGGTATCAGTCTCCGGCTCGTCCTCGTCGTGCCACTGGCAGTGGAGCCTGGAGCCATAGCACAGCTCGATCGCGTGCGGCATGTCAGCCGTAATCCTTCTCGGTGGTCACCGCCACCGGCAGCCCGTCGGGGTCGCGCGCGGTGACTGTCAAGGTGAGCGTGCCGATGACCGCCCGGGTCTCGGGATCGAGCGCCTGGATGGTCACCCTGTCCTGCCTGAGCAGCTTGGCGTAGGCGTCAAGGGTCAGCTCGTCGTCCGGGTCGCCCGTCACTTCGACATCTCCGGGCTGGGCACCCCGGGCGAGATCTCTTCGTCCCCGCCATGCCCCCAGTCGCACCACGGGCACCAGGGCTGCAGGATGCTGTGCTTGCGGGCGGCGACGAAGAACGCCGCGACGATCACCGCCAGTGCGGCCTGCAGGTCCCAGGCCAGCAAATCCATGCGGAGGATCGTCGCGGGCAGCCATATGAGGACCTGCGCGGCCAGCAGCGTGTACGGGAGCCTGCTGTGGACGAGCCACAGGGCCGGCCTCCAGCGCGCGACAGCCAGCTGCGGGGCAGCGGGCACGGATTCTGCGCACTTCTCGCACAGCCGCCGTCCGTGCACCCGGACCTCGCACCACAGCGCCCATAGGCAGAAGAAGGTGGCGAGCCCCCCCAGATAGGCGATGAACCCGAGCGGGCCGCTGGTGCGGCCCTGCCGGATGTCGTTGGCCACGAAAATCGCGCTGAGGGCCGGGATGACGACATAGGCCCAGTGCCCGGTGCGCATCATCTCCGGCTCATCTCGCCAGGGAAGCACGTGCCTCATCTCTCTCCTTCCCGTGCCGGAGCCTAGACCGGCGGCGGAAGAGTGCACATCGTCACCGTGCTGCCCTTATCGCGGGGCGGGACTCAAACCCGCGTCCCTCGTCCGCCAGCCTGTGATAAGCATACGCTACCGTCAGGTGGGCGGCACCGTCGTCGGCGGCGTGCTCACGGGCACTGTCGCAGGCGGCGGCGCCGTCGTCGCAGGGGCCGTCGTCGGCGGGGGTGCCGTGACCGGGGGTGCCGTCACCGTGCTCGGCGACACTGTGGTCGGGCTCGGTTTCACCGTCACCGTGGTCGTCGCGGTCGTGACCGGGGCCGTTGTCCTGACGGGCGCGGATGTGACCGGTGCCGTCGGCCCCCGTGACGACGGCACCGTCACGATGGGCGCCGGCGAGGGCACCGTAATCGCCGGCGGGTTAACGGCTGCGGGCGGCGCAGTGGCGCGCGGGTGCGGCCTGGCCACGTAAGCCGACGGCGCCGGCGGGATCACCAGGGTGCGCACTTTCGCCGCCGGGGCCGCCCCGGCGTGAACGGTCCCGCATCCCGCGAGGACGGCTGCCGCCAGCAGCCACCGTGCTCTCATCTCTCTCCTGTCCGGCCCCCCCCGGGGGGCTATGCCTTGACGGCGGGAATGACCATGGACACGAAGGCCCCTCCGCTGCCGCCCGTCGCCCGGGCGTCCTCGTACGCCGTCCAGATGTCCATGCCGCGGATACCGGGATGAGCGGACTTCGCCCAGTCCCAGATGGCAATCGCCGACTGGGCACTGCCGAGAGTGTTGGAGGGACCGTCGTCGACGTTGGGCAGCTCGATGCCGATGCACACCTTGCCGGCCCCGACGGCGGCTGCCCACGAGTTGACGTACTGCTGCGTCATGGCGATCTTCGCGGCCTCGGTGGGCTGGCCGTAGTCGTAAGCCATGACCCCGACCATGTCCAGCGCCCCGGCGGCGCTCATCGCCTGGCAGGCGGCGGGCCCGTTCGTGATGTAGTAGGGACTGGCGCCGGCCCAGGTGATGCTGAACCCGGGGATGGCGGCCTTGAGCTGCTGGCCGATCCAGGTTAGTTCGGTGGCGTTGATCTGGCCCTCATTCTCGATGTCGAAGTCGAGCCCGTCGAACGGGCCGAGCGAGGACTGCAGGCCCTTGATGCTGGCCACGAAGTTCGCGCTGGCGGCGCGGGTCGTCAGCGGCACGTTCCGGCCGGCTCCGCCGACCGTGAGCAGGCAGCAGACCCCGGCGGCGCGCTTGGCCGCCAGGTCGGCCTTGAACTGGGCCGTGGTCTCGGAGGCGAACGCGCCGCTCAGCGAGGCGTTGCCGCTGCTGTCGCAGGTGGCCGCGAAGACCCAGATCAGGTTGTAGGCGGGGTCGACATGGCCGAGGGACAGGGAGTTCCAGTCGGTCCAGTAACAGCCCGATACGCGGACGGGGATCGGGCGCAGTCCGGTCGCCGGGGCGGGCGGCGTGACGGGCACGCCGGTGATCGTGTACGCCGTACCGCCGATGGTCAGCGTGCCGGTGATGTCTGTCATGCTTGTCCCGCTCCCTCTTCCATGGCCGCGGCAGGATGGTCGCGAACCCGTTAATGAGTGCGATCCCCGTGGCGAGGTAGCAGAACCACACCGCGCCAGTGACGATCAGGTGCTCCATTATCGCCTCCAGGCCCCGTCTCGCAGGTAGACGCCGATCGCCTGCCTGAACTGCCGCTGCGCGGTGCCCGCCTGGATCTCGTAGCGGAACCGCTCGTGCTGCACCCCGTTGCGGCGCGCGGTCTGCACGAACACGGCCTGGAAATTGACCTGCGCGAACATGGCCAGCCAGCCCTTCGGGCCGGTGCTGAACTCCTCCGGGCACTGGTCGTCCGGGCAGCTGTAGCCCAGGTCGGAGTACGGCGCCGTCCAGGCCTGGGTGTTAACCCGGCCGGGCAGCTTCGCCGCCAGCTCGGCCAGGCCGGCCTGCATGTCCCGGGCGACGCGCAGCTCGTAGGCCCTGCGGGGCTCGCCGGGCATCATGCAGGCGTAGTACGCGGGGCACGTCTTGCTGTAGGACTGGACGAAGTGGCCCGCCGGGCCGGCCTCCAGGGCGTAGTTGTAGACCGCAGGGGACAGCGCGGCCAGCTGCGGCCAGGTGGCGTTCCAGGTGTTCGGGCCCCCGCAGTTGGCCTGCACGTTCCACACGTGCCCGTAGGCCGCCACCTTCGGCAGGCAGTACCCGGTGGTGGCGGCGTCGGCGAACCCGGTCACGATCACCGCGGTGAGGGTGTAGCGGTACCGGTAGAGCACGGGCTCGGCACCGAGCAGGAAGTCGGCGTCCCCGTTGTCGTCCATCAGCAGCACCGGCCTGGCCGGGAGCAAGGTTCCTTTACGCGCGAGCCACGCGAGGTACTGATCGAGGGTGATCGCGTGGTAACCGTTCTCGTGCAGCCAGGCCAGCTCCGCAGTGAGCTGCCGCAGCGACACGGACTCGTAGTCGGGACCCTTGCAGACGGCCCCGCCTGGCGCGCACCGGTCGTCCAGCGCGTGCCAGGCGAGCACCGGCACCTGGCTGGCGGTCTCCAGCGTAACGTGCTGCGCGGGCTCCCGGGGAAGGTACCGCAGCAGCGGCACGCCCGCGACCGTCAGCGGGCGGAGCATCCGCGAGACCGGCACGCGGGTGGCGGCGACCGAGTAGCTCGTGGCTATGCCGGCGGACAGCACGCAGCCCAGCGCCGCCAGCACGCTCCCGCCGATCACGCGGCGCCGCCACTGGGCGTTCACACGCCCACCTGCTCTTCGGTGACGTTCTTCATGCCCTCGGCTTTGTACTGCGGCGCCCACAGGTCGCCGAAGTGGCTGTAGAGCACCTTGCCCCAGCAGTAGACGCCCCAGCTCACCGACAGGATGTTGTAGACGGTGAGGTGGAACATCGAGCCGGCCAGCACCCAGTCCTTCCAGTCCCGCCGCCAGTGCGCGCCCTTCATCCGCTTCATGTGCACCAGGTCGAAGGCGATCAGGGAAAAGCCGAAGGCCTGCCACTTCCAGTTGACGTGCAGGCCGCCGGTGATGATCTGCGGCACGATCAGGCTGAACCAGATGATCCAGAAGGTGACGTTCACGCCCAGCAGCACGTTCTGCAGCCACTGGAAGCAGTTGAGCCGGTCGATGCCGAACTTCACCAGGTCGGCGTCCGTGCCGCCGGTCCACTTCAGCCGCTGGTACCACAGCGACTTCAGCGTGATCATCGAGCCGGTGAAGCACCACACGGTGGGCGAGCACTTGCATTTCCAGCCCGCCCGGCGCAGCTGGTAGGTCAGGTGGTAGTCCTCCACCACCGACGCATACGTCCACGGCCCGTCCTGCTCTGGCTCCGCGGCGACCTCCGCCAGGGCGGCGCAGCGGTAGGCGCAGCCGGTCCCGGAGATCACGTTGACCCAGCCGCGGATGCGGTTCTGGGTGATCGTCTTGGCGAACTCGAACCTCTGCATGCGCGGCAGGTACCAGGCCTGGGCGGCTGCCCACAAGGCTTTCGGGGTGCGCCCGTGCATCTCCCAGGTCTCGCCGCCGGTGAGCACCGGCTGGGAGGAGGAGCCGCCCAGGCCCGGGTCGCGCAGGAACTCCCGCTCCCAGTCGGCAACCGCGTGCCCGGGCAGGATCGTGTCCCCGTCGGCGCACACCAGCAGGTCGAACCGGTCGTCGCTCAGGTACAGGTCCCAGGCCTGGTTCAGCACGCCGGACTTGCGGTGCGTGTTGCGGCCCTTCCTGGTGCAGGCGGGGCAGTGACTGTTCCCCTGGCTCTCGAAGACCTCGACAGGGAAGCCGCGCGCGATCTCGACGGTGCGGTCGGTGGAGTTGTCGGAGCCGATGACGATCAGGTCCGGCGGCCGCGACTGGGAAAGCAGCGACGTGATGGTGTTCGCGATGTCCGCTTCCTCGTTGTGCGCCGGCACCAGTGCCGCGATGCGCAGTCGTCTCTCGCTGTCGCTCCCCATACCTGGAGTATAGCGTGCGCTACGATCGCGCCAGCGGCAGGGGGGCTACTCCCCCTCGCCCTCCATCTGCAGCCTGCGAGTATTCAGGTACCTCTGGTCCTCGTTCCACGGCCGGGCCTCTCCCGACCTCCACGTGGGGTCCATGAACCGGCGCTCGATCTTCACGTGGCACCACGTGCAGTAGCTTTCCAGGTCACCCCGGTCCCAGGCCCTGGCATGCGGCCGGTGCCAGTTAGTCGGCCCCGGGCACTGCTCCTGCGGGTCCTCGCTTGCCGGCGGGAACGGCGGCGTCAGCCGCTGCAGCCGGTCCGCCTCCTCGATGCTCAGCCGCCCCATGGCACTCTCCCTTCGCTGCGCTCAGGGTAACTTGCCCGGGGGGCGGGGCGGTGACGCCCGCAGCAGTCCGGCCCGGCGCAGCGTGCCGGCTATCTCGCGCGAAAGCCTAAGCTCGGCAGCGGTCAGGTCGCGACCGTAGTGATGCCTCATCGCCTGGCGGATCAGCACTTCCGTGACCCCTTGCGCTGGTTCACCCGGCAGCGTCATCCGGCACCGGCGGCAGGCTGCCGTCCTCGTCCAGGTCGAACTCGCCGGCCCGGACGCCCAGCACGAAGGCGTCCCACTCGCCCTGGGTGAACCAGAGCTTCCGGCCAGGCCGGGCGCTGTCGAACATCACGTACAGGCCGGCCTCGCCGCTCTTGTGCGGCGAGGCCGAGGTGTCCGTCGTGTACTCCACCACGATCCTGCTGTCGGCGTCGCTCACAGGTCATCCTTGTGCGGCTCGGGCCAGCCGCCGAACGGCGCGGCGGGGGGGCAGGCGAAAGGGCTGGCAACGTGCAGCAGCGGGTTGACGTTCCGCCCGCACCTGCTGCACCACATGCCCTCGCGCAGGAAGTAGAGCCGGACCGGCTCCTCGCGTTCATCCATGCCAAAAGTATATCGTGCGCTACCGGAAATGGAGACGGCCCGCCCGGGAGCATCCCCGGGCGGGCCGTCTCAGGGGGCCGGAGTCACGTGTGCATGTACACCGCGGGCCCGGCTGCCGCGACCGCGGCCGGCCCGGCCGAGGTGACGGCTGTCACCGCCGGGGCGGCGGTGCCCGCCAGGGCTCCGAGGGTGAGGACTGAGAAGACGAGCCGTCGTGCGCGCATTGCTGCGTCCCTTCGTAGTGCTCTTCGCCGCCGGCGGTTACCGGGTGCGAGCAATACGCTACGCTCAGCGCCAGGTTTTGTCTACCGTACGCCAACCGCCCGTCACTTTGCTACTCTCGTGCCATGGATGAGCAGGCGTGGCCCGAGTTCATGACCGTGGCCGAGGTAGCAGGGATACTGAGGGTATCGAAGATGACGGTGTACCGGCTGGTGGGCTCGGGAGAGCTGGCGGGCAGGCACGTCGGCCCGCGCACCATCCGCGTCACCGCGGACGAGCTGCGCGACTACCTGGAACGCCGGCAGTGAGCGGCCGGCACGTCAGGACCGGCCTGCTGCGCCGCCTGAACTTCCGTGCGCCCTGGGCGTGCTGCGCCGCCTGTCGTCAGCACCTGGGCTGGCACGACGACGCGCTGTGCGCAGAGATCCGGGCGGCCGTCGCATGGCTGACGGCCGCCCGGGACGGGAACCCGGAACTAGCGGAACATCAGTCCTCGCGCCGATGATAAACGGTGGCGATCTCGGTGGCGACCGCGTGCGCCGCGTCGAACCACGGCTTGCGCTGCACGTCGGTCAGCTCCGGCCAGGGTGCATGCTCCCCGTCGCCGGCGAACGCCTCGTACGCGATCTGCCCGAGCGTCCGGTAGGGCTGCGTCACCCGATGCGGCCTGTCGTGATGTCCGCCAGGAGGCCGCGCCACTGACCCGGCGTGAACTCCAGCACGGTGCGCGCCTCGCCCAGGTGCGCCTCCTTGGTGTCCCGCACGGCGATGACCCCGGCCCCGTAGCCGGCCTCGGCGCAGTTGCCGCCGCCATACGACGCGCTGGACGTGCGCCAGCCGGCCTCGGCGCAGTTGCCGCTGCCATACGACGCGCTGGACGTGCGCCAGGCGGCCTCGGCGCAGTTGCCGTTGGAGAAGCTGAACGTGGACTTAGTCCATTCGGGCGTGAGCATTGCGGTCTCTTTCCGGTGGGAAGCTCTTGGCGGCTAGTATAGCGTGCGCTACCGCCCCCTGCTATGCTGACTCCGTCACAAACACGGGATCTGCGGGAGGTTGCAGCACCGTCGCTGACGGCCACTGGTAATTTCCGCAGGCAGAGGGGTGCCCGGCCACAGGTGGCGGGCACCCCTCACTCCGTTAACTATTTGGCGCAGCTAAATTTCCGGGGAAATTCACCGCCCTTATCCTGCGTACATGGCTACCTCGAACGAGTGGACGGTCTTCCGGCGGCACATCGAATGGCACCCGGTCGGCGGGGACCGGGTCCTGCCGCTGGGCAGGAACGTGGTTCACGACTCACGGAACCTGGCCTACCCGTACCATCAGCGCGGGCCAGCGCTGGTGTCAAACCTGCTCAAGCGCAACATCCCGATTCTGGATCAGGGGCAGGTGGGTTCCTGCACGGGTGACGGTGAGGTCGGCTGCCTCGGCTGCGACCCGCTGTTCGTCACGATGCCGAAGGGCGTCACCCTGAACCAAGCGCTGGCGTACAAGGTGTACAGCGGCGCGGAAGACGTAGATGGGGATGGGCCGTATCCCCCGAACGACAACGGCTCGTCCGGTCCCAGCGCCGCCAAGGCGGCGATGAAGCTGGGGCTGATCAGCGGCTACGTCCACTGCCTGTCGCTGGCCGACGTGCTGGACGCGCTGCAGAACTCGGCAGTGTCCATCGGCATCAACTGGTACGACAGCTTCGATTCCTACACCGGAGGCGACCTGACGATCAGCCCGGACGCCTCTGTGCGAGGCGGGCACGAGCCGATGCTGCGCGGCATCGACGTGGCGGCGCAGACCGTGTTCGGCGACAACAGCTGGGGCACCTCCTGGGGCGTCAACGGCTCGTTCACGATGGGCTGGGCGACGCTGGACCGGCTGCTGCACGAGCAGGGTGACGGCACCGTGTCAGTCCCGCTGTCCCAGCCGGCGCCCGTCCCCGTCCCCGTCCCCGTCCCGGTTCCCGTTCCCGTTCCGCCCGGCCCGGTCGCGGACGCCGCGGACCATGCGCTCTGGTCAGCGGCCGGGCACTGGGCCGGGATGCACCACATCGGCGGCAACGAGACCGCTGCCATGGCGCTGCTCACCTGGGCGCACGCCAAGGGCCTGCGCTAAGCTGGCGTCACCTTCGCACGGGCGCGCCGCGCCCGGCGGGACCAGGATGCCCCGGGAGATGTCAGCCCCGGGATCATCCCGCCGGGCGCGGCTATTACTGCCGGAAATTCCCGGCCCCTATCATTGCGCGAAAGAGGCTGCCTCACAGATAGAGACGACCGTTGAACGTGCTCCGTTTCGCCGCCGCTCAGCGGGCAGGGCCCTGTGCCCGGCGGGCCGGCCCGCCGGGAAGCCTGCCCTCGCGATGAGCGCCGCCATGCCCCTGGCTGCCGCTACGGTCTCCGGCGGCCTGGACATCGGGGTCGTCATCGCCATCGTGGTGTCCATCCTCACCGCCGTCTTCGCGTCCATCACGGCCCCGCTCATCCTGGCGCACCGCACGGAGCGGATGCACCGGGAGGACCGGCTGGCCGACTACGAGCGGCAGGACAAGGTGGCGAGGGCAGCCGAGCAGACCGCCACCGACCTGATCGCCTCGCAGAAGCGGATCGCCGACCAGGCGGCCGAGGCCGCAAGGCTGCTGCTGGACGCCAACGAGCGCGTCGCCAAGACGGCGCAGGTCACCAACGGGAAGCTGGACGTCATCCACACGCTGGTCAACTCCAACATGACGGCGGCCATGCAGGCGGAGTACGACGCGACCGTCCGCGAGCTGGCCATGATGCGCGAGGTCCTGGCGCTGAAGGAGGCAGCAGGGGGCTCGCCCGGGCCGGAGTCGGAGGCGGCCATCGCCGCCACCGAGGCCAAGCTCGCCCAGCTGGCCGCCGCACTGGAGGACCGGGCGCAGGCCGCAGCCCGGGTCGGCGCTGACCGGCGTGGGTGACACGTGGGCCACCATCCTCGGAGCGTCCGGCGCGGCAGCGGGGGCGATTGCCGCGGTTTTCATGTACCTCGGCGAGCGCGGCGCCCGCGGGGCCGCCAGGCGCACCAAGGCCATCGAGGACCTGGTGCACGCCGGCCTGGAGCCGCTGACCCTGCGCGACAAGGACACCGCAGCCACCCTCGCTGCCCTCGCAGCCAGCATCACCCAGCTCTCCCAGGACATGGCAAAGATCCGGGAAAGGCAGGAGCTGGTGGTTGACCGCACCACGGTGCTGGAGACGAAGATGGAAGTGTTCTGGAAGAACGTCGCCTTGGATGTGGCCAAAGTGCTTCACAGCCCGAACCCCGCAAGGCAGCACCTGGACCTCCTGCTGGAGGGCCTCATGAGCGGCGGCCTGAACGACGCCCGGGACAAGGCCGAGCTGCGCGCGATGCTGCGGACGATACGCGACTACCACCATGGTGACCCGTCGGACTTCCCGATCTATCCTGGTGATCAGGTAGCCGCAGCCATACTTCTGCACACCATGGACCTATAAGCGAGGATTAGCGGTGAGCGAGGACGCCGGCAACGGCGAGCAGGAGGCGGCCAGCCTCATCGAGGCAGCGGAAAAGCTGATCGAGCCGCTGCGCAAGGCCCTGGACCGGTACAAGTGGGCGATGCGGATCGGCGGGGCCGTCCTGGTGATACTCATCGGCGTGATCATCACCCTGGGCATCGTCGCGGTCAGCCAGCACGAGCAGGACGTGCAACTCTCCAGGCAGAGCGCCGCGCAGCAGCAGGACACGGCCAACCTGTGTGAGATCGGCAACACCTTCCGTGAGGGCGAGCAGGGCATCTGGGACAGGCTGTTCGTCATTTCCTACAGCGCGAAGCCGCCGACACCCCAGGACAGGAAGCTAGGCGAGGAGTTCCTTGCCTACGTCGCCCAGGTTGACAGGCTGCACAACTGCAGCGCGCTGGTCAAGTAGCGGCCGGGCGCACCCGCCCGGGCCGGCCTGCTGCCAGGCGGCGACCTCGGCGCGCGCCCGCGCGATCTGCTGCAGCTGCTCCGGCGGGGCGCCGCCCCGCCCGCACAGGTTGTAGTAGAAGCTGAGCAGCTGCAGCAGGTGCGCGTCCCGCCCGCGGAACGTGATCACGGGCTCGTCGCCGGCCTCGTCGATGGCGGTGAGCGCGGCCATGGCCCGGGGGAGCAGGCCGCGTCCGGCCAGCCGGAACAGGAGCTGGTCGGCGGCGACGTACTCCTCGCGGAACTGCTTGTCCACGGGCTCGCTGATGCCGGGCCAGTCCGGGGCCGTCACCTGGCCCCCGCCATGGCGCGCCGGTCCGTCACCGGCTCCTCCTCGTGCGTTACCGTGGCAGGGAGGCTGCTGGCATGCCAGCCTCGCCGCGGCGGTTACTGGCCTTCCCGGCGCGGTCAAGCGGAACCCACCCTCCGCGCATGCCGCCGCTCATCCCGGCGGGTACTCCCTGCGGTGGCACCGTGCGCAGGCGCTGAATTCCCGCACGAACCGGCGGTCCTCGGTCCGCTGGTACCAGGTCATCATCTTGTGCCGGCCCAGCAGGCACTTCCAGCGCCCCGCCCGGTCGCGCCACTGGAAATCCCAGCGGTGGGAGAAGTGCCGCCGCCAGCCGCCCGGGTAGTGCTCGCAGCGCCAGATGCTGTGGTCCAGCGGATGGTACTGCGAGAAGTCCAGCTGCACGTTGTCCCAGTCGGGCACGGGCGCGTTTGGTAGGTCCACGACCTCAAGTATAGCGTGCGCTACCAAAAGCAGGAGGCCCGCTCGGGAAAGCGGGCCTCCTGCTTTTCAGTGCAGCGTGCGCTACACGTTAACTGGCGCCGCCATCGCAGTGCCGCGCCTCCGGCAGCTTCCGGCAGCTCACCGGATCTCCGCCAGGAACCGGTTCCAGGCGCCCGGCGTGAACTCCAGCACGGTGCGCGCCTCGCCGAGCGCTGCCTCCTTGGTGTCGCGCACGGCGACGACCTGCGCGCCGCTGCCGACCTCGGCGCAGTTGCCGTTGGCATGCGACTCGCTGGGCGTCCGGTACCCGCCAATCTCCGCGCAGTTGCTCGACTCGCTGTACTCCGACTTGCGCCACGCGGCAACCTCGGCGCAGTTGCTCGCGCCCTGCGAGAAGCTGGCCTTGCGCCATTCGCTGCCGATCTCGACGCACGCCCCGTTGGGGTTGCTGTGCGCCGCCTTCCTCCAGTTGTCCATTACTTCTCCTCGTTCGCGGGGATCTGATTGCGTGTAGCGCACTGTATCACGGTTCCGGTGCATGAGCCCGCCGAATGCGGGTAGCAGCCGGTCATCTGACCAGGGAGGTTCCGTGGACCGGGCCCTGCTCCGCTGGATCTGCCTCATCGCGGCGATCCTCCTCGCCGTCGTGTGGCTGCTGTCGTCGTTCGGCACCGGGTTCGCCGTGCCGCACTGGGTGCCGCCGGCCAGCGTCGTCGCGCTCTGCCTCGCGGTCGCGATCCCGTTACGCCAGCAGTCCCAGCTCTCGCACCCACCAGTGCTCGCGGAACAAGTGCAGTGGAGAGACGTCAGTGCGCCCTGCGGGCCGGACCAGCAGGTCCCCGGGGGCAAGCGGCCGACGGACCCCCGGGCGCGACGAGCCGGTCCACGTGACGCCGTCGGGGTCGATGCCGAAGAACTCATCGACAGTGAAGCTGCGCAGCTCCTCCTCATTACCGTCCCATTCCAGTACGTCGACCAGCATGCCCATCGCAGGCACTGCGGCACGGATCATCTCAGTCCTCCCTCGGACGGAACCAGTTCTGCGGGCAGCGGCGCTCCGCCACCCAGTGCGGCCAGCTGCCGTCGATCTCAGCGCGGATCAGCGGGCCGGTGTAGCCGTAACGGCCGAACGGGTTGGCGCCCACCCGCCAGTGAAGCCCGCCGGCGATCACGGAGCGGACGTCATCCTCGCACTCGGTATGGCAGTGCGAGTGCAGCTTGGCCAGCACCGCCTCGTCGCCGCCCATCCAGGTCAGGTGGTGGCCGCTGCCGCCGCGGTCAGTCAGGTCCGTGCCGCCGCACCACAGGTCCCGGCGGGTCGCCTTCATGCCCTGCGCCAGCGCCTCGCCGACCGTTGTCACGCCCGTGGTCCGCACCGGGTCGCCCCACAGCAGGTCGGCGTAGAACATGCAGCCCGTCATGTTCATCGTGCCGCGCTGCCCGGCCGCAGCCTTCGAGATAGCTTCCATGGAAGGTATCTCGTCGCAGTCGGCCAGGATCAGCATGTCGCCAGGGTCCGCGTCCTGCAGGCCGGCCCGGATGAACTCGCGCTGGATGCCCTCGCGCTCGAACGGGTTCGGCTCCTCCTCGGGAGACGGCAGGTTCGCGACGACGTGGATGATGCGGTCCGCCCACGGGGCGAACCGCTCCTTGTTCTCCAGGTAATGCAGCGGCTTGGGGTGACCCTGGTGGTCGCGGTCCGCTTCGACCACGATGTGGCGGTAGACCGGCGAGTCCTCCATCTGCACCAGGCGGCATTCGAGCATGTCCAGCTCGGCATTGAACAGGACGCTATCCCACAGCCTCGCCATGGCCGCCCTTCTCCTCTTCGTACTGCGGAGTGCCTGGCGGGACGGGCGTCCATTCCACGAAGTGCGCGAAGCCCCCCAGGTCGGCAAGCTTCTGTGCGTGCCGACGCCCGGCGGCGCCATCGCGATCGGTAAGCAGGATCAGCCTGGACACGACGTCCATCAGGTCATACAACTCCGCCGGGTCGCGGTTCTCGGCGTACTCCCCTGCCTCCTCGAAGATCTTCCGGAACAGCGCGCCTGCGGGGTCTGGGCTGATGCGCCATTGCCCGGTGACGCCGCGTCCGCGGCACCAGGCCTCGTTGTTGTCGCGGACGAGCTTCCAGCCCATCAGCCGCTCCTCGCGAGATGAGAGTCGAAGAACCCGTCACGCGGCCCGGTGTGCGAGCGGAACCGGTAGGTGCGGATCAGCTCCTCGCGGATCGCCACCAGGTCCTCCGGGCCTAGCTCCGGGGTGCGCACCACCGAGTCCGTGCCGCCCGCACGCTGCCCGTAGGCGCCGAGCCCTTCTCCGGTGAACAGCAGGTCGGAGGCGGCCCCGGAGTCCATCTCCTCGCGCAGCATGGTGCCCTTGTACGGGTAGTAAATCGCGATCTGCGCGTCATCAATGCCGGAGGTGCAGATGAACCGCTCTGTGTCGGCCACCGTCGTCCGGGTCTCGCCGGGCAGCCCGATCATCAGGAAAGCCTTGACCGTGATCCCGTGGCGCTTCAGGTGCGTCACGCAGTCGTAGTTCTGCTGCACGGTCGTTTTCTTGTCGATCCGGTCCAGGATCTGCTGGCTGCCGCTCTCCGCGCCGAAGGCCACCTCGACGCAGCCCGCATCGGCCAGGGCTGCTGCGAACTCGTCGGTCATGAACTTGGCGTGCACGTTGCAGCGGAACTTCAGCCCGGAGGCCTTCAGCAAGTCCAGGTAAGGACGGCACTTGGGCAAATGGATGGCAAAGAGATCGTCGAAGAGGTAGACACCCCGGTACCCGAGGCTTGCAATGTCCGCCAGCTCCGCCTCGGCGTTGCCCAGTGACGTCCACCGGGTCAGCGTCCTGGCGTCCTCGCAGAACTTGCACGCCATCGGGCAGCCCCGGCCGAGCATCATGGTGGTGGAGTGCAGCCCGGCCAGCGTGTAGTGGTAGTTCGCCAGGAACTCCGCCTCCCCCAGGCGGTCCGGCCGCGGCATGTCCGCCAGCTCCTGCCGGGTGAGCTGCCCGTAGCTGACCCGGGGCACGCCGTCACCCCGGGCGATGGCCGGAAGCAGCTTCTCCCCGTCGCCGCCCGCCAGGTAGTCCCACGGCTGGTGCAGATCCATGGTCTTGCCGTAGTGCCGCACGTGCGGGCCGCCGGCGATGAGAGTCTTGTCCGGCCACTGCCTGGCGATGGCCCACCCGAGCCGGTCGGCCTCGGCGCGCTGCGGGGTCATGACCGAGATCCCCACGATGTCGGCGTCCTCGAACTGGCCGGGGTCAGCGGTGTCATAGGTGTCGGTGACCGTGACCTCGGCGTCCGGCAGCTGCGCGAGCACCGCGGACTTCAGGTAGAGCAGCCCCAAGGGGGGGTAGATGCGATCATCGTCCAGGAACGGGGAACGGCAGCTCACGAGGGCTATCTTCATCGCAGCGCCCTGTCCGGGAAATCCTGCACGTCCGGGTCCTGCATTCCGTCAGGCATGTGCTCGCGCAGGATCGCGTATGCCACGGACCGCGATACCTCGCCCTCGTAGCGGCTGCGCAGGACCCCGTTCGCCTCTTCAGGGACCAGCGTCCCGCACGGCAGGTCAAGCTCGATCTTCACGAAGCCTCCTGCAGGTGCCTCAGCAGCCGCCCCAGGTCGCCAGGCCACACCTCGGCCATGAACCGATTGTAAGCGGCCCAGTCCCGGTCGAACCCGGCCTTGCCGTTGGCGCGCTCGTAGCCCTCATCCCAGGGCGCTTTCCTCAGGCTCGGGTGCATGTGCTCGATGACCACCTCCGGGCAGTACGCCAGGGCGGTCGCCTCGCCGAGCACCTTCCAGAAGATGTCGTGGCACAGGTGCTCGACGCCCGTCGGCACCATGTAGCCGAGCGCGGTGATCAGCTCCGCGGAGACCAGCGCCGCGGTCGGGACCTGCTCGCTGCGCAGCAGGTCGTCGCCATAGGCCACGCCCGGCCTGCCCTTCAGCCCGTCCTGCAGCCTGGCGGTCCAGTCATGCGTCCGCGGCCGGTGGTCGTCGCCCAGGAAGCCGACGAACCGGCAGGCGCCGGCCAGCGGGACGGCCAGGGTGTTGATGATCCCGCCCAGGCCGAGGGGCTCGCAGATGACCACGGGGCCGCCGTCACGGTAGGCCTCCAGCTGCGGGTCGTCGGAGTCGACCGCCACCAGCAGCGCCGCGCCGGGCGCGGTCACATCGGCCCAGGCCTTGCGCAGCTGCTCGATGTTGCCCGGCCTGCCCCGCGAGGGGCACAGCCAGATCTGCTCATACTCCACTGGCGGCCATCCTGTTCCTCCACTGCACGGCGTGGCCGACGGCCTCGCTGACGGGATAGACCGCGCGCCAGCCCAGGACCTCCCAGGCCAGGCCGGGGACCGCGTACGCGCCCGCGACGTCACCGCGCCGGCGGTCGCCGGCCATCACGCGCACCGGGCCGGCCGCCTCCTGGAAATACGCCAGCAGCTCGCGCACCGTGGTGCCCTGGCCGGTGCCCAGGTTGACGGCAGTCACGCCGACGGGCAGGGTGTCGAACCTGATCACCGCGTCGACGTGCGCGGCGGCCAGGTCCCAGACGTGCACGTAGTCCCGCAGTCCCGTGCCGTCCCTGGTCTCCCAGTCCGTCCCGGTGATCACGAACGGTTCGCCGGTCCGCTGCGCTTCCATCATTTTCCCCAGCACGTGCGCCGGCCGGGCCGGCCCGGTGCGCAGCTGCGGGTCCGCCCCGATCGGGTTGAAGTAGCGCAGCGACAGCGTCCGCAGCCCGAGCGGGAGCAGGTCGGCCAGCATCTGCTCGCAGGCGAGCTTGGTCCGGGCATACGGGCTCTGCGGCCCGAGCAGCGAGTCCTCGCTGACGGCGACAGGGCCGGGCGCGTAGACGGCGGCCGAGGAGCTGAAGATCAGCCGCCGGCAGCCGTTCCGGATCAGGTGCCCGGCCAGCTGGAGGCTCTGCGCCACATTGACGCCGTAGTACCGCAGAGGGTCCGCGGCTGACTCCGGGACGCCGGTCAGCGCGGCACAGTGGATGCAGGCGTAGATGTCGGGATGGATCTCATAGACCTTGTCGATCAGCCGGCCGTCGGAGATGTGACCGCGCGCCAGGTGCATGCCGTTGCTGTGGATGTCGGCGTTCACGTCCAGGATCACCGGGGTGATCCCCGCGTCCTTGCAGGCCAGCGCGACGGCGCTGCCGATATAGCCGGACCCGCCGGTGATGAGGACCTTCAACTGCTCACCCGTTCTGCCCGTCCCGCACGTACCCGGCGCGGCAGGCCGACACGTCATCGATGATCTGCCAGAATTCCGCGAGGTCCTCGCCGTGAAGCTGCTGCATGGCGGTGAATACCTGCACTCGCAGCAACGCTAGCCGGGTGTCCACCAGGCTCCCCTCCCTCTGCAATCCGAAGGCTACGCAAGCCGGGGCTGCCGGAAGGGCGCCCTGCGCAGCGCCTCGCGGCGCGCCTGCACGCAGTCCTCGTCAACCCGGCACTGACCGCAAAGCCCGTCCTCGGCGTCGGCCTGCTTGGCGCACCGCTCGCCTGGCACCCGGGCAAGGCACTGGCACTGCAAGTACGGCTCGTTCATCTGTCCTCCCGGAATTGCGGTCCCTCGGTCTGGTAGCAGGCCTCGCAGTTCAGGCCGGAGTGATCATGCCCCAGGTGCCGGCGCTTCCCGTCGCGGCACGTGGCGCGGCCCGCCTGGTCGCGCCACGTGCCGTCGGCTGCGCCGCGCCACACGATGGCACCGCACCAGACGCAGGCGGACACGTTCGTGGTCATGCCGTCACCAGTCCAGCGCCTTGTCTTCCAGGCAGCCGCTGGTGCCGCACTTCGGGCAGACGGGCTTGCCCGGCCCTCCGTAACGGCCTTCCAGTGCGCGCCACCTCATGAACGCGCCCTGGCGCCCCCTGTACCCGCACACGTCGGCGATCTCCTGCCAGGTGACGTCCGCGGCGCGCGCTGCGGTGAGCCAGCGAAGCTCGTCAGCCTCCAGGGAGCGCCGGCGGTCGTCGATGTCCGCCAGGTGCTTCAGGATGGTGTCGCGCGCGCTCACGAGGCGCTCCCGCCGGTTTTCGCGACCATTCGCAGGACGGCGGCCTCCATCTCGGCCCGGGCGGCCGGGCTGCCGGGGCCGGCGGTCAGCTGGACCACCTCGTCGGCAACCTGCCGGAGCTTGCGCGGCACCGTCGCGCCGGGCGTGACCACGGCGAGGATCGGCTTGTCCAGGATGATCGCCAGTCCCAGTTCCATTGCGAACTTCGCGTCCAGCGGCTCAGTGACCATGCTGATCACGCAGCTGCTGCGCTTGATGGCCTCTGCCGTCTCTTCGCGCGCATGGCGCACGATCTCGTCCCACTCGCCGCGCTCGGCGGGGGTCAGGCTCTCCAGCCAGTCACTCATACGGAATCTCTCCCAGGTAGCAGGCGTCATCGCCCAGCTTCTCCAGCCGCTGCGCGATCTCCTCGTGCGCGGCCGCAATGCGGTCCTCCAGCTCCGTCCGCTCCTCGCGCAGCTCCGCCGCCAGGTCGGCGAGGTCCGAGAAGCCGGCGTAGCCTGCGTCCAGTCGGCGCGTGCGGTCCACTTCGGCCTGCGTGAACAGGATGGTGTCCAGCCGGGCGGCGGTGCGGGCGGCCGCCGCGAACAGCGACAGCACGCGCTGCAGCTCGGCCTCCTTGCGGCCGTCAGGGTGCGGACTGCGCTGCGATGGCGGCGGCGTCCGGCGGAACATGCTCACAGCTCCCCCTCCCGGGCGGCGGTGGTCATCACTATATATCGCGTGAGAAGCATGGGCTACTCATCCCCGGGCGCCAGCCCGAGCAGGACGGCGATCTCGTCGACCCGGCCGAGATGGCCGGCCAGCAGGCCGATGCACCGGGGGCACCAGCCCAGCCCCGGCGGCAGCTCGTGCGGCGAGTCGCGCAGGACGGGCTGCCCGCCCGCGGCGGCGGCCCGCTGCCCGCACCACGTCTGGTCCGCGGTGCGGCCGTTGCGGTAGCGGCGCGGGCCGCCGTCATTGCGGATGACATGCACCCAGCGGACCTGCCGGGACCGCCCTCCGGCAGCCGGCCCGTAGCTTCTCTCCAGCGTCTTCATCCGCTCCCCTGTTCCATGGTTCGAGGTGAGAGGGCCCCTGGCTGCGCGAGCATCCGCGCAGCCAGGGGCCCGGCTGCCCGCTCCGTGGCGGGCTATCCGCATTCCGCAGGGGAACCATCGCACCCTGCCCGACGCATGCGGCTGTTGTAACCGGCCGTTAGGGAAAGCCGGCGCCCGCGCGGGCAGCGCCCGGCGGTTACGCCGGGGGACTTGCGGGCTCGCGCGCGATCAGCTCCCGCAGCTCCGCGGGCTCGGTGCCAAGCTCCGTGGCCAGCTTGTGCAGCATCTGGCGAGTCTCCTCCCGCTGCCGGACCTGCTGCAGCCGCTGCTCGTCCTGGCGGATGGCCGCTTCCCAGTCCTCGCCGCACGCGACCCCGCCGAGCCTGCGCCGGCCGTTGTGGCCGCGGGTCTCGCACATCTCGGCGGCGATGCGCCACAGCGGGTGATTCTTCGTGAAGTGATCCGGCCCCCACTGCGCGCCGGTGACGGGAGACTTCCCCGCTTTCTTGCGCTGGTACGCGCGGTGCCGCCGCACGATCCGCAGCGCTTCGCCGACCGGGAGCGTTCCCTTGCGGACGCGCTCCTGGCTGTCCTTGCTCAGCTCCAGCAGGGCGAGATGGTGACTGACAGTGGAGGGGTTGAGCCCGGTCTGCCGCGCGATCTGCACCTGGGAGAGCCCGCACTCGCCCTGGAGCCGCCCGAGCGCCAGGGCCATCTCCATGGGCTCCAGCTGCCGCCGGTGCACGTTCTCCACGATGCCGACGAGCAGGTTGCGCTCGGTGGCGTTCTCCCCGGCGCGCAGCGGCCGGACGAAGCAGCGGATCGTGGTGTTCCACGCCTTCATTGCCGCCCAGCGGCGCAGTCCGGCCTCGATGTAGTAATGCCCGTCGCCGATGTCGGGGGCCGGCCGGACCAGCAGGGCCTGGAGCAGGCCCTGCTGGCGGATCGAGTCGGCCAGCTCGCTGACGTCGCCGGTGTCGGTCCGGGGGTTGTCGGGATTGGGGTGCAGGTGGGAGACCTGGATGAACTCCTCGCCCACCATCTCCATGTCGGTCTTAGACTGCGCGAGCACGCGTCTGCGCCCCCTCGACCCTGTTGCGCCAGGCACCGGGGATCTCCTGGATGACCGCCGCCTGGTGGTGACCATCCCAGATGTCCTTGATGGCCAGGGGCAGATGCCGGCCGCAGCTGCCTACGGGGTCGACGGCGAGGCCGTCGGCTTCGTAGGACACCGCGTACCGGGCATAGTCCGGGCACAGCCTCTTGCTCGTGCACAGGGTGCCTGCCAGCGCGGGGTCGGACCGCAGTTCCGCTGATTTCGTCACGGTTTCTCTCCTAGCTTGTAGCGCTTACGTAACACTATACATACAGATGCAAATGGTCGCGCCAGCACTTCACCATAGCCTCCGCGCCGACCGTGCGCTACCCTGTGACCGGGAGGTTCGCCATGCCAGTCCGCCGCCCCGCCACCATCGAGGCCCGCGCCAGGAGGGACCTCGAAGCGCTGCCGCCGATGTACCGCTTCTCCGCGCTGGCCGGCACCTACCTGATGATCGCCCGCCGGATGGACGCCGGCGTGCCCACCAGGGAGATGTCATCCCTCGCGCGGGAAATGAGGCAGTGCTGGATGGCGCTGCTCCAGCTTGCCCCGGTCAAGGAGGCCGACGACCCGGGCGACGAGCTGGCGAAGAAGCGCGCGGAGCGCCTCCTCGGGGACGCGCAGGCGCAGTAGCGGACCCTGCTTGTGCAGGAAAAATTGCCGTGTATATTTGGGAGCGGACTCGTATGCCCTGCAGCGGGTTCCTTTCTCTTTGAGAGGGCCCTTTGACCGCACTTGCCGCAGAGCGGGTCACCGGGCACCAGCGCCCGTCCAAGCTGTGCCTGCCTCCCGCCTATTCCACCGCAGCCGGTGAAGAGGCGGTCGAGCTGTGCGCAGCCGCCGGAATAGTTTTCGACGACTGGCAGAACTGGGCGCTCACTCAGGCGTGCGGCACGCTGGACAACGGCCTGTGGGCCGCGTTCGAGGTCGGCCTGCTGGTCAGCAGGCAGAACGGGAAAAACGAAATCCTGCTCGGCCGCGAGCTAGCCGGGCTGGTGCATTTCCACGAGCAGCTGATCATCCACACCGCCCACGAATTCAAGGCCAGCTCCGAGCACTTCCGGAAGATGCGCCGAATCTTCGAGGCCAACCCGTGGCTGATGCGACGGGTCAAGCCGAATGGATTCAGGACCACTACCGGGCAGGAAGCCATCGAGCTGCGGGCCGAGCCCGCCCTCATCTTCGGCCCCGGCGCGAAACTGGTCCGCAAGTCGATCGAGCCGCGCCTGAGGTTCCTGGCCCGGTCCCGCGGATCGGGCCGGTCCTTCACCTGCGACTGCCTCGTTTATGACGAGGCCATGATCCTTTCGGATGATGAGGTGGACGCCTCATTGCCGACCCTGTCGGCAGTGCCGAATCCGCAGGTTTTTTATACAGCCTCGGCTGGATACCCGGACTCGGTGCAGCTGGCCCGGGTGCGCAACCGCGGGCTGGCCGGCACGGACAGCTCGCTGGCCTGGCTTGAATGGTCCATCGACCCGCACGGCGAGTTCTGCGACGCGAGCTGCACTAGGCACGACGAACCCGCCGATCACGCGGCATGGGCTAAGGCAAACCCTGGTCTCGGCATCCGCCTCTCGATCGAGCACACCCAGCGCGAATTTGAAAAAATGGGCAGCGAGGGGTTCATGCGCGAGCGCCTGGGCGTGGGCGATTGGCCGGCCGAAGAGATGCGCTGGGGAGTCATTCCCGAGCCGCTCTGGGACGCGTGTGCGTGGGTCGGTTAGGTTCGGCTCGTCGGGTCGGGCAGGCAGGGAATGGCATGGGCTGGTTCGGGTCGTCGGCGCGGGCCGGCTCGGGCTGGGGCGGGATGGGATGGCTGGTCGGCACGGGCAGGGCAGGTCCGGGCAGGGCGGGCTCGTCGGCA
>Ga0247664_1000084_pt1 | contig 23793 bp, 44 predicted proteins | sample CNK05_metaG_FD_182715 | JGI IMG/M metagenome (GOLD analysis project Ga0247664, IMG submission 182715) | Soil microbial communities from Purdue University Martell Research Forest, Indiana, United States - CNK05 | ecosystem: Environmental > Terrestrial > Soil > Temperate forest > Bulk soil...
GACCGCACGGAAGGCCGGGGCCGCGTGATCCCCCTGGAGCTGCTGCCCGCAGCCAGGCGCGTGCCGGGGATGATCTCGGTGACGGTGCCGTCCCGCGGCCGCCCGAAGGCGCTACGGGATTCCGTCCAGTCGCTGCGGGAGACGGCTGCCGACGTGAATCTCCTGGAGATCCTGGTCGCCTACGACCCTGACGATCCGGAGACGGCGCGGACCGCGCAGTCCCTGCACGTGAACGTCACCTGGGAGGCGCCCGAGCGGTACGGCTACGCGGGCAGCGCGAACTACTGGGCGGCGCTGCTCGGCTACGCGCGCGGCGAATGGGCGCTGCCGACGTGGAGCGACGACGCGGTAATGTGCACGCAAGGGTGGGATGACCTGATCCGCGCGCAGCCGTGGGGCACGATCGGCTACCTCGACGGCAACTATCCGGGGCTGACCTGCTTCCCGTCGGTGCACATGGACGCGCTGGCGGCGCTGGGCCGGCTGTGCCCGCTGCCGGCGATTGACACTTGGCTGGAGTATGCCGGCCGGGATGCCGGCATACTCACCCACCCCGGAATCTTCGTCCGGCAGGACCGGGCGGACATCAACGGGCTGAACGACGACCTGACGCACAAGGAGGGCGGCGACGCCTGGCGCGCCTCCAACTGCGGCGGGATGGCGTTCTATGCCGAGCCGTACAGCAGCTGGCGCGCGGAGGACACCGCCACGCTGCGCAAGCTGCACGAGGAGAGGGCATGAGCAAGGCCGACGATGACGCCGCTGCGTTCTACGAGGACCCTGAGCACCTGCGCCCCGCCGGCCCGTGGGTCGCGCGGCGGGTGCGCCCGGGAATCAAGAGCATCGTGTATGACAACCCCGCGCACGATCCGCGCAGCCACCAGACGCTGAATGCGGCCACGCAGCCGCACTGGGAGTACAACCCGGAGGCCCAGTGAGCCGCTGCTGTGCGTGCTCGGCGGAGACCGAGCAGGTCGTGGATCTCGGCCGGCAGTTCGTCACCGACTTCATCGAGCCGGGGCACCAGCGCCAGCGGAGCCCGCTGGCGCTGGTGCTGTGCACCGGCTGCCATCTCCTGCAGCTGGGCGACTTCATTGCGCGCGACGCGGTCTTCCATGATCGGTACGGCTTCCGCTCCGGCGTGAACGAGGCCGTCGTCGCGGACCTGCGGGACATCGCGCAGTACGCGCTGAAGCTGAAGCCGGACGCGAAGCGGTGGCTGGACATCGGCAGCAACGACGGGACGCTGCTGGGCGAGGTGCCGATGCACATCCACCGGGCCGGCGTGGACCCGCTGGGGCAGTTCGCGGACATGGCGCGGGAGAAGGCCGACCGGATCGACGTGGCGTACTTCAGCCCGCAGTACTACTATGCCGGCGAGTTCGACGTGGTCACCTCGGCGGCGATGTTCTACGACCTGGAACAGCCGGGCGAGTTCGTGCGCGCGGTCCGGCAGGTGCTGGCGGCCGATGGCGTTTGGTGTGTCCAGATGAATTCCGCGCTGGGCATGCTGGAGAACAACACGATCGACAACGTGTGCCATGAGCACCTCACCTATTTCACGGTGACCACGCTGGACCGGCTGCTCGGCTGGCACGGCATGGAGGTCTTCGACGTTTCGCACCACGGCATGAAGGGCGGCGTCATGCGCGCCGCAATTGCCCGGGCCGGCAAGTACCGGGTGCAGCCGTCGGTCGCGGTGGCCAAGCACCGGGAACAGATGTCCTACGCCGAAGAGCCGGTCACCTGGGCCCGGTGGAACCTGGATGTGCACGCCGAGCTGCGCAGGACGCGGGACTACCTGGAGCACGCGGCGGGCCGCGGCGAGACGACGATGGTGTACGGGGCCAGCACCCGCGGCGGCACGATGTTGCAGATCATCGGCGCATCGCAGCCGCTGGTGGAGTGCGCTGTGGACCGCCAGCAGGCCAAGGTCGGGAAGATAATGGCGTCCACTGGATTGCCGATCATTTCCGAGGACGAGATGCGCGCTGAGCCGCCCTCGAACCTGCTGGTAGCCCCGTGGTTCCTCCGGGCCGGTTTCATCGAGCGCGAGTCAGGCTTCCTTGACAAGGGCGGCCGCATGATCTTCCCCCTGCCGGAGTTCGAGGTGGTCCGGAGATGACTGCGGGGGTCTACCAGGCCTGGGCGGCCGGCGTCTGCCCCTGCTGTAGCTCGGCCCTGGACAGCTGGCCGGCACCGGATGGCCGCACGGTAGAGCCCGCCGCGATCGGCGAGGGCGTCATGCTGTGCGGGCGCTGCATCGGCAACCGTCACCACGAGGACCCGCCGGGGTTCGCCGGCCTGCTGCTGCGGGCAATTGCCGAGCGCAGCGATGCCTGTGTCGGAGGGCAGGTGAGCTTCGGGTGAGCAGGATCGGGAAGCTGGTACTGCGTGAGCGCGTCGGCGCCGAAGACGACCCGTATGGCTACTGGACGGAGTGGTGGGTCCCGCCTCCGCCGGACGGATCGCGCTTCCGCGTGACCAGCCAGGAGTGGGACGGCAATGAGGTACGGCGGATCTACGGCTGGGACCGCGACCATTTCGGGGAGCGCCGGTGAGGGCGTTTGTGATCTTCAGGGACAGGATTTCCTACGCGATCCCCTGCTGCGCGGCGCTGTGGACGGCTGGCCTCGACGTGACCATCGTCGACCACGGCAGCACCTATCCCGGGGCGGTCGACTGGCTGCACGACTGCGAACGCGACGGCATCCCCGTCTGGTATCACGGCGGCGGGAACCCGCGGGACCTGTGGGGCCGGCCGCAGTTCCGCGAAGCGGCAGCCGACGGGCCGTACGTGGTGACCGATCCTGACGTGATCCCGGATGAGGGCTGCCCACTGGACTGGCCGCAGCACCTGGAGAACCTGGTGTACGCGCACAATCAGCCGAAGGTCGGCCTGGGGCTGCGCGTCGACGACCTGCCGGACCACTATCCGCGCAAAAGGCAGGTGCTGGAGTGGGAGCAGCAGTACTGGCAGCGACAGGTGGCCGACGGCGTGTTCGAGGCGGGGACGGACACAACAATTGCGGTGAATCGTGCACTGCGGGGTTCCGACGGGCACAGCCTGGGCGGTTACCGGTCAGGCTCCCCCTATCTCGCCCGGCACCTGGCGTGGTATGAAGATCCGTCGAACCTGCCCGAAGACGTGGCCTATTACTATGCGCACATCCAGACGGGGATTAGTTTCTGGACTGTCGGCGCGCCGTCCTGCTGGGGAAACTAGGATCGTGTGCTGCGAGCAACCCGGGGCCGGCCGGACCTGAGGAAGCAGGCTCGACGTGAACGATGCTATCGAACGCTGGCTGCCGGTGCCCGTCCCCGAGTTCGCCGAGGTCTATCAAGTCAGCGACCTCGGCCGCGTACGCAGCCTGGACCGCATGGTTCGGCATAGCTACGGAAACCTCCGGCTGCAGCGCGGGCGGCTCTTGTCTCCAGTGCTAGGCAAGGCGGGGTACCTGCAAGTGACGCTCCGCCGAAATGACGGCGAGTGCCGGATAGGGCGGACATGCCACATCCACGTGCTCGTGCTCGGGGCCTTTGTCGGCCCGCGGCCGCCGGGGCAGGAGGGGCGCCACGGGCCGGGCGGACAGCGGGACAACCGGCTGGTCAATTTGTGCTACGGCAGCCGGATCGAGAACATCATGGATAAGTATCGCGATGGCACCATGCAGCGCGGAACCCAAGTGGCTAGCGCGAAGCTGACCGAGGAAATCGTGCGCGAGTGCAGGGTGCGCTACGCTGCAGGTGATGGCGATACGGCGTCGCTGGCGAAAGAGTTCGGCGTGAGCCAGCAGGGCATGTGGTACGCGGTTCACGGCGAGACCTGGAGGCACGTGAAGTGACAGAGCCAAGGCAGCTGCAGATGCCGCCGATCACGTCAGCGGTCACGCCCGCAGAGTCCCGGGCTCTGGCCAGGCTGGCGGAAGGCCAAGTGGTCTTGGAAATGGGTGCCCACTTTGGCTACTCAACAGTAGTCTTGGCCAGCGTCGCGGAGCACGTGATTAGCGTTGACTGGCACGCCGGCGACGTGCACGCCGGGCAATCAAATTCAGAGCCGGAGTTCAGGGCGAACCTGTGGCGCTACGGCGTGACCGACCGGGTGCGCGTCGAGGTCGGCAGGTTCGAAGACGTGCTCCCCCGGCTGGCGGCCGAGGGCGTCGTCACCGACGGAGCGTTCATCGACGCCCAGCACGATTCCGATTCGGTGCGCCGGGACCTGGCCCTCGCACTGCGGATCGTGAAGCCGGGTGGCTGGATCGCGTTCCATGATTACGGCCGCGGGCCGCACACCGGCAACCCCGGCTTCGGCGTGACCGAGGTCGCCGACGAGTTCGGCGTGGCGGGCGTCGCCGGGTGCTTGTGCTGGGGTTTTGTTCCGCCGGCCGGGGCGGGCGACGAGGAGCGTCAGGCGGCCGATGACCTGGTGCAGCTGTCCGAGGAACTGGGGCTCTACGACACGGAGCAATAGCGCTCAGTCGCTGTCGCTGCACATGCATACTGAATTACATGGGGGTAATCCGCAAACTGCCGCTCGGCGTCGCGGCGCTGGCGCTGGCGGCCGTCATCTGGAGCATCGCCGTCCACCCGTGGGGCTGGCTGTACGGGCTCGGCGTCCACCCGTACCCGGAGAGTTCGTCAACCCCGTGGACGTACCAGATGTGGTCGGGCATTCTCCCGGCGCTGACGGTGATCTCGCTGTTCGGCTCGGTGTTCGGCCTCTGGCATTTGCACAACTGTCACGCCCCGGGCTGCTGGCGCCTGGGCAAGCACCGCGTCGACGGCACGCCGTGGTGCAGCAAGCACGCGGCGTCGGTGCCGAGCCGGGCGCTCGGGCGCACCGATCACGACCTGCTTGAGGAGATCTGCGATCACCTCGCGCACATCACGAACGCACTGGACCGGCAGTGACCAGCTGGAGGACGAGGCGGGTGGCACTTAACAAGCACCACCACCGGGCGCTGTACGTGCTCCTCGCGACGCTGCTGGCGATCGTGTTCATGGGCGTGCTGACCGGGTTCGCGCATCACGTGAGCACCTGGCACGGGGTCTACTGCGCCACCGGTTTTGCCACCACGGCGGGCTGCGACCTGCCGATGACTAGCCCCGAGGACTTCATCCTGGGCGAGGCCAGCATGGTGCTGATGATCCCGCTGCTGACGTCCGCCTTCTCGTTCCTGACTACCGCCCTGCTGGCCGACCACCTGGAGCAGAACGCGCAGGCTCCCGCCTCTGACCGCGACGACGACCGCGCGGACGGCAGGCACAGCTGAAGGTAGCGCGTACGCTACACTGCCAGGCATGACCGGGGAGAGTTAATTCGAGGAGCCGGATTGCAAACCATCAGCATCCTGACGGTACTGTTCTCATTCGCAGCTAAGGTCGCATTGTGTCATCAGATCTGGATGAATCACAGACAGCATTCCGTGAAAGGAATGAGCATCCCGTTCTTTGTCACGGGGATGCTGAGCTACGACATGTGGGTGCTGTCGGGAGCGGTGGGACATGATCTTGCCTTGCTGATCGGGCAGGCGCCGGGTGCTGTTCTCTGCCTGGTGATCACCGGGCAGGCGGTATGGTACAACAGGAGCGCAGGGGGCGTAAGGGCCGCGCGGACTTGCGCACCGCGCGGCAGCGCGGGCAGGAGCAGGACTCGGGCCCCTTGGCGTAGGGGCCGCACAGGTCCGGCGTCGGCCAGCCCGGCAGCAGGTCGTATGCCTTCGGGCCGTTCAGGCCGACCCACTCCTCGGCCTGGTGCCTGTATTCGGTGCCCGGCTCCGGCAGGGTGGCGAGGTAGCGGGCGGTGGCCCACCAGAAGTTCCCGCCGTACATCGGGGTGGTGACCGGCCGGGCCGGTCCCGCGTCCCGTTCGGGCGTCAGCCAGTGGCAGCCGACCGTGTCATAGCCGCTCTCCAGCAGGCCGATGCAGTCCGGCCAGCGGCCGACGACGTGGTGGGTCATGGAGCGCCGCCACATCGCGTTCCACTCGGAGTTGTCGAAGGTCCCCTTGGTGTGGCAGTACAGCACAGGGGTATCCCCGGGGGCGTCCCGCGCCCACTGCCGCATCGCGCTAAGTGTCAGCTGCTCATAGCCCGCGTCCCATTCCAGGAAGGCGGGCAGGCAGGGCCAGGCCATCGTCTCCTTCAGCACGCCGCGCAGGGCGCTGCGGTCGGCCGGGTCGCCGACCACCCCCACGGTGATGTCGCCGTGGAACCTCGCCGCCCGCAGCGCAGCCGCGTGCTCGCCCGCCGGCTGCGGCCAGGGGCCGCCGGCGTAGGCGTGGTAAAAGTGGACGGGGGGCTTCACGCGGTCATCGCCGCGTGGATCTCGGCCATGGTCGGCGGCGCCGCCTGGCCGGATGCCTTCGCTGCGGCCGCCGCCATCTGCTGGAGCATGTTCGTGTGAATCACGTCGATGCGGGCGCGCGCCTCGGCGGCGACGAACGGGTCGCGGATCACCGTCAGCTGGTTGTCCTGCTTCGACTCGCCGCCCGCGGACCAGTTGGTGCTGCCCGTCACCACGTCCAGTCCGTCCACGATCACGATCTTCTGGTGCATGATCGCGCCCTTCTCGCTGCGCCCGATCGCGAGAGAGTTGGCCGGGTAGTTGTTCTTGGCCAGCAGGGCCTTCTCGTGCACGCCGCCCGCCTGGCTGGAGTCCAGGGACAGCTGCACGAAGATGCCGGGGTCGTCCAGCTTGCCGTGGATCGCCGCGGCCAGGTCGTCGTCGTCGAAGCCGTAGACGGCGACTACCAGCGACTTGGATGCTGAAGCTACCAGCTCAGCAAGTACCGCGTGCACCTCATCGACCGGGGAGTAGAAGGTGAGCGCCGAGGCGGGGTAGCCGGGTGCGAACGGGGCTGCCTTGTGCGTGGCGAGAGCCGCGAAGTCGGCGTCGGGCAGGGCCATTAGTCTCCTTCGTCCAGCGAGGGGGACGTGCGGTCCACGACGGTGACCGACTCGACCGCCACCGTGCCGACCGGGTTGTACCCGCTGCTGTCGTGCACGCGGCCCACGGTGAACGGGAGGCTCAGGCAGCGGAACCAGACGCGCACTATCTCGCCCTCGGGGCTGACCTGGATGTCGATGGTGCCGGTCTGATGGATGGTGTCCATGCCGCCGTAGGCGTGCCGGGTCTTGTCCGGGGGCTCGGGCCTGCCCTGGCTGAAGCCGGGGATGCGGACCATCAGTACGTCCTTCCGGTGACGGGCGGCGGCTCCGGGTCTGGCTGGCGGGCCTTCCTGATCCGGCGTATCTCGGTGACGCACTCGCGTGCTCCGCAGGTTACCGTGCTCGCGCCGTCGGTGCCGCGCGAGGCGCGGTAGGGCTTGCCGCAGATGACGCACTTGCGGTCCCTGGGCTTGTAGCCGGCCATCTCCGCTGCCTTGAGGCCGCCGGCCACCTGGTTGCAGCGCTGATTGCAGACCCGGCAGGGCGAGTTGTGGGACAGGCCGAGGTACCCGGGGCTGCCGTCATCGCGGTGGTCGAGGTCCACCTTGTCGCCATGCTCCAGCGGGTGGCCGCACCGGCAGCAGGGCGTGACGCCCCACTGCACCAACGGGATGATCGCGTCGCGCGCCCGCCGGTGAGCGGAGCCGTAACGGGGCCGGGGCATCACGCACTCTAGTCGCCCAGCTCGGCCGTGATGCGGTCGATCTGCTCCTGCAGCCAGGCTCGGCCGCCGTCATCGCCGCCCTCGACGACGCTCACGACGTGATCGGCCACCTCGGCGGCGGACAGGCCGACCGCATGGTGGTGGACCAGCGCATTGACCAGGGTGCCCGCTAGGTTGTACCGCTTCGTGCGGCCGGACAGCAGCGCCATGTACAGCAGCCGCCGGGTCTCGTCGAAGTCGGTCTTGTCGCCGTCGCCGATAGTCTTAGCCATCTGAACCGTCCCGTATCAGGTAGAGTGCTTTCACCCTGGAGTGTAATGCGCCCGTCTCGCCGCATCAGAGGTACCCCGATCTCAGCCGCACGGTGTCCACCTTGCAGCCGCGGAGGCCCTGCCCGTATTCGTCCCGGTAGAACCACCGCAGGCAGCGGCAGTCGCAGTAGCAGCGGTCGCAGTCCATGCAGGTGAACCACTCCAGGCAGCGGCCGGCCTGCTCGCACAGGTCTTCCCAGTAGTCATGCGCCGTCACCCCGGCAGCCGCCAGGCGCCCCTGGTCCGGTAAAACCCGAAGATCCCGGTCATGCTCCTGACGCTGAGGCAGCCGCGGCCGTCCGGGAGGGCCTTCCAGTGCTGCTCCCGGTCGGTCACGGTGGCGAACCGCAGGCCGCAGGTGTCACACTGCACCGGCTCGGTCCGCCTCTTGAGCTTCATCCTGTTGGACACCGGCCTCTCCTTCCTGCGCCAGGCGCCAGGCGATGCACAGCGGGCACGCTCCCGTGCGGCCCCTGCGGTTCAGGCAGCCGCGGCAGAGGCTTGTCATCCGAACTGGTCCATCCAGATGTGGCCGGTGATGAAGATGACGAACATCATCCACATCAGGAAGGACAGCCACCAGGCGAGCGTGTGGATGTTCCCGGCGGTGGCGATTCCCACGTGCAGCTCGTGGCGCGCGTACCAGGACAGGGTGTTGTCGACATGCTGCACCGGGTGCGTCGCCAGCGCAATCCCCTCGGGGATTCCGAACGCGGTCAGGACCCAGAAGCCCGATATCGAGAGGAACGCCGGCCAGTACCAGTTGCCCCAGGTTGCCACAATTTCCTCCTTATTTCCCGGGATAGGCCGCACCGGCGGCACACCCATTCGCCGTCCCGCCTGACGTAGATGCATGCCCACGGCAGGCAGGTGACCGTGCCCGTCAGTCCTCCTCGGCCAGTGCCCTGGCGAGCACGTCGATGACCGAGTCCAGGTCCAGCAGGACGTCGCGGCGCGGGCGCACCTGCTGCTCGGGCAGCCCGCGGCGCAGCCGCACTGCCTGCGCCGCCCACCGCTTGCGCTCGGCTGCCCGGCCGGCGGCGTAGCCCTTCTGGTACGCCGTCAGGTTGTTGTCAGCTGCCATCGCTCATCCAGCAGCATGTCGATGAGTTCGGCTGCGCGCCCGGTGCGCGGCATGTGCCGCAGCTCGTCCAGCATGGCGTCCAGGTGCCCGACGGTCGGGAACTCGGCCGCCTCCTCGCAGATCCGGCCCGCTGCCTTGATGCGGGCCAGGTCCTCCCTCTTGCCCATCTGCTCTCCTGTCTCTCCTTGTTACGCGCCTTCGCGCGCGAACTCCGTCAGCAGCGGCACCAGCACCCGGTGCAGCTCGTACAGCTTGCCCATCGGGTAGGTGCGGGCCGGGCGCCCGGCCGCCCCGGTGCGCCGGAAGCCCCGCGGCTGCAGCCGGGTGACGTGCACCATTCCGGCCAGCTGCTCCTCGGTGATCGGCGGGTACAGCTCGCTGACCGCCTCCTTCAGCGTGAGCAGCACCTCGCCGTCGCCGCGCCGGTGCCGGGCTACCATAGCGGGTCCGCTCCGGACGGCGGTGCCAGGTCGGCGGTGCGCTCGCGCTCCACCGCGTGCCGCGCCTCCGCATAGCGCTCGCGGGCCAGGCCGCCGGCGCCGCAGAGCCGTTCCAGCTTGCGTTCCCGGACGGCGGCGTCGCACAGCGGGCAGTGCAGCCGGTGGTCGCGCCAGCTCTCCTCGGCGGCCCGCATCTCCGCGCGGGCCAATGTCAATTGCAGGCTCATGTCAGTGCCCCCAGGCGAGCACGGGGCTGCCGTCCAGCCGGGAGATGTCCAGCCGCGCCGTCGGGCGCTCGCCGTCATCATCGGCGCAGGACGGGTTGAAGCAGGCCACGAGCCCCGCCACGATCGCGACCTTCAGTGAATAGCACTCGCAGTACGGGCAGGCCGGCGGCATCTCATCGGGCGCGTTGCGCAGCCGCTCCCAGCGCAGCGCCTCATCGACGGCGGGCAGCTGCCGGATGCGCAGCGCCACCTTGCCCAGCTCGCGCTGCGCCCGGCGCAGCGTCGGGCGGGTGACGGCCACTTCCATGGCGGTGATGGCCGCCAGCACCGGGCCGGTGTTGCCGGAGCGGTGCGAGCGGCGCGCCACGGTGCCGGAGACTTCCTGGCGCATCTCCGATTCGATGTCGCGGATCATCGCGTGGGTGTCGAACAGCGCGCAGGCGACCTCGCTGTTCCACGGCGGCCGAGAGAAGGGGGTGAACGCGGTGGACTCGGTGGGCACGCAGTCGGCCTGCGCGAGGAGCGTCTCCGCGACGGCAATCCAGTGGCCAAGGTCGGCGCAGATCCTGGCCAGGTCGCTGTCGTTCACCAGTCCCCACCTGTTATCCCCATGCTCATGGCGTCCTTGGCAAGCCTTGCGCAGCGGTCTCGTTCTGCGCCTTCCAGTTGCACCAGTGCCCTGACTTCTTCACCCTGGGGCAGCGTCTCGTCCTTGTAGGCCAGGTATTTCTCGGTGACCAGGCCGGCGGCGGCGAACTCGTCGGGGCTGTCGCCGCGGGCGGCTTCGACCTGCGCGTTCAGCTCCATGGCGTACAGCTGCCAGCGCAGCCAGCTGACGTTGAGCAGGCAGACGATGGCGGCCTGCGGGGACAGCTGCTTGGCGGGGTCGAGCAGCGCGGCCCAGGCGGTGACGACGGCGCCGGGGGGCGGGGCGGGCAGCGCGGCCCGCTGCGGGGGCTTAGCGGGCACCGTCGGCCGCCAGCATCAGCGCGACCTCGGCGCAGTGCTCCAGGCCCTCGTCCGCCGTGCCGTGGTGATTGACCCAGCCCTCGGCGGCCAGCTCGGCGAGCACGGCGACGACCGCGCCCCAGTCGGCGGGGTTCTCCATGGCGGAGGCGGCGGCCGCGAAGTCCTCATCGGGCACCGATCCGGGCCCTTGCGCCAGCACCCGGACGTTCAGGGTGATCAGGCTCCATGCTGTCCGGACCGCGTCCGGCCGGCTCATTACCGCCACCGTGCCCCCCTTGCTCCCGCGCTGCTGGCGGCAGGCCCCCCGGGCGGTCCTCCGGACGCTCCCGGAAGGTCTGCTGCTGCCCTTTTTATCCCCTGGCAGCGGGCAGGACAAGCACTTCGGGTTAATTTGCGCCACTAATCTTTACTAAGAACTAGTTAAGGACCGTTTAATGTGCGATATGCTTGGGTAGCGCACCCGTCACAGGGCAGGAGAGAGCCATGCGGGGCACCCCTCAATCGGACGGACGGCTGGCGAATCTTATCAGGCTCCAGCGCGAGGAGCTGGGCTGGAGCCAGGAAGACGCCGGCCGTGAATCGGGTATCTCCAAGTCCCGGTGGCGGCAGATCGAGCACGGCGAGCCGGCGCCGGCGGGCACGGTGGCCAGGATGCTGGACGCCCTGGAGATCCGCCCCGAGACCGCCCGGGAGCTGGGCCGCGACGATATCGCGAAAGCCCTGCGCATGCGGCACGACCTGCTCGGCCGCGAGCGGATGCCGCCCTGGATCGCCGGCGAGACCGAGGCGCACCTGTGGAAGACCCCCGGCGCCACCGACGCCGAGCGCCGCTACCTCATCACGTCACTGCGGGTGATGCGCGCCGACCCGCGGCTGGCCGCAGACGGCAACGGCAGCCGGAACGGGCGGAGAGGGCGAACCGGGTAGCGCACGCTTTATGCCGGGCATAGGATAGCCGGGTGACCGAAAACCTCCCCGCCCGCCGGCAGGCGCAGCCCGTGAGCCTCGATGACATCACTGACCTGGACCAGGCGCTGCGCTTCTGCGACGTGATCTCGCAGTCCGGGCTGCTGCCCGCCGCGCTGCGCGGCAAGCCCGCGAACGTGCTGCACCTGCACCTGATGGCCCGCGAGATGGGCATGTCGCTGGTGCAGGCGGCGCGGGAGATCTACTTCCCGGCCGGGGGGCAGCCGCAGCTGCGCGGCCGGTACCTGCTGGCCCGGCTGCGCAAGGCCGGGCACGACTACTGGTGGGAGGAGACCGCCGAGGGCTGCACGTTCTTCATCAAGCGCGGGGACAACCCGCGCAACTACAGCGCAACGTTCACCATCGCCGACGCGCTGACGGCCGGCCTGGTCGCCGAGCAGGACGGGGAGATCGTCGCGCTGTCATACGAGGGCAAGCCGATGCCGTGGCAGCTGTGGCAGAAGGACATGCTGTTCTGGCGCGCAGCGGCGCGCGCCGTCGGCCGCAGCGCCCCCGAGGTGGCGATGGGCTTCGACCTGATGGAGGCTGCGCCGCCGCAGGACCCTTCCCCGCAGGGCCCGCCGCCTTCCCCGGGCGGGCCGGCGCCTGCTGCCGCTGCGGGTGCCGCCCCGGCTCCGTCGCCCCCCGCTTCGGAGCCGGGGCCCTCCCCGGCACTGGTGGCCGAGCTGCAGGAGCTGGACAAGTCCTATCGCGGTCCGCTGGAGCAGGCCGAGACCCGCGGCGACGCGGTCGCCGCAATCGAGGAGGACCTGGCGGACATGCGCCTGCCCGGCCCCGCCTCCCGCGAGGAGCAGCAGCGCCTGTCTGAGGAGTTCGCCAGGTTCGGCTGGCTGCCCCGCAAGCACAAGACCGCGGTACTGGAGGCGTGCACGGCGTTCTGCGGCCGGCCGATCCTGGCGGCCAGCGACCTTACCTCGGACGAGGTGAGCCGGATGGTCACCGACATGGCCACCGTCAAGGGCGCCGACACCGAGGCCGGGCCGGTGGCGCTGGCCGACCGGGTAGAGGTGTGGCGGCAGAAGGTCCGCGAGGCCGACCCGGACCTGGCGGGGGTGCTGTTCGGTGGATGACGCGGAGCTGACCGACGCGCTGGCGAGGCAGTTTGCCGAGTGCCGGGAGCTGGACCTGCCCATCCCGGACCTGCCGCTGGACACGCCCGCGGGCCGGCGGATGGCCTACGGGTGGCTGGAGAAGAGGATCTACGAGCGGCAGCGCCACTGTCCGGGAAAGGGCGATCATGGGTTATGAGACACAGACGGGAATGTCGCTGCAAACCCGTGATGACTATCTCACGGGACGCCACCTATCAAGCGTGGTGCCGCTGGGGTAACTGTGCTGAATGGCGTTGCCGTGGCTGCGGTGCGACACTCGGCGGGTTCGGGCCTGCCGGATGTAAATGTGACGGGCATATCCGTGAACTGTTTCACCCGGAAATGCGTTCACGTGAACATCGCGTCCCGGTGAAACCTAGTGTGCTGCGCAGGCGCAACCGGAAGCCACGCAAACGGGAACGGATTAGCCGGTGAGGCAAGAGCGAGCGGTGATCTTGTGCACGCGGCTGCTGGTGATCAACAGCCACCTGGACGGGGCCGGCATCCGGATCATCGACGAGGCTGTCATCCTCGACGTCTCCATGGTGGACGAGACGCACATGTTCGGCACCGACCCCGATAATCCGGACGTGCTGCACATCGCGGGAGACGTGCCGCTCGACAACGAGGGACGGGTCAGGCAGTTCCAGGACGAGTGAGACGCCTGATGCTAGCCGAGCCCCGTCCATCTCTCGGACACGTAACTGCCGTCCCCGGCCTCGTCGATGTGGGTGTTGAACCCGATGAAGTTGTTCTTCAGGTCCATGGTCCAGTGATGCCCGGCGGAGTCCACGCGGTAGGGCATGACCCAGTGCACGCCTCCGGAGACCTGCTCTTCGCTGAAGATCTGGCTCTGCGCGCTCACGCAGTTGCCGAGCAGGCCGAAGTTGCCGTCGCTGGCGTGGTTGGCGCCGTTGTAGGTGACGCACAGGCCGCCCTGCTCGTTGACAAGCTCGCCGGCGCCGTTGAGCGCGAAGATCTGCGACTGCGCCTGCGCGCAGCCGCCGAGCACGAGTTCGCTGCCGGCCTTGAGCCCGTTGAGGGCGGTGACGCACCAGGTGGGCGCCTCGGCGAGCTGGATCTCGCCGGTGATGGCCGCATGGGCAGCCGGCGCCGAGCCGGCTGCGGCCGCGGACCCGGCTGCTGCCAGGGCGAGGGCGGCTGCTGTTACCGTGAGTTTGCGTATCGTTGTCATGCGCGGATCGTAACGCCGCCACTACGCTCCGCGCAAGACCTCTCTCAGGTTACAGTGCGCTACACTTGAGCCCATGGAGCAGATCTCGAAGCGGCTGATGAACTGGGCGACCATCCTGGAGCCGGGCACGCGCGCGCAGGCCGAGCGCACCGCCTCGATGCCGTTCATCTACCCGCACGTCGCACTGATGCCGGACGCGCACCTGGGCAAGGGCGCCACCGTCGGGTCGGTGATCCCGACGCTCGGCGCCATCATGCCCGCCGCGGTCGGCGTCGACATCGGCTGCGGGATGATCGCCCACCGCACGTCGCTGCACGCAGAGCAGGTCGCCGACCCTGATCTGCGCCACAGGATTCACGGCGGGATCTCGTCCTTCATTCCGCTGTCGGCCGGCAGGTACAACCACAGGCTGTACTCCCGCGCCACCGAGCGGCGCGTGGCGGAACTGGAGTCGATGGAGGGTGCGCAGCAGGCGTACGAGGTGGCCAACTGGGACATGCAGCTAGGGTCGCTGGGCTCCGGCAACCACTTCATCGAGGTCAGCCTGGACGAGGAGGACCGCGTGTGGCTGTTCCTGCACTCCGGTTCCCGCGGCGTCGGCAACAAGCTGGCGAACCGCCACATCAAGATCGCGCAGGAGCGGTGCGACCGGTGGTGGATCTCACTGCCCGATCCGGACCTGGCTTACCTGCCAGAGGGCGACGAAGAATTCGGCGACTACATCCGCGACCTGCGGTGGGCCCAGCACTTCGCGCTGCTGAACCGCCGGGAGATGATGCACCGCGTCGAGGACACCCTGCACGTGCACGTCAGCGACAGCTGGTACGTGACCGACCGGATCGAGTGCCATCACAACTACACCGAGCGCGAGAGGCACTTTTCCAAGGAGGTCTGGCTGTCCCGCAAGGGCGCCATCGACGCATCTGAGGGCAGGCCCGGCCTTATCCCCGGCTCGATGGGCACCGCCTCGTACGTGGTGACCGGGCTCGGCAACAGGCTCGCGCTGAATTCCTCGCCGCACGGGGCGGGCCGGAACTACAGCCGGTCGGCCGCACGCAAGACGTTCACCCGCGCCGAGCTGGACGCCGCGATGGCAGGTATCGAGTGGGGCCGGTCGGACGCGTTCCTGGACGAGATCCCCGGCGCGTACAAGCCGGTGGAACAGGTCATGGCGGACGCCGCGGACCTGGTAAAGGTGGAGCACACGCTCCGGCAGGTTATCAACGTGAAGGGCGACTGATGAGCCGGGACAAGCTGGCGGGCGACGCGCTCGCCCCCTACGATGTGCCGCCGGCACGCCGGCTTGCTGCCGCGCTGACCCTGGACGACCACGCGGCGGACCGCGGGGAGCGGCATGACCTCCTGGAGATGTGCGGGCTCGCGGACCAGGAGTGGCTGGTTGAGATGCAGCGGGCGAAAGAGCGGTGACCCGGGAAGCGAGCAGCCCCGGCGCCTGGCCGGGGCTGCTCCCAGGGTGCGAAGGGCATCCGCCCTCAGTTTACCTGCCACTGTGCGGCGTCCTTTCCGGGTTCCGCTGCGTGCGCGCCGGGTTGTTCTTCGTCCGCCGGTGCTCGGCGGCGTACCTGGCGCACTTCTTGCGGTTCCGGTTGTGCTTGCGGTTTTTCTTCCCGCCCTTGTGCGGTGGCATGGGGTGATCTCACCCCCTCTCATGCTGGCTCCTTAGCCTCTGGGCATGAGATGCCGGTTCAGCATGCCGTCTCCTCTCGCTGGAGTGTCAGACCCCTTCTGTTGAACGGGGTACATGAAGCATAACGCATGCGCTACAGTAGCCGTCGAGGCGGCCGGCCGACAAGCGGTCGGAATACCGGCGACAGCCTAGCGATCACGGAGGGCATCATGCCACCACGTGCCCAGCAGCCGCCGCAGATCACCCTGCAGCGCATCGGGCGTGCAACGCTCAGCATTCCGATCCAGGGACTCACCCCCCTGATCGTTAACAAATTCAGCGCCAAGGCCCAGGCGCAGATGCTGGCAAAGCAGATGGGCGAAGTCGTCCAGCGCGAGCACAAGAACCCCGAGGAGATGTTCCGCGGAGCCATGCACCTCTTCGCCGACGGTCGCTCCGGGATGCCGGCTGTCGCATTCAAGGGCGCGGTCGTTGACGCCGCGCGGTTTTTCCCCGGACAGAAGCTGACCATGGAGTCACTCAAGCGGACGATCTTCGTGCACGGCGAAGGCGGTGAGGACGGCGATCTCCTGGTGCCGATCTACGGCGAGTGGACGGGTGACCCTGCGACACTCAAGCCCGCCGAGCCGACGATGCGGCAGGATTACGCCAGGAACGAGTCAGGCGTAGCCGACATCCGCTTCCGGCCGCAGTATTCCCCGTGGAGCGCGGTCCTCAGCGTCACCTACCCGTCGGCCCTGTATAAGAGCGACACCATCGTCGCGCTGGTCGACGCGGCCGGACTGAGCGGCCTCGGCGAGTGGCGCCCCGGCTCCAAGGAATCCAAGACTGGCAGCTACGGCACCTTCACGGTGCCAGCGGACGCCAAAATCACCAAGGTCACGCTGTGACCGTGATCAGGGTCATCCAGCCTGACGATCCCGTCCGCCGGGAGATCCGGCAGCTTGCGGACGAGGGCGGTAATGTGTCAGCGTTCGCGGTTCTTGAGGCGGCCCGGCCGGACGGGAGCCCGTTGCATGACCGGTTCACCTGGAACGACGCCGAGGCTGCCGAACGGTACAGGTTCGCGCAGGCGACGGCGCTCATCCGCAGCTGCCGGCTCAAGGTCCTGGAGGAGGCTGCCGACGGCGAGGTGCGCCAGTACCTGCTGCGCGAGTACCAGGCGGGCCGCAACGTCGGCCGGACGGTGCCGCCAGGCACGTACGTCGCGGCCGAATCGATAACCGACCTGGAGCGGCGCATCCTCCTCAGCCGGATGGCGAGAGAGATAGCCGCACTCCGGGCACGGTACCAGGCGCTGCCCGAATTCTGGGCCGCGCTGCGAAGCATGATGGGTGAACAGGACGCAGCGGCATCTGGCGAGTGAGCCCGGCTCACGAATAGGGATGGACACGGATAGGCAGGGTCCGGCCAGGCAAGGCTCGGCATGGCAGGGTTGGCTAGGCACGGCTCGGCTGGGAAGGGCTTGGCACGGCAGGGACGGGCTAGGCGCGGATCGGCAGGCAAGGTCAGGTGAGGCCAGGCGCGGCAAGGCCTGCAGGGGCGGGGTTCGGCAAGGCAAGGCCTGGCAGGCGTGGTCAGGTGAGGACGGGACCGGCCCGGCATGGCTGGGCGCGGCGTGGCTTGGCAGGGGCGGATAGGTCCGGCGCGGCAGGCACAGGGGTCGTTCGGACAGGCCAGCATCGGCAGCAGCGGACAGGCGCGCATGGCGTCGGCAAGGGAAGGGGCGCATCGGCAGGGGCGGCAGGATAGGTTCGGCCTGGCGGGCAAGGCAGCGGCTCCGCAGGGCGTGGCGCGGTGTGGCGGGACTGGAATGTCAGACCCCCGGTCCATGATGTGCTTCATGGATACACCTACCGCTACTCAATTGCTAGGCTCCTGGGACGCATCGCGTCCCAGGAGCCAGCAGCGCGAACTCGGCATGAGTGAAATCGGCGGTTGCCGCCGTCAGGCCGGCTACCGCCTTGCCGGCTTCCCCGCGGCACAGCTCAGCAGCACGCCCGCAGTCATGGGTACGGCCATCCACCTGGTGTTCGCTGATGCAGCGCGTGCCGTCCTGGGCGACAGTGCGATCATCGAAGATGCGGTTTCCTTCGCCGGCCTCCTCGGTCACCCGGACCTGTTCCACGATGGACTGGTGGTCGACCTCAAGACCACTGCTTATGCCGTCCAGCTCGACAAGGTTCGCCGCGAGGGACCGCCCGCGCGGCACGTCTGGCAATGCTCCCTGTACGCCGCCGCGCTCACTGTCCGCGGTCACCAGGTCAGGCGAATCCGGCTGAATTACCTGGATCGGTCGAACGGCGAGGAGGTCGTCTGGGAGGACGACTTCAAGCTCCAGCACGTCCGGGATGCCCTGGCCTGGGTCGAGGCTGTCAAGCGCGGGCCGCTGCAGTCGCTGCCGCGGGACTACAGCCCCGACTCCGCGTACTGCCGCAACTGCCCTTTCTTTTCCGAGTGCTGGGGGCGGGGCGTGCCCGAGCGCGACCCGCGGACGGTGTTGTACTTGGAGGACCCCGACGCGGAGCGGTGGCTGAAGCAGCTCGCCGCGGCCCGCGAGGCGAAGGCCGCCGCGGAGGCGCTGGAGGAGGAGGCGAAGGGCGCGCTGGACGCGCTGCGCACCGTCACCAGGCCGGGCGAGACCCAGGAGATTGCCATCGACGGCCACATCGTCGCACGGATCGCGATCACGAAACCACGCAAGTCGCTCGACCGGGCGCGCGTCGAGGAGGACTACTCCAGGGCCGGGGCCGAGCCGCCCTGGAAGCACGGCGAGCCCTCGGTCCAGATCACATTGCTCTAGCGGCCTTCGGCCTAGTAAACCGTCCGTCACCTTAACGCTTCCCCCGATATTCAGGTCTGCGGCCTGTGGTGCGTCTCCGCGCTGCGACCACCAGGCTGTACTTAACGCTTCCCCCGCGGTGCGTACGAGCCACCGAGAGCTAGACGCTGCTGGAGTGCAGCTTTCGCCACCCGTTAACGCTTCACCTCGGGGGCAGGCATTAAGGCTTCCCACTCGGGGCGGCCCTCCCTGTGTACCTGTGTACTGGCCGTTCAGGGTAACGCCTCCCGAAAGCCGGGGGATTCCTGGCTCAGACTGCATTCCGCCCGCCCCCCCGGAAGGGGAGAAGGGGAGTTGTCTTACGTCGTCAGCACCAGCATGGCCGCGCTCTGCCATGGCCAGGATTACCCTGGCAGCATTCCGGTCACGATCTGCAGCGCATCCGCAGGTCGTGCACACGAAGCTTCGTTCCCTGAGCGTGAGGCGTTCCTTGGCTCTCGTACCGCACTCAGCGCAGGTCATCGTTGTATAGGCGGGCGGGACCAGCACCACCTTCCGGCCCGCCCGCTTGCCGCGATCGAGAAGTTCCCGCTTGGCCGCGCCGATCGCGGCGTCAGCGGACTTACGCGCCATCGTGGACCTGGCCAGGAACAGCGGCTTGAAGTCCTCGATGGCGATCACCTGATGGTCATCCACAACCCGCTTGGCCCATGTCCGGGCGGCGTGTGCGTTCTGGCGCGCGGCTTTCTTCTGCAGCTTCGCAGCGTCCCGCCTGGCGCGCTGGTACCCGTTCGACTGCGGCTGGCCGCGCTGCCTGCGCCGCCTGGACATTTTTCGCTGCGCCTTTGCCAGTTCAGCGGCGCAGCGTCTCCGGTAGCCCCCGTACGGCAGGTCGTAGGCAGGATCGGAGGCAGTAGCTGTGGTTCTGATGCCCCAGTCGATGCCGATCCTTCCGTCCGCCCGGGGCGCGGGCGCGGAGTTGCGGCTGACGACGAACGAGGCGTACCAGTGGCCGAGGCTGTCCCTGTAAACACGGACGCTCGACGGGGCGGACGGCAGGTCACGGGACCATACCACGGGAATCGTAGTGCCCTTGGGCAGGCACAGCCGGCCGTCGCGGACAGAGAACCCGCGCACGGTGTACTGCAGCGAGGGCAAGGCGACCTTGCGCCGCTTTTCCGTAGGCCTGCGGCGGCCCTTGACCTTGAACGAGTGGTCCAGAGCCAGCATGTATGTGCGGAGCACCTGCTGTTGAGCGACCTGGGAGCCGCTCCGCAGCCACCCGTTCTGCGCTCGCGCAGCAGTCAGCAGCTTCGACAGCTTACACAACGTCGGCTTGCGGCCGCTCCGCTGCTGATGGATCGCCTCGTTCCACAGCCAGCGGCACCGGCCCCACTCCTCCAGCAGCGCGCGCTCGGCCTGCACGCCGGGGCGCAGGCGGTAGGTGTAGCGCACTGTTTCCGGCACGCTACCATTAAACAGCATCGTCCCGACCCGGCGACGGATTTCGCGGGTAATTTCTCATGAAGGTGTTGTCATGACGACGCTCTCGTTCTGGAAAGTGCCGTTCAGCGCCCAGGAGGTGCTGGACATGGTGCAGGAATGCGACAGCCTGCAGGAGTTCGAGCAGCGGTTCTGCGAGGCGGCCGAGGAGCGGAGCAGGTCATGACTGCCGTCGCGTACCGCCGGTACTTCCTGACATGCAACCACGGAGCCTGCCGCAACCGGTTCCCCGGCGAGTTCGCCCTCGCCTCCTGCCAGCCCTCGGCGGTACGCGCGCAGGCGGCCCGCAGCGGGTGGACGCATGTGTCCAGCCCGCTCGGCCGCTCGTTCGGCGACGACTACTGCCCGCAGCACGCACCGGAGGGGGCATGAGGATTCTGGACGTCTGTTGCGGCGGCGGCGGGGCCGCCCGCGGGTACCTGCGGGCCGGGGCGGGGATCGTGGTCGGGGTGGACAGCGACGCCGGGATGCGGGGGGACTTCAGCCGGGCGGTCGGCGACCGCGGCATCTTCCTGCACGAGGACGCGCTGGAGGTGCTGCAGGACCCCGGCTTCCTGCAGGAGTTCGACCTGATCCACATCAGCCCGCCGTGTCAGCGGTGGTCACGGATGGCGAACTGCAGGCCGGGGCTGAGCGAGGAGTACCCCGACCTCATCACCCCGTCGCTGCCGCTGCTGGAGGCGTCAGGGGTGCCGTACGTGATAGAGAACATCGTGTCCCGCGGCACGCGCGCCCTGCTGCCGGGCGCGGTGACGCTGTGCGGCGCCATGTTCGGCCTGCGGCTGTACCGGCACCGGCTGTTCCGCTCCGGCGGCTGGAAGCTGACGGCGCCGGAGAAGCCGGCCGCCTGGGCCGTGCCGCCAGGCGCCAGTGCCCGGTCGGTGCGGCCCAACCCGCACTGCGGCTGGGCGCACCCGGTGACGGCCGCGCGGGCGGGTCACTGGGTGCCGGGCAAGTACGTGTCGGTCAGCGGCCACGAGCGGCGGGCCGTGGTCAACGAGGCCATGCAGATCGACTGGATGGCTGACCGCGAGCACGTCAAGGAGGCGATCCCGCCGCAGTTCACGCAGTGGGTCGGGACCCTGTTCCGGGTGGCGGCATGAGGAGGCTGCCGGACTACGAGCAGGGCTACTCCGACGGCGAGCACAACCGCGAGGCGGACATCTGCATCGCGTTCACCGAGTGCGAGTCCATGGATGAGCTGCTTGCGCAGCTGCGCCGGATCGCCGGCGACTCCTCCCTGGAATGGCCGTGCTGAGCGCGAGCTATTCCGGCCCTGATGGCGCACGGCTGACGTTCCGCCAGGAGATGACCCAGGTCAATTACATGGACGACCTTGACCGGAACTGGCGCTACACCGACAAAGCCGGGCATGTGCATTACTGCGCGTACTCCGCCGCCGACCATTACCCGACGCTGCGCGCCGTCCGCGACGAGGATCACTGGTGCGAGGAGTGCGGCGGCGACTATGCGCCGCTGCTGCGGTACGAGTGCCCGCAGTGCGGGGAGGAGATCCGCCCCGCCACCACGGGGCCGGGAGTGGCCTGGATTCCCGCCCTGGAGGACTGGGAGCTGACCGAGACTGTCTACGGAAAGCAGGCCGCAGAGGACGCGTGGCTGTCCGGGCGGGCCGTCAGCCTGCACTCAGGCCCCCGCGGCTGGAGCGCCACGTGCGTCACGCACCTGACTCCCGAGGCCGGCCGGGCGCTGCTCGCCTCCTGGCAGGGCCGGTGAACTACACGGACCGCAGCTGGACGCTGACCCTGCCGCCGGGCACGGAGCTGCTGTCGCTGAACGGCAGCCACGGCTCCTGGGCGGCGAAGGCCGCGGTGAAGGCGGACCTGCGCCGCACGTTCGGCTGGCTGGCGCGCGCCGAGCACGTGCCGGCCCTGCAGTGGGCGCACATCCTGTACTACATCCAGGTGCCGCGCAGGTTCGATCCCGGGAACTGGATGCCGACGGCCAAGTGCGGTGTCGACGGGATCGTGGACGCCCGCGTGCTTCCCGACGACTCCAGGAAGCATGTCGTCGGGCCGGACCCGCGCGCCGGCAGGGTGCCGGGGTTCAGCCTGGAGATCAGGGAGCTGTCAGGGCCGCCGGACTAGGTCCCCGGGCAGCCAGGTTCGGCGACCACGCTGCGTACCCTCGTGCGCCATTCTCTCAGCTGGTCGCGTTCCGCCTCGGCCTTCCCGGCGCGGATAAGGGCCTCCTCAAGCTGGCGGGTGAGTTCGGCGTCAGCATGAGCCTTGCGCGCCCGCTCGACCTCCCGTATCACGCCGCCGGGCAGTCCGCACGACGGGCAGCAGTCGCCGTCGTACCTCTCGCCGTGCATCACGTCCCATATGGCTGACAGGTATGCCGAGCAGCCGGGGCATTCGGCCTTGCTGCTCACCGGCTAGGTCCCCGGACAGCCGTCGGCGGCCCACGGCGTCAGGTTGCGCCCGTAGTTCGACAGCTGCTCGTTGAACGCGATCTGCACGGAGACCGGCGCCTGCGATGCCGTGGCGTAGCCGTCGTAGCCGTTCCACGTGCTCGGCAGGTCCTGGAACAGGCCGGCCGCCCCGGAGGATGCGTTGACGACGGTGGCGTTGCCGCCGGATTCGCGGGCGACGATGCATGAGGCCCAGCCCGGGATGCCGCTGGAGGTGCTGGCCGGCTGCTGCGTGGCACTGGAGCTGTAGACCACGTGCGCGGAGCTGCCGTGGTAGGGGAGCGCCGCCGGGCCCGTCGCGCCCTCGTTGCTGCTGTAGACCCACTTGTTCACCGCGGACTGCGGGGCGGGCGGGGCGTTCCTGGCGGGGATGACGAGCTTCTCGCCGGGGAAGATGAGGTTTGGGTCGCGGACCTGCTGGTAGTTGGCGTACCAGAGCTGTTCCCAGGTGATCCCGTGATGGGAGGCGATGCCGGACAGGGTATTGCCAGGAGATACTGTTACGTAAGCCGCGAGGGCCAGAGCTGCGAACATCTCACGTGCCTTTCGTTGCCGAGGCCGGGATCGCCTTGCCCGCGATCCCGGCCGTCACTTGGCGACACGCTACCCCATCGCCGCAAGCCGCGCTGGCAAACTGCCCGATTCATGCCGACTGTGCGTTGACGGTGCGCTACGGATGACATAGGCTCGGACTGCCCGGGTGCCGTGGCATGCCGCCGGTTCGCTTGCCGGGGGCGGCACCCGGGGTCGCCCGCCCGGCGGATCTTTCCCGGGCCTGCCGGAGCTAGCCGCGTACCGGCGCCGCCCCCGCGGGCGGAAGACGAAGGGCCGGGTCTGAATAAGACCCGGCCCTTCGTATGTCCCCGGTAACCAGCCGGGAGATGGGGCTTGCGGAGACGCTAGAACGCGCCATACGCTAAGCCACATACCTTGCGCAAGGTCATAGTAACCCGAAACACCCCGGGCCCGCTAGGTGAAAATCGGCCCCGGGTTCAATCAGGGTTGCCCGGCGGAGGACGTGGCGGTCCCCGGGGCTGGCAGCGGCCTTGCCTGCTGGACCGGCGATAGCCGGTCTGCTCTGCTCCGCAGAGCCTCCGGTAACTTCACCTTTTTGTCGGGGTGATGCTTTTTTAAAAGCATCACCAAAGAGGGTAGGTTGCAGAAGCTTGCGCGCGCGCGAGAGCCGCACGTTTCCGCAGCTCAGGGCCCATTTTTTAAAAGACCAATCTGGGATTGATTTGGGCCTAGTTTGGGCCTAGCATGGCCCCATGAGTGAACCTGCCCGGGCAAGCCTGCACCTGCGTCTGCCCGCCGGGCTTCACGAGGCCCTGGCGTCACTGGCCGCGACGGAGCGCCGTTCGCTGAACGGGCAGATCCTGGTCATACTCGAAACCGCGTGCTCGCAGCCGGCTCGCACCGTGCCCGCGAAACGGGCGGCCCGCGCCACGCCGGCGAGGCCGTCAGCCCGCGCCTGCCGTCTCCCCGATGACTTCGCCGTCACCCCGGCGATG
>Ga0247664_1000085_pt1 | contig 23688 bp, 19 predicted proteins | sample CNK05_metaG_FD_182715 | JGI IMG/M metagenome (GOLD analysis project Ga0247664, IMG submission 182715) | Soil microbial communities from Purdue University Martell Research Forest, Indiana, United States - CNK05 | ecosystem: Environmental > Terrestrial > Soil > Temperate forest > Bulk soil...
GTTCTAGCGCCGCGTCTTTCTTACAAAGCGGGCAGTTTTCTTTCATGTGGGTTCCGCAAAGAGCCATTACAAAGCCTCCGGAAAGTAAATCTGGCGCAACTGTGTTTCGATCTTCGTGGCGATTTCAGGGTGTTCTTTTAGAAAGTCTCGGGCTTTATCCGCGCCCTGGCCGATTCGTTCGCCCTGGTATGCGTACCAGCTTCCGCTTTTTTCGATGATATTGTTGTCTACAGCGAAAGCGATCAGTTCAGCTTGTTTGGAAATTCCCTCTCCGTACACGATTTCTACTTCGGCCTCGCGGAATGGCGGCGCGACCTTATTCTTGACGATTTTTACCTTCGTCGGGGACCCGGTTTTTACTCCGTCCGTTTCGTTCGGTTTACCCATGCGGCGAATGTCCACGCGGATGGTTGCGTAGAACTTCAGAGCTTTGCCGCCAGTAGTGGTTTCAGGGTTTCCAAACATGACACCGATTTTTTCGCGAACTTGGTTGATGAAAATCAAGATCGTTTTCGTCTTTTGCGTGATAGCAGTTAGTTTGCGGAGTGCTTGCGACATCAGCCGAGCCTGTAAGCCCATGCTCGGGTCGCCCATCTCACCTTCTAGTTCCGCTTTTGGAACCAGTGCGGCTACTGAGTCCACTACGATCACGTCTACTTGCCCGGATTTAATCAGGGCTTCCGCGATTTCGAGAGCTTGCTCGCCATTGTCGGGCTGAGAAACCAGAAGATTGTCCACATCCACACCGAGTGCTTTAGCGTACCGAGGATCCAAAGAATGCTCCGCGTCGATAAACGCTGCCTGCCCGCCGAGCTTCTGAGCCTCTGCGATTACGTGTAAGGTGAGCGTTGTTTTTCCACCCGATTCGGGACCATAAATTTCAATCACCCGACCGCGCGGAAATCCACCGACTCCCGTGGCTACATCCACTGCAAAAGAACCAGTCGAAACTACGTCTACTTCCAACTTCTCTTTCGAGTTGAGCGGAAGGATTGAGGTCTTTCCATACCGTTTGTGAATCGTCTCAATTGCGGCTTGCAGTTCTTTGTTCAATTAGCCTCCACGATGCTGGGTGTTTCAGATGCCCGGTCAATTTTTCCGTCGCTATCGGTGTAAATAATGGTTCCGATCAGCCCTTCTTCGCGGTCCCATACAAACGATTCAGAACTCCTTAGATTTCCGACGTATCCGTTTTCCGCGTGCCATGCGTCGGGCGGGCACAGCGCGGGCAGAACTCGAATCCGGATGCCGTGTTTTTCTTCCAAACGAGTCTGGTGAGTATGGCCGGTGTGAATTTCATGGAACCGGGTCGCGCCGAAAAGAGACGGTTTTTCTGCAGCCATGAGTAAGGGAAGATCCGCGCGTTTGCCCTTGTCCCCGTGCGTGTACATAATCAAGGTTTGGCCGAATCGGTGATATTTTCTCGGGCTTGGTTGGTTGTCTACGTCCACGTCGTCGTAGTTCGTAAAGTAAACTTCGAGCGAGTCCCCGAGATGCCATGTAGCGTTGTGGTCGTGATTTCCTGGAACCACGATCACTCGAACTTTGTCCGTCAGGTGCCGCAGCTTCTCAATCGCTTGGATGAGAAGAGTCCGCACAGTGACATAGGTTTTTTCGTGGCGGACATCACTTTCGACTTGGGTTCCGGCTGTGGTGCGCCCCTGCGTATCGTCTGCGTTGAAAAGATCGTTTCCGACGATGAACCAGATTTCGTCATAGTAGGAGAACGGCGAGCGATCCAGCGTAGTATCCAGAGCGCGGTGAAAAACCTGGGTTGCGATTTTCACATCGTAATTCGCCCAACCGGTTTCCAAACCCCACGACAGCTTCCCGAAATGGTGGTCGGTAAAATTGATTTCCAGCATCCCGCCTTTGTGCTTGGCGGATTTTTTGATGGGTTTCGGAAACGAAGACGTGGTTTTAGCGAGCTTTTTTAGATCCTCGATCTCGACCTTAGCGAACGCAACGTTCTTTTTACGGCGCAGGAAAGCTTTGACTTGATACAGTTCCTCAACCGCTGCTTTACCTGTGGACTCATCTTTGTAGCCCATCTCCCATTTGTTGGCTACGAAGCGTTCGACTTCCCATATATCGGTATCTACTTCAAAATATGTCAGAAGTTGATCTAGGGTGTGGATCCGAGTTTTTGGAAGCGTAATGTTCCAGGCATCTCCGCGAATCTCGTTTTGTTCTACCAAATCCGGTTTCGTACTCTCAGTCCCGCCGCCCTTTTTGCAGCAAGTTTTATAGTCATTCCGAAACTTTGACGTTTTCCCGCAAGCGGGGCACAGTCGAGTAGAATATCCGGCCATGATTCTCCTGTTAGAGTAGTGCTGCTTTTATAACGATGCCGACAGCCGTACTGACCACGGCGATGATGATGTTTCGTTTCCGGGCCTGGGCTTTTACACTTTTTAGCTGGGCGTTGACTGCTTTCAAATCCGCCTGACACGCAGTTTGGTCCGAAACATGGGCTTTCACTTCTAGGTCAAACTTCGAGCTTTCGTTGGTTAATTGTTGGGATAGCGCAGTGTTGGTTTGTTGCAGGTCGTACTTATCCTGTTCCAGAACGGGAACGGATTCGAGCGCCTGAACAGTTGCGACTGCCGCAGCTTGGTCTACTGCGTATCCGGATTGTGCGGGTTTGATTTGTCCTGCGTTTTTGATTCGAGTCATCCACTCAGTGGACAACTGATCGGGGGAGAGGTTAGGGACCGAGGCTTGGGTTTTTTGGAGTTGGGAGTCGCGGGCAGCGATAGCTGTTGCAAGCGTACCGATTTCTTGTTGGAGCGCGACATTCTGTTGCGTTAGTGAATCAATCTGCGCCTTAGTTTGTTGCTGAAGTAGCTGATTCTGCTGGCCGATCTGTTGAGCGATAGTTTGGAGTTCCACGGCTCGGTCGTGGTCGTGGCTGGCGATTACCTGCAGAACCCCAAAAATTCCGCCGAAAGTGAGTAAAACTACGACCGCCAGCAGAAGCAGGTGGGTCTTTACCCAGGTTAGATCCTTAGAAATTGTGGAATCCGTAGGCAGGCTCATTGCGTCTTGCCTGTGCTGCCATACAGAAACATCTTGTGGCCGAGTTGCCGACTTAAATCTTCGATCTGTTCCGGGGTGAGGAGGGCCACGGTCGGCTGTTTCTTCAGTTCTTCAAAAAACTCCTTCGCCTGTTTAAACCCGCTTTCGGCAGCTTCCTTAGCGTCCATGCACTGTTTGGCTAAAGCCCATGCTTCAGCCGCATCTTTTTCTGCGGATTTCACCCGCGCCATATAGTAGATGAATCCCAGGATGAGAAGGGTTTCACCCACTCCGACCAGAAATGCCAGGAAATGTTGGATCACTTAATTATGAGCCTCCAATAAGGTACTATACCACAGTATCTTTATTTGTTCAACTTATATTTTACTCGATTACTTCACGTTTCTGGTTAGCTCAGGTCTGTATCCATGTGCTGCGACTGCGCCTTACTGACCAAATCAATGCACACTTTGTACTCTGTTATGGCATTTTCAGCTAAAGCGGATCCGTCATCGTCGCGGATGCTCAGAAGCACACTCTGCATCTCACCATTCACGCGAAATTCGCTTAATTTTTGCCCGATAACGAGTTCATACTTATCTCCTTTTTTTGCGACGTAGATGTAGTGTCTTCCGTCTTTGTCTTCGGAGTCGAACTTGTAAACCGGGCCATCGGTCACGTCTTCAACCTGATTAGGACCTGGAGATGTTTTATCAACCTGAAGGTCTTTCCCGACCACAACAAAATGGGCGGCCACAAACGCACTGGGCGAGCAAGAACCAATATCAAAGCCTTTTGGAGTTGACGGTTCTTGGGCAAAAGAAGCGCCCGCAAACAGAAGAGTAGCCAGCAAACTTACGCGGAACAGATTACGGAGATGGAACCTCATGGGATCCTGCTTTCATGTCTTTCTGAGACTTTAGGAGTTTTTTGTAGAGTTTTCTTTGTTTCTTGGTCCCGACCCTCCCAGGAAGGCCGTACCGTGGAGCACCCAATGCTTGTGTCGCTGGGGGATTTAATAGATACTCCAAAATTTTTTCGACCAGAGCGATGGTTAGCGCCCCGACCATTACGTTGCACCGGAAACAAAGGAGCCCGCGTATCAGTCCATCGGCGTGGTTGTGATCCACGGCCAGTCGTAGCGGTTTTCCTTGTTCACTTAGTGAATGACCGCAAAGAGCGCACACCCCGTTCTGGTGTGTGAGAATTTTTCTGTGATCCTCTTCGGTGAGGTTGAAGTTCCAGTATTTCGATCTTTTCATGCAAAGAAAGTCATGCTGCCGACGACCGCAACCCTTGGATGAATGTCGGGTCTGCGTGAGATTTGTTCGAGAAATTCTTCGGAGTCGATTTCGTTTAAACGTGCCCACCAAAGAACCGGATTAGCGGGTTTAGCGAGTACTGTTTCTTTAGGAACCGTTACGTCATCTTTCCGGGTTCCGTCAAAAATCCCGTCTACTTCCTGCAAAATTTGTTGAAATGAGTAAATCCGGGGGTCGGGTATCTCTATCCGTTCGTCCCGGCTATAGGCTCGCGGGTAAATGTCCCGATAGTGGTTCAAGATTTCGTGCCAGGACCCATTCCACCAACCTGCGTCGTATCGGTTTCTCAGGGCAAAACAAACGGCCCTCATCCCGTCGATCCCGTCCCGGAACCCCTCTATGTAAGCTACTGTCGCAATATGAGACTTTAAAAAGTTCGATCCATCCATGCAATTATAGTACCACACATCCTGGATTAAATCAAGGATGAAATAGATGAAGTAATTAAGCCGTCTTGACAGGTTCTTTCGCCCCGGCCTTCTTAGAGTAGTTCGGTGCCCACGGGTCATACGTATTTTTGTCGTATGAGTTTTCGTCTGTAACCTTGGGTGGCCAGTTCTTTTGGGCTGGGCGGTCTCCGCTTCTACGGGTGGCTGGTTTTTTCGGTTCGTCCACCCCTTCGATCACCATACGGCTGTTGTTTTTAGGTTCGTCTCCGAAAGCGATGTTTTTGCCCAGTCCTGCGGTTCCTTTTTTAAGGATATTTCCTTCGATCTCTTTCAGCGTGTCTAACTGGTGCTGGGCAATTCTCTTCTCTTCCGCAGTAGCTTGGGGATTTCGGACAATACCACGCAGTCTATCCAACTCGTAATCTACGTTTTGCTTAGTCCACGCGGCTTTGTTTGGACCTTCTTTGATTTGCTGGGATTCGATTTTTTCGGCTTTACCTGCGGTTTTTGGCGCGTTTTCAGCCTTCATCCGCGCGTTCAGTTCGTCTGTGGTCGGAGCGGATTTCAAACCTTCTAGTTTCTTGTCCGCGATAGCTTTCATCGCTTCCGGAGAACTCATTTCCGATTCGCGAATAGCGAATGTTTTTCCAGGCAGGTCAGGATGCTCCACTTGGTGAACTCCCGTGCCGGGTACTACTTCACCTTTATGGACCATTCCTATGTGTTCGATTTTACCCTTAGCATCTTTAGCAGCGAAATCTGCCGCTGATTGCTCACCTAATTGCTTCACTGTATTTGCGGATTCTTCTAGTGCATTTAGGGGTGCTAAGTCCGCAGAAATCATTGGCGGCGCGATAGCCATTTGCGCGGTCTGACCTACTGTGTGGCCAACTGGTACAGCGTCCAGAGCGTGTCCTGCCGCTGTTGCGAGTCCCTGGGTTACTGGATTCAGCGGAGCCCCGGCTTGGGTGTGTCCGGTCGAACCGGCTTGTTTCAAATCCGCAGCCATGTTGTCTAGACCTTGGCGGAACGGGGATAGAACGGATTCTTCTAGGTGGTGGGAATGTTCATCTAGAGCGCGTTTGATTTTTCCGTAGAACTGTTCAACCGGTGAACCGAAGTTTTCTTTGTACTGCTGCTCGCCTTCAGCTTGCGGGGATGCCTCGGCGCTAAATTTACCTTCCGGACCCAGTGCTTTTTTAGATGTGTCAGGTTCAGGCGTAAGATTTCGTTTTACGGTTTCGACGGTGGACTCGGGCTGAACCTCGCGCACCCGGAGTCCTTCAAACGGATTCTGCTGTTCACTTTGTGAAGTGTCTACGCCGTCCATTACTTCCGGCATTATTTTTTACCCCCGCCCGTGGGCGCAGGTTGAGCGGCCTGCCATAACTGACTGACTTGCGCTGCTTCTTCCGGGCTCATACCTTGTAAGTCCGCTTTAGCGTTTGGATCACGTTTCAGATACTCGGCCATATCTTCGGGATGTACTTCTCGGGTTTTCCCGTCCCCGCCTTGGACTCGAACCCAGCGCCCTGCTCCGGAGGTAGCGGCGGGTATCGCAGTTTTCGCGGTGGACCCCGCAGCTTGCGCGGCTTCCCTACCCGCCATGCTTGCCATTGACGGATCCACTTTAGCCACTGCTCGGTTTAGAAGTGCAGTAGGATCGTTATAAATCTTGTCTGCGATGGCTGCACCAATACCGAGTGGGTGGCCGTATACAAATGCCATCATTTGTTTCAGACTGATCGGACGCTGGCGTAAATCTACGTTCGTCCGTCCCCGAAATTCATCTTCAACAGCAGAAATCGCGCCGTATTCTTTTTTCAGTGCTTGAATATTCGGGTCTCCGAGATCGGCGATACGGTGGTAGAGCGTGTCCCGCATGTTGTCGAGAGCAGTCACCCGCGAAGCAAAGAATGGGTCCGTTTTTGCTAGGTTCGCCCGTTGTTTCGGACCTTTAGTCCAGAAATCCTTCGCAGCCAGCTCTCCGTTGATGAATTCCATCTCCTGTTCCATCTGGCCTACGGTCATCGGACGGTCAAATTTAGCAGCATATTTCTCGATTGCTTTCTGAGTTTGACCGGCAATATTTGATGGAATCGTTTGTGCCTTTGCACGGATGGCGTCCGCAATCGGATTAGTGGACGGGGGTACGGGACCGGCAGATTGAACCGGAGCACTGTACTGTCCGGTCATGTTCGGGAACACTTGCTCGTTTGCGTGCTTGTCGATAATCGGTTTTACTTCGTTTTGCCAGAGTTCCTGGCGTACTTCTCGCAACCGATCCGCCGCGTCTCCGAAACTTTCAAATTGCCCGTTTCCATCTACTTCTTTCGCCACTCGGTTTTTGGCGATTTCCCAATTATTCATAAAATTGTAGTTTCGCTTCGCAGGCTGGGCTGCGCGAACTAAGTCTTGTTCCGCAGTAGTACCGATGCCCATCGCATTAGCGAGCGGTTTCACGGCCATGCCGACACCTTCGGCTACACCACCACCGACCGCACCGCCTACCCCGCCTTCTACTGTGCTCTCAAGAGTTGGCTTCCCTTCCGCAGTACCTTTTACCGCGCCTTGGGCCGCGCCGACAGTTCCACTCTTAGTCATCCCGAGAATCATCTTAGTTGCCTTCGGGAACTGTTCCATAAGTTGGAGCAACTGAGGGCTGGCTTTTCCAAGTTTTTCAATCAAACCTAAACCTTTTATCGCACCCTCGCCGCCAGCAAATTCAGCTACGTTTTCCGCGAAGTTTCCGATGCTCTCTCCTGTATTTCGCGGCTCTGTATATTGCGGAGGGATGTTCGGAATCTGAGCGCCTTCGGGAAGAACCTTATTAGCTAATCCGATCCCGCCCTGAATGGTTTGCAGTACTCCACCACCGAACCCTGATGCAACTTGAGCCAGTGGTTCCAGTGCCCCACCTTTCGCAGCCGGTGGACGAGATGCCGTTGCTGGTGCTTCTTTTGCAACCGCCCACTCATCTTGTGGTGCGGGCGCAGTAGCGATCACGTCCCATTCACTTTGTGAAGTAGGTGCAGGCGCAGCAGCTTTAGGTAAATTGTTTTCGTCCACCGCGCCTAGTGGTTTCCCCGAAACATCGAACGCGGTTCCGTTCTCAATTCGGGTTGCACCAGGGTAGGGCGGTTTCTGAATATCAGTAGAAGGGCCATCCATCATCGGATCAGGCATTATTGTTGTCCTTGCGCGGGCGCAGGTATTTGGACAGGCTTGCCGCCTTGCAGCGTCCAGGTCTGACCGTTTTTGAAGGTGGTGTGAATACCTTCTTTAAGCTGTTGCAGAGCTTGCGGGGGCAGTTGAGTTGGTGTTTGAGCCTGCGGATTCCCAATAGGTGCAGCCGATCCCTGTGTTGGAGCGGGGCCGACTTGCATTTGATTTCCTTGGCCGAACTCGTTCAACCGGCTTCCGAGGCCCAAACGAACTGCAGCATCGCGGGCACCTGTAGAAAGTATTCCGCCATAATGAGTTCCGGTTAGAGAGACATACGGCTGGTCAAGTTCAGACAAACGATCCAAACCTTGGTGGCCCATCTGATACAAAGCAGCGGCAGCCATTCCAACTGTGATGTCCGGGTTCACCAACGCATCTTTAGCGTGGTTCTCATCGGCGGTTCCGGCGTGTCCGCTCTTGACTACGTTCTGCCACTCTTCTCGGGCAGCAGTTAGACCGATGATGACTTGTTCCAATAGCGGAGCGTCTTCGGCTCCAACCTTCAAACGTGCTTGGTTAATGGGCATGTTCAAAATTGGAGAGTTAGTACGGGTCAGACGGTCGGACAGTTCTTTAGCATCCGCAGCGTGGCGCAGCAATTGGCCATTGGCCATCAAACCTGCGCCGAGTTTGTTGCTCGGATTCTGGTAATTTTCTTCAACCTTTTTGACTTCTTCGTATTTACTTTCCTTCCACTCCGGGGCAAACACGCGAACAAGAGATTCGTACTGAGTGCGATTCAGCCCAGGTACACCCTTCCGAAGTTGGGTCGCAATAGATTTCGGATCTTGGCGACCGGTGTAGAGACCGAGAACTGTGTTCTGATCCTGCGGGGTGAGATTCATCAACACACCTCTCGCAGCGGCTGGCAGTCCTTGGTAGGATTTCATCAATTTATCTACCGCAGCCGCTTTATCTTCGGGGGTTAGAGGTGTTGCACCCTGCAGAGCGTTGAGTTGCTGCCGAGCCATAGCAGCATTGGCCAGAGCTTCCTGTTCTTTAGCTTTTGCTTCACCTGCTTGAGAGGTTCGTAACGCTTCTTGGGCTGCTTTGTCGCCGCGTTCGGATTCTGCTTTCAACGCGGATTCCGGCACAACCCCTGCGGGATACCCATGCTGAATATCTTCGTGGGTTACGGAATTTAACAGGCGTGGCTTGTCACCTTCCCATGTTAATTCCGGAGTGTTTTCACCCTTCAACCATTCTTTGTATCCGGCAGCTTTTTGTAACAAGAGTGCAGACAGTTGTTGTGGGTCTACTTCTAGTCCCGCTGTGAGACGATTCACATCGTCCTTAGTGGTCTTGCCACCCATCGGCGCATACTTTTGGATGTCCGCGACCAAAGAAGGCGGTAGTGCAATTTTTCCGTCCACCCCGTGGATCGGAAGCATGATGACTTGGCCTTCTCCCGGTTTCGTGGTCTGGTTTTGTTCGTCTACAGTCGGTGTGGAAAAACCACCCGGTAGGAAGATATGTTTCGCAGCCGATGGGTCGTTATTTCCCTGTTCAGCAGCCGCCATTTGTTCGGCTTGAGTCGCGCTTATAACTTGGGCATCTAATCCCGCATCCTTAGCGGCGCGATACAGCTCCATGTTTGCCCCGCGTTGAGGATCCATCTCCAAGCCCATTTTCTGGGCTTCGACCATGTTTCGATACGTCAGAGCATTTGTCGCAGCGATTTGATGTTTTTGGAGAATCGCTTTTTGCTGGGTCTCAAACTCTTCTTTAGATTGTTCTCGTTTCAGAAGGTCTTCTTGTTTTTCGTTTTGCCGAACTGCTCCTGCACCGGCACCTAATCCAGCCAGAGCATTAGCTAATCCGCTCTTTTGTTCCGGAGCTTGAGAACCTGCTTGCAGCCCGATCAACGCTTTGTTTGAGATAGCGCGGATCTTCTGAGATGGAGACATCGGCGGGGCTTCAGTTGTAATCAGCCGACCTTGAGCGTCGTAGGAATATGTAGGCACGGACTTCCCGGCCAATGCCCCGGATACGTCCGAAAGAGCGCGAGTCGCCATGTTCACGAAACTGTGCAGCATTCGGTTATTGCTCGGCCCTGCCGGTGCAGTTGGCTGAACGGCTGTGCTCACTCCAGTGGATGGGTCACCTGTTCCACCAGGAACTACCGGAGCCTCCGCAGTCATTCCCGGCATAGCACCTGGAGCCGCACTCGGTTGGTCCGTACCGGTTGTGCCAGTTGGTTGGGTATCTTCAAAAGCCATTTAATTCTCCTGTACGGGCGCTTCCATTGCTTCTAACAGCCAGCCGATTGGTGTAGCCAGCGAGATAGATTCATCACTAAGTGAACGGCGCAGAAACAAAACTAGTTTGCGAGTCGTGGATTCGTTGCTGAAACCGTAAATTGAAAATAAATCTTTCAGGGTGTTCTCAGCGTTCAGGCGGTTATTTTTCCCGCTGCATTTTGCCTGCACATCAGCGATGCCCGCTTTAAATCCACCCATCACAGAACTAAAAATTCTGTAGTGTTCGCTATCGCACTTCTTTTCAGGGCGATAGGTTTTTAGCAACAACGGGTTGCAAAGTTTGAAGGCTTTAGCATCGGGATCGTCCCATGCACCGTTATACTTCCCGACACTCAAGACAAAGGCTTCGATTTTTAACATTACGACCACTCCGCTCCTGGGATACCTGTAGATGTCCCGCCACTACTACTGCTGCCACCACCGGAACCACCTTTAAATGGCAGTAAACCGCTAATAACTCCACCGGCTAATCCTGCGACTGGTTTCATCCATGCCTGATTAGCTTCAGTAATTGCATCTGCACCTTTTTGTTGCATTCCAGCCCCGGTCACGGCTTCGCCGCCTGCCGCAGTAACTGGGTTCTCCAACTCTCCTGGTGCTCTGGCGAGTTCTCCGGTAGCAAATTTCCAGTTATCGCGGCCAATGTCATAGCCGCGTTGGGTGACTTGTGACTGTGCGATGGCCTCTTTTACTGCTGTATCTTGTGCTAGGGACCCTAGAATTGAGGCTTCGGCCCCACTAGGTAGATACGAGGTGCCGCCACCGCGCGATGCAACTGCCCCGCGTACCGCATTAGCTGTTTGGCCCGCAGCAGAGTTGAGTTGTTCCGCAGTCATGGTTCTCTCAGCCGCTTCTTCAGCGGGCGAAAGACCGAACTGGCTAGGTCCCGCATCTTCAATCGGTGAGAGATGCCCCGTCAGGTCGGTCAAAATCGCGTCGTTCTTTCCCGCGAAGTCTTGGAACTGCGAGGTCAGAAGACTTGAAACCTTCTGCTCGTTAGCGTATGACGCTTTTTGTTCTTTCGATGCCTTGCACACCATTACACCTCGATAAACTGGCCGATAAATTCTTTAAATCCAAGCTTTTCCGCGAACTTCTCGGCTTTTCCGCCTGCCCGGATCACTACTTCGGTCTTCCCAGACTTTTTTGCTAGGTCTTTAAACCACTGCACTACTTCGCGGGCTATCTTTGCACTCCGATACGGAGTATCTGGGTTGAATTGGATTGCTACACGGAGTGCCTGTTGAAATCGAACCGCCATGACTGGGCCATTCTCGTCAAAAATCAGAGCAACTTCACTGTTCGGGTCAAAAACTTCGTCCATCGTTATCCCGATTTGTTGGTGAAGAGGGTCGTTTTTGAGCCATTCCGCAACTAAGTTCGCTTCGGGGTCGGTCTTTTGTAACTTCTTAACGTAGATCACGATAAGTCCTTCACGAACTCGTTGGGGCTGGAATGAAAGCCGCGTTTTTCAAGAAATCGGATTAGTGGGGCGAAAATGCTCTCGAAAATGATTTCCGTGTACTTCAGTTTCTTAGCACTGCGAGCGATAGTGTCTGAGAATTCAGAAATGGCTTTTGCCAGCCGCCGTTTTTCACTAGCGGGCGCAAATTGAATATGCAAACGCAAACAGTTTTCGCCCCGAACAAAGAAAACATCCCCCTGTTCATCCTGAACCGCAAAAGTTTGGATGTGTTCAGCGGGATCTTGAGGCAACCAGAACTCCGGATTACCGCGATCTTTGTGATCCGGATCTGCTTCAATCCATTCTTCTAACCTTTTGCGGTCTGCTTCCGTGGTCTTTCTGAATTTCAACATACTGACTCCTGTGAGCTTAATAAGGTCACTTTGTGAACTACTTATAACTACTTATACGTCTGATTTGGACTTGCCTCGATCAACTAGTACCGCAATACCCCTGTCGATGCTGGTAAGCAGGTCTGTATGTCGGTCGTATATGTCGTGGATTTCTTTCATGTCCTGGGACAAATGCGCTAAATGGTTAGTTTGAACGGTATTTAATTCTTGTTGAATTTTTTTACCGATATCCGCAGCTTCTCGCGTTTTCATGCGAACTTCATCTAGATTGTTGAAGTAAGTATCAAATGCACCTTTGAATTTCCAACACAGCGTGAGTAGTACCGGCCATCCGATTAGATTTAGATGGTCCGCTGCCCACGCTGCTACTATTGCGGCGTCTGCCATACTGGGGTCCTTTGGGTTGGGGTGTGGGGTTACGAAACGACTAGCTGGATGATGATCGTGTGCGGGGTCACCGTTCCACCACCTGTGTTACTCGGGACTGACTCGATTCCGTTTTGAACCTGAGTCCCGTAATAACAATACTGTCCGCCGACCTTCACCGTTGTGTCGGTGTAAGTCAGGCCCGTGATCGGGACGGCGTTCAGCTTAGTATAGGTTGCGGTTCCTAGACCTGTGGCTGGACACAATCCCGCTGCACGATAAACATTGTACGTCGATACTGCTGTTGCATCGTCGGGCAAAGCCCAAGTTAATACGACTTGATGTGCCATAAAAACCCCTCAGTTTTTGTCTTATACAGTCTTCCGGATCGTTAGTTCGATACCTTGCAAGCGAGCCGGTCCCGTTGCTGTATCACTTTCCCGTTTAATCTGGAGCAGGATGGGATTGCCTGCGACACAGCCAGTAGTGTCGATACCGGTGGCACTAGCAGACCAGACTGCGTTAGCTGGAGATGCCAGTGTTGTTGTACCGAAATTTGAAGCTGGGTTAAATGTCGTGTTCGCGGAGCTGGTTCCACCTACCGCCGAGCACGCCGTACTGATAGACCAGTTCACAGTACCGGAAGTGCTCGCATCTGAGAAAAGAACTCGGGCATCAATCGGAGCGGCCCAATTCGAGGGAAGTAGGTATGAGATTTGCGCTGTGTTGCCGGAGGAAAAGTCCAAGGTTCCTTCTGGATTGGTTGTGCAGTTCAGCACCGGAGCGCCGGTTGCTGGAAGCGTCAAATTCGACCCTCCGGTGCTGCCAATGCAGGTAGCGGCAGGGAAATACCCAGAGCTTAGAGTAGTAGTCGGCGGAATAACAGATGTCCACGTCAAGCTTCCGCCAGTGTAGAATGCCCATCCACCAGCAACAGCACCACGATACCCGTTGGTCGAACCTGCGGGGTCTGTAGTTCCAGTTGCTGGAGTCCCATCCAACGTGACGGACGGGATGAATAGATTTCGGTCGCACCCGGTCGAGTAGTCATTCAAATAGGTAATGACAATGGAGTGTGTCGAAGTGGTCGGCCAAGTTCCAACAAACGAATTGCTCTGAGCTGGAGTCCCGCCAGAACCGACAGCCGCAGTGCAAGAAGTACTAGCGGAGACGATGACACCATCTACAACTAGCTTATAAGCCGCGTCCCCTGCACAGGCATCCTCTGTACAGCGTACAATGATTGTGTTTGACATTTCTATTTATATCCTTTTAGAAGAATACCGCGCGGAATCTTGCTGGAGGCTGGGTAGTACTACCAGATACAAACTGAAAAGCACCAATATCCCAACAGGGCAATGAGCCTTGACTAGAACAGGTCCCAGTTGCTGGTCTGGCAACTGGAGTCCGAATACCACCATTCGAGGTATCGTTCGCCATATTTGCGAGATTGCCGGATGAAATTGAACCGAGGTCATCCGCCCACTTAATACCGCCAAAAGTTACTTGAGGACTGCCATCTGCATTTAGAGCAAGCGGGTAGCTATCTTGTCTACCGTGTGAGTCCGCACCAACTACTCCTGAACCGCTTAATGTGGTTTTCCAGGTCGCGAACGAGCACCCAACGAATGAACTGTTCCAAATCCAACAGTTGCCCCCGCCATCGGCTTTAGTGTCATACTGATTATAGTCAATTGTTGTGGTGCCGGTGAAGTTGCCATAGTTCGTCCGCCCACCAGCTCCCGTACAGATGTTATTCTTGATGGTCGTGTTATTGGTCGAGCCGATGTTGAAGCAACTGGCAAGATCGGTCGTTCCGGGAAGCACTGCTGTGTTGTTGTAGATGTTGGCCGCAGTACTCGCAAAGAACACTTGGAACCATCCCGCTGTGTTGGCAAATGAACCAGTCCCAGGGATACCAACCTCATTAAATAGATTTACCGTACCCACACGAGCAGGTGTACCACCTCCTGCGCCTTCGACAAACCAAAAGCCGGTTGTGCAGTTTCCCCAATTTCCATAGTAGTGATTGTTGTATGCGGTAAAGGTCCCTAACGAGGCTCCTGCGTTGGTCGAAAAAACGTGAAACCCGTCATGGTGAAAACTGCAACCAGCGGGCCACGGTGACGGGCCATCCCAATTCGCCGTATCATGTAGCTTGTTGTCGTGAAAGGTTATCGAAGTTCCAGCAACCGCAGCAGAAGTTGCCGTTGTTAGTCCGTGATCGAAATTGTAGAATTCGTTGTGATCTACCTCGCCGATTTCCCCAGCCCCGTAGAAGTTATGCAAGGCCCACCCAGCATCATGGAAGATATTGTTGTAGATACGCCAATTGGTGCCACTGATATCTATGCAACTCAATTGGTCCTTATTTACACCTGTAGTTGAATCTCCTTGTGCGCGGACATAGATGTTGAAAATCGTGCTATCGTGAATGGTGACGTTGGCAACACCAGTGGCAAAAATACCAGTGCTGTTGGTTTGCGTTCCAGCGGTGCTGTTTCCGGTGTTTTGGATTGAGACGTTCTGTACGTTAATCCAAGACCGGTTGTGGATGTCGATTGCTCCAGTGCTGATAGGCCACACGGACGAACTGAAGGTAGAACCAGCTTCACCAATGATTGTGATGGGATTGCCACTAGATCCTGAACCCTGAGCAGTCAGAGTTGAGGTGACAGTCCCGCAACAGTGAATGTTATTACCTGCTACCCAGTCACCCGCCACCAACGAACTCAGGGCGCGGGCGTTGGCGCAGTCTGCACCTGTGTTTCCGCCTGCACTCGCCTGTGCAATATAGATATCAGCCATTAGAGGGCTCTCCGGATCGTCAACAGAACGCCTTTAGCCCGAGCTACTGCGGCTGCGGTGTCCGTTGCACGAGAAATTTTAACTTGCAGCAAATTGCCCGCAGAGCAGCCGGTGATGTTGATACCAGTTTTTGAAGCTACCCATTGAGCGTTTGATGGAGTACTAAGGGTGATTGTGTTAAACGCATCGGCGGTGTTGAAAGCTACGTCGTCCGTAGCCGCACCGGTTGTCGAAGAACAAGCCGTTTGGATGTTCCAAATAACGGTGCCGCTTGTTGAGCTATCAAAGAAGAAAATGCTCGCGTCAATTGCTCCAGTCCAATCGCTCGGGAGAGGGGTTTTAAACTGAGCAGATTGCCCGTCCGCAAAGTCCAGCGTACCTTCCTGGATGTTGGAACCAGTGTTGCAATTTGCGGTCGGAGCACTTGCAGTCGGGAGATCCCAACTTGGGGAGGCCGTGGCATTGTTGCAACCCGCAGCCTCGAAGTAGCCTTTTCCTGGAAAAACAAAAGCTGGAGTCGGATCGCCCGCAGTACCTGCTGGGTTGGTCCAAGTGAGAGCACCACCGGAAGTACTCTGGAGGGTCCGGGCGGCTGTGGTGTTCGCAGCAGTACGCGCCACGATTCCGTTTGAGCCGGGATCCGGAAGGAAGTTACTTGCGGCGAACGTCGCATCAACGATGTTGCCGTTGGCGTCGAACTTAGCGAGGTTTCCACTCGTCAGTGTGCCGGTGGACTGGGCAATCTTGCCCGAGTTACCACTAGCCGAAGTGAGTGAGTTGGTTTGAGAGCCTGCATTACCCAACACGAGCGCCTGACTGTAGACCGTTCCGTTTGTCAGAGCGGTTCCAGTAGAAGCGGTCGGAATATTCCCAACCGTGATTGCGCCGTTGTTGAAGTGCTGGTGGCCGTTAAATTCCTGTTCAGCCGTGACGAAGGCTGCGTTCTTCGCCAAACTGAAACCGGTCCAGTTCGTCAATCCACCGTTGTTGCGGGCGTTGAAGATACCCGGCGAACCACTTGCAAAGGTCGCATCTGAAGTGCTGATGGTGGTAACCACACCAGCTACGGTTGTTTGGCTACAAGTGATGGTAGTTCCCACCATTGTGCCACGGATGCGGTCTCCGACTGCGCTTGTGATGACACCCGTTGTGAGGCTGCTTACACCGCCAGCAGATATCTTAGTAATTTGAAGTTGTGCCGCGCCGTTCTCTACGCACGCATACGCATTAGTCGTAGCGTTGGTTGTACCGGTGGCTCGAAGAAGGACACCTTGCGAGTTGGCTGTAGTTGTCGAAACCGTGACTTCCGCGCCCTGGTCATTCAGGAAAGCGTTAGCCGACCAGTAGGAACCAGTGTTGCTGCTTCCGTTTCCACCGATGACAGTATTACCAGAAATCGCTTCCGCACCGTTTGTACTGTAAACACTCGTCCAGTTCGCGCCGAGACCGCCGTTCGCCCGATTGAAGTTATCGTAGGGCGCAGGAGCGAGACCCGCAGCACTGGTGGCCGTGCTATCCAGCAGAATAGTTCCGGTTGCATCTGGCCCGGTCCATACGCGGTTAGCTACGGTAATCGGCGCAGAAACCAAAGACGCCTTCAGTTGGTTCCCGAAGTTAACCGACGCAGTATCCACACCATTGCGGTGTATTTCGGTTGGTCCTGCACCAGCCGTGCTTGGCGCACTCTGACCGCAAGCTGCTGCGCCACTCCACACGTATTGAGTGCTTGTACCGTTGGCTACCCAAGGTGGAGAGCACTGAAAGCTGAAAAGAGAACTACCTGGAGCACCTTTGTATAAGTCGTAGCCAATAGCGTTAGGAACGGTAGCCCAAGTAATGGTAACTGTTTGCTGGCCGCTGCTAGTCGTACAGGTAGCCGTCCGAGGTGACATCGTGCCTTCACCACCAGATGGAAACACCGGCGCAACGGCGAACACATAACTCGCAATAGGAACCGTACCACCCGCAGAAACCGCGCAGGTTGGAACGGCTTGTTGGGCCGATTCAACGAAGTTTGAATAGCTATTACCAACTGCAAAGTACGAATCCCACTGTGTAGACCCTGTGAAAGAAGGCGCGGTATTGTTGATACCGTCGAGTAGAATGCTCTGTGCCTGGGACTGTATGGTGTTGAGGTTTTGCCCCGGAATGGCAATAAGCACACTCCCAGTGAAATCCATCAAAATACCCGGTGAATCGCCCTGTACTGTGACACCCGTAATAACGTTTGTCGGAATCGTCGCGTTGCCGGTAACTCCACCAAAATACGACAACACAGGTTCGCTGGTGGTATCTTCGACGCTGCTATTGAGAGAGATTGCAGCAGCCGTACCACCACCGAAGTTACCTACCGTGATTTTCGGCTGGTCAATCGTTCCCTGCGAGTAGAAATCATCCGCAGTAAGGTCCGTCCCACCTCCGAAGTAGATACCTCGGCGGAACGTAAAGACGTGCGTAAAGGTATAGATGCCACCTTTACGGGTCCGTATGAAAACCGGTGTATCGGTCGAAGCGGGGCAACTCCCAACTCCAAAGTTCACGTAGTGAAGGTTATCTACCGCAGAACCAAGGATATCCTCGCGCTGGAGGATGTGGACACTTGTGCAGTCACTCGTACCAGAAGTCAAGAACCCTACGTGCTCGAAGCGCCAACCCGGAATACTTCCAAACGAATCCTGCAAGAACAGCGTCTGTCCGTTGGCTTGGCTACCGATTAAATTGATGTGGTCAAACTTCGGAGTGCTGCCATAGACTCCGATTTGTGCTTGAAGAATTAAGGAGATGTTGTTGTCGTTGGCGAACTGCGGATTCGAGCCATTAGGAACTTTTGGCTGACCAGACCAAATAACTCCGATGTTGCCCGGTATGTAAACCGTGTCCGCAGCCTGCACCACACCGGCTTGCATGATGCTGACAAACGTAGGCAATCCCGTAGCACCAAACGGGCTGTGCATGTAGAACCCGAAGTTGAACGCAGTTGTTGGAACATACGTAACACCCAAACGACCGGTATTGTTGACGGCGGTGGTCATGGTTGGTGTGTTATCGAAGATTACAGCAGAGGCCACAACCGAGTTCGATGCAGTTCCAGCAAGTGTCAGAGTTGTTGTACCTGCACCCGAAGCGATGGTGGTGGTCAGGTAGTTATTTGTGGCAACAGATGGCATCGCTACGGGACAAACCGCATCTGTTACAGTACCGTACCCTAAATCATCAAAAGTATTGTACAACGGATCAGGTGTGACACGAGAATCGGAATTTTCCGGCAAGCTTACACCGATCAAATTCATCGACCCCGCAGTGCGTCCATAAATACAATAGGTCCACGCACCGGTCACTGCCGCCCAAGAGATGTGGTTCGCCAAGTGATAAGTAGCGGTCACACTGTTTGTGGTTGTAGAAGGTACGTTGCTGCAAGTACTGTCGGCGTAGGTAACTTGGGTCGGGTTAACCACAGTTACAGGATGGCGTCCCTTGATAGGGATATCTGATTGTGAGGCTGAACCGGTGATGTAGATGTGGGCACCAGTCACTAGGTTTGCGCTAGAGCCAAAATTTAAAGTGACCGTGCAGCCCGAGCGAGACCAACTGGTGACACTCACGCTTCCATTGCCCAGTGCAGCCGGTCCATTGGCGATGGAGGTTGCAGAACTAGGAGCAGTGTACGCACCAAACAAAGTACGGGCTATAACCTGATACTGATAGGTTGTCGCGCCCGATGAGTTAGCCACGGTAATACCGCTCCGCATCGGACCAGCCATGTTCGAGGCTACTACTGTTGGCGCGCTCGGAGTCGAAAGCGTATTGGTCGAGCCTGCGCCATAAATTGTGATACCATCGCCGTTTTGAAAGGTACTTGCCGCAGCGAGTGTCAACGTTGAAGAACCACTGTTGATGGTTCCAGTTGTTTGTGGGATCGCAGCTAAACTGACCGCCCGCGCACCGGACTTCCGCACATCATAATAAGGATTAGGACCGGCGAACAGCGAATCCGCCCCAGCGGTGAATAATCCACCTACTGTTGCTGTCGAGTTTGCATTTAGAGCCCCGGTAACCGCCGCACTTGAACTGAACGTTGTAGCGTTTCCAACTGTTACAGCAGTCCCGGTATCTACGATAGAGCTTGCAATAAAATGTCCGCCGCCATCATTTTTCTGCAGCGAGTTAGTGGGTGCTCCGGGAGAGTTTCCTGCTCCGCTTCCAGAATTAGCGACGAGATTCCAGTTTGTTCCGTCGAATTTAAAAGTCAGAGCATTAGTGTGGTTCGCTACGGTATCAAAAGTAAATCCCACCGGGAACACAAAGTTCGCAGGGAATGCAAAAGTCCAACCACCGGTTCCGTCTTCAACGAGAGTCAAACTTAACAGGGTTCCGTTTTGGGGAGTTCCGGTGATCGTGGAACTCGTCACGTTCGCAGTCAAAGTCATTGAATAAGAATGACTCTGGGACGCATTAAAAGAAGGGGTGGCGGAAAACGCTAGAGGAATGTTCGGAAGCAACGCACCGTTGGCAAAAGAAATGCTTCCAGGAAACCGCATGTCGAAGATAGGAACACCCTGCGGGTTGCTATAAGTGTCATCGCCTGCGTAGGTAGATGGGATCCACACGGCACCGCGCGGTTGTCCGTGGCGAGGCTCGTTCGCAGCTTGGTCTACCGCAGCTTGAAGTCTGGGGCCAACAAAGGCGTCAGGTATGATTAGACTTTGAAACGGGATTTCCATTTATCTACCTTTATACATGAATACCGATACAATCTATTTCTCCCCAATTCAAGGCGCTGGCACCTAAAGCGACAGTTTCCACAGTCACTGAACCCACAGCTTTTGAGTTTACCTGTAGGTAAGCGCGACCGTTATTCGGGGCGTTACCTGGATCGTTGGGGCCGACACCACTGCAAGTTACGGTATAATTCGTGCTCGCGAAGTTACTCGGCCAAGCGATAGTGTTTCCGCATTGGTCGAAAGTTCCGCCGCCTGTGGTGCAGGGAGTTCCTGTCACATCACATCCAGCGGGGCAGTAAGTCACAAACTGAATTGTTGGGCCTGAGCCGCCACTGCATCCTGAAGTTGTAGCTCCGTTGTTTCCGTCGAGACAGAGCGTGTCTCCAGGCGTGCCGGAAATAGTTCCCGAGGTCAGAAGCTTAGTATCCGTACCTTGCAGCGCACTCCCAGTCACGGTGCCATTCAGAACTGGGCTCGTCAGGGTTTTGTTCGTCAACGTGTCGGTTGTGTTTTTACCAACTAGAGTATCCGTGGCTGCGGGCAACGTGAGAGTGCCGGAAGCAACGGCGGACGCTTGGAGAGTTGTCGAACCGCTCGTGGCACCCTGAAACTGCAAAGGTGTGGTGGATGCGAGAATTAGCGGAGCCCCGGAGATTGTCTGAGCTGAAGTCGGATTCAATAATACGAACCCAGTGGCCCCAAAAGTCACTCCACCGAGTGCATCGGATGATAGGGTTATTCCGCCAGTGGAGATCAGGTTCAACTTACTCTGTACGGTGTTGTTGACCCCGTTGGTTTGTAGAACGGTTCCGCCGCCACCCCCGCCTTGCTGAATTACCGTGATGGTTTGGGAGACCGACTGAGCACCCGACACTGCGTTTGCGGTGCCAGATATCGGAGGAATACGAGTTTGAGAAACCGAAGGGTTCTGCCACTGCCGTTGCATGTCCGGTTGCTGAACATACGTGGCGGGTAGCGGCCCGCGAAGATTTGGGTTCGGAGCCGATGGATACGTTCCGACCGAAACAGGAATCGGCAAAGTTGGCGTGCTAGAGTTGGACGCAGGAACTAGTTTCCCGTCGTCAATCATCTTCTGCGCGGCTTGCTGATTCTGCTCGATGGTCGGCATTTATTTTTACTTTTCGTTCCAATGAGAACCGTAGATCGTTTGCGAGAGCATTTCGTTCTGAATCGTGTCAGTACTCCCGAAATCCACGCGCACCTGCATGTGTCGGCAGAATGTTCCCTGTGGAGGAACAATGCCGCCAACGCTTTGGGCAAGGTAGTAGCGATTCGTGTACAAACTCGATCCTTGACGAACTGCTCCGTATCGCCACGGAGAATCTTGCGGTGGCAAACCGGTTGAGAGTGTGTAAGCCGACAAATCTTCAAAACTCGTGCTGGAACCGCTCTGGACTGTTGCGTTAACACCGCTGGTGTTCACAACTGTAAAGGTGCTTCCACCTATGCCAGTGATAACGAAGGTTCCGTTGTTTCCGGGGTTCGCCATGCCGGTGATGGTTACGCCTTGACCCACAACGGGCGCAAAACCTGAAACCAAAGTGTAGGTGTAAGTTGTGTTGCTTCCGCTCTGGGCAGCCGCAGTAATAGTCATCACCGAGTCGGCCACTTCATCCAGAAGAACCGCGAGTTTCGGAGAAGTTCCTTTTTTGTAGAACTCGCAAGTGATGAATCCGACCTCGGCTAACTGACCTGGGTTGGCCAGAACCATTGATCCGAATGTGAAGTTCGCAGGATACGCACTGCTGTTGTCACTGAAAGTGCTGTAGGTTGAATCTCGCACCAACACGGGCTGGTTCGAGCTTGCCGAACCCATCAGAAGCGCGTGTTGACCGGGAGCTATTTCGAGCGAAGCGATGGCTTTGATACCACCGACGATGTTCGCTTTCGGGCTCCAAAGTGGACCGCTGATCGCAGAGTCTGGAGCTGGATTTGTTACGCACCGGAACCAACCGGTTGAGCCATCCGCCACGAACAGAGCCGCATCGTTGTGACCCTGAGAGTGGAACGAGACGTAGGCCGATGACGGGGAGAACGTTGTGCCGCGACCGTTGTAAACGCTGAGTTGGTCCGCGATACTCTTCCCTGTCCCTGCTACGCCTTGGTTTGGATCCAGTGTCACTACTTGGCTGTCCGCAGTGAATAGATCAATCAACCCGCCGCGCACGGTTAGCGCGTTGTACGAAGTCAACCCGAGTCCTGGAATGTAAATGTTCGGGTACATCGCACTGATGAGCGGCCCGCCCGATACGATTCCTAAATCAGACGTGGTGAAAATGAGTAACCCGATGTTAGTCGGGACTTCGCGCGTCACTGTGGAGGGGAAGGTGAAAAATTGACCAGGATTGAACGCAGTGTAGCCATTACCTGGAGGTTGACTTGAACCGCCGACGTTCGGCCCTTGGGACGCATAAACTGTCGCGCCAACGCTGTAGAAAATACGCCCGAAATACTGGGTCATATTTATTGCGCCCGCAAGAGGTGGATCGTTGGAGTGATTTATCGGAGCGACTACTAGCGTGTTTAGACCCGCGAACAGGTTATTTGCCACATCAGGCAAGAAATCCTGGAACTGCCACGGCTGGGCAACACCGTTGATCGGGGACGGATTCTTGATATCCGTCAACCAGAAATAAGTCGCGCCACCATCGAAGGTGCGGAAGATCGAAATCGTGTCTACTTGCGGATCGGTGCTTCCGATTCCGGAAACGTAGACTACCGACCCCGCATTGGCTCCCGATGCCATTTGTACGGAGGGAGATGCCGTAGATACGCTTCCATCTGCGGAACCGGTTGGAAACGTTCCTTGGTCCACTGCGGGGCTCGGAGTTGAGGCTGAACTTCCGAGAAGGACGCCGCCACCTCCAATAGCCTGGGGAGAGTATAAATCGGTTGCAGCGCGAGCTTTAAATGCGTAGACATATCCGTATCCTTTAGTCCACGAAATCGAGTTAGCGGCTTGCGCGGCGACGTTTCTCCAAGTGATTTGCGTGTTGGATGTAACTGGGTCCAAAACGAAATTCTGGGAGATAATCGACCATGTTGGCTGGACTAATCCGGATTTTCCGGAAGTAATCGCAGCCTGAACGAATCCGCTACCAATGACTTGGGATCCGCCGTAAGGCGATGTTGCAGAAGGTGGGATGAAACCCGCGCTCGGCAAATGCCAGATCGTGCTAACTGCCCACGTTACTGGAGGTCCAACGCACGTCCAAACAACAGAACCGTCAGCCGTGTGGTCTCCGTATTGGAAACCCCAAGCTGTGGGGCGTCCGCCTGTATTCTGCAAGCCCTGGTTCGTCCAGGTTACGGTTCCATCCGTGGTGGTGCCACCAACAACGGTGTTCCAAGTCGGCCCTGCCTTAACGTTGCCTGCGTCTGCGGCTGCGCCGATATCATCGTGCGCGATGTTGATGGTGAAGGTAGCTGCTGTCGGTGTGGCTAGGATGATTGCATTTTTGACGTTAAACGCGGCATTGTGGGTGCTGCCTGTAACCGTCACGAACTGACCGACGCTATAGCCGTGGTTTACGGTGGTCGTGTAGGTCGCAATTCCTGCAGTTAGAACTGTATTGGAGAGCGTTTTGCTGTTACCCGAGGTTCCGCCAGTCGTGACTTTCTGCACGTAACCGTTGGAGTCACCTATAGTAGCGTTCAGCGCGTAAACATTCCCGGCCACCCACTGAGGAACCGGTTGCGTACTGCCGGTCCCACCAGTAGTGGTGCAAACTTGCATGTT
>Ga0247664_1000086_pt1 | contig 23176 bp, 51 predicted proteins | sample CNK05_metaG_FD_182715 | JGI IMG/M metagenome (GOLD analysis project Ga0247664, IMG submission 182715) | Soil microbial communities from Purdue University Martell Research Forest, Indiana, United States - CNK05 | ecosystem: Environmental > Terrestrial > Soil > Temperate forest > Bulk soil...
TCTGCGCCGCCGTCCACTGCCTGCGACCCGCTTTCTTGACTGGCTCCGATGCTTTCGGCGTGCTCACCGGTCCGAACTCAAATACGGGTCCGCGCAATAAGCGAATCGCCGCGTCTATCTTGTCTCTTTCCGCCACCATGTAATCGATAATCTGGTTCATAATTGTCCTTTTCGATCAAAATTCGAGCGACGCCGGTCGGAGGAGAACAGCGTCGCCCGCTCCGCCCTTGGGAAATTCACTCTGTGGGAGGGAAACCAAGACGGAGAAACTTTCGCCGATCATTTCCAACGGGACCGGCACCGCTCAACGCCCACCACGCGCCCTATAAATCACGTTGGTTCGAATGGCGGGATGGAACTCATTTCAGCGTATCCAGCATGGGAATTATATACATGAGTACAGATTTTGAGGGCTCACGCCCGCAGCGCTGTTCCCCAGCGCGAGAATGTTTTTAGCGGCGTTATGATCGCGGTCGAGCGACACCCCACACGCGCAATTGTGCTGCCGATCCGCGAGGGTCTTGCGCACGTCAGCCCCGCACCCCGAGCATCGGATTGACGTACCGCGCGGATTGACTGCAATTGCGTATCGCCCAGCCTTTTCAGCTTTGTACGATATCTGCCAGATCAATTGTGCCCACGCTGCATCGAGAATGGACTTCGCTAGGCGTCCGCGCACCATCCCCTTAATGCTAAGCTTCTCAAACGCGATTAAATCGTAGTTCGACACCAGCCATTTACTAACATGGTGCGTGAAATTCTTGCGCGCATACGCCGCGCGTTGATGCGCTCGACGCAAGATTTCCAGTGCTCGATCGTGATTGCGTGACCGGCGTTGCTTTCGCGAAAGCAGCCGATTAGCTGCCGCAATCCTCGCCCCATACTTGCGTGCCCAGCGTGGATTTTCAATCGCGCGACCATCCGACAGCGTGACGAAGTTGGTCAGGCCAACATCGATCCCGACCGCCTTCGATACCACTACCATTGCGGGCGCTTCTCCGATATCGCAAACAACGGAGGCAGTCCAGCGCTTGCCGTCGCGCTTCACGGTGCAGGTCTTTGCGCTACCGTTGACTGGCCGTCCGCCACGCATCCTAATGTCGCCTACATTCGGGACTTTGATCGAGCGGTCCCTGACGATGGGGCGATTACATTCACCAAACGAAAAGGAGGCATAGCGCTGTCTTGAGCGAAACCGAGGTAACCCTGGCTTTTCGCCCGCCTTGCAGCGCCTAAAGAACGCCTTAAGCGCGCGGTCTATGCGGCGTAATGGATCGCGCATGATGTCGCAGGCCATCCATTGAAACGCTGGGTCCTTGCGAAGTTCGGTCAACTCGGCTTGCTGGTCACGATATGAGATCGACTTACGTTGAAGCTTCCAAGCCTCCCGGCGTTCCTGCAAAGCCGCGTTGTATGTCTCGCAGTTGTCGGCGAGAATGCGCGTCAGCGTCGCCGCCTGCGTGGCGTTCGGTCGGAGACGAAATTGGAAGGTCCTCAACATTTTTTTTCGCGCGGTTTGCGCGGTGCCTTCCACCCAGTAGCCTTGAGCGCGGCATCAATTTCACTAATCCGCTTTTCAGCCGCCTGCCGTTCGGCAACCAATTCCGCCTGATGCTTCAGGATCGCCTGCTCTGCCGCGTGTTTTTTCGCCAACAAACCCGCCGCCGATACCGGCTGTTCCGCTTCTTCGTTTTCTGGTTTCATAATCCGTTGCTCTCCATTTCTTTCAAAAACCTTGTGGCCTCTTCGCTGCGCTGATCTTCCACGCGGCCCTCGCGCTGCGCGGCCAAAATTCTTTCTACATCCTCGTTAGTGATAGCGTCCTTGTCGCCGACAACTTCGGGCTCCGGCTCTAGCCGCGTGAACGGCCCGAAGCGCCGCTCCAACTCTTCGCGCTTCGCCAGCATCACATCCACGAAGCTGTTTAGCGCTGGACGCATCTTCGCGATCATCTCATCGTCCCTGCGAACTCGCACCGCTGGCAGTGGCAACCGGGGGTGATAGCTGAAAATGTCGATCCACTCTCGTTCATGGATCATCAGCCTGCCTTGAAGCTGTATCCGGTATTCATCGTCAACCGTGTCTCCGAGCGCGTAGGAAATTTGCGTACTGAGTTTTGGGGCTTTCGCCTCCATGTCACCGACTGCTCCCACAAGCCGATCAGGGCTACATCCGAGCATTCCATCATCGGTCGTGAAAAATCCTCCGAGGGAAGTTTCCACATCGTTCAAGCATTCATACGCCGAAACGCAGGCATCTTCCCACTCAATACCCCTCTCCATCCACATAGACTGGTAATCATTTTCGTCGGGCTCTCCGGTTACCCATTCTCCGAGCAAGCGATACATCAGAGCAGCAGCCTGCTTGGACAATTCCAGTTTTTTCGCGGTTATAATCCGGTGAAATTCCGAGCTACAGGGAATTCCTAAACGGAGTCTCTTCCACTCTTCACTTCTAGGCTCGACTGGGTAGAAAATCACGATCCCTTCCTCCGCATTGCCCCGAGTAAGTTCATAGCCGCAGGAAAAGCGGCGCGCGGAATCTCTGCGAAACTCTTCGCGGCCATCGTCTCCAAAAACTTCGTTACCCGCTCTGGCGTAAGGCTAATTTCCTGAACCATATCGTGCAGGCTATTTAGCTGTTGCTCCGTAACGAATCCGATTGACGCCGCATCATTATCGAGGCCCTCAGTAACTATGTTGAGCATCGCGCAAATTAAGTAGCGTTTCCCATAGCTCAACGTGCTGCCGACTGCCTGAATCGAGTTCTTGCTTCCGCTCGTGTCGAACGGTAGGGGCATACTCTCGGTGCGCGAGTGACCGGCCTTGTGTGAAAGCGTGGCCGTAATCAACAACCCGCCTTTGTCGTATGGTGCCGTACCGAAGGCGATGGAGAATCCTTCTTGAGTCAATAACGGCCTTACGGCTGCGTCAACGTCTTCGAAGCGGGCGAACGGAGTGCTTTGCGTTACTCCTTTTGACGTGAACTCAATCTTGCCCTTTTTGGTGACGCGCGGGAGGCGTGGCTGCAATCGGTTCATGGCCTCGATGAACTCTTTCTCGGCGTTGCGCTTTTCTGCCCGCTCCTGAAGCTCCATCAGTTGAGCGATCCGGCTCGGCTCGATGCGCGGATCGCGGGCCATATCCGCGAACACGGCGTATAGGCTTGTTGGCTGCTGGCGCTCCAGAGCGGCAGATTCGGCCAGCGTCAGTTGCTTGGTTTCGTCAGGCATTATTCGGGACCGTTCGCGCCGACCACAATCAAGCCAGATCTCTTTCCAAAGGTGACTGCCTTCCGATCTGTCATGTCAGGGAACACCGCATCCTTCGGGGTATCTCCGTCTTCCTGTGGTTCTCTCGGATCAAACCAACTATGTCCGAAGCAACTCGCCCAAACACGCTCGCCGTCGAAGGCATAGGCGTAATCCGTAGTTCGGCTGTCTTCCCATGGCCACGGCCAGCCACTTCACCCGACCGATTACGCAGCCATAGAGCGAGCACACATCCCACAGGGAAGTTTTGCCGGTGATCGTCCCCTTGTTCTCGAACTTGAGAAAGCTTTTCATGCGGACTTCCGATCTCGCACGTAGCGCAAGGGGACCTTACTGAGGATCAATCTTACTGGAAGCCCCTTGTAAAGCCTTTGGTATATTATGGACTTGCCAATGTTTAGCCTAACGCTCCACTGCGAAAGAGTCAGCACCTTACCGCAATACCTCAAACGCATAGGGTCTACATTTATCACCTTCGACTTGGCCCTCGGCCTGACTGGCGTTTCTATAGCCCGCTTAGCCGTCCAGCCATTTTTTAATCTAACAGCAAGGGTGTGCTTCGGCATATCCAGAATTTCCGCCCACTCGGCCATTGGCCTTTTCTGCCCCTTGTATGTCAAAAACCTAGTGTTTGATCTGTTTCTTATTTGCTGGGTAATGCTCGCCCAGCGACAGTTACTCGGCTTGTAGTCGCCATCCTTGTTCGGCCAGCGGTCGATACTAAATCCATCAGGACGCGGACCCATGTCTTGCTTGAACGTCTTAAAATCCTTCCATCTTTTGCAAACCTTTATGCCGCGACCGCCATAGTATCTGTAAGCTTGATGATTAGGGTTTCTACACCTTTCCTTCATCGACTGCCAGATGTAAAATAGCGGATCATTTTCTATATTCACTTTCCGCTCCTGCACGAAAAGTAGAACAGATAGTCTCTCCATGGAGCGCGACATCTAAGGGCGTCTATGTTGGCGATCAGAGCCTTGCGCGCATCCTGATAGCAGAACGGATGCACTTCGAACGAAACCCGCTCACCGTGGAATCCGCAACTGTGCGAGATCCCATTCACCGCCAAGCATTCCTTGATCGCCCGGTGCGCGTCCTGCGACTCGGTATGCACAACAACCACGGGCGCTTCGTCCTTCGCGCTATGCGGATTGGCGCGGATTGCGGCCAGTTCGCTCTCACAGCGAGCGACTGATTGATCGATAATCGCAACAAATGGTGTCATGCGCCCTCCACCATTTCGTGATACTTGCGGTCGCACTCGTCGGCTTCGCTATATGCCTGCGGCTCCGGCATCAGGCCGAGCGTCATCAAAAGCTCGCATAACTCCTCGCGCGTTTCGCCTTTGCCCATCTCGACAAGGAACTCAAAATCTGCCTCGCGCGTCATCAGCCACTTGCCATGCTCAAAGAAAACCGCGTACTCGCCAGATGGCGTCAAGAAGGTTTGCCCGTCATGCTCCTGCCACTTGAGGGATAATAGCGTTGAGCGAATGTTACCGTAGGATGCGGATGGCCAATCGGCGGGACATATGGCGAGTGGGCTCATCGTTTCCCTTTTTCCACGGCGTCCTTCAGCCAGCGCTCAGCATATGCGCCGATGCGCAGCCCCTTTTGATCGCAGTATGCCTTTAGAATCGCGTGAAACGCTGGCGATATGCAGATAACAACCGTTCTCTTCGCGCCGTTTTTAGCGCTCTTTGTTGCCATGCAGAAGAAGATTAGCACGGCGCTGGAAACAATGCAAGAAAAATCTTTACTTGCGCTGGATTTTATGTTTTACTGGATCTTCCAAGGGAGAGCGGATGCTTACTATTTCCAAGACCAACAGGATTTTCCGGGTGTACCGGCACTGCCTGAGATTCCTAGGGGACATTAGCGATCACAATTACGACGCTGAGTTAACAAAAACCAACCTATGCAGATTCATCCGCGTAATCGTGGTCTTCTATCCGCTGGGGTGGGCTCTGCAAATCCTAACGATCATTACTCCCATTGTCACTTTGGTCTTAGTGCCGCGCTCGTTGTTCGGATGGCAGGGCGTGCTCCACATTTGGGAGGCTATCGCATTTTTGGCCGCGATGTGCTTAGCGTTTTATCTCATAGTATTGATCATGGATCGCTACCGGGAGGTGAAGGGTGTTGGAATTTATCCAACGAGGCCGAGGGAGCCGTCTGTATTCAGCATCGCTTGTGAGGTTATCATTAGCAATAAACGAAAAATCTGCCCCTACATCGAGTTCCAAGAAGGGAGCAAATAAATGCGATTAGCGTTTCCTGGTTACATTACCGGCTCTACGATGTTCGTGTGTGTGATTATGACGCTCATGCAGGTATGTACCTACTCGTCGTGCTCGGTGTGGCATGGAGGCGTAAAGCCTAGCCATATTGAGGCCAAGGGTGAACGTGCGGCCCTTTACTTCACTTATTCTAGCGGGAAGAATGGATATACCACCGACAGTAAATCCGTAGCACTATTCGCGGCGGGAAAGCTTACTAGACTTTGGTGCGATGTGGCGCGGGATGGATCGGCAACGTGCTATCCGCCTGAAGAAAGCAAGTGAGCCATGAAGCGCTCTATCGGTCGCACGCTGCGCGAGATCAAAGAGCCCCAGCATAGTATGGTGCGTAACGAAGCGTTTGAAATTCGCGTGGCACAAGCAATGCTTTTGCTCAAGGGCGGAGCAGATCCACGCGAGTTGCGCGACGAGCACGGTGGGGTTGTGGTGAATGATGCGCTGGAGCGCATGGCTGGGCGGAAAGAGGGCAGGTATGAGCGATAACGGAAATAATCACCTGACATTGCAGTTGACAGTACCGGCGCTGCTGAAGTTGTTCGACGGCGATCCCGATGTGGTGTTGCATATCAGGAAAGCGGCTGTCGCGGAGTTCACGCGGCGGAAAATCGGCACGCTCCTGGATGCAGCATCAAAAGCGCTTGTGGAATCCGAAGTTGCGAAACAGGTCGGGACCATCAAGGGTTATCCGGCAAAGATCACCTTGGCTGAGCCGATCTTGAATGCCTTGAAGGAATCTTGCGCTACTGCGATGAAGGAGCACGAAAAGGCGATGTGGTCTTTGGTCCACAAGCAGATCGCCACGCAGATTGACGCGCACCTTGAGTCCATTCAGGATAAGATTACCGCCGAGGTTGAACGCCGCGTCGATTCGGAAGTGACTGCGCGAATCAATACCGGCGTGCGGACGCGCATGGACGCCGCGCTGAGGGCCGCGAAGGTATGACGCGCAAAAGGCATATCGTATTATTCACGCTGGGTTTCTGCGCTGGCAATTTCCTCTACCAGATTTTTTTTGGCCATCATTGGGGCGTGGCCGTGGATCGTGCGGTTTTTCAGGCCATTCTAGGAGGATCTATCGCATGGCGAGTGAGGCTGTGAACCAATCCGAATCGCTCTACAACGTCGCAGAGCGCCTGCGTGCCATTGCAGCCGAAGTGTGCGGCTCCGTCCACATGCGGATCATTGATGAGGCGGCGACGGTCGAGCGATTAGCAAAGGAGCAGCGGCAGGCTCCTAGTTATGGGTTGCCGATGAAGCCGAGGGGGAGAAAGTGATTCAGCTTATCCTGCACCTTTTCGGAGATTACGTCACGCAGTCCGATTGGATGGCGCAAAACAAAACCAAGAGCACATGGGCCGCGTTCTGCCATGCGACGATGTACTCCGCGCCGTTTTTCTTTATCGGCAGTTGGAAGGCTCTGCTGGTGATCTGGTCCACGCATCTATTGATTGATCGCTTTCGTTTAGCGCGGTACGTCGTATTCGCCAAGAACTTCCTGATATTCGACGACTTTCACGCGAAGGGCTGGCCGCGTCCGAAGTGGAGCGATTGTAGCGCGACGGGTTATCCGAGCGCATCTCCTCCGTGGCTGGCCGTGTGGCTGCTAATCGCCGCTGACAACACGATGCACTTGGCGATAAATTACGCCGCTCTTGGGTGGTTATGAGCATTTACCGTTACACTCTTCGCCGCCAGTGGAACGCGCAGAAGCGCGGCACTCTCAATTGGGTGATGCTCAATCCGAGCATGGCGGACGACATTTTCGATGATCCGACAATTCGAAAGTGTATCGGCTTCACGAAGCGGTGGGGATTTTCCGGCTTGGTCGTGACAAACCTATTCGCCTATCGCGCTACGGACCCGCGAGACATGATCCGGGTAGCCCGAAAATCTTGGATGCTCGCCGAGGGAGAGGAAAATCGCGAGACGCTTTTGCGGGAGGCGGACAGCGCGGAGATGATCTGCTGCGCTTGGGGGAATAATGGCGGGATTAACGGGCGCGATCTGGAAGTCGTATCGCTCCTGCATGAAACGCACGATCTTTACTGCATTCGGCGCACGAAGGAAGGTAATCCGGTGCATCCGGTGCGGGAATCATACACGGACGCGCCGGTCTTGTTCTATTCGTGCGTAGGAGAACGGAAACATGCCTGATCGCCACGCATGGATTAAGCGAATCTGCAAGGGCGACGTGCTCCGCTTCCCCGGTGACGTTCTGCGCGTAGTGCGCGAAGTGAAGCACTGGCCGAATAATAACGACCACTCGAAGACTTCGACATCGGTAACGCTGGCGATCCGGCGATGCTCCTGGACCCACAGGCCATTTACCTGCTACAGCGACAACGATCTGAAACAGCTTGGCGTGCGCCCGACTCGCGCCAAGGTTCTGTTGCGAAAGAAGATCGACAAAGCGCTGGAGTACGAGATAACGGGTCGCAAGATCACCCGCTGGGACGGATCTACCTACGGCTCTCCGGTCATGCCGTGGGATTCCAAGATGGATTGCTGCGATGCGCGAGGGCTCGCGTGAACGCGCTCCACTTCATCACGATCTGCTGGCGGGCATGGAAGACCCTTCGGGCCTGTCCGGTCGCATACGTGACGGTTAATCGCTCTGGCGTGCCCAATCTGGCGCTGTTCGTGGCGCGGGATCGCGAGGCGTGGAGGGTCGTTCAGTATGCGGTTGAAACGGGGCTGGTGAAACGGTGAATTTTTTGCGACATTTTTTTCTTGACAAGATCTACGTGGTAGCATAGATTGGATTGACGCCGATGCAGTTCCCCGGCCAGGGATTCGGTAGCTCAGCCCAAAATCCTCTAAACGGATGCATGGGCGATTCGCAACGGATCGCCCTTCACTTCCAATAAAGGGACTTGGGAAGTGATGCAAAGTTTAGGGATGAACAATCTCGATCACAATTCGAACTTATAATTCACGCACTGGCTTGTCTACTCGATCACAGAAATTGCGCCAGGGGTAGGCGGTAGTCCGGCTACTGGGGGTCTTCACGAGCCGGGGGCAACTTGATAGGCGCTGAGGCCTTAGAACGCACCTTCACGGGTGAACGTTAAGAATGCGCCATGCCGGGGATACGTGCAAAAGCCCTGGTCCGCTGGCGGGGGGCTCGTCTGAAAAGACAGGCATAGCACCAAGGGCGACAAGTACGGGCTTCGGCTGAGGTCCGTTCCTTGCCTACCAGCCTAAAGGTCTGAACTGAAAGACAAATGGCTAAAAACAAGCTGAGGCTGATAGATAACATTAGAAAGAAGGGTGATTTTTATCGTAATCAGTCTCTCAGTTACGCACTTGGTAAAGCATTTACGACTGCGCCCATCTTTCAGCCGGAACTGTTTCTTAAGCGATCTGATCGCATTGGACTTCCCGCGTCTAGCTATAAAGCTTATATAGCGAGCAAGCATTGGAAAAGGTTTAAAAGATCCATCGAGGCCAAGCGCGGAAAGCGCTGCGAATTGTGCGGCAATGCGAGCGATTATTTGGACTTGCATCATTTGAATTACAGAAGGCTAGGTTGTGAATTGCCTTCCGACGTGAGGCTACTTTGTCGTGATTGTCATGAGGCGGCACATGCAGGATTTACCTGAGCGCAGCGAGTCACCAGCAGCAGAGGATGTGGTGGTCCCGACACACAGCGTAAGGATCGAGAAGCGCGGGGAATTGAGAAACTATTCCGAAGCGGTTTTATCTGAGCAGGATTTGGCGGATTTGATCGTAGTTGGGCTTCGCAACAAAATTGGCGTGGATGTCACGATAAAGCTTATTTTCTGAGGGGTGTGAATGCCTTTTCGGTCGGCGGCACAGATTTTTTCGGGGAAAGAAAGCAGAAGCGGTTCGATTGAAAGCGAGATGCCGCCATATGAAATTGTAGTCGGCGGGCGCAGTTGCGTTAATCCCGAGTATGCGCGGATTCGCGATATTCTGAAATTAGCCGACTGGCGCATTAGAAAAGCTGTAAACCCGCGAGCTTATGCGAGAGCGATCATTCGGCGGGAGCGAGTTGCGGTAAAAAAACCGCCGCAACGGGAGGAAGACATGGGGCATCCAGCCATTTTGGAGCCGCGTGAGATAAAAGTCGGCGCAGCGCTTTCGCGGACGACCGTCGAGCTTCGCAAGTTGGAAAACGTTGACCGGCTTGGGGCGACATTGGAAATTCGCGCAAATTCAAAAGACCCGATTCGCATTAAGGGGACGAAAAAGCGCACGCCGGAGGAACATGAGGCCGAAGTGAAGCGGCTGGCGCAGGCGATAGGGATGGCGCTGTGAGAAAGCTAGCGTGTTTGCTCGGATTCCACGCCCACGAGATAACCAGAAAGTTCTTTTGGGGCAACGTTCATCGTGCGGAATTGCATTGCAAAAACTGTGGGAAACGATTCGAGGGGATGGCCTGCGATGGAATCAACGTTGGCTATGTGGTCGCGGCTCCATACCGATCCGATATTTGGCTGGCGTATGATCAGGGGTATTTTCGGGACGGTGGCGCATGACTTTTACCGAAACCGCAGCCGCTATGCGCCGGGTGGCAGACGGTATCGACAAAATCGTAAAGCAGCGGGGACACGACGCGGAAACGGGCAAGCCAAAGCCGATGCTCGACGGTGAAGCTGGAGTTGGCGGAGCGGCGCTACTTTGCTACCTGCGGGACTGTGTGACAACGGCGGGACGCGATTCGTGGGACCGGCCAACGTTGCTGGTTTTGCTGGAGACGATCAGCCGCGATGCGGAGATATTTCCCTGTGGGTGTGGAGCAACGATGTGGGCCTCGGAGGACGAAGATGCCGAAGTTTAAGACCTGCAAAAACTGTGGATCGGCTGAGGATGTCGGGATTCTCGTTCGCAACTGTCCGGGGTGCGGCGCGAAGTATGAGCCGGATATGCCACAAAGTCCGCCTTCGATGCAGCCGACCAGACACGGGGAAACTCCAGACCAGTGTTTTCGCAGGATGCAGCAGATTCTACGCGGGAGAGAAAAGTGAACGAATCCGACTTGAAGATCATCGCCGAGCGCGAGGAGCGCGAAAAGACGCCGTGGATGTGGTGGCACTGGCAGAACCTCAACGACAAAAAAGGGCGGGGGCAGGGATCTGGATTGCGTCACGGTCGATGCTGGTGGCACTTCCGCACGAAGAGTCGCAGGCCGGGTCCAACAATCCAGTTCTCATGGAATCTGTGGTCGCATTTTTGCGGCATCGGAGTTGACTGGGACGACGAGGATTTGACGTTCAGCGCCGCGTTTCCGCCGTTCGCGTTCTGGCTGTCGTTCAGCACCAATTTCGCGTGGATCGACAAGCTCCTTCCGCACAAGGTTCTGTCGCCAAATTACCCAGACACCATCGTTGTCGATGAGCGCGAGATCGCGATCAAGATCCACAACGGCTGCGTCTGGATTCATCCGTACTCGAAGTCGATGGAGTGGGCGAAGGCCGATCCGTGGTGGGTGCGGGGGATCAATTTCAGCATCAATCCGTTCGAGGCAAAACATCAGCGCCATGAAGTTCGGCGAGCCGATGGTTCTTGGGTGCCTTACGTCGGATCGTGGGAAGTTGGGCCAAGTCGCGGAGAGGGAATCGGCGGGCAATTAGGTGGGAAGGAACCGGACGGTCGCGAAGAGTTCAAATATCCGTACACCTACGTTCGCAAAAACGGGGAGGTTCAGCAGCGGACGGCTACCGTGTTCGTTGACAGGCGTGCGTGGCGTCCAAGATGTCTTCAGTGGACTTCGCTATTCGAGAATCAGCGCCAGTGCATCGATGTTTCCTTTGACGACGAAGTGGGCGAGCGCAGCGGATCTTGGAAGGGCGGCACAGTGGGCTGTGGCTACGAGATGCTTCGCGGCGAGACGCCAGAAGAGTGTTTGCGGCGCATGGAGAAGGAACGGAAATTCTAGCGATGTATTTCGAGGAAACAGTTGCGGACAAATGCCATGTAAGCTTGACGTGCGACCGTGACTGTCTCCAACAGGTAAGAGTGGTCGCAGACAACCACGAGGATGCTCAGATGCAGCTATATCGAATGGGTTGGAGTCTCTATCGCGGCAAGCAACTCTGCCCGACTCACACGCGGCAGGTTGCGAAGCGGCTGAATAGAAACGCGGCGAGGGCGTTGAGTGTATGAAACTACATCCACGTCACGAAATTTTCACCTTAGCGTCTTCGACATCCAGAAAGCGATCACGGATGCGGTCGGACGCCATGAACTGACACACGCCGAGTTGACGGCAATCCTGGCAGCGCAAGTTGTGCAGTGGAATAAATATGCGATTCGCGACGAGCGAGAGGAGTCGAGCACATGAGCAAGGGACCTATTCCGTGGTACACCGGGCCAGATTGCGTGTTTTGCGCAGGTTCCGGCGTCCACTGCATCGAAGGAATCTACAAATTTTGCTCTTGTGAGGACGGGAAAGCGCTATCGCAGGGCGATCCTGAAGCGGCGGCGCGAGCACAGGAGAAGCTGGACAGACAGGAGGGACTTGTGCGGTGACACAAGAAGCTGAAGTAGTTTTGATGATTCGCGGTTCGATATCCACGCTCGACCCGGAGATGCAGTCGCGCGTTCAGGACGCCTACAACGCGATCATGCAATTGTCCGTCACGTATGGGCCTGAAGCGGCTGGCTTTGCAATCGCTCTGCGCGGCGCAGAAATGGCGGCAGCGGAATGAAGTGCCAAGTTGCTTGGAAGTTCACGCGAGACGCCAATTGGGACGCAAAAATTCCCGTCGAGGGATGCGGACAAACCGCCACACATCGGGCGATTTCCACCAATGGATCGGCGTTGAATATCGTGCAAGTCTGCGAGGAATGCGCGATGCTGGCTGCGCCACTGAAGTACAAAACCGACCATTTTCAGGGCATGAAGGCCGGAGATCCGCTGTGGGCGATATTCCCGCCAATCCCTGATCCGACACGATATCGCTGGCGACCAATAGGCGAGATGCATGAAGACTACGGGCCATGCGTGGTGATCGACATTCGAGATCCAGGACGGCTTGCTATCGGACACGTCTGCGACGTAGATCGCGACTGGGAAGAGTGGGCGACGCACTTTACGCGAATCACGCCACTCAGCAACGAAGAGGCCGATGTAATGTTGGCAGAGTTGAAGGAGGCGAATCCGGCATGACCAAGCGTACACACGTTTACGTGATGCGGCCAAGGGAATATGAGATGTCCGGCTGCGAATGCGGCAACGAAGACCCGGATTGGTCCGAGTTCAACAGCCATTTGTGGTGTCCAAAATGCCAGATAGATTTTATTTCCAAGAGCGCGGGTATTTTTGATGGCCCAATCCCAGTCAACGGGATGCACTTGATGGGCATCGATATGCGGCGCTACAACATTGAGACCGGCCAAGTCGAAAAGTTTGAGGAGATGCGATGAAGTATCTTTGGGCCATACCTGGAGTCATGCTGCTGCTGTGGGCTTATTCGTTAGGTCGCATTCGTGGTGACATGGAGGGCTATCAGCGTGCATCCAATGAAGCCATCGCGCAAATAGAAAGTGTGTCCAAAACCTGCCGTGTCGGATTGGCAGAGGTCGAACAGCAAGCCAAGGTTGCATTGAAGGATTTGGAAACGTTCTGCATCGCAAAGTTGAGGACCCAATGAACGCGCTGCACGAGTACACCACAACTGAAGTCTCCGCCGCGATTGGCCTGACTCCGCGCCAACTGCAATGGCTCGACGAAAAGTCGATCATCCAGCCGCGTCACATCGGCCACAAACGCTACTACTCCACGCAGGAGGTCCGCGAAGCACGGTTAGTCGCAGAGCTTCGGAAGAAGGGCCTTTCGCTGCAAAAGTGTCGCGGAATCGTCAAGCAGGTGCGGAATCGGTTGACGTACCCGGACATGTACGTCGTGACGGACGGCAAAACCGCCTTCGTTGACACAGACTCAAAGCGTATCGTCAACATTTTCAAGGGTTCGAAGATCCCGATGCTGCTTGTTTTCCTGCCGGGGACAAAATGACACCAAAACCATCTCAGTTTGCGCCAGGAGAAAGCCCGCGACTTCTGCATCGCGGCACAGCCGGTAAAAGCTCGCCGTTTAAGCCTCAGGCGATGCCAGCGCAGCCGGAACCCCTTCCGGCACCCAAACTACGCCAGCAGATCGTGCGCCTGCCTGTGGACGCGCTACTGGATGTTTTGAGCGGAAAATTACGAGTGTCTAACATTCCGATCGGGGCTACGCTTGTATCTAGCTGGTACGATTCTACTTTCGACGGGATGAAGGAAGTTTCTCGGGTTTTGTGCCTGCGGATTGAACACTCGACTTTGCCGGAGCACGAATCGGGGACTCATCTGGCGCGGGCGGCGGCGATTTTGGAGAAGCGGAAATAAAATGGGGAAAGAAATCCGGGGCATTGCTCGATGGCCGCGAATGGCGAGAGATGCCAGCATGAGCGAACCGCGCGAAAGGCCGATCCTTTTTTCTTCGCCGATGGTCCGCGCTATTCTGTCCGGCGCTAAAGTTCAGACACGCCGGATCGTCAAACCACAGCCGGTGCGAGACCACGAATACCTTGGTGGGTGGGCGATCAAGACGAAACGCAGTGACACATCAGTCGCCAGTATCAACCAGGGCATCTATCCCGAAGCCTGCCCATACGGGAAAGTGGGAGATCGCCTATGGGTTCGCGAGACATGCAAGCGCGGAAAGTTACCTCATATTTTGACCGGAGAGCCGACCAAGAACGAGATAGCGGTGTACGCTGCCGACGATGAGCCCTGCACTGAAGAATTGGGATTCGATCTAGTTCCGTGGTGGAAAGGGCCGGTGTGTGCGTCTATTCATCTGCCGCGTTGGGCCTCGCGCATCACGCTTGAAATAACCGCCGTCCGCATCGAGCAATTGAACTGCATCACGGACTCCGACGCGCGCGCCGAGGGAATCCACTGCTTCAAATTACCCAACGGAAACGTGTATGGATACGATCCTAAGGGGACGCCGGGGAAGATGGTCATGGACTCAGCCACGGACGCATACGCCGCACTCTGGGAGAAGATCAACGGAGCCGGTTCGTGGAAGATTAACCCCTTCGTGTGGGTTGTTTCATTCAAGCGAATCGATGCTACGCCGAACCCGCGTTAAGCGCAAGCGCACAAAGCCGCGCCGAGGGAGAATCATAGACCGCGAACGCTTGGCGTGGACGGCGCTTCAGCCATGCTGGATAACCGGCGAGATTCCGGCGACTGTGCACCATGTTCGTTTCTTCGGATCACCCAAAGACGATACGCGCACCATCCCCCTTGTCGCGCGGCTGCACATGCTCACACATGAGATCGCCGGTCAGTTTTGCATTGAACGTGGGAAGCGAGTGTTTGAGGAATTTTGGGGCGTAAACATCGAGGATGGCGTGGCTAAGTATCAGCGGCTCTACGCGGAGTTTTGCGGCGAAAATAAGGCTTGACAAATACCGCGATATCGCGATAATATCCGACAGTGGCACAGAAGAAACCCGAAAGTGAAAAGTTTAGACAGTTGTCGGTTAGGATGACCATGCGCGATAAACGCAAGATAGTCTCCGCCGCGAAGAAAGCAAAGTTGTCTATCAGCACGTTTGTGACGTATGCTGCGCTGAACGAGGCGTCGCGATGAGCCACAAGATTACAGAGAAGGCTAAGGTTAACGGACACTGTTTTGTTTGCGCCCGGCTAATTCGAGTTGGAGACGTTATCGTGTGTTCGCAACTTGGCACTAATCCAGTCGCGGCCCATGCGGGATGCGATCCCGATTTTGCGGTAGGTGGATCTGCCCCTCCCGTGCGAGAGAAAGTCGCTCTGCGCAGCGAGCGGGGCGCGGTAACAGCAGATCAGCAGTTGGGATTTTTGGTGCGCGATGTTATGCCGGTACTCGTCGCCGTAGCTGGCGGATATAATTACGATCCCGGATCGTCGGACTTGGATGATGAGCAGCCAATCCATGTTCGAATTACTCTCGGAGATTATCGGCGGGCCTCGCGGCTGAAATACGAGCTAGAGAGAATATGAAGCTACTCCTCCTAGCGCTGTCTCTGTCTGCTCGTGGTCAAGTCCTGGTGCGTGCCGATCTGAGCCCTACAAAGGCTTCTGCTCCACTGCTGGGGCATGGAGTGTCCTCGTACGAATGGGACATTATTGTGTGCCCCGCTGGACCGCTGCCAGTGCAATGGGATGAAGCACGTTTGGAGTTTCCAGAGATACGGTTCTACTCGCGCGTCAAGCAGGATTCGATCCTAGCAGAGCGCGTAGCTGAGTCTCCAGCGGCGCGGTTTGTTAAGTGGGGCGGAAGATTTGGGACGGCTGGCGGCGTGGCGATTCAGGTTGAGACGACGCTGAGAAAATCGCCCTCTCAGTTAGGAAACGGTGTTGCGGCGGTCGGACTGGTCGTTCAGGGATTGGTCGGGTGGGCATCGAAGGACATTCCGAAGTACGCCATATCAAACCCAGTGCCCGATACGCTGGACTTGAAAAAGTGCAACGAGTTCTCGAACCTTGCGGCGTTTGGGAAGGCGGATGTGAGTATTGGGCCAAGGCTTGTACGGCCTATTCAAAGGGAAGCCACAAGGAACGAGGCTGGGAAATGAGTTTGCCATTCAAGAGATTATTCCCAATTAGCTGGCCACCGCCATTTGTGGATGTTGTCAGTGGAAAGTTGGTACGGTTCTGGATTGATCGCGACGGACAGCAGTTTATGTGCACAAATAAATGGGGACTTGGGCGCATCCGATCAAGCGGCAAAGGGCAGTGAGATGGCGAAAAAGAGCAAGATACTGACGCGGGCGAGATTTGGCGATTTAAATCTTCGGGCAAAGGGCTGCGGATGTTCTTCCTGTGTACCGCTTATAGAAGCGTTGGCCTTCATCGAGGACCATCTGCTACCAGTGGTGCGGCTGGCATCCAAAGAAAATACAAACAACCTCGGCGATTTGGCGACGCATATCCTCGACGAAGGAGGCTACTGAGATGGCGGAACAGGTGGGAATGACGGAAGGTACAAAGTTATCATTCGCAATGGCCGCATTGCAGCGGGCCGACGAAGAGATTGCTCGATTGACTGTCCAGCTAGAGGCAAGCCAATTATTAAAACAGCCCGGAGAACTCGTGTCTGAAATTGACCGCCTGCGCTCCGAGAACGCGGCAAAGGACGAAGAGATTGCGCGGCTGGAATCACACGCTAAGGCCCTCGAAGAAAGCATGGCGCTGGAAGGCGAGGAGAAAGATGCGGCCCAGGCGCAACTGGCCCAGGCCCGGAAGGCGCTCCGTGAAATTCATGAGTGCGCCGCAATGAGTATTAATGCCGAGTGCCCCTTCGAGCATCTTGCGTTATCAGGCATATGCGATAAATCATTTCCTTTCCTGGAGCCCTCCGAAGAGGGCGTGGCCCCGCAAGACAAAAACCTACGGCAGTGTGAAGCGTGGAATAAAAGCGTTTCTGCGCCATCCGTGCCAGCGGAGACGCCAAAGGTGAGCATGGAAGACCTTTTCACGACCTTTCAGTGCGTTTATGACGCGACCGACGCACCGGATATCATTAACACAGCAGATCGCATGGCAGTAGACGCTGGCATCCGCGCCTGCTTCCGCTTGGCGGGGTGCGAGGATCGAATCGAGGATGATAAATAACATTAGTTTAATCGGTGACATCTCAGATCCGAAGAAGGACGTGGCCGCGCTTACGCCGCTTGTGGATCATATCATCGACCGCGTGAAGGCCGAACTGATCCCGGCGCTGGCCGATGCGATTGTCGAGCGGCTGGCAGGTTTGACGGTGGTGAAGAAATGACCGATAAATTGGGCGATAACTACCTTGACTCATCAAGTGTCGAGCGGTACGATGGTGGTTCTACCTCGGAGGAAGAATCCATGACCCTTTGTATCGCGGCTGAGTGTGACTTTGAGGGAACCCCCGCGATTGTTCTTTGCGCTGATTGGAGAGCCCAAACAGGCACCTCGACAGGTTTACTAATTGGGACCGAGGATACCTATAAAATCCGTGAAATCGGGTGTGTATCGGCACTGCTTTCAGGGAGGCCATCGGATGCCCACGAACTAATTACCGATTGCAAGGTAGCCATAAACAATTTTTGTTTGCAAGCAACCGAAAGCGGTGATGCTGACATTGTTGTATCTTCCTTTCAAACCGCATTGAGAGAGGCGGCAGGAAAGCGCAAGGCGAAGATGACCGAGGAGTTCGTTTACTCAGCGCTCGGCATGGCCTATGCCGACTTCAGACAAACTAGAACAGAGCACTTCACAGAATTTCATCATCATATTTGGGAGTCGATTACAAAACTGGATTTAGGCACAGACCTGATCTTTTGTGGATTCTGTGGGGATACGCCTATGCTTATCCGACTTGATCGGTTTGGAAAGGCTCCCTGGGAAAGCAACTATGCCATTGTAGGCGAGGGAACCGAAATAGCTAGAGCTATGCTCTGTCTTCAGGAGTGGAACTATTCAATTCCGCTAGATCATTGTATCTACCGATTGTATGAAGCCAAGACAGCGGCACATAAGGCTAACCCGTCTTCGATTGGAGCAGCTACCGCATTTCAGATAATGATCAAAGGCAAAGGCAGGTTCGGCATGGAACCGGGCGCACAGCATGAGTTGTGGGAAATATTTGATGGGAAGCACGTAGTTCCAGATCTAAAATCGCTGCGATTCAGGCCCCAGGGGGGCAAGCCATATAGGTCATTCAAGCCAGTACTGATAAAAGAAGACTAAAATGAGGGTACATGAAGCATTCATCCGAGTACGAAGCATTCACGAGTCTAGTGGATCGCGTTCTGGCCGTTCCGCACAGCGTCATCAAAGAGCGTGTGGAGCAACACCGCAAGCAAGCTGCGCTCAATCCCAATCGGCGCGGACCAAAGCCGAAACAGAAAACGGTCAAGCCTTCCGTTTCGGACCCCGGCGCAAGCGCCCCGCGCTAGTTCACCCTCACTTCTTCGGTTTTGCCCGTCACTTCCGCCCACGTCAGCCGCTTGCCGACGATCTGACGCACGGCCAAGTCGAAGCGTTCGCCATCGGTCAAAGGCGTCCCGTTGTAATCCTTCCGATTGTTGAAGCGGAAAGCCTGTTCATCCAAGTAACGGAACAGATGGAAGGGTTCTACGCTGACGTAGGTTCCATTCAAACCGCGCTTCAACAGACTCCAGAAGTTCTCCATCGTGTTCGTGTGGACGTTGCCGCGAACGTATTCAACTGCATGGTCAACAACCTGATGCGTGTAATCGGCTTCCAGTCCGTCGTAGGACAACAGGAAATCGGTGTGGACTGTGCTACCTGCTTCGACATGCTCGCGAACTTCCGCTTGCAGAGTCTTCTTGCGGCGGTTCGGTACGACCCGCGTGCGGATCTTTCCGCCGCGCTCTATGATGCCAAGAACGGCGGTCTTGTCCTTGCCGCCCGGACCTGTCACGCGTCGCGCACGCGTTGCAGCGTGCATGTTCCGAGCCTTGCCGCCGATAAATGTCTCATCCACTTCCACTTCGCCACCCAGCTTGCCGCCGTCCTCACCCTGCATGGCAAGCCGGATGCGCTGGAGCATGAACCAAGTAGACTTCTGGCTGATGCCAGTAGCGCGGCTGATTTCGTAACTGGAAACGCCGTTCTTACAGTTGGCCATCATCCACATAGCCAGAAGCCACTTGTCGAGAGAGAGCGGGGAGTCTTCAAAGATAGTCCCGGTCTTGATGCTAAACTGCGCGTGATCATGGCGAGTCTTGCACTGCCAGATACGGCGCGAAGCAACGAAGCCAACATTTGCCGAACCGCAACGGGGGCAAGTTACACCCTTAGACCATCGACGCGCAACGAGGTAGTTAAGGCAGTTATCGGCATCCGCAAAGTAGAGGATCGCGTCTTGAAGTGTGTTCGGTTCGGTTGCCATGAACCAATTATGAAGGCAAAATCCTGATGTGTCAAGTTAATTATCGCCATAAATTGGCCTCAGGCAGCATCCCAGCTTCGCCCGAACCTGAGCAAGCTAGACAGCCGACCGTCATGAACTGCATGGATTGCGCCTTCCGTGGGGTGCTCCCCGATCCCGACCCTGATGACTGGTTTTGCGATGACGACGAAAAAGTTATCTGCATGAAATCGGCTGGCAGGGCAATAACCATTGCTTGTCGTCCACACCACAAGCGTGATGAGTGCTCCACCCCTAGTTGGTGTCCGCTAGGATTAGGTTCGGCTGTCGAGCCCTCCACCTCAGTCAGTACCGAAGCGCAGCCTGAGGCCAACAAATAATGAGATGGTGGCGCGAGTTTCGCAACCCAACCCTGAAGTGCGAACGGCTTGGACATTCCATGAAAGCGAGATCCTATCAAGGCTATGAGAAATCGACGGATCGCTGGTGTGTCGCTTATAGCGTCAGAGGGAAGATGCTATTCTGCTCGCGCTGCGGAATCGTGCAATCGCGGACAGTAGACGACAGGCACGCAATACATAGCTTGACGCTGGATCGATTTTATGATGACCGATTGCACGAGAAAGGATTTGTGGAGTTATGATCCTAGGAGAACCATCCGCAACCCCCGGCGAAGAACGCATCGACGTAGATTCCCGCAATGCAGCATATGCATCAGCGAGGCAGATAAACCCTGATCCCTCAGAGTGGTCTCTAGCCACTTCGGAACAGATCGCAGCCGTGTCCACGCCAATTCCTGCTGGCATGACAAGCGGATCGCGTCCGCCTGCGATGAACGCCACTAACCTGCGGATATTGGCGGCGCGAATGGAGCGCCTTGTTATTACCGACTCGGACATTCGCCACATCCGGCAGTGGGCTGACTATATCGAAGAGTGGGACCGTAGAAAAATTCAACCGACCGAACCCAAGGAGAACCAATGAGCACCATACCAGAACCAATCGCAGGCGGCGGCGGAGTCGTCGGCTCGTACCAGAAGAATTTCAATATCGCGTACTTCGCGTCGAAGCCGCCCGGTTGGCAGGAACTCTACAACGGCATGGCTGGCGCTCCCAATGAAAACAAGCCCGCGCTCGACCCGTCTGCCCGCAAGGCTCTGCTGCGAAATTTATTCAACGCGGGCGCAAAGCTCGATCCGTTCATCGAGGGCGGCGATGGCGGCGTGGACCCGTTCACGATTCATCGCGTACGCCAGAATCAGAACTGGGCATGGGTGGAACGCGGAACGGGGCTAGATGTCTCGACTGATGTTATGGGCATGGGCAATTCATTACCGTGCCCGCCTGACGGGATCATCACCAGCACGAACATCGCCGACTACAAGCCCTATCCGATTCCAGTGCCTCCTCCTGTCGTTCCGGTAAGCGCCACGAAGCTAGCGCATCCGGTGGGCCAGAGGATTACCTTCTGGTCGCTCAATGGCCTAGGCGACGAGTTTCGGCAGATTGTGGACGCAACCGGGAGTGATGGCTATGTCGCGGGCGACATCTGGACCGGCACAACGGCACAGGGATACACGGGTCAGTTCATGAAAGACGTGCAAGAGGCCGGGATGTTCGTCGCGTGGAAGAAGATTTCGTAAAAAGGAGAACCAAGTGAACAAAGAAAAGCTGATTAAGGCAAAATCGGATCTGGATGAAGCCAACGGGCTCGCACAGTCGGCAATCAACGGGCTATCGGGAGTTCTCGCGGCTGACGTGTACGGCCCGTTCTATGACGTGCTGACCGCGCTACAGCCGGGTCCGATGGTCCAGGAACGCTGAACACGCTGTCGAGGAAGTTGCAGACGCTGATCGACTCGACGCCGGATGGGGAGTAGCGCTTGGACACGCTCAGAATCGGAAAGATCATACGGCATCCGCAGCACAGGGATGCCGTTCATATGGCCATCGCGCCGATGGAAGCAGCGACTATGCTCAAAGCAGGGGAGCATGTCGGAATCGAGAACGGTAAGGCTGTTCGCCATACAAAGCACATAGGCATAGTGGACCCATTCCTGACGTGTGATGCGGTAAAGAAAGGCGAGCAGTTTTGGCTGTTCCTCTATCCTGGCTCAATCACATCGCTACGTCATGACTGGACGCACCCCGATTTCTTTGCAGAAAATGCGCCACCGCTGGATGTATCACTGTCCGAAAAGTGGCTGCGTAATTTCGCTCAAGGTGAGGGCGTCTCTTCACCCTTCTCGCGGTCTTGTTGCTCGCCGCGCCGATCCACTCCCAGCGGGACATCAACCCCTGTGGGAATAACTGGCCTCCGGTTTCGCCGTGTCCAGGAAGCGGGCAATAACAAGTTTCGGTGCAGCGCAGGGTCCCGACGCGGCCTAACTAGCCAAACGCGGCATGAAACGGGTTTAACCACACTAACACTGTGCTCCACCTACGAGTTCATGCTGAATGCGCTGCACCGGATTCAAAATGAAGGCCAAAATATACCATCGGGCGTTCGGCCAGCATTCCGGCATCCCCGAGTGCTGCATTGAGCACTTCATCTCGGGGAATTACCTAGAGGGCTTCACGGAACATCTTGGCTACCGCCGATGCGATTCCTGCCGAGCCAGCGGGAGGATCGCGGAGATTCACACTTGCTCGGAAGAATGCGCGCCGTTTTTGCGGAGCATCGGCATGAGTGAGGATGTGGTTGAGTTGCACGTGTCGCGCTTGGTGTTGAAATGAGAATGGAGAATATATGTTCAAGTTGCTAATGGCAATCGCAACTCTGTCTGGAAATACGCAGCGTTATTCTATGTGCAAAGAGGGTTGCAATATAAAAATACCAGACAGCGGATCGATCATTAGAAAAGCAACTCACGGTCAAGGAATGCGAGCTATCGTTAGCTGCGTAAAGGGAGAAGAAATTGTTTATTGCGGTAAGCAGATTCCATCTGGAGACGTGGAGCTGACGTACATCGTAAGGCCTGATATAGTCTTCGTCTGGACTGCGGAACAACGATAGGCTTAAGGGATTACTGGGAACTTCACCTGATCCCCACTCGCCAGCACCACGTTCCCCGAGGTCAAGTACTGCGTCTGGAGCAGATAATCCCCCTGCCGCGCATCGAGGCCGCTGAGCGAACAAGGACTGCTGGTGCAGGTGATCGTCACCTGCGCCCCGTTCGGAGCCGTGAGGATCGCCCGAAACTTCGCGGCTCCGCTAATGCCGGATAGAGAGAAGCTGATCGGATAGGTCTTGAGGTTCGCCGGTTGCACCGGGCTAAGGCATGGGAAAGCCGCGCAGGTTCTCACTGCCTGATATGCGGGCTGCGTCGAAATTCCAGACTGGAGCCCGTAATACTTTGGGCTGGCTAAGTTCCCTGGAACCGTCGCGTAGGCTCCCGAAGGCGGGTTGTAGTCCGGTAAGCCTCCAGAGTTCGTCCAAGCCGCCCCGAATAGCGCATCCCCGAGCGTCTTGAAGCCAGCCGTACCTGACAGTCGATACGCCCACGAGACGCCCCCCGCCGCTTCCTGCGCCGTTACACGCTCACCATAGGGCAAGTTCCCGGAGTTGCATGGGTACGGATTCGCGCTCGGCGGGCTGCAATTCACGAATCCAGCGCCTTGCCATACGCCCTGGGTCGCCGGATTGTATCCTACGTTCGCGAGCCAGTTGGCTGTATCCGAGGCATACCCGGAGAGTAGCGTGGACACAGTGTTGCTGCAATTTGTGGGCACTCCC
>Ga0247664_1000087_pt1 | contig 23005 bp, 46 predicted proteins | sample CNK05_metaG_FD_182715 | JGI IMG/M metagenome (GOLD analysis project Ga0247664, IMG submission 182715) | Soil microbial communities from Purdue University Martell Research Forest, Indiana, United States - CNK05 | ecosystem: Environmental > Terrestrial > Soil > Temperate forest > Bulk soil...
CCGGATCAAGGCTCCCAAGGTCACCTCAGCGGACCTCCTGACCCTCTACACCATGACGGACTGTCATATTGGTATGCTTGCGTGGGATAAAGAAACAGGGGCGGATTGGGATCTCGGCATAGCCGAGAAGTGCTTAGTAGGGACACTCATCCGAATGATAGATGCCGCGCCTGCGTCCGAAGTCGGAGTGCTAAACCAATTAGGGGACTTCCTGCATTTTGACAGTATGCAGCCCATGACTCCGACTCACCACCATATCCTCGATGCGGATTCGCGGGCACAAAAAATGGTCTCTGCTGCCGTACGCATCTTACGGCGTGTAATCGAACACATGCTGACGAAACACAAAAAGGTCCATGTAGAACTCAAAGAGGGTAACCATGACCCGATGGCGAGCATCTGGTTGCGGATTATGTTTGCCCATCTCTACGAGAACAACCCTCGCGTGACCATCAACCAATCTCCTAACCCATACACAGTGTATGAGCACGGAAGTGTCCTTCTTGGTTTTTATCATGGTCATCTCGCTAAGCTGACAAGCCTCGGCGAACTGTTTTCCGCTCAGTTTCGTGAACAGTGGGGTCGCTGTCCGTTCGTATACATCCACACCGGGCATAAGCATCACGTCAAGGAAGAGGAACGATCAGGATGTAAGATTATTCAGCATCCGACTCTTGCGGCACCCGATGCCTACGCCGCGCGCGGCGGTTGGCTCTCCAAACGGCAGGCCACCTCGATGACCTACCATAAAATCACCGGCGAGTATGCTCGCGGGATATTTATTCCGACTTAACGGCCATGCCAGTAAAGGATCGAACTGCGTATAGGGCTGTGAATCGAGCCCGCATTCGCATGCAGGAGCGGGCAAGCAGTGCACGATATAGGAGCAGGAACCCATCGCGCGCCCGTATGAAGGTACGAGAGAGTAAAGAACGGAAGCGCGAGGTTATCAGGGAAGCGAAGAATTGTCCGTGTGCTGAATGTGGGGTATGCTATCCATACTATGTCATGGATTTCGACCACGCTCGCGGCGAGAAGGTCATCAACGTGGGGCTCATGGTTGGCTGGGGCTACACAGTTGCCGAGATTCTAAGTGAGATCGCAAAGTGCGATGTTGTTTGTGCCAATTGTCACCGTAAACGTACCTACGAAAGGAAATCAGTATGCAAAAGCCTCAAGTGAGTTTCGAAGAACAAGCGCCCCAGATCATGGCGCCCCCGCCGAAGGTGAAAGCACCCAACGTCGACCAGAACAAGGACCCGTACATCGAGCTGGTCACCGGCAACAAATTTTTCTACAACGCCCCCACCTGGGACATCGGGGCAATCGCCCATGGCCTGGCTCAACAATGTCGATACACGGGCCAGTGCCTCAAGTTCTACTCGGTGGCTGAGCACTCGGTGCTGGTCAGCCGGATCATGGAGGACATGAAGCTCGGTGACCCGATGGAAGGGTTGATGCACGATGCCGTGGAGTCGGTCCTGTCCGACATCGCGCGGCCGGCGAAGAACCTACTCAAGGACTACAAGGCGCTCGACAAGGCGCTCGATGGCTCCATGCGCAAGGCGTTCGGTCTGACGGATCGCATGACAGACGGCTGCATCAAAGCGGACGCTCTGGCGCTCCTCCATGAAGCTAGATCGCTGATGCCCTCCAAGGGCGCGGACTGGGACGACATCTGCGGCCCCGGATTTACGAACGAGGAGTTGAGGCGAGACGCCAACGGTCTACCTTATCTCATTCAGGGGTGGACTCCGGAGGAGGCCAAGCAGCGCTTCATGGCGCGGATGTCCGACGTGCGCCGGAGGGTGCGTGGACTTCGGTGATCTCGGGAACGGGTTGTTCGAGTGTCTCGGTGGGCTGGTTCTATGGCAGAACGTCCGCCGGATCCTCCAGGACAAGAAACTGGCGGGGGTAGACTGGCGGGTGACGGGATTCTTCACAGCGTGGGGATTCTGGAACCTCTGGTACTACCCTCATCTTCACCAGACCCTGAGCTTCGTCGGTGGCCTCAACATCGTGGCGGCTAACTTCGTGTGGCTCTGGTTCGCAATCAAATACAGGAATGCAAAATGAAGCGTTGGGACGCGAAACTCACCAACCCCAAGGACATGATCGGCAGTGACAAGCTGCCGATGCATGTTGTCCCGTCCACCGTGACGGCCTACACCGCCCTTGCCTTCTTGGAGGGGGCACTCAAGTACGGGCAGTTCAACTGGCGCGTGGCAGGCGTCCGGTTCAGCATTTACGCCTCCGCTCTCGAACGCCACCTGGCGAAGCTCAAGAACGGTGAGTGGGCTGACCCCGTGACGAAAGTCCCGCACCTGGCCTCTATAATCGCCTGCGCGGGTATCCTGATAGACGCCAAGGTCTGCGGTAAGCTGAACGATGACCGGCCGCCGGCGGCCCCCGTAGGGGAGCTTATCGACGGACTGTCGGGGACCGTGGTACATTTAAAACACTTGTTCAGAGAGCACGATCCGTTCCAGCCTACTTTGGAGTTCCCATGTCCGGTGGCCACAACCCGAAATACGTCGAAGCGCACCAAGAAACGCCCGTCGAAATCAAAAAGCGGGAAGCGCGCAACAAAGCGCGGTACCAGCTCGAAAAAGCAGGGAAGGTCCACAAGGGCGACGGCTTAGACGTCGATCACCGGCACCCGCTGGCGGAGGGGGGATCGAATGACCCCTCCAACTGGCGGGTCCGGTCTCGTCACGACAACCGTGCTGAGGGCGATCTCGACGCGAAGAAGCGTCCGATCTAGTGGTATAACTCGATCCTGATCTTGTGACCCTGGGCGCCGCCGTAGCGCTCGTTGATGCACTCCACCACCTGATTGGCCTGCTTGGCCTTGCGGAAGTAGACGACGACGCCCTCCGGCTGATCTCGTGCCGCGGCAATAATCTCCCGGGCCTGGCCCTCGATATCCTGATCGTCGGCTTGGCTCGGGATCTCATCAGGCTGGGTCATCGTCTCCATCGGCCTCTCCTATCTGAAGGTTCAGTTTCTTGAGGCTAATATCGTAGCAGGTGGTTCGGCTGTTTGACGAGTAGGGGGATGCGCCGGCCATCGGATCTGTGTTGCGTTCCAGGATCGCCCGTTCCTGTTTAAGTTTCTCAACAAGCGTGGAGAGTGCGTGGCCGCGCAGTTTGCACCATTCACCTAGTCTTGCCTTCCGGATGCGGACAATTCCGTCCTTCTCGGCGATCATAATGTCGACCTCGTTGTTCTTCGGCGTGCGCGTGATTACGACCTTGTTGCGTTTGGTGGCAGGTAGCTCCTCGATACGCAGGGTGGTCTGCTGATGATCGTAGATCATGTCAGCCACCATCGGGCCGGGATCTTGCTCTTTCATTTGCAGGGTCTTGCTGCCGCGCAGCTCGAAGAATCGTGCTTTGAGGTAGGCGGTCAGAGCGGGGACGTCGAAATCCACAAGCCCAATCTTCTTCGCGATGATAGCCCCCGCGATCATGGTCGACATCGCTGCGATCCAGAATCGCTCTTCGGCTTCAACCTGCAGGGAAGTGGATAGCTTGGCCGAGATATCCTCCACAAGCTTCTTTGCAGTGTCGTGGTTCGCGGAAAGCCAGGCCGCATAGATCGCGCCGGCGTGGCCGTAGTTGGTGGTGCACTGATCAAAGAAGGCCGCTTGCTGACTCATCGCGGGACGCTGTTCAAGCCGCATTTCGAAGATGCGCGCGGCACCGGCGTCTGTTCCCTTGCCATACTTCTTGACGATCTCAATGAGCGAGTCATTTGCTGCGATTACCGCCAAGCAGTTCCAATTTTGGACCTCACGCAGTTCGGCATTGCTGTTGAGCCGGGATTTTTCTTTACCCTGCGTGATCTGGTAGATCGTCGGAGCGAATTGTTCAAAGGTCTTCTCGCCCTTGATGTCATCCCAATACGCGGGGAGGTCCTTGGTAAACCCCATCTTCGACGACAGCGATAAGACTGTGTCCGTTGCCGAGTGCATCGCAGCTTTGGGCGATCCCCATACACTCTGCGCCAAAGCCAATGCCGTACTCTTGCCCACACCGCTCGCAGTAGATACGATCGACACGACGGCCCCAGAGTGCCCACTGAACTTCATCAGTGGGGAGCCAAACGCAGTCGAAAAGATAGACATCAGCTCCGGACGGCCCTGGGACGATAGGAATGCGCCAATAGTTTTCCATACTGAAAGATCCCCTTGCGGAAGGTAGTGCTTAACAATTGAGGAACCGCCACCGTTGGCGACCCTGATCCCGCTCTCGGTCGTACCATCAGGATAGTACGCGGTGTCGCCCAGGGCGAAGCCGAGGTGCTGTGTATCTTTATCCATCCAGCCAAGGTGTGTGAACGATCGTTTAACCTTCTGCTGTTCCTGAATCTTTTTTAGCCAGTCCAAAACTAACTCCTGCAGCTCTTTGAATTCGTTCATCGACGTCAAGATCCCACGTTCAAGCAATAGCCCGCGGAACTCTGTGCCCGTGGACACGAGCGCGGTGTTGAACGTCGCGTCAGCGATTCCACTGGCGGATTCTGTGTGCATCTCCGCGGTGTGGGCGCCCTCGTCGATCGTACGAAGCAGAGACAATGATATAACTTTGAAGCCGTTTATGCGCGTTGACCAGGATCCTTGGGGATTATCCTCGTCAGTAACTTTCTTCTGCATCGCGAACTGGGTCTTGTGCGCCTGCCAGTTATCCGGCGGCCCTACCAGAACAGGCAGTACTGCTGCCGGCACAACTCCTGCGTGTACGCAAAGACTCGGGACCGGTGAATTTCCGGGTAGTGATACCGGAGCCGGTTGAACATGTGGCTGCTGAGTGACACTACTGATAGGACCAGGTTCCCATCCGGCATCGCGCGCCTGCTTAAATAGCGATGCAGCAGTAATTCTACTGAGCCCTTCGCGCCCTCCGAAGCTGCGCCATTTAGCTGCAACATTCTCGGTCGACTGATAGCCTGGGCAGCCACTGGACCATCGATCGTATATACGGAGGCCATCGTCCGAACCGTCGGTGCCGTCATAAATCGCCATCCCGATGTTGAGCCATTCCGTGTAATCCTCGTACTTCGACTTGTCGAGTGCCGCCAGCGCAGTCACTATGTCTCGTATCGAAACAGGTCCGCGAGCGGTGATTTCTGCATTATCCTTTGCTTTGGTGGCCAATACGCTGAGAGCCCCCCCTGGGTCTCCTCCAATCGATGCATCCGCTGTATCTCGTACCTGTGCCACGCGTCGTCGTACAGGTCGAACGATGGTACCGGCTGCCTGTCCAGGATCGAAATACACTCCCGGATCTTCTCCAAAGACAGCGTACTGGGGGGCACCCACAGGGGATCCTGGGAGGTACCAGAGCTGCGAGAGAGTACCGCACCGCTGGTCGAGATGACCTCCAAACTTGGCGTTGAAATACTCATAGAGTTGGGCGTGCTCAGAAGGAGCGGCGGGTCGAGCATAAGGGATAAAGACTCGATACTTCTCTTTACCATCAAGTCCATTGGAGAACGAAGTCCACGCAATATATCCTTGTCCACTTGCTCGGCCATAAGCCTCGATGTCTCCTCGATGTATTTCGCCGTCATCGAAATCGCAGACAAAGCCGCTAAGCGATCCAACTGCGTTTGCTTTTCGCTCTGGTCGTGTAAAAACAGCTGGGATGAACCATCGCGTATCCTTCGCTCGCCCTCTTTCCAGTTTCCCGGCCACGGTGTATTGGGTCCACTCCAAGGGTCCGGTATGGCGTGGGAGCGTTTGTATGAGATGGGAAAATTTGGCGAAGGATATTTCACGAGTCACCGGCACAGTGTCGAGAACATTTTTTCCGAAGGAAATGCTGAGCATTCGGACCTCTTAAAATAAGCGGTGGGGCAGCATAACAGCAGGTCGGGGGATGAGTCGACCCATTAATCACTGCTAATAGCCCCACCGCTTGACCGTCAACCCAGGATACTGTCGAGCATTGCGTCGAAGTCGTCCGCCGGCGCAGCCTTCGGAGGGGCTGCGGATACGGGCGGCGCGGTCTGGGCGACAGTAACCGTTACCGGCTCGGCCTTGGGCGCCGCCTTGCGGGTGCGCTTCGGCTTGTCCGGCATGATCTCTGCCTCTACTGCAGTCCGAGGAGCGGTCGCGGGTGTTACTGCGGGCTCGGGGGTTGGTGCAGCCGCAGGAGCAACCTGCGTTGCTGCCTTCTGCGGAGCAGCTACGCTCACAGCTGAGTCGGGGACGACTCCAGCCATCGCAGATGGCATTGTGCCAGCAATACCCTCGGTTCCGGCAGCAGCCTCGCTGACCGCCCCCTCGAACTCATGCGACTCCTGCAGGATGCGAGCAACGTCGTCGCCTTCGCGGATCTCTAAGATCGCGCGCGCCTCGGGCTCGGTCAGGTAGCGAGTCGCTTTGAACGTCAGTACGGGGTGCGCTTGAGTCGTGTCAAAGCCGACACGGGTAACCACCGCGTAGTAGGGGATGCCCTTCGGCTTGAGGACTTTCTCCGCGTACTCGCTGAGCCCCTTGAGGGAGCCCGCGGGGATGTGCAGAAGGAACTTCTGACAGTCAGCGCCGTTTGTGGTGAGGTCCTGAGGACCGACCACAGCGACGCGGCGACGATCTGCACAGAGTTTACCCTTCTTTCCACTCTCACTGATTCGAGACCCCCAAACGTTGTTAGGACAGGCAGCACAAGTCGTGCAGACTGGTTCCATGACGTTAGCATCGGGTCGGATTCCATCAGCAGACCAGCAGTCCGGTTTGCCGGTGGCGCCTTCTTCGAATGCGGCCTTGTAGAAAACCTTGGCGAACTGCGGGTTCGCTTTCGCGAGGACGAACTCAAGGCTCTGGACCGCGTCACCTTTGTCGTCGACATAGTTCGTTTCCTCACCACCCTTGCGAATACGCCACACCTTGCCCCGGTAGCTGATGGTCGGGAACCCCGCCATCACACCCTGGGTAAGATCACCAATTGACTCGTTGCCCGTGTTCTTGAACAGATCGGACAGCGCGGCGGGCACCCCAGCGAGATCCGATTTTACTAGTGCTGTTGACATGATCGCTCCAAATAACTAATTAAATTTTTCAATGTGAGGACAGAATCAGACACCGCGCCCAGTGCGAAGTTGCACTTTATACAGAGCCACCCACGAAATAAGCCGGAGGTATGGCAGTGATCGGCAGCCAGACCCTTCGTTATCGGTGCGCGACCGCACACTTCACAGACCTCCGGTCGTGGCCGCGTAGGCAGCGGCACTCCTAATTGCTTCCAGCGCTTCTTGCGCGCGATCTCTAGGCGGTTGGGATTCAACCGATAGAGTTCGCGCCGGCGTTCGTGACTAATCACTTTCGCTGTACCCCAATCGTGGCCATCTGAGACACCTTCACGCCCGGCGGCGTTTCTTGGTTTTCATCCATATAGTCACGTACAAACGTTTTGTTCGCCTTCACGTCGAGAGCCTCGTACTGATCTGTCTCTTTGACGAAGGCCATGAAGAGTTCCTTATCCTCCACTGTCGCCGAAAGCTGCGTGCTTTTGTACGCTGTCCCGGCATCGCTGGCGATCGAGTTGGCGCCGCTCGTCTGGAGGAACTCCAGGATACCGGCCTCGATCTTGTCCATTGCGGCGACGAGCTTTTTCAAGGATTCCTTGTGCTCGTCGTCTTTCTGCTTTTTCATGTCCCGGAGCTTGATGTAAGCCTCCGTAGCCTGCCCGGGGGACATGCTAATTGACTCTAGAATTGTTGCCATGTCAGTGCTTCCTTAGATATCTGATTGCTTTACCCAGTATCTTTACATCATCCCGCGCTTGCCCTAATAGACCATTGCATAGTACACAGAGCAAACCTCGGACCTTTCCTGTCTGGTGGCAATGATCGACCACCAACTCTGACTTAGACGCACATATTAGACACAAGTTCCCTTGTTCCGCAAGCATCGCATCGAAGTCATCCTGCGTGATCCCGTACCTCCGCTTGAGCGCTGCATTGCGCATGAAGTTTGGATGGGACGCGCGGTATTCCTTGCTGTAACGGTTGTTACAAGTTCGACAGTAGCTATGGTTTTCCGGTTGTGGATTGATTTTGCATTTACTACATAGACGCATCGGCGAACATTCCTAGTAGTGAATCCTGGACGTTACTTTTCTTTTCCAGCATGCCATAAATCTTGCGCTCGACGGCGCTCCCGCAGAGATGCACAATCAGAGTTTTGTTGAGCTGGCCCGGTCGCGTAATTCGCCCATTCGCCTGCTCATAAGTCTCAAGAGAGGTCGTAGGTATGAACCAACAAATGGTGCTCGCGGCAGTAAGAGTGAGACCATGAGACATGCATTTAGGGTGAGCCACAAGTACACGAGCGCCTCCGCCTGCCTGGAACGCACTAAATATGCGGTTACGCTCTTTGAGACTTGTTGCCCCAGTGACGGTTTCACAGCTGATTCCTTTTCTCTTTAAGAGATCATACAAAGCGGTGACGGCGTGGATGAACTCTACGAAAACAATAACGCGCTCGTCACCAACTTCCTCCAGCAGCGCAAGCAGAGCGTCAACGCGAGGGGTATTGTCAAACGAGATGACACCTCGTGCGGTCGAGTAGACCCATCCTCCACTAACTTGCAGCAGTTTCGACATGAGAACGCCAGCATTGAGGGCCGTGATCTCCCCGTGCTGGTGCATATAATGAGCCTTGTCATAAAGAGCTTTATACACCCTACCTTGCTCAGTGGTAAGGGCGCAGTCACGAGTCTGGTAGGAGGTCGGCGGCAGCTCCATAATGTCTTTACGTAGGTACCGCACGCCTGGTTGCATCGCGTTATACACTATCTCCAAAGAGGTCGGCTTGGCCACCCATCGAAAGTTGGAGACTTTGGTCATTACCAACTCCTTGAAGTTGGTGAAGTATTTTGGGACAGCTTCGGGCCTCAATAATTTTATCTGCGAGTACGCGTCCGCAGGTTCGTTCGGGGTCGGTGATCCAGTAAGACCCCATACGTATAATTTTTTTGCCACCAATGAATTCATAGATTTCCACCGATCCGTCGTGCCGTTCCGGTAGTAGCTTAGTTCGTCGATCACCACGCAACCAATCGATGATTCTGCGCATAGGTCCTTCTGTATTGTCTCGATGCCGTCGTGGTTGATGATGAAGATGTCGGCTCCGGCGCGCAGGCGCTTGAGCCGTTCCTCGCGCGTGCCGTGCAGCACCTGCGTGGTGAGGTGCGGGAAGTACTGGAAAATCTCTCTATCCCAGACTTGGGATAGTGTAGACAGCGGCGCGGCGATGAGGGCCGACTTAATGATTCCCTCGCGGATCAGCCAGTCGATCGCGAAGAGGGCGGCGCGGGTCTTGCCAGTGCCGATCTCTGAGAGGATGAACGCGCGCAGGTTCATCGTCATGAGGGCCGCGGTTACTTCTTGAGCCTCAAAAGGAACACCGCCAGCCCAATCGTACTGGCTAAGTATTGGAGCAGGTACCCGATGGCCAAGATTTCGAGCGAGACGAGTAGTCTCCACAGTGTGCGGGACGACAAGGTGATCTCCTGAGGGCATCTTTACGATTTTGGTATTTGGGACGAGATTGTAGAGCGCGGGCTCGTACGGCACCACGAACGCTTTGTGCTTCTCGGAGATGTGCGCTACGGCCACAGGCACCCCTGCATGTAGTAGTGGGAGCAGTAATAGCCGCCGCGAACCTTCAGCGCGGACTCGGTCCACATCTGGTTCCACTCATCGTCCGGCACGATGCCCCAGATCATGGCCACAGGCAGGCTTGCATGTAGACCCTCAAGACAATCCCCCGCAACTCAACGCCGCGCTCGTCGGCGCAGGTATGCCGGTGAAACGAGTTTTTGTAGTACCACTTCACACGAATATGCATCGCTGCAGGAACCTGAGGCTGTGAGGAGGCAAGCGCATCCACTGGAACGGTGTGTGCACCGAGGCTATCTCAGAGTCAAGCGTCCCTTCGAACTCGCGCTCGTCGCCCTTCGGGACGTTCTCATCCCACGTCGGCAGGGGTTTCTGCGCGCCTACATTCTGCATGGCTTGCTGGTAGGCAGCCATCTGTTGCTGCTGTTGTGCGTATAGGTTAGGAGCGATCCCCTGTCCAGCGAGACCTCCGCCGCCCAGCATGTTGCCAGCACCGGCCTGACCTATACCGAATGCGTTACCGATCGCGCCGAGAATTCCTTGGTTGCTCATTCGAATAGACTCAACTGTGCTGAGGCGGCACCGGAGTGCCAGGCTGCTCGTCGGTACCATCCCTCGTAGGAGAAAGCTCGACGAACCCAGTGGGCATCATCCCGTCCAATACCGAATCCAGCCATGAGCGAAGATCGACCCATTCTGGTGAATCCCGGTTTTCCGAGGAGATACAAAACACACTCCCGTGGGAGCGTTCGATTCGGGTCCCAATTGCGCATTGCTGCTCCGTCATTTTTTGTCCTGGTCGCTTCGTCTCGATCGCGAAGAACTGCCCGCGGTGACATCCTAAACAGTCCAGTGTCCGGGCTCCGAAGCCCGTCTGTACCGGCCAGAACTGATAGACACCATACTCGTTCAGGAGTTCCTTGACCTTGCGTTTTACCTTGCCTTCGGGAGTGTTGCTCATCGGGATAAGGCTCCAAACAACATTAACTGCAACCAGGGACTGAGCGCCCCCGGGAGCTTCGACAGCCCGCTATCAGCCTGCTGGTATTCGTCCGCGGGCACCCACCTGAAATATCGGGATCGCTCGAATTCGTCAGTCACGGGGCTTCCACTCCGGGCAGCTGGTTACGGGGCAGTACTTACACAGCCCCGATTTCTTGAGAGGGAAGCTACCAGTCTTCAGTGCTTCCTCGATCTTGGCGACGCGCGGCAGCAGGTTGTTCCAAACCCCTACAACTCCAGATTTCGGGAGTACGGTGGAGGTGACTTTCTTATCCTGAAGCCACACATAGGCAAGCTTGAAATTTTCAATCTCAGGCAGATGCGTACTAAGCACAGCCGCGGTAAGTTCCAATTGAAGGAATCCCATCTTGGGTTTCCCAGTCTTCCAATCGACAACCAGAGCAGTATTGTCGCGAACGTTGAGAAGATCCACCACAACCCGAACAAAGACAGACTTGTCAAAATACTGGACCGGGGCAAAGTTGCGAGACATTGCGAATTTAAGCTCTCCCGAGGTTTCTCCTGGTAGCCCCACAAATTTAGCTGCTGTCGATTCGAGGTATCGGTAATTGAGAGGGAGTGGCTTTCCTTTACATATACGATTGTAAAGACCGGAGTGCACAATCTGCCCCTCCTCACTAAACTCACTTCCTTCATCTTTGACATCCTTCGCAACGGAAATATGGTAGTACTGCTTCGGGCAATTCTCGTAGCGCGTGAGCGCCGAGAACGACCATGCGAATTCCTTCACTTGAAGTCTCCACGAGACACTTGCCCCAGCGGCAGTGCATTGCACTCTTGGCGATGCGTGCGGTTGTGGACACTTCGGTACCTGTTCATGTCGGCTTTAGCGTGCATCTTGTCCATGCCGTTCCCTATACGCCGCAGGTATCGCTCCCTCTGTCGGTGCTTCCACGCATCTAGTGCTGTCGCCTGTATGGTTTTGCACTCTGTGCAGGCCATGGCGATGTGTATGGTGTCCCGCTTGCAGACCGAGCAGGGGACGCGTGCGAAATTGCGGATACTCACTTTACCTCTCCAAAATTCTTGCCATAGTTGATCTCAACATCGATCGGCGCATCTGCACACCAGGCTGGTGGCGCAGTCATGATTTTGCGCATCTCTGTGACAACCCTTGTCACATCCAGTTCTCGAACGATGTAATCGAGTTCGTCGTGCACTTGCAGTGCAGGACGGAGATTAAGATCACGATACACGTTAAGCATAGCAGCTTTAATAACCAGGTTCGCCAGTGCCTGAATGATGTTCTCCAGCAACTTACCACCCCAAATAGAGCGTAGCTCGCGACCAAAAACATACTGATATCCAGCATCCGTCTTCTCCAGCTGAGGGTACACCAACTCCATGCCGTTGGGCAGCAGCACCTTCTGGTGCGTGAACACGAGCGGCCCCAGCTTCATCTTGCCGCCGGGCTCCGCCATCACATCCAAAGCGCGGTCAAGCGTACGCCAGAGATCTGGAATTCGCGAATACGTGTCCCGATAGATGTAGACGACCTTGGTTGCCTCTTCCAGGTCAACTTTGATGTTCTCCTGGGCTCGACAGGTGCCGATGTATTTAGTTGGTCCCATGCCGTATTGAAGGCCGAGCACTGCTGTCTTAGCGAGGAATCGCTCACGTTTATCTGCCTTCGTGATTGTTCGTCCATAGAGCTTCGAACCAAAAGCAGAATAAACGTCGATGCCATCGCGGAAAGCGCCGACGAGCGAATGCTGTCCGGCAAGCCATGCGGCAAGTCGTGCTTCGATCTGGGACAGGTCGGCACCCACAACCACAGATCCAGCTGGGGCTCTAAGAGCATATCGAATTTTGGACTTATGAGGCTGAGGAAGATTTTGGAGGTTGATTTTTTCTGTTCCACCATAGCGTCCAGTATGCGCAGCGTAGTAGAGCAGCGCGACTCGAAGGAGCTTGGACGTATTTGCCATTCCAAGCAAGCGCTCCGTGCGCGTCTCTTCCAATGTGCTCTTGACGCCTGTCCTAGCTGCGGCCAAAGCTCCGATGAGTTCATCGCTTTCGTACTCCTCCACAAAATCTTTCCACGCTGCATCCGCCTTGGCAAATGCGTATGTCGGCTTGCCGGTCGCGGGGCTGGTCTTCATCGGGGGCTCGACGCCGAACCCCTCCAGGAGCTTCGCGAACTTCTGGTTGGACATCAGGTCCTCTTTGCTGCAGACCGAGAACACCCGCTGCAGCACCGCCTCTTTCTTCGCCCTCACTTCCTGAAGATGAACAGCCAGCACATGAGCATCCAGCTCAAATACGGGCTCAAGATACATACGTAGCGTAAGGTCAATGACCTTAAGTTCATCGCGAGGATAGTCGAGACGAAGCTCATCAAATAGAGCCAAAGTGCAATCGACGTCATTGCAACAGTATCCAGCATATTTCACCAGTTCTTCCTTACTCAAAGAGGCTCTGCTGCGGCCAAACATGTTGTGAACCTCGTCCCCCTTTTCCATGCCCAAACCAGCATATAGCATGCAGGCTTTCAACGACGCAGAGCCCGTATAGGGTTTGTACTTCGCTTGCGCCATCAGGCGTGTATCGAAATACATCTTTGGAATAAGGCCGAAGATGTGCTGTAAAATCAACCCGTCGAAGCTCATATTGTGAGCGAGGACCGCCGAGTTTGAAATATCGAACTGCTCCAACCACTTGGCAGTCTGTTCCTTTGTCCCAGAAAACCATCTCGTGTCTCCGTGATTGACCTTCACTGCTACCAGGATAACTTCGAACTGTGGCGCACGAACATAGTCCTCAGTTGTCATCTTGGTTAGGGTGTAGTCTCCACCATAAAACGTTTCAAAATCGATCGTGATTAGATTCATGTCCACACCACGATCATGCCAATAAGGAACAGCATTCCGACACCTACTATCGCTAGGCACTTCCAGCACTCGGGGTCCGCCGAGCAATGGTCTTCACCAGATTCAGGATTAGGTCCGTTCAAGTCGCTCATATGTCCCCCGTAGCTTCTGTTTGCGCGCCACGGCGGCGCGGATCTTGCACTGGCGGCACGCGTATGTACCGTTCCAGCGCTTGTCCTTGTAGACGTTGTCCGGCGTGAGCGCGTGCCCGTGCCGGCAATGCGTGCGCGCGGGACGTATGTTGCGCGATTTCACGGGGGCGGCCCCGAACCCTAGCGAGATGATTGGAATCAATGTGACAACCCTTGTCATGTGTCGTAAGTGGGTGGCGCAGTCATGAATTGTACCACGGAATTTTGAGCCAAAAAATGCCCCGAACCCGGATTGTGACATCCGAGCCGGGGCTAAGTTCCACCACACACTCAACTAATCCCAACCTTTTCCTATCCCCCAATGAGAGTCGAAAAACAAGCACCACTGCTCACTGCTTACCGTAGGCCCGTCGGGGCCGGGACCTCCTGGCCAGTTGGCGCCCCAGAGAAAGCGCCACCGCCGTCTACGTAAGTCCCACACGACCTGCAGATCATGGCGCACTTCGTAGTGCTCATTACTGTTTTTGGGAAGAACAACAACCTCACCTCCGTGGCTCATGACATCTCCTGAAACAAACATAGCTGCAAGGTGCTGATGCTATACACAACATCACTCTCGTCCCACTCATCCGCTGGCCAGTTGATGGTGTCCAAGTTCCCCCACCCAGGGAACGGGATGTTGTTGCCGTTTCTGGAGAACCCCTTACGGGTCGGTGGTGAGGTCGACATGGATCACCTTGCCGAATGACGGCTTGTCTTCTTGATCCGGTGTCGTCGAGCACCAGATGACCGGGTAGCCAGGATCCTCCTCGGGGAACGGCCCCATCATGTCTGTGAAATAAATCAGACAGTCCGGCTCCAGCCCCTGCTCCCTGACCCACTCGAACGGCGGCCGGAAGTCGGTCCCGCCGCCACCCTTGACCTCGGTGGTGCTCCAGTCGATCTCCTCCTGGTCACAGAACTCGTGTACAGAGGCAACGTCCGCATCGCACCCCACCAGGTAGGTCAGCTCCGGATGACAGGTCCGGATGATGTCCTTGCACTCGCCGCCGAAGACGTTCATCTCCTTCTGGCCGATACTGCCAGACGTGTCCCAGACCCACACGATCAGCTTGCAGCCGTACGCTGAGGGCCGCGCCAGGTAGATCCCCTGGCTAGCCAGCCTGCGCCGGTGGGGCCGCGCCCAGGACGTCGTATCGCGGCTGGCAGCCATGACCACGGTCGTCCGGAGCATGTCCTGCCAGGGCACCCGGGCCTCCAGAAAGTCCTCAGCAAACCGTGCCAGGGAGGCTGGCAGCTTGCCCATGGCCTTGGCCGTGTCCAGAGCCGTCTGGATCGCCCGCTTCATCTCCGCCGAGCCTATGGGGTCTCCGGTGAACACATGTGTGTCCTGCCCCTGCCCGCCCGGACAATCCTTGGGCATGCCGTTCTTGATCAGGTCCCGGTAAACCTCCTCCACGGTCATGTCACAGGTGTACTTGGCAGACAGCAGCCAGGCCGGCTTGCCGTTCTCGTACAGCATCTGCCCAACCCCTGATTTGACAAGCATGTCATTGATCACGAAGTCGGCGGCGATGTTGAACAGCTTGGGATTGAACGGCTCTCCGTCGAACCCAAGGTCCAGGTACCGCTTGCCGCGGGCCATGTGTTCCCACATGGTGTGGCCGATCTCGTGCGCCACGCCGAACACAGCATTCGGTAGCGGCAGCTTGTTGATGAAGTCCTCATCTATCCAGATTGTCTTGCCGTCCGTTGCCATCGTCTCCTGTGCGTGGCTGGGCAACACGTTCCCCTTATCGTCGATCGCCAACCCAAACACTTGGGGGAACTTCCCGATCTTCACCGTCATCACATCAAGCAGGAGACTCGCGAAGAACGGCACATGCAAAAGCATTGCCGTCTTGACTCCGGTGAAAGCCTCGTTATTAGTCACACTCATAATACAAACCCTCCTCGTCCGGAAATAAATGCCACTGATCGAACGCCTGAAAATCCCACCTGCTTGTCTCATCCTCGCAGGTACCGCACCACCAGCCGTGGTCTGACCAGTCACCAACCATCATCTCCTGTTTCTTGGTGCTCCAGTAGATGGTTGCTGACCCGCTGATAGTGTCACTGCCACACTTCCTGCAGGTGGGGTTCTCGGGGCCTACTTGGAATGCATGTCTTGCAAGACTTCTCCTGCGAGCTTCGCCACGAGCGCCCGCTTTGTCACGTCCTTGCGCAGAACGTCTGGTTCGTACCGACATAGGTTGCCCTCGATTTTGGTCCGCAAGTCCTCGATGCGCTGATCCTTGGTTGCGTTCAAGTGCTGCAGCAACGCAGCCATCTCCCGTACGTTGGATACCAGTGTATCGTGGAAGCCTTTCTTCTGGTCGCTCAGCGTCTCAAACATGTGCTTGACGACCTTATGCATCCGGTCCCACACGTCCCGCATAGCGTTCTCCATACACGCCTGCCGAGACTTGTCGAGCTTGGCCTTGAGCGCCGCGCACTGCGCCGCGGGCAGACCCTTGTAGTCTGCGCCCTCCGGTATCGGAGAGAACTCGAAGTCCAAGGCGAACAGATCCCTGATGCTGGAGCTAGGTGGATACTGCGTGATGTCGAACGCCTTGCCTAAGTTACGCTTTGCTTCGACGAGCAGCGCGGGATAGGCAGATTCGAATTCGTTGAGCACGTTCTCCATCGCCTGCTTCGCTGCCCCCATCTCGGATATGTACTCCATGAATAGAGTATTGGCTAACAATCGGGGGCCGTCTCTGCGGCCTGCGTCCTCCAGACTCGTGGTAGACCACGGCAAAGTCATCTGATAGTGTCTTGTCCTTGCCGCATCTAGCACACTGTTCACTGCCCTCAGCTTGTCCTCGGTCCCAGCGAAAAGCTTTTTGTATGTAGAGAAAGAGCCCACGACAGCCTGGGCATCCAGCTCTGAGTGCCGCGCTGCGTTCTTGTCCCGCTTGCGTCCTACCCATTTCCTCACCTTCAAGCGACAGAGCGTCGCGTAGTTGCGCATGTCCAGTGTGTCTGCTATGGTCTCGTCCGTGAATACCGGAAAGGACAGCGCGGATACTTTCAACGTAGTGTTGTCATGTTCTTGAACCGCATTGTCCTCGTCGTTCACCCGTGAGCTAACACACGGAGCCTCCAGAGCCGGGACTGCCACCGGCTCTATTTTTGTGACAACCGTTGTCACCGGCGCAGGCGCAGTCATGATCTTGTCGCCGGGCTTTGTGTCGGGGATTGGTTCATCCCCCATGATCTGTGACAGCACAGATTGTAAGTCGAAGTCAGCCATAAGCTATTGCCTCCTTGGTCTCCACCCAGAGTTTGGCGCCGCACTTGAGCGGCTTGTCTGGACGGTAGACCATAAATGATGGTCCGTAGATTTGCACCACACCTGCCCGCTTGACACCCTGCGATGTCTGGATGGATATCGGCTTGGGCTTCCCCTGCCGCACCATCTGCCGGTTGACGTGGATGCGCTTGATTGTTCCCTTGGCGATTCTCATAAGAGCCACCACGCCCATACTGTGAAGTACAGCAGGAGCAGAAACACACCCAACTCCACTGGCCTCGTGACCGACTGCGTGCGGGGGTAGTCTCCCCACGCCAGATAGCAGAAACGAATGAAGCAGCCCAGACAGCCGCATATGAAGTTGAGGAGGATGTAGATATGTGTGCTCATTTCTTATCGTCCTTCTTGTCGAGGAGGTTCGCCGCCTCCAGCAGTTTCTTGTTCCCGCGCAGCCACACCGCGAACTCCTTGTGCTGCACGATCTGCGGGGTGCGCCGCACGCTGTGCCGCAACGCCGCCGCCTGGAACTCCTGAGGCATGCGTGCCAGGTACTGGAACGCCTGCATCGCAGTCTCCTGCGTCACGTTGTGAGCTACCATACGCATCGTCGCGTATGCTGCATCCGGCCGCTCCGGCACCTTGGTCTTGAGCGGATTCTGGATGATCTGCTCGTAGGTCGGCAGCTCGTCCACCACACGCAAGTGTGCAATGAACTTGGCCGCCTGCCCCTCGCCGATCGCGCCGCCCGCGAACTCGGTGAACATCTCCATGGACATCGTGTCGATGTAGGGCGACAGCAGGCACATGGATCGCGGAGTGCAGAACGGTCCCTGCTTATCCGGAATCTTGTCTGCTAACACCTCTGACGGGAACGCCTCGGTGAAGCTGATGATCGTATGGTGGATGCCGTTCTTCTCCATCCAGTCGACCAGGGCATCCTTGTTGGGGACGATGTTGATATCAACTATTCGGTTCTGAATAAAAGCCATTGTCTTCCGGGCGCCTGATCTATCTTGCTCCCGATTACCCGCAGCAACCACAATGACTCCCGGCGGAAGTTGATACTCTCCGACTCTTCGATCGAGCATGATCTCAGCTGCGACTTTGTTAACGTCGTCGTTCGCTTGCGGCTGCTCGTCGAGGAATAGGAACCCGTACTCACCATCCTTCTCCTTGTCCCACGCCCAGAAGGGCAAGCTGAACTCCATCTTGCTCGTTGCCCTGTTGCTCTCGGGCGGCAAGCCATAGCCCTTGACATCCGGTTGCTCGACCTCGCACAGCCGCACTACCTTGCAGCCAACCTTGGTCCCGAGTTTCTTCGTGAGCGTAGCGGCCGCGCTCTTGACGATGCTGCTCTTGCCCAGGCCCGGAGCCGACAGCAGTCGCACGGTAGCGTAATGCCCCGAGCTAACGCCGACTTCGAGTAGGGTGATCAGCAATTTCTCTGCGTCATTGATCTTCATCTGTATGCATCCTCGTTGTTAAACAAATTGAGTTGGTGAACTGCCCAGTAGGGCTCCGAGTAGTTGCCTGGTGCTTCTCCTAGGTGTCTAAGATGTAGGGCGCTGGCTGACTCGTTGGCTTCGTGAAACGTCAGCACCCAATAGTGGAAGGCGTATACGAACTCTGTCTCGATCAGAGAAACAGACATAGCTGCTCCGAGTAGAGGACCCCCGCCGGAGTCGCTGACCCCGGCAGGAGTTCGTCATCAGGTACGTGATCGAACACGATCCATACCCACTCAAGCTGATCGTAGTCCTCGATCACGCCTCGCTGTCGGGCTTAGCCGCTGTCTCCGGCGTGACCAACACCCCCGAGTACTGCACAGCCAACTGTGTCATCGGCTCATACAGTTCATCGCGATGTTCCTTCGCGAACTCCAGCACCTTGCGCGGATCTTCCTCGGACATCGGGAACCCGAGCAGCGCGTAGAGCGCAGCCACGCTCGTGCCGAACTCGGCCGCTGCTTCCATCTTGCTGAACACCAGCTTCTGGTTGGTGCCACTCACCCGCAGGCCGGACGCCTTGAGGCTCACGCAGTACGGACCGTTCTTGCGCGTCTGATACACGGGGTAATCTTTCTGCCGATACACCGGCAGCGCGTGCGCCACCAGGTAGTCACCGCACTCGATGCCCTCGCCCGCCAGATACACCTGCTCCGAGTTGGTCGGCGCACCGATCTTGATCTTGAACGGGGCACGCACCAGAACCTGACCATCAACTTTTACATCGCTCATCTCTAATCTCCTAATGTGACAATGGTTGTTACAAACGAATCAGCTAACTCTAAAATCGTCGCCTCGATCTCATCTCCGTCGAAGTGGTCGATCTCCCACTTATCAAACAAACCCCACTGGCAGTGCGCCTCCATCGGACCGTCGTGAGTTATCATCTCGTCTTTGAATAATTGCAGCCACTCGCTTCGGGTTATAGCTGGCCGGCTTTGTGGTCGTAGTGCGGCCTGATAGCTGCGTTGTCGGGCTTCGGCAGCACGGACGGCTTGCGCTTGACGCGGCCCCGACATACGAGCAGCAGCCCAATGAGCAGGGTAAGTCCCGTTGCGATACCGCTCCCACTGATTTCCGGCGCCCTGACGGCGCTTGGATATTGCACTTGCGACTGCCATTGGCTTTGTGTCTCCGTGATTGTTACGTTAGTTGTCATACTCATCTCCTGTGTTGAATAAACAATATTGCATGCACATGTGGTTCGGCTTGCGTAAACTGATCGGCGAACCACCACTACGCCACGTCCTGCGGTCCTGCCAGTCCAGCCACTCGAACCACTTCATGGCTGCTCCCCATCATGGAGATTCATCTGTCTTTTCTCGCACTGGTTGTCCTCCATGAAGTCCGAGTAGATCACTGCGTCTGTCCCGGCCCCATAGATGCGTGCTGAGAGTTGGCAGTTGGTGCATATGATTACGAGCGGCATGGGGTTATTGTCCAGCTGAACTACATGCCCTTTTGACTCAAGCTCCGTTGTATAGTTCCGTATCACCTCCTCTAGTTCGTCCCCTTGGGACATTGTTATCTCAACACTTGCTGCTCCGGACACGCGCGCAGTCATGAACGCCACCAATAGGGTTGAGTGTCATCGTGCATTGTGCCTTCGTCCCACAAGATCCACTGCTGGTTATTGAGCGGCGGGCACCAGTTAGGCCCACTAATATACTGCTCAGCGGCGTGCGTGTTCGCCAGTCCCTGCATCTGTTCAGGTGTTATCATGATTTGAACCTATCAACCCAATACTTCCTGTCGGTCCATCCGACTGAGCCTTTCACTTTATTAGTGAACAGCATGGCCTGCCGGTCGATGCATACCCTGACTACCCTATGGGCTGTCTCCTTCCGCTCAGTGGGTGTCATAGTGCTCGTGCACCCGCACCAACTGCACCGCACCTTGGCACTGCTGCCAGGCTTGGTGTTCTTCTTCATGCGGTGTCCGATCTCTCTGTAATACCACGCCAAACTATTGCTCATGCCTATGCTCCCCGTCCTGAAACAGACACACCTGCGCGCAGTAGCACTGCTGGAACCACCGCGGACGTTCCTCTCCTACGTTGCGAGTCGGACAGTCCCCATGGTTCTGCAGATAGAAGTGAGACACGCGCTCCTCATTGGTCACCCACCAGTCGCAACGCCTGCACTGGAACCCAGTGTCGCTCTCGCGCCGGTATCTATGCCCATGATCCACCAACTGCCATCTACGCATAGAGACACCCCTGCATGTGGAACGGTGAGATGTAGTCTGAGTCGTGCGGCAATGCCATTACCCAGTCGGAGACAGAGACGGCCGACAGCCAGCCGTCCCGCGCCCTAACCTCCTCGTAACGCTTGATGTAGCTATTCACGTAATCCCCCTCCCGAACAGCATGTACTGCTCTGTGATCACGTTGCCGTGCCCATCCTCGTTGCGATGGGCTTGAGGGTTTGGCCTGATCCACTCGTCGCGCGGGATCTGTTTGATGCTCTCGAATGTTATGCGCCACCAGTATCTGTCAGCCTCACTTAGATACAGCTTTCTTGACGATGGCATTGACCTGCTCCGGGGTGTAGCCCTGTGTGACAACCGTTGTCACTTCGCACGACGGCAGCACGAGTCCACGCTTGGCGGCACGCTTTGCCGCGTTGGTTGTGTTGAGTACCAAGCAGGCAGTCTTGCGATCCCCGATAGCGTTGTAGCTCTGAGCCAGGATGAACGCATAGCACTCGCTCGTGGTCCACGCGAACCCCAACATGCCGGCACCGCCAGTGCCCGAGCCACCACCCTGCACGCCTGCACCACAACCATTAGGAGCGATGACGCCTAGCCCAACGGATGGCGCGGATCGTTCCACAACATCAGTTGACGATTGCACATTGCCCCCGTTAAACGCAGCACCGCCCTGGCTAACACTGCTCGCTCCACTGGAGGTATTGTTCGTGTTGTTTGAATTGCCTGAGCCTTTAACTCCAGCAGTCGCGCTGCCTCCAGATCCTCCTGCGCCTCCAGCACCGCCGGTCGCATGGCTATTGCTGTTGGAAACGGCATGTGAGTTGCTCTTGTTGTCGACTCCAACATCGACACCCACTGCTTGCTGCTGTTGTTGTATTTGACCTTGAGATTGTCCATTAGTACCCCCAGCGAATGTCTGTTTTGACCACGCCAGCGCAGTCACGATTAGAACTCCGAACAAGAACCAAGTTGTATTACGCATCTTCATCACTCCAGTTAGGTTTATAGAAAGTATCTGCCGATCCCGATATCTCATCTCCGAACAAGGCAAGCTGTGTGATGTTCCACACAACCGAATGTTGCGAACGTTTCCTCCCAGTGAAGTTGTCGAACTCATCCCAGAACGGCTGCACCCACACGCTGTTCATGTAGTAGTAGCCGTCGTTATCGTGTAACTCAGGAATGGATATGGCCATCTGACAATGCTGTCCAGCATACGAGCAGTGCAGCTACGCAGCATAGCCAGTCCATGATGTTGAAGAATGTGTTGGTGAAGTTGCTCATGTGCTTTTGCCTCCAACGATCTTAACCTCGCGGCAGAACCCGTTGACGTTCCAGTTGTCTGTCTCGTGCACTCCACGCTGATACGCAAGCGAGTACGTAAGCTGTGCCTCGCATGCTGCCTCGGTGGGGAACACCAGAACGTTAGCTGATATATTGACCTTGTCCGTGGTGGTGAACACCAGAACCAATGCAAAGAAAGTATTCATAAATCTCCTAGTGTAGTGTTGGTTGATCGATCTTATTGCCGTTGATGTGTTCGAGGTAGTACGACCACTGAACCAGTGATGGCTCCTTGTCGCACAGACTCTCGAACGTTTTGTATTGCTCCATGATCTTCTCGTAATCAGGTTCCATCTCAATCCTCCTCTAGAAACAAGTCATGTTGCTGCCGTGCCCACACGTATTGCGACAGTGTCGGCGGCCAGCAGTGTGTGTCCACCCACAGGTGGAAGTAAAAGATTGCATCGGATTTCATGTGACAACCCTTGTTACAAGAACAAACAGAACTGGTGACTACGCATCGTGCAGTGCCGAACAGCCATCCGATACCACCAGTCCCAACTATCACATGCGTGTCTCACATGTCACCTCACTCGAACAGATACGACTGCATGCACAGCCACGATGCATCGCGCATCCAGTGCCAGTCTGAGTAGCTAACCGGCCACCAATGTTTCTCTGACCTCTTGTTTGCTTGACTCGGTGACAGGTTCTTGAACCCCTCCGGTAGTCGGTGTGTGTTCACCTCGCACCAAGCCACGTCGCTTGCCATTGTGTCCTCCGTTTAGTTTCTTCATCGCCCGTGCACGGCTTGCCGCCATGCTTCTCATCATTGCTGTTTGATAACTCATGTTGCCCTCTTGCCGTGGATCATAAAGTGTTGGAGCCGTAGGGTCGCGGTGACCCATTGACTTGGTAGCCAGCTTGGTCGGATGTAGTTTGTGTACACCCACAATGCTGCGATTAGTTTCAAGTGTCGGTATTTCATTCTGCTCTGAACCTCGTTGCTGCAAACAGGCAGTGTTGGTACTGCCGCCATTCCTCCCGCACAGCGTGTAGCTCCTCCGGTGCTAGCTCTGCCCACTCTGGTATATATTG
>Ga0247664_1000088_pt1 | contig 22769 bp, 14 predicted proteins | sample CNK05_metaG_FD_182715 | JGI IMG/M metagenome (GOLD analysis project Ga0247664, IMG submission 182715) | Soil microbial communities from Purdue University Martell Research Forest, Indiana, United States - CNK05 | ecosystem: Environmental > Terrestrial > Soil > Temperate forest > Bulk soil...
GCATCAGGCCGTATTGGGTGAATAACATGGCCGGGATGATCCCCAGCTTGGTTAAGAGCAGACTGCCGTAGAACAACGCTACCAACACCGCCGCAAAAGTAACCAGCGCGTTGGTGATGGTTGGAGACATCTCCCGACGGCGGCTCGGGCGCAGCATTTCCCGCAGTCCTCCGCGTTCGCCCAGGAGCACCTGTTCCTGACTAAACACGCGAGCTGCCAGCACCAGCGCCAACAGCGCATAAGTCGCTGCCCCAAGCAACGCCAGGAAGACGAACTCAGGCTTGGCCCCGCCCGCAAACAGCGCCTTCACCAATAATCCAATGTTCACCAGCGGCACGAATGAAGTCCACGCGTTCAGTTCCACCCCCGGCACCAGCGTTGCCCCCATCGGGATCACCAGCACACTGAGGGTCGCCCCCAAAAAATTGCCTGCATCCTTGGCATCGCGCGCCAGCACTGCCACGGCCAGAAACAATGCCGAAATCGTGCACGTGACCGGCAGCAAGCAGGGCAAGACCAGCAGCAATGTCCAGGGCGAGAGCGTCAGCCCGCTGGCCGCCACCGCGCTGCCTATGGTCAGGCCCAGACTGGTGGAGTTGGCCGTTGCTGCGATCAGGCTGATGCACCAGACCGTGAGAAACTTGCCGGCCACAATCTCCAGGCTATGCACCGGCGAACATAAAAGCGTCTGCATGGTCGCCCGATCTTTCTCTCCCGCCGTGAGGTCAATGGCCGCGTAGAGCGCCCCGGTGGCCGAGAGCATGATCAAGATAAACGGCAATCCCATGCCAAGGATGCGTCCGGTCTTGCGTTGGAGTTGGGCCACGTCCTCGGCCCTGGAGCTGAGGGCGATCGAAAATCCCTGCGTGAGCTGGTGCGCGCGCTCCCGTCCTTCCACCAGATCCTTGCGAAACGTGGCCAATTGATCGGCCAGGCGTTGCTCCGCTTTGGCGGAAGACGGCTGCACCGAATCGAGGTAAATCGTGGCTCGGGCCAGACCGTCGTTGCTGATGGCTTGGGCGAAGCCAGGCCAGAGCACCAACACGGCGTCGGCGTTGGGTCCGGCGAACAAGTTGCGGGCAGCGTTGACCAGCGGTTCGTCCGCGCCGGCGTTGGTGGAACCAGGGACGGGCTGCGCCTGCGCCGCCGGCGCGCGGGACTGAGCAGGCGGCTGGAATTTGCCGGCGGCCAAGTCTTGTTGCAACGCGGTCGACAAGCCGACATTAAAACTAAGCTCGAGGTGGTTGGTGCGATGAAGCCAGTCCACGAGCGACGCGGGCGGATCGCCCCACACCACGATTTTGCTGACGCGCTTGTCTTCGGTGGCGGCCTGGGAGCGCTGCAACTTGGTGATCCCCGTGACCATGAGCGGGTAAATCAACATGGGCAGCCCCACTACCACCATCAAGGTCATGCGATCGCGCAAGGCCTCCGTGATCTCCTTCCGAAAGATGGTCCAGATAATGGCGAAGCGCATGCGGGTCAGTCGGCAGCACGGCTGGTGGACGCCGCGTTCTCGCGCAGTTTGTAGAGGAAAGCGTCGGTCAGGTTCCGGCAGCCGGTGTGGTCCAGGATCTCCTGCAAGGTTCCGCCGTCAGTGATCCGGCCTTGATGCAGCAGATAGATGCGGTCGCACAGGTACTCGACTTCGCTCATGATATGGGTGGAGAACAGAATAGCTCGCCCGGCCGCGCGCTCGCGCCGGATTGCTTCGGTGATGAACTGGCCGCTGACCACGTCGAGGGCGGCGGTGGGCTCATCGAGGATCAGCACGTCGGGTTGATGCAGGAAGGCCCGTGCAATATTGGCTCTTTGTTTTTGTCCGGACGATAGAGTTCGGCAAGGTCGCTCCGCGAATGGTTCGATCTCCAGGTCCCGAATTAGCTGCTGGATTCGCTCATCGATCTGAGCCGCCGCCAGTCCATAAAGGCGGCCAAAATAACGCAGAACTTCCCGCGGCGTCAGGCGCTGATACAACTGGGTGTCACCCGAAAGAAAACCGATGCGCCGCTTAGCCTGAAGCAGGTTGTCCTGGAGGTCGACCCCATGGATCGACACCCGCCCGGCGCTCGGCGTCAGGATCCCAACCAGCATGCGCAGCGTGGTGGTTTTGCCCGCCCCGTTCGGACCCAGTAACCCCACCACTTCCCCTGCCTTCACCTCCAGGCTCACGCCGTCCACCGCCGTCAATGCGCCAAACCGCTTGACCAGACCGATCGCAGACAGGGAAACCTGCGGAGGTGCGGCCTGTCCCTGGACACCGGTGCTGGCGAAATCGACCATGCGCGGCGGGGACTATGGCCGAGGCTCAGGCCAGGGTCACGAACAAGTTTTTTTGCGCAGCGCCGGATGGTGTTCGCGAATCGATTCTGGCAACCTCATGGCCAGATAATATGGTTGGCTGGCCCAAGCCGCGCCGCAGGCAATGAACTGCTTCATTACCCCGTTTACCTGCCATGGCTGCGGGCGCGTGGCGGTGTTGGGGCTTTTGCTCGTGTCCTGGTTGGGTTGCCGGCCGGCCGATCCCGAACCTGCGGCGCGGCCTTTGCCCTCGGCTGGCTCCAGCAAAGCGTCAGGAGGGCCCCAGCAACCAACGAACAGGCTGGGCCAACAATTGGCGGCCCGCGACGCGGAGGTCTGGCGCGATGAGGTGACGGCGCGCGCTTGCGAAGGGGTCTTTGTCCAATTGGCTGACCAACTGCGCCGGGCGCCGGAGCCGATCACGGTATTGGAACAATTGAGCTTCGAGCGGATCGTCGCTCCGCGGCCGGAAGGGAAAGCTGTCCGGTTGCCTTTCGATGTTCACGAGCAACACTTCAGCGTAACCAACCGGGTGACTTTGGTTCCGGAGCAATGGAAGAAGGCGTTGGAACAGTTCAAGCACGCCGGCTGGAACCTCCGGCAATTCGCATGGCAGCACGAGCAATTCAACCCGGTCAGGGAAGCGCGGCCCGCCTCGTCCAGGTTCCGGGTTGAACTGCATGGAGAACAACCAGCGCAAACGAACCGGTTCATTCTACGCGGATCTTTCGTGGTCGAATGGGCTGACCTGGTCTCGAACCAGCCGCCCCAGATCCGCCAGCTTGTGCTCACTAACCTTGTTCTTCTCGAAAGGACCGGCCTGCCTGGCTTCGCCCAGCACGCCCTGGTCGCTCCCGAGCCGGAACGCCCGGATGCCCAGGTCAACCTCCATCCCCTCATCGTCGTGGATCTCAATGGCGATCGACACCAGGATATTGTCCTCCCCGGCGTGAATAAGGTCCTGCTCAACGATGGCCGAGCCGGCCTGCAGCCGGTGGATTTTATCCGGCCCGAAGACTTTTATGCGCTGCAGGAGGCCGGCGTTATCGCCGATTTCAATGGCGACGGTTTCCTGGATTTTTTGGGGGTCAGCGAGCGAGGGCCTGCGGCCAGGAAACTGGTACTGCATGCCGGCAATGGGGCCTTGCCTTTCTCCGGACCGCCGATCGCCGTGTGGGCCGGACAAAGTCGCGAGTGGCCTCGTTATCAGATCAGCGCTGCCAGCGTCATCACGGCCGGCGACATTGACGGCGACGGCGATCTGGATGTTTTTGTCGCCCAATATCGGCCTCCTTATGTGCGCGGCAATTTGCCCACGCCCTATTACGACGCCAACGACGGCTATCCCTCCTACCTGCTGCTCAATGATGGCCAGGGACATTTCGAGCTTGCTCCTCCTCAACCGGCCCTCGACGCCAAACGGCTGCGACGCACCCTCAGCGCGTCCCTGGTCGACCTGGATAACGACGGCGATTTGGACTTGGTCACGATCAACGACTTCAGTGGAGTCGATCTTTATTATAATGACGGTCATGGCCGGTTCACGGACGAGTCTGGCCGGTTGAGCAACCGGCAGTTGTTCGGGATGGGCCATGCCATGGCCGATTTCGATGGAGATGGGGCGCTTGATCTGCTGGCGATTGGGATGGATATCACGGCCGTGCGGCGGCTCGAGGCCCTGCATCTGGCCGCGCCGGAATGGCCCGATCGCACCCGCCAACGCTCGGCCATGGCTTGGGGCAATCGGATTTACCTGGCGCAAGCAGGTCGTTGGACCGAACCGCCCTGGGCGCAATCAATCGCCCAAACCGGCTGGAGCTGGGGCACAAGCGTCTTCGATTTCGATAATGACGGTCGGCCCGATATCTACATCGCCAATGGACATATCAGTGGCGAGTCTGCCGCCGACTACGACAGCTTTTACTGGACGCGCGACATTTATCTGGGCGGCGCGCAGGAAGACCGAACATTGCAAGATTACTTCGAAGAAGTCTTGGGGGGATTAAATACCGGCCGCACGTCGTGGCACGGTTATGAACACAACGTTTTGTTTGTTGACCTTGGCGGCAACCGCTATTTGGACGTGGCCTGGCTGATGGGGGTGGCCCACGAGTCCGATGGGCGGGCGGTGGTTACCGCGGACTTGAACGAGGACGGCCGGCCGGACTTGCTCGTCACCGAAGCCATTTGGCCTGGGCGCCCCGACCTCATGCGGCACCGGCTCTTGGTGCATTTAAATCAACTCCCCTCCGCAGGCCATTGGATCGGCGTCCGCCTCTGGCCTTCGTCCAGCCAAGGCCGGCTCACACCGATCGGCGCGAAAGTCTCGGTGCGCTTGCCGGACCGCACCCTGGTCAAGCAGATCATCACTGGAGACTCCTTCCAAGCACAACATCCGTTCGTGGCCCATTTCGGTCTTGGCCTCACCACGAACGTGTCCGAGTTAAAAGTCATCTGGCCCGGCGGCCGGACTCGGATCATCTCGAACCCGGCGCTGGATCGGTATCACGAAGTCGAATAGTCGTGTCCCGAAATGGAGCTTTGTCTTCCTGGACGGAAAGACACGATCATGACGTTCGCCGAGACCCGGTTCAGATCGTTGGACACTTTCGCAAAGACGCGAGAGGTGCTGGAGCCGAGTTGGGCTCCAACCCAACGGAGAACCGGCGGGTTGGTGTCCAGATTTCTCACCTGCGCGAAGGACAAAGTGGCACGGAACTGGACTCGCGGCTGCTTAAGGTTCGGCGAAAGGGCGCATTATGAAAGTTACCTACCTACCCATGAACCGACCCTCAGGTAGCAGCCGACGTCAGGAGGCTCACTCTACCCCAACGCGTTCTCCGGGAAAAAGATCAGAGCCTCGTTACCTCGGCTGCTACGTGACGCTTGGCGGCGTGGCGGCCGCGCTGGCGCTTTCGACCTCCGCCCTGGCGCAGACGTTCACCGTGACCAACATTACCGTCCCCGGCGCCCTCTCGCTGGCGGTATCTTCGATGAACGCCTCTGGTCACGTGGCCGGCTATGGTTACAACGCCGCCGGTGAGCAGCACGCGTTCGTCTGGCGTGACGGCGACGGCCAGGACCTGGGCACGCTGGGTGGGAGCACCTCGGTGGGCAATTGCCTCAACAATTTCGGACAAGTCGCCGGTTATTCATCGAGTGTCGGGGACACGGAGTACCATGCGTTCTCCGGGATCGGCCTGACGCTTTTCGATTTGGGCACTTTGGGTGGCACGGTCAGCACCGCCAATTGGATCAGCGATGCTGGCCATCTCACCGGTTATTCCTTTGTCTCGCCGTCCAGTATTGATTCGCGCGCGTTCCTAATCCGCAACGCAGGCGCGCTCCAGGATTTGGGGACCCTGGGTGGAACATTCAGCTCGGGCACTGTAGTCAATAACAGTGGCCAAGTGGCCGGAGATTCCTCCATCACGGGAGACGGCGAGACTCACGCATTCTTTCATGACGGGTCGATGCGGGACCTGGGCACTCTGGGCGGAATCTACAGTTCTGCCCATGCCCTCAACGATGCCGGCCACGTGGCGGGCGAATCCACCCTTGCAGGTGAAGCGGAAACGCACGCCTTCTGGTTCGATGGCACGACGGTGCATGATCTGGGCACGCTCGGCGGCACGTACAGCACCGGCTACGAGATCAACGACGCCAGCCAGATCGTCGGCGACAGCTTCCTGGTCGGCGATACTCGCTATCATGGCTTCTTTTATGACAACGGCACGATGACGGACCTGGGCAGCCTGGGGGGCAATTACAGCAGCGCTTGGGCGATCAATAACTCCGCGCAGGTTGTTGGCGTTTCCTCCAACAGCCAGGCCGAACTCCACGCTTTCGTCTGGCAAAACGGCTCGATGCTCGACCTCAACTCCCTGCTCCCAGCCAACTCCGGATGGGAACTTAGCGCCGCTCACTTCATCAACGATAACGGCCAGATCGTCGGCGTGGGCCGTTTCCACGGTCAGGATGCCTGGTTTCTCCTCACCCCGCGGCCCAATCAGTCGCCCGTCGCCAATGCCGGTCCCGACCAGAATGTCTCCACTGCCGGTTCCGCTGCCCTGGTCAATCTGGACGGCAGTGCCTCCAGCGATCCCGACGGCGACGCACTCCAATATCTCTGGTCAGAAAATGGCGTGACCCTCGGCACCACGGTGACCCTCAGCGTTTCGCTTGGCGTTGGTTCCCATACTCTGACCTTGCGCGTGACCGATCCCCATGACGCTGCCGCCGAAGACACCGTCGTGGTCGTGGTCGTGACCAGCGGCAGCGACATGGTGCCGCCGGTGGTGAGCTGCCCCGAAAACCAAGCGGCGTCTGCGGGCGAAAACGGCCTGGCCGCTGTGCCGGACCTTCTCTCCGGTCTGGTCGCCTCGGATAACCTGACCGAAGCGTCCGCCCTCGTGAAAACCCAATCGCCGGTTGCCGGGACGCTGGTCGAATGTGGCAGCCATCATGTGCTCATCGGTGTGACGGATGCGGCCGGCAACACCACCACTTGCGATGTCGTCTTCACGGTGTCTGACACCACCGCGCCGGTGTTGCAATGCCCCGAAGAGATCACCCGCGCAGTCCGGGCTGGTTGCTTTGCCACTGTGCCTGATCTTTCCAAGCGGCTTCATGCCTACGACAATTGCACGCCAACCAACGAACTTCGTTTTGCGCAAGAACCCGCTGCTGGCACTCTGGTGCGCCCGGGCAGCTCCGAGATCCATGTGAGCGTCACGGATGCCGCTGGCAACACCGCCCGTTGCGCGGTCCCGTTCCACGCCGTCGACGCCAGTGCACCCCGCTTCCGTTCTCTGAGGGCGGACCCGCTCGCTTTGCAGGCGACGGCTAATCATTCGATGGTCCCGGTGACCCTCACCGCCGTGGCCATCGACAACTGCACGGAGAGCTTGCGTTACCAGATCGTCGCAGTGACCAGCAGCGAGTTGGTCACCGGCGAAGGCGACCGGACCAGCCCGGATTGGCAGATCACCGGCGACCTCACCTTGAAACTTCGCGCCGAAGTGACCGGCAGTTGCCGCATTTACACCGTCCGGGTGGCCTGCTCGGATGCGGCCGGCAACACCAGCTACCGCAACGTGCATGTCCGGGTCGCACCCCTGAAAAAGAAGTAGCAGTTTTTGTTCGTTGAGTGATGTGGAAATAAAGTAAAGGCGGCCTGCGGGCCGCCTTTGCCTTTGGGGCTGATGTTCATCTTCGACGATCGCGAACACGTTTAGCGCGCTGACTGCTGGAGCGGCGGTTGCAGTTAATACGAGTACGTATTACGGGCTTGTCCTCCCCGGGGCGACCTGTGGTAGATCCGCCGCATGCAATCACTTGTCGGCGGACCCAAAAGGTTCACCACCATCGAATGGCTGGTTCTGATCGTGGCCAGCATCGGGTTTCTCTTCGATACCTACGAGCTGTTGCTGTTGCCTTTGATCGCCGCCCCGGCCATCGCCGAGATCCTGCAAGTCCCGGCCAACAACCCGGCCGTGACCGATTGGGTTGGCCGCCTGCTCTGGTTGGCCGCCCTCAGCGGGGGCGTGTTCGGGTTACTGGGCGGCTGGCTGACCGATCGGTTGGGGCGCAAGACCGTGCTGGCCTTGAGCATCGCGCTTTATTCGCTTTCTCCCGCCGCCGCCGCCATGAGCACCAGCCTGGCCGGGTTTGTGTTTTTCCGCTGCGCCACGTTCGTCGGCGTTTGCGTTGAGTTTGTGGCCGCCATCACCTGGCTGGCGGAGTTGTTCCCCGATCCCGCGCGCAAGCAGAAGGTGTTGGGATGGACCCAGGCCTTCGCGTCGTTGGGCGGGCTGTTTGTGACCGGAGTGAACGGCTGGATTTTGAAGCACGCCAGCGCTCTCCCCGCCTTGCCGTTGCCCGAGCCGTTCAACGGCCACGCGGATTGGCGTTACACGTTGCTGACAGGTTTAATCCCGGCCATTCCCATCGCGTTGCTTCTGCCCTTCGTACCGGAATCCAAGGTTTGGCGGGAGCGGCGCCTGGCCGGCACCCTGCGGCGTCCAAGTTTCAGCGAGTTGTTTACGCCTGCCTTACGGCGAACGACGCTGGTCACGGCCGGGTTATCCGCCTGTGCGTATGGCGTGGCTTTTGGAGCATTGCAATTGACTCCGACGCGCATTGTGCCTGGCCTGCCCATCCTGGCCGAGCAACAACAAATCCTGCGGCCGCTGCAGCAGGAAGCCGCGCAGCTGAATCGCCAGCTCAACGAAACCATGCCTCGTTTTCAACAGGCCTGTGCAGACGTGCCTGGCCTGCGCGAGTTATCCGGCAAACGGGCGAAGACCCGCGTGGGCCTGCGAGCCAACCGGACGGCGCTCGACAGTGGATCGTTGTCCGCAGAACGCCAGGCCGAGTTGCAAAACACCCTGAACAGGTTGACCAACGCGTGGACAGGGTTGGAAGCGCAGCTGAGCCAGTTGACATCCGCCAAACCGGAGGCCCGCCAAGCCGTGCTGGACCGCGAAAAAATCCTGGGCCAACTCGGCGCCAACCGGGAGAAGCAGTCCAAGCCGGACACGATCGTGAAGACGCGCGGCAAAGATGTGCAGTGGTGGCAGGAATTGGGCGGATTGTTTGGCCGGATTGCTCTGGCTGCGCTGCTGGTGCTGGCTTTGCCGAAAGGGACTTTGCTGCGTTTGTTTCAAGTTCCGGGAGTGATCGTGTTGCCATTGACTTATCTGTGGTTGTTCCGAAATCAACCGGCCGTCTTTCACTTCGGGGTGTTTGTGGCTGGGTTCTTGACCGTGGGCCAGTTTAGTTACTTTGGAGAGTATCTTCCGAGAGTGTTCCCGCTGCACCTGCGCGGGACTGGAGGCAGTTTTGCCACTAATGTGGGAGGCCGGATGCTGGGCACTTCGGCCGCCTTGCTGACGACGAATTGGGTGGCGCCAAAGTTGGGGGGCAGTGGCCCGTTGGAAGTGGCGACAGCAGCCGCGATCGTCGGCACGAGCATGTTTGTGCTGGGCTTGGTGCTGAGCTTTCTTCTGCCGGAACCCAAGCCCGAGCTGCCAAGTGACTAACCGGTCTTCGCGGATTCGCCTTTGAAATTCTTCTGGCGCAGGCCGTTCAAGTAATGCTGTGATTTGTGCATGAATGGAAAAGCAGTCCGCGAACGGCGAAGCGCCTCTTTGAGGTCAAGGGTTTGCCAAAACGGACGATTCCGTTGGGGTTGGCCGGGCTGGCCCAGGCTGAGAGGCGTTAATGCTTGAACGTTCCGACAGAATCATGGTGACCCTGCTGGTGTGGTTCGGCCTGGGTGCCGGCGGCTTTGCCCAAAACTCACCCGCAGCCAACGACCAGAAGGCCGCACCCCGCGGCACGCCCTTGTTCGAAACCACTCGGGCAGCCGCCCAACAAGGTCAGGCGAAAGCTCAGTTCGATTTGGGGATGATGTTTGCCGCCGGCAAAGAAGTGACCCAAGACATGGTCCGAGCCGCCGAATGGCTGCGCAAATCGGCCGATCAGGGCACCGCCGCCGCGCAATATAACCTGGCTGTGTTTTACACGCAGGGCGCCGGCGTGCCCCAGGACTATGCGGAAGCGGCGCGCTGGTTTCAAAAAGCCGCTGAGCAAGGCGATCATGCCGCGCAGTATAACCTGGCGGTCCTCCTGGCGGGCGGCGCGACCGGCACTTCTGACCCAGCGGCAGCTCTCAAATGGTTTCGCGCCGCCGCCGAAAAGGGCGACGTAGCTGCCCAGCTGAGCCTGGCCAAGATGCTCGCCGCCGGCGAAGGTGGGCCGGCCGATCTGTCCGAAGCTTATGTATGGTTCAGCGCAGCCAACCGGCAGGGCCACCCGGATGCAGACAACTTGAGGGACGACTTGCTGGCCAAGATGACTACGGCCCAGTTGTTGGAAGGGCGCCGTCGAAATGCGCAGCGCGGCGATCCGGAAGATCAATACAACGTTGGCGCCGCTTTCGCCCAAGGCGAAGGTATCAATCGCGACCTGGCGCAAGCCGTTCACTGGTTTCGGCAGGCGGCAACCAATGGGCATGCGGAAGCGCAGTTGCGTCTGGGGCTGGCCTACGCAACGGGCGCCGGCGTGCCTCAGGATGCGACCGAGGCGCTCAAGTGGCTCCGGCTGTCGGCCGAGCAGGGGCACATCATCGCCCAATACCATGTCGGTTTGGCCTGCGCGGAAGGCCGGGGCACCAAACAGAATCTGGCCGAAGCATTGAAATGGTACGTCAAATCCGGCAGCCAGGGCGTCATCCCTGCCCAAGTGGCCGCCGGCACCATGTACGCGCGCGGGTTGGGCACCCCGACCAACAGCAGCGAAGCACTCCGGTTTCTTCGGTCAGCTGCCGACCGCGAGGATCCCGAGGCGCAACTGCAGCTCGGACTGCTTCTCGAAAATGCTCCCAAACCTGATCTGCCGGCCGCGGTGAAATACTTCCGCGCTGCGGCCGAACGCACCAATGCCGAGGCTCAGTTTCGGCTCGCGCGCGCTTATACCGAAGGACGCGGTTTGGCCAAGGACCCAGCTGAAGGGCTGCGTTGGTGCTGGAAAGCCGCAGAATTGGGACACGTGGAATCGCAGGCTCGGCTTGGGTTGGCTTACTCGACGGGGACGGGGACCAAGAAGAACTATCCGGAAGCCATCCGCTGGTTGACTCCCGCGGCAGAAAAGGGGCATCCGGAAGCCCAACACAACCTTGCTGTGCTCTACGAGTCCGGCTTGGGCGTGCCAGCCGATCCGGCTCAAGCGGCCCGCTGGTATCGGAAGGCGGCGGACAAGGGCCAGACGGCCAGCCAGGTGAAACTCGGAACGCTCTATGCGCAGGGCAAGGGAGTGGCGCAGGATTATCCGCAGGCGGCCCAGTGGTTCCGGACGGCCGCGCAGGCTGGCGATTTGCTTGGGCAATTCAACTTTGGTGTCCTGCTCGAGCAGGGCAAAGGCGTGCCTCGTTCTGCCGCGGACGCCGAGAAGTGGTATCGCAAGGCTGCCGAGCGCGGCTATGACCAGGCGCAGGCGCAATTGGGTTTGTTACTCCTCCAACAAAAGACTCCGGACGCCGCCCAGGCTGCCAGCTGGTTCGGCAAAGCCGCCGCGCAGGGCCATCATCAGGCTCAATTCAATTTGGGCGTGCTTTACGATCAGGGCCGCGGCGTGAACCAAAACTACGCCGAGGCGGCCACGTGGTATCGGCGCGCCGCCGAATCCGGCCACGCCGTGGCGCAATTCAACCTCGGCAATCTCTATGAAACAGGGCAGGGCCTGACCAACGATGTGGCTGAGGCCGCCCGATGGTATCGCAAAGCCGCCGATCAAAAGGAGCCCAAGGCCGAATACGCGCTGGCCTTATGTTATGCCGACGGAGATGGTGTCCCCCAGGATCTGGTGGAGGCTTATAAATGGCTGACCTTGGCCGCCACTCATGGACACACCCAAGCGGTCGAGTTCAAGCCGATCCTGGCCAAGAAGCTCACCCCCGATCAGCAGATCAAAGGTCAGCAGCTCGCGGACGCCGCGCTGGGCCGCGTCCCCAAAACCGCAAACTAAACGCGCTTGCTGGGCGCACGCAGCTTTCGTTAGGCTCCCCTGATACATGCCTCTTCCGGCCGATTATCACATGCACACGCCGCTCTGTCGGCATGCCGTGGGTGAGCCTACCGAGCTGGCGGCTCATGCCCGGCGCGTTGGCCTGACGGAGATCGGTTTCTCCGAGCACAATCCGATGGTGCGCGACGACTGGGACGATTGGCATATGCTCCAGGGCAGCTTCGACACGTACCTCGAGAAGGTCGACCAGGCCCGACGCGATCACCCAAGCTTGTCCATCAAGATCGCCCTGGAGATGGACTTTATCCCCGGGCAGGAAGCTTGGATCCAGCAACTGGCTTCGCGGCATCCCTGGGATTATCTCATCGGCGCCGTCCATTATGTGTCCGATTCCTGGGACTTGGATAATCCAAAACGCATCTCGGAATGGAAAACGCGCGATCCCTTTCTGGTTTGGAAAACTTACTTCGAGCGCTTGACCTTGGCGGCCGAGTCCGGCTTTTTCCAGATCATCGCTCACGCGGATCTGTGCAAAAAATTCTGCTTTTACCCCAAGGAAGACTGCGCTCCGTTGTTCAGACGTTTTCTGGAGGCGGTCAAACGCAACGGGCTGGCCATGGAACTGAACACCGCCGGTTTGCGAAAAGATTGCCGCGAAATCTATCCCAGTCCGCAAATTGTCCGGATGGCGGCCGAAATGGAAGTGCCGATCACCTTTGCCTCCGACGCCCATGCCCCCAGCGAAGTCGGGGCCGACTTCGAGCAGGCGGTTGCTCTGGCGCGCAGCGCCGGTTACACCCATTATTGTCGCTTCACGCAGCGGCAGCGCGAGATGGTCAAACTCTGACATGCCTCGGGGGAAAAGCGGCAAGGCGGAAACACGGAAAGCGGAAAGCGGAAGGCGGAAACGCGGGATCGTGCTGCCTTCGCCCGCGGGCTGCGGCGGGCAGGCCTCGTGCTCGTGCTGGTCCTTCGTCCTCGATTGGGGGGCTCTTCCGATCTAAGGGTTCATGGCCCCAATGCGCATCCAAAGGCTGGAGGTGTTCGCTACCTATGAACCGCACTGAAGAAACGTTCAATTCAATGTTCAATGTTGGAAGTTGAACTCTGACCTCACGAACTCATAGCCTGGAACTTTTAACCGCCCCATGAGCATTTCCACTTTTTCTTTCCCAACCACGACTTTCTGCGGCGCGGGAGCGCTTCGGGAGTTGCCCGGTCGCTTAAAGCAATTGTCCGTGGCGCGACCATTGGTCGTGACCGACCCCGGGTTAATCGCCACGGAGGCGTTTAAACAACTCGAGGCCGTCCTGGGAGCCGACGGCCAGCGGCGCACTTGGTGTTTGTTTCAAGGGGTGCATCCGAATCCGGTGGAGAGCGACGTTACCCTGACGGCGGAAGCCTATCGGGCCGGCGGCTGCGATGCCGTCATCGCCTTCGGAGGCGGCAGCGCGTTGGATGTCGGCAAGGCCGCGCGGTTGCTCTTGAAGCGGCCGGCGCTGAAACTGGCCGAATTCAATTATCAGGACGACTGGACTGGTCTGGATCCGTTGATCGCCATCCCAACGACTGCGGGCACGGGCAGTGAAGTGGGTCGCAGCTCGGTGATCACGATTGAGGCGACGCAGCGCAAGGCGGTGCTGTTCCACCCTGAGTTACTGGCGCGATTGGTGATCCTTGATCCCGAGCTGACGCGCGGGTTGCCTCCGAAGCTGACTGCCGCCACGGGGTTGGATGCTTTTACCCACTGCCTTGAGTCTTTTACCTCGCCGGTGTTTCATCCGCTTTGCGATGGGATCGCGCTGGAGGGTTTGCATCTGATCGTCGGAGCCCTGCCGCGGGCATGCCGCGATGGGCATGACCTGCAAGCGCGCACCCAGATGCTGGTGGCGGCGGCCATGGGCGCGGTGGCTTTCCAAAAGGATCTTGGGGCAACGCATTCTTTGGCGCATCCGCTCTCGACGGTTTGCGGGTTGCATCACGGCACGGCCAACGCCTTGTGTCTGCCGGCCGTGATGAAGTTCAATGCCCAGGCCCGGCCCGGCCTCTACCGGCGGGTTGGTCTGGCTTGTGGCCTGGACGTCGTGAAGGCGACGCCTGTGGAGGCGGATCAGCGCACGATCGAATTGGTTGAACAATTGCGCGCCGAGGTGGGGCTCAACCAGCGTCTACGCGATTACGGCGTGAAGGCCGCCCAACTGGATACGCTGGCCGATCAGGCCATCCAGGACGGATGTCATCACACCAATCCCGTGCCCGTAACGCGCCAGGATCTGTTGACCCTCTATCGCACCGTGCTCTGAACCATGAATCTGCCCACCCTCAAAACCAAAATCGCCGCCGGCGAGATCGACACCATCATCACCGTTTTCCCCGACGTCTTTGGGCGCCTGGTGGGAAAACGGTTTACGGGAAAATTCTTTCTTGACCACGTCGCTGGGCATGGCACGCACGGGTGCAATTATCTGCTGACCGTCAACCTGGAGATGGATCCGATGGACGGCTTTCAGCTGGCCAACTGGGACAAAGGGTTCGGTGATTTTCATATGGCGCCGGATCTGGCGACGCTGCGGGTGTTGCCCTGGCAACCTGGAACGGCTTTGGTTTTGTGCGATCTCCGCCACGAAACCGGTGCGCCAGTGGCGGAGGCGCCCCGCTCGGTGCTGCGCCGGCAGTTGGAAGCGGTGGCGGCGCGCAAGTGGGTCTGCTACTGCGCCAGCGAGCTGGAATTCTTCCTGTTCAATCAGGCCTACCACGATTTGTTTGTGACCGACTACCGGAACCTGGTCCCTTCGAGTGATTACCGGATCGATTATCACACCATGCAGCCGACGCGCGATGAACCAATCCTGCGCGCGGTGCGCAACGGCATGAGCGCCGCGGGAGTGCCGGTGGAGAGCAGCAAGGGCGAGTGGGGCCGCGGCCAACACGAGGTCAACTTCGTTTATGATCAACCCGTGCCCATGGCCGATATGCATGTCGTGTTTAAGCAAGGGATGAAAGAAATCGCCGCCCAGTATGGCAAAGCGGTTACGTTCATGCCCAAGTTGGCCGCCAGCGAGGTCGGCAGCAGTTGCCATATCCACATCAGTTTGTGGCGCGGCGGCCGCAACGCCTTTTGGGATGCAAAAGCCAAGGCTGGCTCCGCGTTGTTCCGCCAATTCCTCGGCGGGCTGATGAAATATTCCCCGGAACTGTGTTATTTCTTCGCCCCCACGATCAACTCCTACAAACGTTACCAGGCGGCCAGTTGGGCGCCGACCAAGATGGCTTGGTCGCATGACAATCGCACCGTCGGCTTTCGCGTGGTGGGTCAGGGCGATTCCTTCCGCATTGAAAATCGCATGCCGGGAGCAGATGCCAACCCGTACCTGGCCTTCGCCGCGATGCTGGCCGCCGGCCTGGCCGGAGTCGAGGAACAATTGGACTGCGGGAAGGATTACTGCGGTAACGCGTACGTCGACCCCAAGCTCCGCGCCTTGCCGCGCACGTTGCGGGAGGCGGCCGTTCTCCTGGATCAAAGCAAATTGGCCCGCGGCGCTTTTGGTGATCCCGTCGTCAATTTCTACGTTCACACCGCCCGACTCGAAGTGCAGGCGTTCGACGATGCTGTCACCGATTGGGAACGCGCGCGGTATTTCGAGAGAATTTGAGCGGCCTGGTTGCTAGTTGCTGGTTCCTCGTTGCTAGTTCCTAGTTCCCAGTTTCTGGGGCTCCTGTAGCTAGAGCTTGTCCCAGGACACACTCCACAGTCTCTTGTCGGAAACTCTCGTCGAAATTCGTCTCGGACTTCGTTGCTCGCTCCGTCCAACAAGGAACAAGGAACAAGGAACCAGGAACGAGGAACCAGGAACGAGGAACCAGCAACCAGCAACCAGCAACCAGGAACCAGGAACCAGGAACCAGGAACCAGGAACCAGCAACCAGCAACCAGCAACCAGCAACCAGCAACTCCAGTAGCAACGGGGGGGACTCGACTCGCCGTGGCGTTCGCCTTACCGTTGCGCTTGTGACGGTTCTCGAAGTGATCCAGCGCAGCAGCGAGTTTCTGGCCCGCAAAGGGGTTGATTCGCCTCGTCTCCAAATCGAATTGCTGCTGGCCCACGTGCTGCAGATGCCGCGGATGCGTCTTTATTTGAGTTTCGATCGCCCCTTGGCGGATCGCGAGTTGGAAACGTTGCGCGCGCTGGTGAAACGGCGAGCCGGCCGGGAACCACTGCAGCATCTGGTGGGCTCAACCAACTTTTGTGGCTTCGAGATAACCGTCACGCGCGATGTGCTCATCCCGCGTCCGGAGACGGAACTGTTGGCGGAGCGAGCGGTGGAGTTCCTATCGGGAGCCGAGTCTGGCAGCGGCGCGGAAGGGGGAGCGGCGGGCGCGGTGGGACGGCGGGTGCTGGACTTTGGGACGGGCAGCGGATGCCTGGCGCTCGTCATCGCGGCGCGTTGCCCGGCCGTGAGCGTGTGCGCCTTCGATCGCTCCGCGGAAGCTTTGGCGGTGGCCCGGCAAAACGCCATCCGCTGCGCGGTGGAGGATCGGATCCAATTCCAGCGCGGGGATCATTTGAAATCGTTGTTGGCCGCCGGTGAAAGCCGGTTCGATTTAATCGTCAGCAACCCGCCTTACATCCCGTCCGGAGAGATTGGCGCATTGCAGCCGGAAGTGCGCGACTTTGATCCGCGGGAAGCTTTGGATGGGGGAGCGGACGGGCTGGATTTTTACCGGATGCTGGCGGAGGGGGCGGGGGCCTGGTTGCGCCCATTGGCGCCGCTGATGGTGGAATTGGGTGCCGGCCAGGCAGGACGCGTGACGGAGTTGTTCCAGCAGTCCGGTTGGCGCATCGACCGGGTGGAAAAGGACTATGGCGGCCATGAACGGATCTTAATTGCACGGCGCTTGGATTAGTGGGATTCTCAAGGGCTTGCGGGGCAAGCGGTGGATGAAGTCGGACGCTCCTGGCTAAACGCACAGAAGATCGGAATTGAAGACGCTTCATGGATAGTTTGTCGATTAAAGGCGGCGTGCCGCTGCACGGGGAGGTCACAATCAGTGGGGCGAAGAACGCCGTGCTGCCCATTATGGCGGCAACGCTTTTGACGCGGGAAAAGTGTGTGATCCGTCGCGTGCCCCAACTGAGTGATGTGGGGTTTATGGCGCAGATCCTTCAGTCGCTGGGGGCGGTCGTGAAGCTGGAGGGGGACACGGTGAGCGTGAGGGCAACCAGGCTCAAGCCGATCGGCGATTACGATTTGATTCGGAAGATGCGCGGCTCGATCTGCATTCTTGGTCCGCTGCTGGCTCGGCAGCGTCACGCCCGGGTGTCGTTGCCGGGCGGATGCGTGATTGGAACCCGGCCGATTGATTTGCATCTGAAAGGCATGAAGGACCTCGGTGCCACCATTAGCATCGCAGGCGGTTATGTCGACGCTCAGGCCAAACGGTTGATCGGCGCGGATGTTTTCCTGGGCGGCCGGGCTGGCCCGACTGTGCTGGGCACGGCCAACGTCATGATGGCCGCCGTGTTGGCCGACGGCGTGACCACGATCGAAAGCGCCGCCTGCGAACCGGAAGTGGTGGACTTGGCCTACTTTCTCAGCAAAATGGGCGCGAAGATCCTTGGCGCGGGCAGCCCGACCATTACGGTGACCGGTGTGAAGGAATTAGCCGGCGTTGAGCACGAAGTGATCCCCGATCGGATTGAAGCGGCCACCTTTGCCATCGCGGCTGCCGCCACCAATGGGGAAGTGACCATTCATGGGGCGCGTCCGGATCATATGCATGCGGTGCTGGACAAATTGAAGGATTCAGGCGTCAAAGTGGATCGGAAGGGGCTGACCTTGACGGTTCGGCGAAACGGGCGGCTCAAGCCCATCGACGTCACGACCTTGCCTTACGCCGGATTTCCCACCGATGTGCAGGCGCAGATGATGGTGTTGATGGCCTTGACGCCCGGGTTGGGCATCATCACGGAACGAATCTTCGAATCGCGCTTTATGCACGTGTCGGAGCTGGCGCGGTTAGGGGCGGACATTTCGATCGAGGGCCCGAGCGCGATTGTCAAAGGAGGGCGGCCCTTAAGCGGGGCGCCGGTGATGGCCAGTGATTTGCGGGCTTCGGCCGCGCTGGTCCTCGCGGGGTTGGCGGCCCGCGGGACAACGCAGGTAAACCGGATCTATCATCTGGATCGCGGTTATGAAAAACTTGATGAAAAACTGTGCGGGTTGGGCGCCCGCATCCAACGTGTAGACCAGGAATGAAAGTTTTGATCGGGATCCTCATCTGCCTCATTGTGGGGCTGGGTGTTTATAAAATTTACGAGCACTGGACCCAGATCCAGGAACAGAATTCGCTCGAACAAAAAGTGGAGAAAGGCCCCAACATCGATCCCCGCACGCTGCCCGGCTTGCCTTGGCAACTGGACCTCAAACTCACCGAGGCCCAGCAAGCCGGGCCGGAAGCCTTCAAGCGCTTTGTCGAACAGCTCCGCAAATATCCTGATGTCAAGGACCCGCGCCTGGCCTGGATCGAACTGGACTACGCGGTGCTCATCTCCAGCTCAGACCCTCTGAAGGCCAAACAGATCTTCTACGACGTCAAGAAACGTACTCCCACCGATTCGCCCATCTATCCCCGCATCCGGCAGCTCTCCAAGACCTACGACTAAGGACCAACCATCCGGCGGCGCAATTCCTTGGCCCTTTCGTCCGCCGGGTTCAGCTGCAAGGCGCGCTCCAATAAGGACGCTGCTTCTGTTTTATCTCCCGATTGCATCAGCAGATCGGCCAGCGTGATGTGCGGGTCGATAAAGTTGGGGCTGAATCGGATGGCTTGCCGGAAAGCTGGGATTGCTTGCTGGCCGCGCCCGGAGCGGGCCAGGGCGAATCCCAGGTTGAAATAGGCTTCAGCAAAATCCGGCTTCAGCTCAACACATCGCTGGAGCGGCCCGATCGCGTCGGCGTAACGTTCCAAACAAAGCAACACCATGCCCAACTGGGCATGACCATTGACCGAACCCGGAGCTAGCGCCAGATGCCGGCGCAATGGCATCTCGGCTCCCGCGCAATCATTGCGCTCGAACTGAAGTCGCCCTCGCAACAGCCACGCCTCCGGAGCATCCGGGTAATGTTGCAATAACTGGTTGAGAATCACGTCGACTTCCCCGTGTTGTCCTTGGGCCAGCATTTGTTGGGCACGGTCGACCCAGGCTTTGCGCCCAATGCGGAAAGGAACCGTCCCCTCGATCCAAGGGTCGGCCAGCGGCGTGTCCGGCGGCAGCGCCGCGGCGCGGCGCGCGGCTTGGGCCGCGTTTTCCGCGTTGCCCAGTTGCCGCTCGAGTGTCGCCAGCAATAAATGAGCCCGACGGGCAGTAGTCGGTTGATTGAGCGCGGCGGACAGGCGTGCACGGCCGCGCGCCGGCTCTCCTTGAGCCCGGTCCAGTTCGGCCAACCCCACCAGCGCGGATGCCTGGTTCGGAAATCGATGCAGCAACTGCTCAAACTCTGTCCGCGCCTCTTCCAGCCGGCCGGCCTCAGCCAGAGCCTCGGCAAAACGAAGCGACAGGATCTCGATCGGGCTGCCGGCCCGTTTCACCGCTTGACTCAGGAGCTCCAGGGCGGCGGATTGATCTCCTTCGCGCACCAACGAAGCGTGCAGGTACAACCAGCGCGGTTCACGCGGCGCCAGCCGGGATGCCCAGCGAAAGCAGGTGTCGGCCTCGGAAGCCAGCTCGTGAACTTGCAGCGTGACCGCCAGATTTCCCCAGGCTTCTCCCGAGCTGCGGTCCGCGCTCACTCGAGCAACCGCTTGAGTGATCTGGGCCGCCACAATGGGGTCAAAGCCCTCGACCGAAATCTTCGGCGGCAGCGGGCGTGGATCCCATTGCAATACCACCACCGCGATCAGCAATCCCACCAGACCGCACCCGGCCAGCCAGAGTGGAGCTGCCGCAGGACCGGACTGCCCCGGAGATACCGGCGCTGCCTTCTTCTGACGCGAGCGCCTCATTACTGGGTTTCCTTTCGGCCGCTTCCTTTGCGAAGCAGAACGTGGCTGTCGACGTGAATGTCAGTAAACAACTCCAACTCGCCTTCAGGCCAGCGCACCTGGATGGAGATGGGGCCGGGATTGGGTCCGAGGCCAAAGTGAACCCGCGGGTCGTTGCTGCAGAGATAACTTGAACCCGGTTGAACCAGGCCCCACCAACGACGTTGCGTCCCTGGCGCGCCTTGAATGATCAATTCCGCTCCGTAAGCGTCCCGCCCGCCATGCGCCGGATCGATCGCCCGCACCGTCAGCCAATGGCCTGCGGACGGCGCCACGTTGCGAAAGATGCGTACCGGACCGCCCACGCTGGTCATCACTAAATCCAGCGCGCCATCGTTATCCAAATCGCCCACGGCCAATCCGCGCCCGACCCTGGCTTCCCGACAAAAGGCCGGATTGGCTTCGGAAACATCATAAAAACTTCCCTGACCGCGGTTGGCAAATAATTGAGCGCGCTGCGCGTAAGGCGCCCAAAAAGATTGGGTGCCGGCGGCGACGGGAGGAAGGCCGGGGCCGGCATGGCGTTTGACCAACCCATTCACGAACGCCAAATCCAGCGCGCCGTCCTGATCAAAATCCGCCAGGACTGCGCCGAAGCCGGTGCCCCGCCAGCTTGGGTTGGCCAGCCCCGCCGTGCCCGTGCGGTCCATGAACAGGCCGCGAGGTTGTTGGGCCCAGAGAGCGTGCTGTTCTTCACTCAAGTGCGTCACGAATAAATCGAACAGCCCATCGCCGTCCAAGTCCCCGATCGCGATGCCCATGTTCCCTGCCGTTTGGCCCAGCGCGTTCAGCGCCAGCCCCCGTTGGGACGCCTCTTCCGTGAACGTGCCATCCCGCTGATTCACGAATAACCGGTTGGGCTTGCCGTCGTCGGCCAAAAAAATGTCCGGCCAGCGGTCGCCATCGAAGTCGGCACAGACCACACCCAGAGCCGGGCCGGGGAAGGCCGCCAACTTGGAGGGGATAGTGACGTCTTCGAACCGGGCCGCTGGAGAATCTGGATTGTGCGTTGCGGAGATGTGGCCGCCCAAGTTGTGAAACAACCTCACGCTCAGGCCAGGAAAACCGTGCGGCCCACAGAATTCCGGAGCTCCTTTGGCGTCGCTGCATTTCTGGCTGGGATCGTAATCGAGGTAATTGGCAATCACGAGGTCGAGCCATCCATCCCGATCATAATCGAGGAACGCAGCGGAGGTGGCCCAACGCGGGTTGTCGATCCCCGCGGCACCGGTCACCTCGCGGAAACGGCCTGTGCCAGCCTGATTCAGAAACAGCCGCACCGCGCCGTATTCGGTCAGGACGAGATCCGTCCAGCCGTCGTTGTTGACGTCTCCGGCGGCGGCGCCCATGCCCGGGCCGGCCACATCCAAGCCCGACCCCTCGCTCACGTTACGAAAGCGGCCGGCGGCTTCTTGATGGAACAGTTGATTGCGCGACGAACTCTCCCGGCCTGCGTTTTGAATCAAATACAGATCCAAACGCCCGTCGTTGTCGAAATCGAACAGAGCGGCTCCCGAGCCCATCTGTTCCGGGACCAGATAATTGCCCGTGACGCCGGTCTGGTGAATGAATTGGACGCCCAGGCGATCGGTCACGTCTTCGAACCAGGATGGAGACGAAACGTGCGGGCCTGGCGTTGACGCGGTTGGAGCGGACGTATTGGGCGCCCGTTGGCAGGCGGCCACAGACAGCAGGAGCAGGCCCAGCGTGATGCAGAGGACGAGGTTGAGCGTTCCGGCGTGATGCCCCCTCGGGGCCGGCTTTGGTCGAGAACACGGCCGGTGGATCTCCCACAACAGGTTGCGCCAAAGATGGGGCAAAGCTGTCACTGCACTAGCAGCCCGCTGCGGGCGAGGCCGGCTTCACTTCACGAACCCTTGTTGCTTGAGCCAGAAGACCAAGTCGCGCGCCCAGGGATGCACGTTTTGAAACGGTGGCTTGTCCTGCAGCCCGATGCCATGCGGGCCCTTCTGGTAGATATGTAAATCGAACGGCACGCCGTGGCGTTGGAGAGCCGCCGCGAATTCCAACGAGTTCTCCACCTTGACGGCGGTATCCTCCACCGTGTGCCAGACAAAACAAGGCGGGGTGTTGGAACGGACTTGAAGTTCGTTCGAGAGCAAGGTGACTAATTCCGGCGACGGATTTGGGCCCAGCAAATTCTTTTTCGATCCTTCGTGCGTGTTTGCGCCCATGGTGATGACAGGGTAACAGAGGATGCCCAAGTCCGGACGACAGCTCTGGCGCTCCACCGGATCAGACGCGTCGGGGACACCCGCATCAAAGTGCGTGACGGCAGTCGAGGCTAAATGGCCACCGGCCGATGATCCCATGATGCCGATTCGTTTCGGGTCGATTTGCCATTCGGCGGCGCGGGCGCGAACCAGGCGGATGGCGCGTTGGGCATCTTCGAGCATGCGCGGGTGCCGATAGCCGTGTGAGCCTAAGCGATACTTCAAAACGAATGCGGTCACTCCATGTTGATTGAGAAAGAGAGCGTAATCAGGGCCCTCGTGACTGGCCAATCCGCCGTAGCCGCCGCCCGGACAAACCACCATCGCCGCTCCGCTGGCTTGGTCCCGCGCCGCCAGGTACGGGGTGAGGGTGGGAATGTCGTCCGAGGCCTGGCCAAGCGCGCCGGGCGCTCCTTGAGGCCACAGCAGGATGGATTGTTGGCTGAAGAGTCCGGAGGCGAACGTGAACGTGAACGTGATGCCGGCCACCAAGACGAAAGTTTGTTTCATGGTTGCGGGCGAGATTAAGCGAGAAGCCAGACGGGGTTAAGTGAAAACCGGCTTCCTGGGGAGCTACCCATGAACCTTTCCTGTCTCGTAGCAGCCGACGTAAGGAGGCTCACTCTATCGTGGCGCGTTCGTCGGGAAAGAGATCAGAGCCT
>Ga0247664_1000089_pt1 | contig 22768 bp, 27 predicted proteins | sample CNK05_metaG_FD_182715 | JGI IMG/M metagenome (GOLD analysis project Ga0247664, IMG submission 182715) | Soil microbial communities from Purdue University Martell Research Forest, Indiana, United States - CNK05 | ecosystem: Environmental > Terrestrial > Soil > Temperate forest > Bulk soil...
ATCCAATGATCTCAATAGGCTGGACCCACAGAGGGGGGGGGTGAAGAGACACAGAGGGGGGGGGTCAGACATTGAATGATATCAGTATCTTGGTGGGACAGAGGGGGATGGATAGTCGGGGCGAAAAGTCACTACCCTCGCGTGCATAAGGTCGCATCATAGCTCGTAAAACTCGACGTGTTTGGCGCCGCTAGTGCCGGCCATGTGGAGCCCAATGCGCTGCGGCGTGCCGCCGAGTAGCTCGCGCATGGCTTCCTCGAAATCCCGCACGGTGTATTTGCTCTGGCGGTTTAATGGATGCGATCTGAAGACCTTTGGCGCGTACCTGGCGGGCGAATTGGGGACGTCATGCACATAGCGTCCCTCTTGTTTGACGGCCCGCAGACATTCAAGAAATTTAGCTCTAGCCGCCAGCGTGCGCGTTGGTCCAGATTGGTTATTCGGGTCGAGTGCAGCGGGGGTAAATACGCCATCCTTGACGATCAATTCGATTGTTTCTCCCGGTTTTGCATAATTGCTGTTTTGCCTAGTTAAAATCCTTTTATCGGTCGGATTTAGTGCGATGCGGTGGGCCCGCTCCTCTGGGCTTTCGTTATCGTCCTCATCGCCATCGCCGGGATCGTGCAGCGAGAGACGGGCGCGCATTTTCCCTTCGATGCCGGTATTACCGCTGTCGAATCGCCTGGATGAACGGCCGCGCATTGAAGGATGTGCCGCGCAAACGATGGCGCACTCAAACCGGATGCTGATCGCGTCGAGCATGCGGATAAAGATCGAGGTCTGCCTTCGGTTGATTTCATCGCCGCCAAAAAAATCGGGAAGCGTGTCGAGGATGACCAGCCCTGGCCGCAGAGCGGCTAATTGATTTTCGAGCAGTCCGTAGGCTGGGCCCAATTTATACCCGTCACTGTGCTCGAAGCTGAGCAGCTCGCTCCCCATGACGCCGACCAGTGAGGCAAAATGGAAATTGCCGAAACGGGAAAAATCGACACCATAGAATTGCGCGATGTGTGTCGCGCGACGTACGACCTCGACGACGGTGTCCTCGCAAAACAACCCATATACCGGCACTTCGGTGATCGGCAGGCCGCAGAAGTAGAGTCCTGCCGCGGCTGCCATCATCAGTTGGATCAGGAAGGTGCTTTTGTAGACACCGCTGACGCCGTATAGCCCGGTGGTTTGACCGCGCGGAATCCAGTTTTCCATGATCCACTCGCGCGCCGGGATCAGGCGACCCGCCCACAAGTCGAGGCGGTCGAGCTTCCATGCCGGTGGCTCCGTCTGGCCCTGAGTCGCCGGGCTAGGGTCGTGCCCGTTCAGGTGGAACGGCTCGGTGTTCTCGATGATGTCTTCGAGCACCGATTGGGTGCCACCGGCGTCGAGCCAGTCCGAGATGTCACCCTTCTCGGGTAATTCGGCGAAGCGGATCACCCGCACAATTGCTGCGCAGCGGGCGAGTTGCGGCGCCAGCTTGGCCGAGCGCTCGCGGCCTGCTGGGTCATTGTCCTCGAGAAGGATGACTTCGGCGCCGGTAAAGAACAGGTTGAACTCATCGCGCCAGTACTGGGCGCCGCCGGGGTTTGTAGTGGCAACGACGCCCCAATCGCGGCGCAGGCGATCGCAGTCTTTCTCGCCCTCGCAGAGATAGGCCCGCCAAGGGTGGCCGTTGCCGGTCTTTTTGGCGTCGATCAGGTCCGGCAGGTGATAAAGCACCCGGCGGGTGTCGCCGAGCTTCCAATTCCATCCTCGGCCGTCAGGCTTGCGCTGGCGGAACTGGTGGTTGGGGAAACGGACGACCTGAAATAACAGGCCACCAAGCTCGTCGGTGTAGTCGTAGGTGACGCTCGGTTCGTCGTGCCCTAACCAAGCGTCGATATCATGACCGCAGCGCTCCAACAGTTCGCGCGCGCCACCACCGACCTGCTGCTCGTGGTCGTACCAGTCGCCCCGGCTGCTGCCACGCACGATGACCGACAGCGAGCCGTGCGTGCCGAAGCGGACCTCCTCGCTCGAGGTGTGGCCCTTGAACCGTTCCCCGAGCTTTCCTTCGCGTTCCAGCGCGGCGACGATCTCGGTGATGCGGTCATTGATGTCGGGCACGTCACGCACACCCGCCACTGGATAGTTCAGTCAGGGTGTTGAGAATCGCCCGCATCAGCGCCAGCTCGCGATCGGCGGTCTTCTGGCTCATCTTTCGATTGAAGACCTGGCGCGGGTACACGCGCTCGCGCATCGCGATTTCGCGCTTTACCGCGGCGATCTGGTCGTCGAGCGTGATAGGCAACAGGTCGTCGCTCACGAGCATCCCCCGCTGGAGGAGCCGCATGCCATGCAGGTGAGGCACGTCCCGGTGTGCGCCATCGCGAAGGAACCGCAGTCCTGGCAGCAGTCACCGGACAGGCGTGGCACATGCCCGGTGCGCGGCCCGCCGAGAGCTTCTGGCGGGCACGGCCACCACCCACCTGGTGGGTTGGGCAGACGGCAGCCGCAATCCTTGACGCTGCCGCCGCGGAGCCGGTTGCAGATCATGGCCGGATGCCCAGAGCGGCTAGGTCGGGCCCGTCGAACAGATCGGCGTCGGCCGGCACCACTCTCTGGAGCATTATCCAGGCGATCTGTTCAGCGTCATGCCAGCGCCGGTCGACAAGCAACTGCTCTCGTGACGGCTTGTCTATCTCGCACCCGAGTTGTTGCGCCTCGGTGCTAACTTGGAGCAACAAGGCCGCTTCGCCGATGATACGGCGTTGCTCATCATCGAGCGCTGCCCACGTGGCGCGTGCATTGAAGAGCCGGGTCACGGCGCGCCATTCCCGATTCGGTCGCGGTACAGCGACAGCGCCCGCGCCAGCACCCGGCGCACCGGCACGCTGACGTGCTGCACGCCGCCCGTTTGCGGCCCGCGCGCTGCTTCTATGTCGACGAGGCGGAGATCATCCGGCGGCGAATTGAAATTCGCCGGTGGTTGCCGTATCTGCTTTTCTGCCATGAAGTGATCCCCCAGACTTCTTGTGGCGTACCGACGACCCCCGGCGCCCGGCAGATCGAGCCTGCCGGGCGTCTTCGTTTGGCGGGTGGAGTGCCAGCTCGAGCCCGAGGCGGGCGCGCCGCTGGGCGGCGGCTATCGGGTCCAGCACGGCCTCGGCATAGGCCCAAAGGCTGAGCGCATCGGCGGCGTCGACCGCGCCCGCCACATCCCAACCGAAGGCGAGGCAGGTCCGCACCGTGGCGGCTTTCTTTTTGTCCCGGCCGCCCCAGGAACCCTGCCCGGTGAAGTGGCGGCAGATTTCGCTGGGTCTGCTTTCGTAAACCCGCACCCTCAGGCGCCAGCACACCGCCTCGATCAGGCCGGCGTAGCAATGCAGCCGGCGCACGGTAGCGGCGTTGCGTGGGATCTCGGCGCCGCGGTGCGGCACATAGGGGCTTTCAAAGCAAAGGACGTCCGGCTGTTCGGCGGCGATCAGATCGCGCAGCCAGCCGGCGAAAGAGGACAGCGCCTCGCCGGTGGATGCGCCGCGCGCGCCCTTATGCGTGCCCCACCGCGGTTCGCCGCCGAGTTCGCCGACCGCAAAGCCGCAAAGTCCGCCGGGGTCGAGCGCCAGCGCCTTCATGGTGAAATCGTCCAGTGCACGCCAAACCCGTTCGCTATGGCCAGCATCAGGAAGGCGAGAAGCACACTGCCGCCGGCGATGACGAGGATGCGGGTCATAAGCGAACGGGTGTTGACAGATAACGATACGGGTAATATCCATTCGGATACGGGGCACCCCCGCCCCGTACGTCTAGGAGATGGTTATGTCTTATCCTGCGATCCGTTCCAGCCAAGAAGACGGTTTGGATTGCTATCAGTTGTCGCTTCGCCCCTCGACGCTGTTCGCGTTCCTGCGGCACGATCCGCGCTCGGCGCACTGGAAGTCGCTGACGCCTTGGCTGCGGGGCATTTACGAAACCAAGCAGCGCGAAACCAAGCAGGCCCGCATCAGTGCGTTGGAGGATTACATCATCAACCGCGTGATGGACCCGGCGAAGATAGGTGCGCTGCCACCAATCTCGGTCTTCCAGTTCCAGCCATTCGATCCGGCCTGCCTGACGACCGACGGTGTCCGCGTTGAGATAGAGGACAGCGACGCCGAGGTTGACCGGGTGTTGATCGACGGCTTGGCACGCGTCTCGGCAGCACACAGCGTGCGCGAGCGTTTGCAGGTCGAGAATCCGCCGGCGTTCGACCAGTTTAACAACTCGTTCCGCTTTACCGTGGCGTTGTATGTGCCGACGACCGGCCGGCTTTCTCCAGACATTGCGGGGCAGTTGTTCGCTGACTTCAACAGCTATGCGTGGCCGGTCCCGGCCGCGACGACGGTGATGAACGACATCTACAACCCTTACCGGGCAATCGCCCGGAAGGTAGCTGAGTCCGACATCCTGCGGCGCTATGGCGGACTGAAGATTGGTAAGGCGAAGCTCGGGCGGAAGGACGTGAACTTCACGACCGAGGTCACGATGGCGCAGTTCTGCAAGATCGTGGTCGAGGGCCAGGCGGGATACGGCAGCCTCAGTAAGCCGGTGCCCAACGCCAAGGTTTCCAGTGTCGATCAGGATGCCGTCGCAGCCAAGATCGTGAGCTTCATTGGTGCTCTGGAAGCCGCTATGGGTGCCGACAAGTTCTCCGATACCGGCGCGCTGTTCCGCACGGCTCACGGTTTCTACGCGCTGGCGATTCTCCTGCACGATATCGGCGAAGGATTGACGACGCAGGCGCAGGCCGTGCCTGCGCTTGCCGCCATCGACTGGACTTGGAACAATCCCGAGTTCCAAGCGAACATCGGCCGCAATGTTGGCGGCACCGGGTGGCGCATGAACACCGGCTCGGCGACGATGATGTGGCTGGTGCAGCACTGCCGGGCGAAAAGCGGAGTCGCGCTGCCGAACGCTACGGTTGTCCGCGCTGCATAGACTAGCAACCTTAACTGAGGGTTTCGTTGCAAGGGCCGACTGTTTTTTTTGCAACGAAACCCTTACTTCTGGTTTAGTAAAGGGGGGCAGATGTTTTGTAAAAGTTGTGGGTCGGCGCTGCCGACCCAAATCGGTTCTGGTCGGCCAAGAACATTTTGCAGCGATGAATGCCGAATAACGAATTTTCGGAAGAATCTTAAAGAGCACGGGCGTAACGAGTGGTACAGCCCACAGCATGTCGTTGATGCCGCCCGCCGGGTTATGGGGTCTATCGATCTGGACCCGGCAAGTTGCTATCACGCCAACCAAATCGTCCGAGCCACCGGATATTACACGCGAGCAGATGACGGGTTGTCCCTGCCCTGGCGGGGCCGCGTCTGGCTCAACCCGCCTTACGACACATTCGCACCGAAATTCTTCGTTAAGTTCTGCGAGGAATACGAGGCTGGGCGCATACCGATGGCATGCTTGCTCCTCGGTGTCCATCACCTGACGACGAAATGGTTTCAGCGTATCGAGGGGTTCGCCGCCTTGGTGAGCTTGCCAGCCGGCAGGTTGAAATTCACCGGAAGGAATGCGCATGGAAACGAACCAATGCACGGCAGCGCCATACTCGGGGTCGGTGTTAATCCCGATCTGTTCCGGCGCGAGTTCGGTGAGATCGGAATAGTTTTGGAATTGCAAGCAAGACAGCCAGCCAAGCTGGCGGCTGCCTCGTCGCCTCTCGTCCTCATTTCTAATCGGGCGTAATCCCGGCACGGATTAAAACTCCGCGTCGGCCTCGTCCACCTGTTGCTGCTTGCGGGGCCGGCCGCGGCGCTTCGGTGCCGCAGCGCCATTGCCCAGCGCCTGAATGCGGGCCGCTTCTTCTTCGCCGTCGGCCAGGCCGAGCATGTAGTCGCCGTGGCCGGGTTCTCCCTGCGGGTACTCGTCGGCGTGGTGGTGAGTGCCGTTGAGCCCATCCAGGCGGCCGTAACGTCGGGCGTCGTCGTCCGGTGGGGCGGTGCCGTTGCGGCCTCGGGGTGTGGCCTGCGCCGCATCCACCCAGTCGACGATCTGGCCTATTCCGAGGGCCGCAAAGCCTTCCCGTAACGTCTCGACCAGAGCGTCGCGGTCTTCGACTTCGAGCTGCGACACCCGGTAGATCGCGGCCCAATCCGACAATTTGAACCCGAGGTCGCCCTTGATGTGCCTCTGCTTGTACTCACGGATGCCGGCGTTGATCTCCTGCACTTGGCGCTCCTTCGCGGCGAGCACCCGCACCGCCTCACGGATGAGGTCGGCGCGGGCGGCGCTGTTGGAGAGGGAGGTGTGCTCGGCGGCGGACGCTAGCGATTGGGCCACGGTCTTAACTCCGTCAGGAAATGTGGAGGCGGCGGCGCTGGCGGGCCGAGGCATGACACCCCGGCCCGCCGCCCTTACGGTTGGAGCGGCTAGACAACCAACCGAGGGACCCGGCAATGACCGAAGAGCAGCGTTTGGAGATGCTTGGCAGCATCATTGCTAACCGGACGCTCATCATTGTGCTGATGCGCCTCCTGGTTCTTCGCGGCGTGGTCCTCCAGGGAGATCTTCAGGACATCCTGATTGAAGCGGTGCACGCGGTTGACGCGCTGCAGAGCGAGGATCCGCAGGCCCGCCGGTGGGCGCAGATCGAGCTTCAGACGACGGCCCGGGTTTTTGACCCCAGCGTATTTCGGACCGACGACGAGTGATCAAGTCATCAAACCGCCGGAGCAGCTCGTACAGCGACGGCATCGGGTGACTGGCGGCTGACGGCTGGGCCACGGTGGTCCCCCCTGTTTCGGAAATCAGGCTGCGGTGGCGGCGCGCGTCCTCTTGCGATCAGCGGACCGGCCGGGTACGCCATTCGGCCAGTCCGTGTCGGCAGGCCAGTTGGCGGCGAACCATTGGGCGGCGCGATCCATCGTCAGCACGTTCGCCCCGCGCCCTTCAGCTAAGCGGATGAAAACCCGATTGTTTCCGCAGGCACGTTGGCCGACCCCGGTCAACGCAAGGCCGGTCGCCTCGCTATATGCCCTTGCGAGCGTGAGCAGGTGCTCGATGCTGATTGCCGTCATGGTGGCTAGTTTTGATGAAAATTTTCATCACGACAAGCCCCTTGCGCTGGCGTGAAAAATTTACGACAAGAGCACGCGTCAGCGCCAAAATGGGCAAGTCAGGCAAGTCTGCAACGATGCAAGCGAGGAAACTCCCGCCGGACGATGGCGCTTCTGTGGTGAAAGTGACCCGTCTTCGCCGTCCGAGTAGTCATTCTACGGACGCCACGAAAAACGGCCGCAGCATCGAGCAAATACTTGCTCTGGCAGACGCCTGCGGAAAAGACCCTGCGCTATTGATTGCCGCCGGCACCATGGGTCGGGGCAAGAATGTCGCTGCCGATTTAGAGTTAGCAAAATTGGCTGTGGTTTCTACACTGGCGTCTCATATGTATGTCGCCTTGTCGCCATCGCAGCCATCTCCCCGCGACTACCAAAAATTTCTAAATGCCGTCACCGCCGCGATGAAAATAACCGACTAGCAGAGATCGATCTGCGGCAATAACGCCCAGATCAGCGGCTCTCTTGGCAGGCCATCGGTGGCGAACCAACCTTCGCCGTTCCAATGGGCCACAGCCCATAAATGGTCGCCGCCAGGGGCGACAATGCACCATCCGGATTCCTTGCCCGGCTCTGTCGGGGCTTCGGCGACCGGGGCAAATTTCAGCAGCGGAAGTGTTTTTACGAGATCTTTTGGCGCCATGGTCTGCCATCCCCTGCGGTCTTATCGGCCATCAGACAGTCGGCCATGAAAAATTTCAAGAGCCCACTTGAGACTGAAAATTTTCATGTCTAGGATGTCCGAGCTTATCCGGAAGGCTTTCCCCCGATGCCTCTCCCAACCGACCGATTGCCCAATCTCGATGAAGTGGCGGCGCACGTCGGCATCACCCCGCGTGCCGCCCGCCGGATCATCCGAAAGCACGGCGTGCCGGTGCTCGACACCGGCCGCACGATCGCCTTCGATGACCTCGCGATGAACCTTTTTATGGAGGCGCTGAGGTGCCGCTCAAAGTTGTACCGCGAACAGACCGCCCCGGCGGCCGGCTCCAGATCACCGGCACGGTCTTCCTCCCTAACGGGGAGAAGATCCCTGTCCGCCGAAGTGCAGGCTCGAATAACCTCCAGCTTGCGCGAGAGGAAGCGGCAGCGCTCGAAGCCGACCTCCTCCGATCAGCCTGGCACGGCGAACGTCGTGGCGCCCGACTTTACGCGGAAGCGCTCGACGAGTTCTTGAAGGCTGAGCAGCGCCCCTTGGGCGACGTAGCACGCCACGCCCGCATCAACCCGGTGATCGGCGACGCCAAGCTGTCGCAGATCGATCAGGTGATGATCAACAAGGTCAAGGCCGCGATCTTGAAGCCTGACGCTTCGCCCGCGACCGTGCTGCGCGGCGTCATCACGCCCATTCGCTCGGTGATGAATTTCGCCAACGCGCAGGGCTGGTGCGACGTGCCGAAATTCGTCGTGCCGAAACAGCCCAAAGGCCGCACCGCCTTTCTCTACCCGACCCAGTTCGAGGCGCTGATCGCAACCTCGGCGCCGCACCTCGAACCCTTACTGCTGACCTTGACCGATACCGGCGCGCGCATGTCGGAGGCCCTGGAGGCGCTCTGGGACGACGTCGATCTCGGTGCCGCGCGGATCAACTACGTCCGCACCAAATCGGGCTTGCCCCGGCTCAACGTCCCCTTGAGCCCGCGCACCGTCGCGGCGCTCGCCCGCCTGCCGCACCGGGAGAAGGAAATCTTCCGCACCCAGAAGGGCAAACCCTACGAGTCGAAGGAGCGCCAGGAAGGCGGCCAGATCAAGCACGGCTTTGCCGCTGCGCTGCGCCGCGCCGGGCTGGAAGGGTTCACCCCGCACGACCTGCGGCACACCTGGGCGACGTGGCACTACGCGCTGCATCGCGACCTCCTCCTGTTGAAGGTGGAGGGTGGCTGGCAGTCGATCACGCTGGTTGAGCGCTACGCCCATCTGATGCCTGGCGACTTCCGGGCCGAGATCGAAGCCATCTGGCGGCGGCTGCCGGCGGCGCGGGAAGGGGAGGGGGCCAGGGCCGAGGCGCAGTGGTTCCAGCGCCTCCAGGCGAAGCGCGCGTAAGGCCGAGCGCCGTGGTAGGAGATTGCCGTTGCACCGCTACTGCACCGCTCTCCAGTGCGGCGGTGCAAGCTATTGACCTATATCATGTATTTTCGGCGTCTCCCGGCCTTCGGGAGGCAGGGGCCGGAGGTTCAAATCCTCTCACTCCGACCAACAAAATCAAGACCTTAGAAGCTGCCGCGGCGACCCGCCAAAGCCCAAAAAGGCAACAAAACACCCCCAAAAACGCAACCTCACTGCACCGCTGTTACACCGCTCCCGGGCGGGCGAGCTTGATTCGTTCCATTTTGGTCGCCTGCCTGGCGCTCGCCTTCGACCCGCACGTGCTGCTGCTGAGCTGGTCGGCCGAGCGCCAGGAGACGGTCGCCGCCACCAGCCGGCGCACCTGCGAAGCGGCGCGTGACGCGATCGCCGCCGGGCGTTGGCTGGCCGACGACCCGCCCGCCGCGGTGCGCTGCGAGCGCGGCAATGCCTTCGCGCCGGGATCGGACTGCATAGCCGGTCATAATTGCGGGGCACGGCGATGACCGTCGCCATCAAAGATTTCCCGACCGCCGACGTTCTCTCGACGATCACTGGCCGCCTGATGGGCGATATCGGCGGCGTCTACGAAGTCCTCAACTGGATGACCGGCGAGAGTGTTTTCACGCACCAAATCCCGCGCATCTGCCGCGAGGCGGTGCCGGTTATTCTTGCTAGCCGGCCGGAGCTCGCTGTCGCTTGCGCTGAGGCCGAGCGGGTCAACCGGGATAACTATCGCCACTTCCTTGCTCTTTGGCTTGACCGTTATGGCCAGACGATCGCCGTGCCGAAGTTCACCGCCGATGAGCATGAGTTCATCGACCCGCTTTCCGAGATCGCCGAGACCGTGCCGCCCGAGCGGTTGATTGTGGTGAAGCCATGACCATCGCAATCCCCACGGTAATCGTTGGCACCGGCTTCCGCGGCCCCGCCGCCCGCACCGCAATCTCGCTCATGCGCCCCGGCGACGAGGTCGATCTGGTGCGCGAGCGCGACAACCCGCACGACGCGCTGGCTGTTGCCTGCCACTACCGCGGCATCCCCGTCGGCTACATCCCGCGGCAGGCAAACCAGCCGATAGCCACGGCGCTCGACGAAGGCCGAGACGTGACTTGCGTGGTGCGTGAGCCGCCGGTGGTGCGCGGCCCGGTGATCAGGAAGGAACCCAAGCTCACCGTGTCGTGGGAGGGCCGCTCATGAGCAAGCCGACAAAATGGACGCCGGGACCTTGGCGACATGTCATTACGCCGGGAGGCTGGGATGGCGTCAAAGAAGATGCCGGCCCGTCTAACATATGCCTTCTGTCACTCGACAATCCGGCAAACGCCGACCTGATCGGGGCGGCCCCGGAGCTTTACGAAGCAGCATCTCGGTTATTGCGGCTCTTGGAGGAGAATTTCACAGGCTGGCCCGCGACCCTTGCCGAGGTCGAGGCACGAGACATGGTGATCGCTATTCTCGCCAAGGCTCGCGGCGAATGACGACCCGTATCGAGGCGTTCCTCGCCGGCCTGCTGCTCGCCGGCCTGGCGTGGGCGCTGGCGATATGAAGCCAGGCAACGCGGTCACTGCTGAAGTCGAGACGCGATACGCCGCCGCCCCCGAACCCGACGCCGTGGTGCTGTACCTGAGCGCCGAGCGCCGGCTGCTGTTGCGGCAGGAGCTTTACCACGCGGTGCATACGCTGGAGGCGCAGGCAAGGGTAGCCAAGACGGGCAGCACCCGTCAGCGGGCCCTCACGCGGCGCGCTGCCGATTTGCGCTCCGTTGCGGATCAACTCGCATGAGGGCGCGGCATTTCCTGCTGCGCGTCACGCGCTATGGGCCGCTCGTGCCAGCCAGACTCTGGTGGTGTGACAGCGAGCCGGGCGTGCCCGACAACAAGCTCGACCGCGGCCGGCTGTCGCTCTACCCGCGCGCCGACATCGCCGGCATCGAGGTCGAGCCCGATCTGCTCGGCGACCGGCTGTGCAGCCTGACCGACCCGCGCCCGGCGAACCCGATCACGCACTGGCGCTACGCGAAACCAATCTCGGCCGAGGAATACCGCTGGCGCTTCGACGCGCTGCGCCGGGTCGAGGCGCTGCGGCCGGATGACCCGCTGCTGCAGACCCGCCGGCGGCTGGCGGCGGCCGACGTCGAGGTGCCGGATTTCAGCCGGGAGGAGGAGGCGCTGCTATGACCGAGGCCGCCACACGCGAGATCCCGCTGTCGAAGCCCGCGCGGCTGTTCTGGCGCTTGCCCATCATCCGGCACGCCAGATGGGTAGCGAACCGCTGGCGTGTCGAGCGCTGGTATTGGATGTGGCGAGGCTTTGGGTATTACGAAAACGACAGTTTTGACAGGCAGGTTCTCGATCAAATCTGGCGGGGGATCGTATGACCAACCAACTGGTCGCCGAAGCCGCGGCGCTGCCCGACCTCGATGAATACGCCGGGATGTCGATCACCGACATTTGCCTGGCGGCAGCGAACTGGCCCGAGGGGTCCGAAGATCAACTCCGCGCCATAGCGGCGATCCGAGCCCGAGCACCCGGCATCGGCCACAATCGCCCACCATTAGCCGAGGCGCTTGATGATGAATTAGCGCCGCGCCGGGCCCGCGCCGATCAGCTTCTAGCCGCAACGCCCGTCATCATCGACGAGGTATCGGCGGCAAAGGTGGTGGACTGGACGAGCCAGTTGAAAGCGCTGCACGACGAGGTCGACAAGGCAAGGCTGGCGCGCACAGAGCCCTACCGCAATGCGTGGAAGCTCATCAACAACCGCTATGACGTACTGAAGCTGCGCCTAGCGGTGGGGATCGATGCCGGCGGCAAGATGCTGACGGTGTGGGATGACAAGCAGCGGGCCAAGGTCGAGGCCGATCGCCGCCGGCTGGCCGAGGAAGCCCGCAAACGCGAGGAGGAAGCCGCCGCTGCCCGCGCCGCCGCCGAGGCCAAAGCCAGCGCCGGCAAGGTAGACCCCGCCGCCGAGCTCGAGGCGCTGAAGGCCGTCGACGAAGCCGAGCGGCTGGCGCGCCGGGCAGAGGCGATCCGGCACGAGCCGACCCGCTCGCAGCTCGGGCAGACAACGAGGCGCCGCGTAATCAGGCACGAGATCACGGACTTCGCGGCGCGGCTGCGGGACATCCTGCGCTCGCCGCGCCGGGCGCAGGTCGAGCAGCTCGTCGACAAGATCACCAAACATGAGCTGGACGACCTCGGCGTCGCCGCCATCGAGAGCGGCGTCCAGATGATCGGCGTTCGCGCCTGGGTCGAAGATGGAGGGGTCAGTGTCAGACGCTAAGCAACAGGTCGCCACCAAGCCGCGGCAGAACATGGCCGAGGTCTTCTATAGCGACCTCGACGCCTACACGCCCAAACTCAAGGACGCGCTGCCCGCCGACATCCCGGTCGAGCGGTTCAAGCGGGTGCTCGTGACCGCCGTTTCGACCAACCCGGAATTGCTCTACGCCGACCGCCGCAGCTTGTTCAATGCGGCGATGCGGTGCGCGGTGGACGGCTTGCTGCCCGACGGTCGCCAGGCGGCGCTGGTGACGTTTCGCACCGACGTAAAGGTGCGCGACCCGAATACCGGCATCGATCACATCCGCAAGATCGACGCAGCGACTTACATGCCGATGCTGGCGGGCTTGCGCGAGCGGATGCGCAAGTCGGGCGAAGTCGCCAGCGCGATTGCCGAAGCGGTGTTCGAGAAGGATCATTTCCGCTACCGGCTCGGGGACGACGCAATGATCGAGCATGAGCCGCCGCCGCTCGGCGTTTCCCGCGGCCAGGTAATCGGCGCCTACGCCATCATCCGGCTGAAGAACGGCGAGGTAATCCGCGACGTGCTCGACCGCTCGATGATCGAAGCGGCGCGCAATGTGAGCCGGGCCAAGAACAGCCCGATGTGGACCAATTTTTATTGGGAGGGTGCGAAGAAGACCGCGCTACGGCGCGCCGCCAAGCAGGCACCCTTCTCCTCCGAATTGCGCTCGGTGCTGGACCGCGACGAGGAGGAACCGGCGCTCGGGCAGGATCTCGCCCCTGGCCTGACGCACCGTCAACCAGAGCCGCCGCCCGAGCAATATCAGATCAGCCGCAGCGTCGAGCCGACCGGCCCCGAATTCGCCGTGGTGGATCTCGCTGGCGTCGAGAACCTCTACGGCAGCGCCGGCGCCGCCGGCGAGGCACTGCGGCTATGTCTCGACGAAGCGGCCCGGCTTGGCCCCGAGCGGCTCGATGGCTGGTGGGAGGACAACCGGAACGCGGTGGAGTTCCTAGCCGCTGCCGGGCACCGCGAGATCGCCGACGAAATCACCCTCGCCTACGAGGCCCACCGCAAACCGGCCCAGGCGCCACGTCGGACGCGACAGCCGCGGGCAAGCGAGACGTCGGCCCCGGAGCCGCCCATCGAGGAACAGGCGCCCCACGCGCCACCAGCGGGCAGCTCTGACGATGATCTTGATCCTTTCGGCCTGGCCGAGGTCGACCATCGCATGCCCCCGACCGAGGAGCCGCCGCCGGTAAGCGGCCTTGAGATCGCGGCGCCGCTGAAGGCCGGCAAACGAGATTATCGCACCTGGGCGCTGGCGCTGTTCGCCGTCAAGGTGCGGCGCTGCACCAGCAGCAACGAACTCGCCGGTCTGCTCGGCGCCAACGAACAGCATCTCGAAGAGGCGCGCGCCGCGCTGGCGGCGGCCGACCGCCAGGAGATGGAGCGCATCATCGCCGAGCAGTGGCAGAAGCTACCCGCGACATAAAAAGGCGGGCCTCGATCGGCAATTATCCGTCAAGTGCATAATTGCCGCCCTCTCGCTCATAGCCTATTTCTTCTCAATCAGCCTACGAACGGCAGCACACGGTTCGATCACGCCGACATGCTTGCCATCGGTCAACATGACAACGCAGCGCGATCCCGGCGCCACCAAGCGGTTAGGCCTGCCGGGCAGCGCCGCATAAAGGCTCGTAATCTGCGCGGGATTGACGACGACCTCGCGGCCGTCAACCTGATGCAACACGATTAGTTGAAGCGTGGCGGCGAAGACGAGATGCGCCACCTCACCGCATTGCCGGCAGGAAGATATAAAGCCCGAGCAACAGCACCGCGACGAATGCAAAGAACACATTGCTCGACGCAAACTGCGCCATCGGCGGCAGTGGCAGGATCGTCAGCAGCCACAGGAACATCACGACGGTGAATAGGATTTCGAGAATCATGTCACCCTCCTCGGCTCGCAGATAAGTATTAAGTCGCCGACACCATCCTCGTTGTCCTCGCATGTCTCACCCGACAACCATGACGCCGCGCCGCCGCGCCACTATCGGATACGTCGCCGCCGACCACGGCGAGAACCCCGCGGGCGGCGTGTATTGCAGCGCGCCCGCCGTATCGCGCAGGGTCAGGACGGCAGCGGTTGCCGAGGAGCCGGTGGACGCGGCAACCGTCACCGGCCACTGGGTCGCCTGGAATGCGGCGCCGCCCGTGCCCGCCGCGGGGTTGCCCGCAGTCGAGCCCGCGCCGAAAAAGCTGCCGCCGTTCTTGGCGAACCACACCAGATTGGCCGTGGCGTCATACGCGATGCCGATCACGTCGCCCGAAACATAGCTGAGACCAAGAAATGTCGTGCTGGCGGCGTTTTGCAGTATGCCGGTCGGCGGCAGCAGCGAGACGTAGGATTGCGCCGTCGTTCCCAGGGTGAGGCCGTAATTGGCCGTAGCGACCCCGATGCCGACGTTACTGTTAAGCGTGCCTCCAGCCAGGACCTCGGCGTACCATTTGCCGGTGCCCGAAACCTTCGTCACGACGCTGCGGGCGCCCTGACGTGCCGTCGCGGCCGAATATGTTGCTACAGTATTCGACGCCGACAGTGTGACGGTCGAGGCCTGGTCGAGGCCGTACCCGAACCCCGCCGCGCCGGCGCCGTCAAGCTCCAGCGCCATCATCAGCGAACCGGCCTGGCTGACCCCTCCCGCCAGCGGGTTGGCGGGACTGGCAACGCTCTGGCCGCCATTGACCCACCATGACGCCGGCCCGCCGCTTGTCGAAATCGAAACCTGCGCGGAAGTCGAACAAACATAGCCGATGTAATATGTCGTGCCCGCCACCAGGCTCAGCGGAGCTGTGAACGCAAATCGGTTGTAGTTGGCCGCGGTCGAGGTGAACTGTGCGCTCGACGCCAGGAGCACGCTATGGGCGCCGTCGTACACCAGAGCCTTGAATGTCGTGCTCGCGGTGGCGGTGAAGCAATCCAGCAACAGCGCAACGGCCGAGCCGTTCTGCTGCGCCACGAGCGGGGTTAGAAAGATTGAGTTGACGCCGGCATTGCCGCCGCTGCGACCGGCCGGCGCATACCCGAGAAACCCGCCGGTCGGCATCAGGTGCGCGTACCGGCAAGATTGATCCCGATCTTCGCCAGCGTGGTGTCGGCCGTCGCCGGTCCGGTCAGCGTCAGCACATCGCTGGTGCCGTTGAACGTCGTCGTACTCGCCAGCGTGACGGTGGCAGCAGTCCCTGCCGCCGCCCAGACGAGGGTCGCGAATGCCGTGCCGTTCTTCGCCGCCGTCAATGTCGTACTGCCGGTGGCTGCGGTGCCGGCCGTGCCCGAGCTGCCCGCGCCGCCGCTCGGGAACGAACAGGCCGGCGGGATAAACCGCGCCACCTCCTCGGCGTTGGTCAGCACGGCTTGCCCCAGGCTGAAAATGAAATTTATCGGCAATGTGCCGGTCGATGCCGCCGTCAGCCGCCCCTTCGCGTCCACCGTGATCGCGGTGTGTGTGTAGCTGCCGGCCGAGACGGCTGTGCTCGCCAGTGTCGCGGCTTGGCTGCCGCTGCCGGGGCCAGCGGTGACATCGCCCGTCAGTTGCGTGATGCCGCCGCCGCCACCGCCGGTTGACCACGACGGGTTGGCCGCGGTGCCGCCGCTGGTCAACACCTGACCGCTAGTGCCTGGAGCCAGTGCCGTCCAGGCGCTGCCGCTGCGGTAAAGGATCTGGCCCTGCGTCGCGCCGACTGCGTTGTCGAGCAGCAATGTCACGCTGGTCGCCACCGGCGCGGCAGAGGCGCCGCTGATATTGGCAAGCACCCGGCTCGCCGCTATGGGGTCGAGGCTGATCGTGCCGCTGCCGGTAATCGGGCCGCCGGTAATCCCGCCGGTCGTGGCGATGCTCGTCACCGTGCCCGAGCCGGCCGGCGCGTCCCACGACACGTCTGCCCCTGTGCCGCCCGTCTTGAGATATTGCCCTGCTGTGCCCGGCGTCAGCACGCTCCACCCGGAGGCGCCGCGGCGCAGGATGCTGCCACGCACCGAGCCCACCGCTGCGTCGAGAAGCACCGAGAATGTGACGCCAGCCGGCGACGCGGAGCCGCCGGTTGTGTTCGCCAGCAGGTTCAGTGTCGCAATCGGCGCGAGAGAGAGCACACCGGCACCCGTGATCGGCCCGCCCGCCAGCCCGGTGCCGCTGTCTACCGATGTCACGGTGCCCGAACCGAGCGCGGCCAGCGTGGCGTTGTGCCACTTGCCATCGGCCGAGCGATACTGGAGCAGGCTGAGGTCGACCGGCGAGGAGATCGAGACATCGCTGAGCCCGGCGAGCGATGTGCTACCGCCGCCGCCACCCGCGGGCACGGCCCAGGCGCCGCCGGCAGAAAGGAACTTGCCCGCCGTGTCATCGCCCGCTGCCGGTGCCGGGACGATGCCCTTGGCGCCCGCTGTGGAGCCCGTGGAGCCACCGAAAGCCGGCAGGTTGCCCACCACGGCCACGGGCGTCTCATTACGCCACAGGCTCGCCGGGCCGTCCCAGACGAGCATGTCGTTGTCGGCCTGAGTGCCGAGCGCGACATCGACCAGATCGCGAATGCCGCTGGTGGTGCCGCTGCCGCCGATAAGCTGCCGATAGACCGGCAGCCCGGTGCCGGTATCAATCGCGCCCCAATCGAACGTGGCCGCGCTGGTGTGCGGGATCATGACGGCGCCGAGGCCGCCATCGGGCGCGATGAAGAAGTCTAGTTCGTTGTAGGCAACGCCAGGGTTCCAATCGCCGCGCCAGGTCGGCATCGGCATGGTGATCGCAATCGGGCCGATGGTGTCGCCGTTCGACAACCCCATCGTAAAGGCCGAGCCTTCGATGTTGATCGCAATCGGGACGACCGGCTCGACCGGGTTGTCCTCGATTGAGGTGACGCGGGTGTCGATGTCGTAGAAATTTCCGTCTACCTGGGCGGGCGCAAGGTTGCTTCCCTGCCCGGTGCCCCAGGCGCCGTCAGTACGATAGATGATCGCCATGTTCTGTTATGCCGCCGCGGCCAGTGGTGGCGCCGGGATGGGCGTGAAATGCGGTTCTTCCGGCTCATGTAGCGGCGGGTCCAGTGCCGGATTGGTGATGTCCGACGAGGTAAAATCGGATGCCAGCCGGGCGAAGGTGAACGCGCCGCCGTAGCCACGATTGATGACGAAGGTGTCGGGCGCACCGCTACGGCGGAAATAGAATGCCGGCTTCTTGCCGGTCGGAATTTCGCCGTTGGTGCCGAGGCTCTTTGGCTTGCCGGTTGCCGTATCCACGAACTTGTCCACGCCGGGACCGGGCGTGCCGGGCGGCAGTGCGTCGGGGTCGCCTGCCGGCCGCTTCACATCGAGCCAGAACTCGGCCAGCGAGTGCCGCACGGGCGGCTCGAACGAACCGAAGTTCTGAAAGAATTGATTCACGTTCGGGCTGCCGGCGTTATCGAGCGTGGCGGCCCAGGCGACGTTGAACGGAAAGCCGCTGGCACCGAATGGTTCGCCCGTGGCGATCAGCGAGGCGGCCGAGCGCCCGTTGACCTTGAGCCCGAACGAGCCGGCGCCCGTGTCCCATTCGGCATAGATGTGAAACCAGCGCCCGGTCGTGCTCAGCGCGATCTCGCCGTCGAGCATAAAAGCATACTTGCTGGCATCGGGCTCGGCTGCGTCGTCGAACTCGAATTGCAGGCTGCTCGCCTGATTGACGCCCGGCGAGATCGGTGTGGCGACCCCGCCGGTCACGGCAAGCAACAGCTCATGCCAGCCGCTGCCGAAGATCGTCGTCTGGCCGCTTTCAAGCAGCGCCTCGGGGTAGAACTTGACCCACATCGAGAGCACACCCGCCGGGCTGTTCGGCACAGCCGTCAGCGGGCCGGCGTAGAGGTACTGCGCGAAATTCCATTTCACCGCTTTACCGCCGCCCCAGTGCACCTCGACAAAATGCGTCGGCGGGTTCTCGCGATAGGGTTTTGCTGCCGAGCCTTCGGTGGAGATGTCGGACATTACGACTGCGTGACGTAGTGCATGCGAACCTTGGTGCGCGTCTCGCCGTTGTTACTTTTGAATGCGTCGGTGTTGTCGTAATTGCTCATGCCCTGCGGTACTTCTGCCGCGGTGTTCGGCGCCGACTGCGCGCCTGCTTTCTTGTCAAAGTCGATACTCTTTGGCCGGTCGTCCATAATGTACTGCGACGGGTCGTCGGGGTTCTCGATCCGCACCCGCTCGCTCTTGCGCCCCCACTCCTGCCACTGCTCGCCGCCCACAGTGAAATTCACGGTCGGCAGCGCCTCGGGCGACGGCAGATCACCGACGGTGCCCCAACATATGCGGCCCGGCGGTGTTTCGCCGTCTTCGACCGGCGGCAGCCGCGGGATGCGTTTGCCGCCGAAGGAGTCGCGCGCCGTCGAGAGCGGCGGCAGCAACTGAATCTGCCGCTTGTACGACATCCACGTCGGCAACCCCGGTGCGCCGGGCATCAGGCCGCCATCCGGCCGGGCGCCGCCGCCTCAAGGTCGATCAGCCGCGGGATCGGCAGCGGGTCCATCGCAGGCGTGAACACGGTCTCGAAGTTCATCCCGGCCACCGGACGCAAGCTCACACACACCCGGCTCGGATACTGCCGCAGTGCATCGATGGGATCGCTGACGCTGGCAACCACCGTGGTTTGGTCGTCCATGCCCCCCGAGAGGGTGATCGAATCAACCGCGGTGTACTCGTCCATCGTCAAAAGGTTCGTGCCGTCGTCGCTAATCGGGAAATCGTCCAGCGTCTGCCACGCGAAGTCGCCGGTCGGCAGGGTGAGCTCGGCGCCGCTCGCCTGCTGGTAGCCGGCGTCAACGTAACCGGCGTCGACATAGGTCAGCGTGCCTGCCGCCGCCGATACGGTGCCGCCGCGCCCGATGGCGCAGCCGATCGAGAGGCTGACGCTGAAATCCCCCTCGCCCGATGCGTTGAATCCATAGGAGGTAATCTTGCCGATGGCTTCGCCGCCCGGCAGGCGGTAGTCCACGACGTGCGCATTCTTCCGCAGGCTCGCCGTAATGTTGGTCGCGGTCCACGGCACCCGGCAGGTGACTTCGACGGCTCGCGCCCGGCGCCGCAGCTCGGTGCGCCCGAGCAGCAGCAGGTACTGCAGGCTCTGCACGCCGCGGTCGGTGTTGAGGTAGCTGGAGCGGCGCACATCGCCGATCGGCATGGCGCCCGAGCCGTCAGGCTCCGTCACCGTATCCTGTGCGCTCACCGTTACCTTCGCCGCGTTCTCCTCGAGCTCGGGCTCGGCGAGCAGCGGCTGGATGTCGGCGAACATCGTGCAGCGCACGATCTCGGTGCGCGGCCGTTCGGCCTTCCAATCGAAATAGGTCCGCTGCTTCAGCGCGGCTATCGGAAAGTCTACTTTGTAGTCGGTGTATGCGTCGAAGTAATGATAGGCGGTGCCGTAGCGCTGCATAAAAGCATTGTTGGCATCGAGCAGCGGGTCGCCGGTATCCGCGGGTGCTTCCGGCGGCACCAGTTGCCGGTACTCGACATGATAATCGTACCGCCGGAAGCTCTTGGGCGCTTCCTCGATATAGGTGTTGGCCCCGACGCTCCAGCCGCCGCTGACTTCCGCCAGCGGCTTCGGCCAATCGCTCATCAACCCGTTGCCGGTCAGCGACGAGATCACGCCCGATTGCGGCCGCGCGACGACGCCGTGGAGCCCGCGGGCGTAGATGCTTTTGTGCTGGTCGAAGATGCTCTGAATGCGCCACGTCAGGTCGATTTCGCCGATGCCGCCCTGCGTCCACGCCAGCGTGCCCTCGATCTCGACGCGGTTGAGCGGCGGCTCGGAATAGGACAGCGACAGATCGTCGTAGAGGTGGTCAGCCTCGCCGAAGGTCAGCGTGCCGTCCTCGCCTTCTAACTCGTCGGAGATCGATAGCGCCAAGGTCACCCGGTCGATGTGCCAGCGGGCGCCGTAGCCGGTCAGCACCGCGTCGTCGTCGGAGAGATTGCCCGAGATCCACACCGGGTCGTAGTACGGCAGCACCCGCAGCGTCTCGGCAAGCGAGGCTTTTGCCGCATCGAAGTCGAGCGGCCTCGCGGCGAACAGCAACCGCACCGCTTCGCCGTCGATGCTCTCGGGTACCGCGACGAGGCGCCCGTGAAACAGGGGCACGATGGCTGAGCCGTTGTCCCAACTGATCCAGGCCCATTGCTGCCGGCCGGGAGCGAGCAACCCCTCGCCGGGGTTCAGCACGTTGACCTGGGCACTGGCGAAGTCGCCCTCGCTTTGGCTGACCGACAGCGACAGCACAGCCTCGTCTTCGCGGTTGTGGATCGTGGCGTCGAAGGTCTCGCCTTCGTCGGCCCAGGCGAAGTAATGCGGCCCGGGCATCTAGACTTCTTCGAGGTCCAGCGACCAATCGGTCATCGCGCCGTATTCGTCGCGGCTGACGCTGTACTGCATGACGCGCATATCGAGGCGCGGACGGTAATAGCTCCACGCGCCGGACGTGCGCGCCGAGCCGGTAACGACGGTGCGCTGAGGCGTGCCGCCGGCCGTCAGATAGCCAAGCTCGGCCACGCAATCGACGGTCAGCACCATGCCCGGCCACACGCCGTCGAGCGCGGGGGTCTCGGTGTCGTTGCAGGAGATGGTGCTCTTGTACCGGCGCATCTGCGGCGGCGAGAGATCGATCAGCGCACCGTTGACCGTCCGCGCCATGACAGCCGACGCATCGATCGGGTCAAGTGTCTGCGTGGCGCCGCGTGCGGAATAGTCGGCGATGCCGGGGCCGGATATTTCCAGCAGCGTGCCCGAAGCCATCAGTTGATCGCCGCCGCTAGCCGACCGGCCGACAGCATGCCGGCGCGCCGCGCCTCGCGGGTGAGGCCGCCGACGATGGCGGCGTCACCGCGCAGCGCGAAGGTGCCGCCGCCGGCAAAGGTCAGGTTGACGGTGACGCCATCGGCCGTCCGAGCGGACACCATGCCGCCCGCGGCAAAGCGTGGCACCAGCCCGCCCGAGCGGTAGCCGAACGGGTTCTGCATGTTGTTGAGTGCCGCCATAAAACGCGGCCCCCAATGCTCGACGGCACGCGCCCGCATGACGAACTCGCCATTCGAGAGCCGCGCCAGGATCGAGTCGCTGGTGCCGCTGCCGGGACCGCGGATCATGCCGCCCGCCGCATTGCCGGGCATCGCCGGGAACCCGCCGGGATCACCGGGGAAACTGGTGGAGAGCGTCTGCTTTGCCGCGTTGAACGCCGCCGCAATCGCATCGGCCGCGGCTGTGGCGGTGGCTTTCATGTCCTCCCACATCTGCGCGAATGCCGCCTTGGTGCGGTCCATCCAATCCTGACCGTTCGGCAGGCCCGCCCACATCCGATCCCAGCCTTCGGTCCAATCCTTCTGAAGCTGCGCCAGCCACTCCGGGAAGGTTTTTGTCAAAAAATTCGTCTGCCAGTTGTTGGCCGCAATATCCATCCGGTTCCAAAAATCGACGATACTATCGAACCAATCGGAGAAGACCTGATTACGCTGCCCGCGCGCCGCATCTGCCGCCTTCGAGAGTTTTATCCGGGCATCTATATCGCCGAGCCTCTTAATCTCGGCGTCTAGATTGGCAATCAGTTTCGGGGCCGCTTCCAGAAACGAGTCTGCCGGCAGCCCCTTGAATAATACTTTGGATAGTTCGTTAAGCTGGCTGGCGCTCATCCTGCCGGATTCTGCCAGCTTAACGAACGCGACCATTCGATCGCGGTTAAATTTTTCCTCGCCCGCTACCGTATCCTGATAGTCCTTAGCTTTGACGCCAATGATGTCATAGGCTTTCGCCAGATCGAATAAGATCGGGCTGCTGCCACGCAGCGTTGCGATTTGTTTGCTGAATTCTGAAGTGAGCTGATTGGTCGCATTCGCCGCTTCCAGCGTGCGGTCTGTCAGGTCTTTGACGCCAGTGAGCGATATCGGCTTGCCGGCCTCGGTTTTCGCCTTTGCGAAATCTTCGGCGCCGCTGCTCATGATCTTGTCGGCAACGGAAGCATCCAAACCTTGGCTTTGAACAATTCGCCTGGCCGCCTCGACCACGGCCGGGCGCTGCCCCGTTTCTCTGGCCGTCTCCCTCAATTCGCGCAGTTTCTTGTTCACGTCGGCGAGCAGTTCGGAGATGACACCCAGTCCCTTGAAAACGGACGCGGCGAGAAAGCCGCCGGCAAAGCTGCCGGTGACGCCGCCCATCACCATTGCGATGTTCTGCGCACTCTTGCCGACGTTATCGAACTGCGTCAGCAGCCGGCGCATGCTTTTGGTCGCCAGCACGTCCATGACGGAGCTGGTCTTCTCGGTTTCGCGGCGCAGCGAAGCGAGTTGCTTCTCGGTTGCCGCGAAGCAACTC
>Ga0247664_1000090_pt1 | contig 22286 bp, 20 predicted proteins | sample CNK05_metaG_FD_182715 | JGI IMG/M metagenome (GOLD analysis project Ga0247664, IMG submission 182715) | Soil microbial communities from Purdue University Martell Research Forest, Indiana, United States - CNK05 | ecosystem: Environmental > Terrestrial > Soil > Temperate forest > Bulk soil...
ATGGAGAAAGGCGGCTACTCCGTAAACCTGCCGAGCGGTCAGATCCCGTCAGAGGGGTTGATGGTCGGTAAATACAAAAACACCGATCCACGCAACCTGGTGGTGCCGCAAGAGGGTTTTAACCCAGCTGCGATCGAGCAACATGCCGCAACCAACGCCGCGGCCCTTGCCAAAGAAGGTGCTCACCTGGGTACTTGGGTTGGACCTGACGGCAAGATCTACCTCGATGTCGCGCAACAGTATCCGGTTGATAAAATCCGCTTGGCGACCAAAACAGGCGAGCGCACAGGACAGCTTGCCGGCTACAACGTCGGCGCCGGCGAAAGCTTTCCGATCGGCAATTGGCGTGACTTCGTTGCCTCGCCCGAGTTCAAGGCGCGCATGGATGAGATGGCTGGCACTGGACGCGACTATCTCAGCAAATTTCCCAGCAAAGAGTGGTGGGACATGCACGGCTCTGCATTCGAGCGCGCGTATGGCACCGAGAACCTGCCGCAAGTCGCAGGCTTCTCAGCCGCAACGGCGCCGGTGTCGAACCCGTACGACAACATGCGGGCGATGTCGGAATACATGCGGCGTCACATCAGTGGCGAGCCGATCATTCAACCTGATTACCGCATCCCAGAAGGCGGCATGGGGCCGTGGAGCGCAGGCAAGCAAATTCCGCTGGAGCAAAGTCGCATTGCTAACTTGAACAAGGCCGCGGCCGGCAACCTCGATCAGCTGCAGCGCGCCAAGGTGCGCGAAGAAGCGATGGCGATGTCGGGGGATCCTAACGCCGTTGTGCTCGATCGCCATTGGGCGCGTCTTACCGAGGATCCTGCGCGCGGGATATTTGCCAACGCCCAGGAAGGCGTCATCAACACTGAAACGCCGAAAAGAGGTGTTGGCGATTATGATTACGTCAAAGGCCACGTCAGCGACGCAGCTCGAGCTGTCGGCCGCGATCCGCGCGACTATAGCGCTGATGTGTGGACCGGTATTCGCGAGACGATCAAGAACACCAGCCAGCTATTCGGCACCAAGTTTAGAGGCAGCGCGATCACCGGCGAGAGTAAGTCTTATGCTGATATCTTCCACGAGCTAGTGCAGAAGAAGGCTGATCACATGGGCATCAGCACTGACGCACTGGATAAAATGTTGCGCAGTGGAAACGCCAACCTGTTGTCGCAAATGCTGGTAGCCTCGCCTGTGATTTGGGGTGCATATCGAAAGTGGCAGAACAGTCAGGGGAATGGCGCCATGGGTGACCTGGCGCGGCAAGATCAATACGACTAACCACAGGAGGGCCGCATGGCTCAAAGCGCACTGACCGTGACACCGCCTAATCCGACACCGCCAACCAATTTTCCCTGCACCGGCGGGACGCCACCAACCAACGTGCCAAACTTCACCAAGAACACGATGAACGACCCAAAGAACTGGAGCAGCGTCAATCCGAAAGATTTTCCGCCGCCCTATTTCGATGACGGTGCCGCGGGTCCGCTGACGACGTTTGCTGCAAACACTACGGCATTGGCGTCTGGATCTGGCGCCACGGCCGGCGGCACCGAGGGCACTTACCCTGGCACCGGTACCGGGACGACGGTCAACAACGTCGGCGCCGTACCGGCCAGCTCGAGTGTGGCGCATGAAGGCGCTGGCACCGAGACGCTGGTATCGGCGCCAGGCAGTCGCGCCGAATGTCCGACAGCGTCGGTCAGTAGTGGCCCGGTACAAACCGCGGCAACGCTCGCGGCGGGACCGAATGCCTCGCATGCTTCGACGCTGTCGGGGACGGCTGTGCCCACGCTGACCGGCGCATCTGGCGCCAGCAATGTCTCTGGTGCAGGTTATACGTTGCTCACGGCAACCGGTACCAACTTCAATCGCGCCAGTGTCGTTAATATCAACGGCGTTCCGTATCAGACCAACTACGTCAGCGCGACATCGCTGACTGTCACCAACGCGCCGAAGAAGGCGACGGCCGGCACTGTGCCGGTGACCGTCACCTCCAACGGCGTCACTACAGCCCCACAGAACTGGACATTCACATGACCGAGGATCCCAAGCCGAAAGGCGATACACCTCTCGCTGGCCAGGGCAGCATGGCCAGCATCAATGAGCCGGAAGGCTCGACGATTGGCAGCAACATACCGGACCAACCTGAACCGGATGTGATGCCGAATGTCACGGGGCTAGTGCCAGACGTTGCCACGATCGGCGACGACAGTTTCACGCTCGATGTTGAGGGCGAGGGCTTTAGTGCTGCCAGCGTGATCGTGTTTGCTGGTCATGACGAGCCGACAACCTTCAACGAAGAGGACGGCACGTTGTCGACCGGTGTCGACATGGAGGTCTGGAAAGGCGCTGATGTCGTGCCGGTGCAGGTGCGCAACGGCGCGATGCTGTCCAACACAATGGACTTCACGTTTGATGCAGAGCCGGCGGCCGACACAGAGACGAGCAAGCGCAGAACCAGCAACAAGCCGCGGCCGCGCAAATAGGGGAAAGAGATCATGGCGACCTTCGTCAAGTATAACACGTTCATCGATGAAGTGTCGAAAGGGGGACACAACCTGCAGACGGCCGTGTTCAAGGCCGCGTTGACCAACACGCCGCCGACGCCGGCGAGTGACACGATCTGGAGCGCCGGCGTTTACCCGCCGCCGGCAGCAGGATCCGGTTACACCGCCGGCGGCAACACGCTCACCACCTCGAGCGCGGCGACATCGAGCGGTGTTTTCAAGCTGGTGCTGGCCGACAGCGTGTTCACTGCGGCGGGCGGCACGATCGGGCCGTTCCGCTACGTTGTCCTCTACAACAGCAGCGCATCGAACAAGGTGGTCGGCTCGTACGATTACGGCTCGAGCATCACGCTTAACGACACCGAAACCTTCACCGTCGACTTCGACGGCACCAACGGTGTGCTGACGCTGCAGTAGGTCATCGATGGCGAATTATTTTGTCAGCAGCGCCAGCGGAGTAGGCGGGGCAGGCAACGGCTCATCGTGGGCCAATGCCTACCTGACGCTGGCCGCGTGTCTGGCGCGGCCAATTGTGGCCGGTACTGACAACGTATTTGTTGGCGACGATCATACGGAATTTACTTCTACCACCAATTTAAATTTTAACTTCCCCGGTTTCAGCACTACGTCCACGCCAAACCATCTGTGGGTTGTTGACCATACCAAGGCGTCTCCGACTTCTGCCGATCTAAAAACCGGAACGGCGACCGGCGGAATGGTGTCGGGGGATGCGAATGTTATTTTTAACGGTAACGGACATATTTACGGGCTATACGTCATTTGCGCTATCGGCAACAGCACAACAACCGGTGCCATCCTGACGCAGAGTGCCAATACTTTCTTGTTTGAAAACTGCTCGTTCGTGAACCGGGGGACAAATGCGTTACAAAGGATTTTTCAGGCAGCCGGTTCAGCCTATCAAGAGTTTAAAAATTGTGTGTTTTCGTGCGAAAACGCAGCGCAGTCGCCTATCGTTAGCGGGTGGAAAAAACTTATAAATTGCACTTTTTTGTTTGCCGGCGGATCACCTTCTCAATTATTTCTGCCAAGTTTGACCAACTCCAATTTGATATTTGAAGGATGTGATTTCAGTGCATTTTCCGGCACGACGCTCGCATCAAGTAACAGCAACGGCAACATGCTGTTCATTTTTAAAGATTGCAAACTTCCGGCGATTACAGGTCTGTTCACAGTGGCCGCTGCGCTGCGTCCGCAGCAAAATTCAATCTATGTTATCAACTGTGACAGCGGTGCGACTAACTACAAGAATGATCTGTACGATTATTGTGGCGAGCTACATACCGTAGCATCTGTGTTTAGAACCAGTGGCGCATCGCAGGGCACTCCGTATTCGTGGCTGGTGACCACCAACGCCAACAATCTGTGGCACTTCCAGTTCAAACTGCTGCCGTTGTCAATCTGGAATATAACAACCGGCGCTGCCGTCAACGTCGCTGTCGAAGGCATTGCTGATCCGCGCGACTTTTCTGCGCTGCCGAATAATGACGATGTCTGGTTCGATGTTGAGGCGCTGGAGAATACTTCATATCCAACCGGCACTTATCACCGCAATACAAAACCATCGCCATTAGGTGGCGCTACAGCACTGACGGCATCGACGGTAGCGTGGGATTGCACAACGTTACGTGCAAACAGTACTGCATACAGTGTAGGCGATATAAGGAAGGTTGCTTCTAATGCCGGGCGTTTGTTTGTTTGTACGATTGCTGGCACCAGCGCGAGTAGTGAACCGGGCGGTTATGCGACAGCTATCGATGGTGGCACGATTACGGATGGCGGCGCGACGTTCAAGGCAATGTGGCGCTTCAAGCAGACGATCACTACGGGCTCGATCGGCATGGCGGGATTGATTACGGTCTACCCGAAAGTGGCGAAGGCTTCGCTCAATGGCATCTACATCGATCCGATGATCACGCTGAGTTAGGGGTAAGCACATGGCTTATTGGGATGCACTAGTCGCCAAGTGGGCGCAGGCGCCGGCCGGCACGAATGACCAGAAGCTGACGTGGGTCAATGCGCAGACGGCGACCGGGCCGGCGATCAAGATGATCGTGCCGGCGACTGAGATCTACAACCGCACCGATCGCGGCGAGTACGATGCTCTGACTAATCTCAAGCAGCAACCAATCCAGCGCAATCTTGCGCTCAGTACGATCGACTTTTCTCCCGGCAGCAACATGCGCGCGCTGTGGCTGACGACATTCCCGGCCGGCACGAAAACACAAACCAACCTTAAGCCATACACTGACAGTTTCGACACGCCGAAAATCCCGTGGTGGCAGTCGGCCGGTTACCCGCATGCGATCACCGGTCAGGATCTGGTGTCTGCCGGCATTCAGACTGCGCCGCCCGTCACACCCCTGCCGCCGTGAGGAGTAACGCGCAATGGCTGCAACAAAAATTAGGACGAGTATCTGGGCGACACAGACGCTGACGGCGAGCGCCGGTAATACAACAAGTTCGTGGATTGATTTGTCGGGTGGCTATGGCGCACAGGTTAACTTCCGCCTCATCAACGGTAGCACCGGGCCAACGGTACCGGCGCAGGTTCAGGTGCAAGTTGCCAACAACTGGAATGCCGGATCGCCAACCTTGGCGATGAACTTTGGTGGACCGTGTGTTGGTGATATCAACAACACTTTTACCAGAGATTTTTCTGTTGAAATTCCACCCGGTGTCGAGGCTGTGCGTCTTATCGCTGGCTCCAACACTGGTCAAAACGTAACGGTCGACGCGGACATTTCCAACATCACGGCACTCTAATGCCGATCGCAAAGCCCCCCTTCCCGCGGCTTCAGAAGGGGCATCCGCTCGCGCAGGGTTTGAGGGGCGCGTGGCTGTTTGCTGAAGGATCAATCAACACTGCCATCGACTCGTCTGGCTGCGAGGCGCACGGCGCTGGCGTTGCCGGGATGTCGTCTAACCAGTGGTTCCCCGGCCCGAGTGGTTGGGCCTATCACACAGCCGGAAGCATGTCTTTTGCTTTAGGTACGATGCCGCATTTTAAAGCGGTTGGACCGGTCACTGTTTCTGCGCTGACAAAAGAGCACTCATACGCGACATGGAGTACTTATTTTCAAAAAGGTTATGACGGTGCGACTGAACCGCTCGTCCTTCGCTCCAACGGCGGAAACTTTACATTTCAGACGTATAATCCCACCGACAATGGAATAGCAGTCACAGATCCAAACACTCATAGTCTTGAGGTTTGGTATCACGTTGTCGGTACGTTCGACGGTGCGAAGTGGGCTCTTTACGTCAACGGTGCGCTTGTTGCGTCAGTCGTAACGACCACAGGTCCGACAGATAACGCTCAGGTTTGTGGACTACTGGCCTCGTATGTCGGTGGCCCTCCGTCACGCATTCCAGATGCCGATGTCGATCACGTCATGCTTTGGCAGCGGGGAATGTCGGCAAAGGAAGTAGCCGATCTCTACGCCGATCCTTATGCGATGTTTCGGCCGACGCGGCTGCGTAAGAAGCCCGGCGGTGCTGCCTACGTCATGGCCGCAGATCCGGTTGCTTTCGCGCTCACCGGCATTGCCGCCAATTTCGTTTATCACCGCGCGGCTACCATCATGCCGGCGGCACCAGCGGCATTCACGCTTACTGGCGTTGCCACCACCCTAACTTACACGCCAAAGCCGCCGGCTGTGGTCAGCCGTCAGTATGCTCTCGCCACGCCGATCGGCGGTGTGCTGGTTCACGAAACCAACACCCTCGAGTTCACGGTCTACGGTACTCAGGTCAGCGCGACAGCGACACCAGCGCCGGCCGGCGCGACATACACGCTGACGGCAGCGACAGGCGCGGTCACGCTCACTGGCGTCAGTGCCGGTTTTCTTTTCAAGCACGGCATGTCGGTGGCGACCGGTGCGTTTTCGCTCGCCGGTACTGCCGCCAACCTTGTTTACAGGCGCGCTTACATCCTAGCGGCGGCAACCGGCGCCTTCACGCTTACCGGCACCAGCACAGGTCTGATCTACAAGAAAGGCATTGGAGCCGCGACAGGCTCGTTCGTTTTCAGCGGCAAGACCGTCAATCTCGTCTACGGCTCGCTGGTCAACCACTACACGCTGTCTGCAACGACGCAGCCGTTCTTTGTGTCGGCCTGGCCGACAGGCTTGCGCGCGGCGCGCCGGATTACTGCGACAACGGCGGCGTTCAATCTCGCTGGCACCGTTACAAAACTTGGCCGCTACCGCGTCATGCCGGTTACGACCGGCGCATTTGTCCTCAGCGGCAAGACCGCAAACCTGATCCAGGTCAGGAAGTTAACCCTGGCTGCTGACACTGGCGCTTTCACGCTCACCGGTTACGGCGCCGGCCTCGCCTACCACACCAACGCCGTCCTGCTCGCCACGCCGGTGTCGTTTGTCTTCAGCGGCAGCGACACTGGGCTCATCAGGATCCGAAACCTGCCGGTTGGCACCGGCCAATTTGTATTCACAGGTACGGCGGCAGTCTTGCGCCGCGGTAATTACAAGATGCCTGCCGAGCGCATTGCGCTTAGGTTTACCGGGTACGACACGTTCTACAGAGACAACGACTTCCATCTGCCAGACTTTGGAGATCCAGGTGCGCTGGAGTTTGGTCGCAAAATGTATGCAATACCTGGCAGGTGGTAGGAAACTTAACCCAAGGGAGATTGATATGCGTGGAGATCCAGAAAACGTGCCGGCAACTCCGCCGGCGGTGCTGGCTGAGACGAATATTCCGAGTATCAACGAGCCGCCAGGGTCCGAGGTGATCCCGCCAAAACGCAAGAAGAAGAAAAAGGCCAAGAAAAAGGCTAAGAAGGCGAGCAAGGCCAAGGCGAAAATGGCCAAGGCCAGCAAGGCCAACGGCAAGATCAAAAAGAAGGCCAAGGCCAAGAAGCGGCGGATACGCGCGCGCTAGTCGTCGCGGGGTGATGGATGTCGAAGCTGGTTGAGGTCGAGCCCGGTCGTTGGAAGGTTTCACGTGAAACCTTTTCACCGGCGCGCAGTGCTCTGCCGCGGCCTTACGTCATCAGCGACATCATGGATCCAACAGAACAGGTCGACGGCCGCTTTTATACGAGCAAGGCAGCCTTTCGCGCTGTTGGTCGGGCGCATGGCCTCATCGAGGTTGGCACCGAAAAGTTCAAGCCGAAGAAAAGAGCGACTGACAGCCGGGAAGAGAAAGAAAAGCGCCGTCAGTCGCTGAAGACTGCACTGGATAAATATAGGGCTGGTCACCGATCTAGGCATTTGACCTAGATCAATTCGGGGTTCCGAATATGTCAGACACGAACATTGCGCCGGCGGCGCCACCCTCTGCGCCATCCGCTCCAGCTCCCACCAACGAAGCTCCAATCAATCAGAACCCGGTGAACGCCCCGCAGCCGGTGGGTGATCAGGCTCCAGAAAAGCCGGTTGATGGTCTGGATCGAGGCCATGGCAGGCCTGAAACCCGCCGTGAAAGTATTCGCAAAGCGTTTGAGCGGGCAAATACCCCAGAAAAGGAGAAAACCCTAGCTCCGCGCAAAGCGGCGAAGACGGAGGCGAAACCCCCCGAGGCTCCGCTAGATTTGCGTAAGCCGCCGCAAGAGCGGCATCGGGAGGGCGGGCGTTTTGCAAAAGCGCCTGCTGCAGACGCTGCAACGCAAGCGGATCCTGCTGGTACGCAGCCGCAGCAGATTGCGAAAAAACCCGTCGCGCCTCTTCCTGAGACTGCGCCCTATAGAGAGCCGCCAGGGCGTTGGAACGAGGCCGGCAAAGCAGAGTGGTCAGCCGCGCCCGAAAGCGTCCGCGGTGAAGTCTACCGCATGGCAAAAGAGTTTGACGGCGCATACAAAACGCTCCGCGGCGATCACGATACCATGAACAGCATACGCCACTTTCACGAGATGGCGACGCAACACGGGACAACGCTCGACAAGGCGCTGACCAACTACGTTTCGATGGAGCAGAAGTTGCGCACCGACCTGGTCGGTGGCCTCGACGTCATCGTCAACAACCTGAACCTGCGCACCCAGAACGGTCAGAAGATCTCGTTACGCGATGTCGCCTACCACATCCTCAATCAAAGTCCCGAGCAGCATAAGCTAACGCAGCAGCAGAACTCGCAGCAGGCAGCCCAGCACCAGATCGGCGCCCTTCACCAGGAAGTGGCGGGCTTGAAGTCTACGATCGATCAGCTGCATAATGGCCTCAGGTTCAATCAAACCCGGTCGCAGGTCGACGTCTTTGCCGACAGCCATCCAGGGTTTGATGAATTAGGGGATTTAATCGAGCAGGAATTGCAATTTGGTTTCAGCCTGGAAGAGGCCTACCAACGTGCATACCGGCTAAGACCCCCGAAAACACACGCGGCTCAGACCCGCAACACGCCGGCTCAGACCCGATCCGACAAGTCGATCCATGGCGCTCCCGATAGCGGTCCCTCAGACGGCCCGCCGGTCAAGCGCAAGGGCGACAAGCAAGTTGGCCGACGCGAAGCTATTCAACGCGCAATCACGCGCGTGAACGGCGGCGTCTAATCTGAGGTGGCGTAATGCCAAACATCAACACGAATGCTGCGTATCAACAGATACTCAGCATGGCGCTCGAGGACCGCTCGAGCGGCTACGAAGATCTCGTCTCCAATAACAACGCAATGCTTGCGGTGATGAAGCGCAAGGGCCTCTGGCACACTTACAGTGGCCCGCGCATTCGCCAGACGCTGCAGATCTCCAAGCAGGTCGCGCAGTGGTACAGTGGTTATGATCAGTTGCTTAATCCGGCACTCGATCTGTTCAACGATGCCTACTTCGATCCCAAAATGGTTGTCGTTCCGGTCATCCTGTCGATGCAGGAGATCTTGAACAACGAAGGCAGCGCCCAGCTCATGGACGTTTACGACAGCTACATCGCGGCTGCCGAACGCGCCCTTGAGGATACAATGGACGCGGCAATTTACAGTGACGGCACCGCCAACGGCGGCAAGCAGATCACTGGCCTCGCCACCGCCGTGCCGATCGTCACCAACAGCGGTGTCTATGGCGGCATCGATCGCGCCACCGCCGTCATTTGGCAGACCAAAACTTACGACGCCAACTCGTTCTTGGCCGGCTCAACACAGGTCAGTGCGACGACCATCCGCCCAATGCTCAACTACGTCATGACCAAACAGTCACGCGGCAAGGATTACGCCGACCTGCTGGTGATGTCGCCCGAGCATTATGCGGCTTACGATGCGGCGACTGTTGCCATCCAGCGGCAGACCAATTCGACCAGCCTGGGCCAGCTTGGTTTCAGTGCGATCGAATACATCGGTGGCGGTAAACGCGCCGAGATCGTGCTCGACGGCGGCATCGGCTCCAACATGCCGGCCAACACCACATTCGGGTTGAATACCGACAGTTTCCGCATGCGGTATCACCCGAACCGAAACTTCGACAACTTGTTCGATGGCGACGGTCAGATGCCGATCGATAAAGACGCGATCGCGCAGTTCATCGGCTGGATGGGTGAACTCACCCAGGTCAACCCGATGTTCAACTGGCGTCTCTACGACAGCAATCCGGCTGCTTAAGCTGGGTAAACGGAGGTCGTCGTCTTCAAGGGTGTCCCTTGCCCTCAGCCGGCGGCGACCTCTTCACAAGGGAGAATGCAGAATGCCCGCAAGAGATCCTGATGCCGCCGTCGTTGCTCTGTTTAAGAACTTTGCCAAAAAGAACGAGGCCGCCTCCTTGAAGGAAGGCCGGCCGATCTACGAGGATATCGAGGTTGTCGAGATCCGCTTTCCTGGCTCACGCAATATGTCGGTGTTTCCAGCGACCGCGTTCTCGCACTGGTCAGAAAACTTTGAGACAGGCGAGCAGACGGCGGTGACGTATGCCGAGCGGTTTCGCCGGCAGTATCAACAGTTCAAGGCGCAGACAGCGCAGACCAAATCGGGGACGCCGCTGGCGCATGTGCCCTTTCTTACAGAGGCTCGTCGGGCCGAGTTACGCGCCCTCAACATCTACACTCTGGAGGCGCTGGCACATGTTGACGGCCAAGAGCTCAAAAATCTCGGACACGGCGGACGAGATCTGAAAAACAAAGCGCAAGAGTATATCGCCGAGAGCAAGAGCAACGCGCCAAACCTGGCCATGGCGGCAGAGCTGGAGGCGCTCAAAGCGCGCAACGCCATCATCGAAGAAGACCTCAAGCGGCATCAGGACCGCAACGCCGGTGAAAAAGTCGATGGTGATAATCAGTTTGCCGGCATGACCCTCGACCAGTTGCGTGATTTCGTTACGACCAACACTGGTCACAAACCGCATGGCTCGCTGAACCGCAAGACGCTAGTGCGAATGGCAACAGAGGCCCAGCAGAAAGTCGCATGACGAATGTCGTTACTGACGGTTGTCAGGGATGTTTGCACGGTTGTCGGGGCGGCCATCCCGACATCCGTCTTTGCGAGCATCGCCGGCAATCGCACCATGGCGGAGATGCTGGCGCTCGCCAACGAGATTGCACAGCGCATCGCTTACGACACACGTGAGTGGCAGCAGCTCAAACAAAGCGTAACACTGCCAGGTGATGCAACGCTGACCAATCCCGGTACGACGGCATTCAACCTGCCGGCCAACTTCAAGCGCATGTTGCTTACGGCGAACGTCTGGCGATCAAACACGCCAATGTCGCCGATGCGCTTCTTTCCCGATCTGGATGAGTGGATGCAGCGCCGCGCGCGCGGCTATTACGACAGCCGTGGCGAGTGGATTATTTACGGCGGCCAGATACACATCCACCCGCCGATGCCGGTCGGCGTTACGGCGACGTTTGCCTATCTCAGCAAGAACCCTATCGCTTTAGCAAGCGGCGGCCTTAGCGAAATTTTTCTGACCGATAACGACAGTTTTTTGCTGGGTGACCGACTGCTCAAGTTGGGCATGACCTGGCAGTGGAAGGCGCAGAAAGGCTCGCCCTATTCCGAGGATCTTGGCACCTATGGCGACGCCATGCTGCTGGCTATGGGCAATGACACCCCCTCGCCGATCATGGTCGGCCGCGAGCCGATCTCTGCCAGCGTTGTCGCCAGCACCGCCTATCCCTTCCCGGTGCCATCGTCATGAGCATTGTCCAGGCCTTCAAGCGCCAAGCAGTGCCGGCGCAGATGGCGCAGCAGCTGCAGACGACGACGATCGCGGCGCCGACGCGCGGCATTATCCAGAACGAAAATTTCACATTCATGCAGCCGGGTGCCGCCATCATTTGCGACAACTGGGTGCCGACGTTGCGCGGCGTCAAGTTGCGTGGCGGTTGCGAGCGGTGGTCGGTGTTGCCCGAGACGACGCCGATCATTTCCGGTTTCGAGTATCTCAGCGGCAACGTGCAGAAGATGTTCGCCGCCAACGCGACTAAGCTCTACGACGTCACCTTTGGCGGCGCACCGACATTGGTGAAGGATAGTCAAGGATCCGGTAATTATTCTGCCTCGCAGCTCGCCAACCAGGGCGGCGATTATCTCATTGCCGTCAATGACGCTGGCGACTTTCCGCTGCAATACAACGGCGCGGCGTGGACGACATTCAGCGCCAATCAGATCAGCGGTCCGGTCGGCTCGACGGTCGAGCACGGCAAGAACCTCGTTGCCGTTTGGAAGTATCGCAATCGGTGGTTCTTCATCGAGGGCGGCAGCATGAACGCCTGGTATCTGCCGCTCAACGCCGTGCAGGGCGCACTGCAGATGATCCCGCTGTCGGGGGCGACGACCAAAGGCGGCAACCTGCTGTTTGGTGCGGCATGGTCGATCGACGCCGGCGATGGCATCGATGACAAGTGCGTGTTCTGCACCGACCAGGGCGAGCTGATTATCTTTTCCGGCAGCGACCCTTCGACGGCGACCAACTGGCGGCAGGAAGGTCGCTACGCCATCAGTCCGCCGATGGGCAAGAACGCGCACCTGCCGATTGGTGGCGACCTGCTTCTCGCTACGATCGATGGCATCATCCCGATTTCGCAGGCGATCACAAAAACGGCAGAGCAGCTCGAGCTGGCTGCCGTCACCCGCACCATCAAGCCGCTGTGGCGGCAGGAGGTGGCGGCCAAGATCGCCTCGCCATGGGCGCTGAAGAAATGGGACGAGTACGGCGGCGTCTTTGTCGCTGTCCCTGGTGGCGCGCCGGGTGATCGCCATTGCCTGGTCGCCAATTCCTCGAGCGGCGCCTGGAGCCGTTTCGTCGGCTACGACGCCACCTGCTGGATGTACACACGCGGCAATCTGTTCTTTGGCACCCAGGACGGCATCGTCATGCAGGCCGATCGCACCGGCTATGACGACGGCAAGCCGTATGTCGCCACCCTGGTCGGTGGCTGGGAGATGTTTCAGTCGGCCGCAGCGCAGTGCGTCTGGCACCAGGCGCGCGCCTCTTTCACCGCCGGCAACTCCGAGCCGTTCCAGCCGCAAATTGCCGCCTGCACCGACTATGACATTCGCGTTCCGCAACCGCCGCCGGCGGGGCCGGATCCTGGCGTGGCGGATGTTTGGGACCAGGGTCTTTGGGATACGGCGCTGTGGGACCAGCCGTCATTGGCGCTGCCAGTGGTGAAGAACACTGCCTGGGTGTCGGTTGGCGAAACCGGGTTTTCGCATGCGCCGGTCGTCCAGGTGACGGTGGCGCAGGCGGCGCGGCCGAACGTGGAGCTGATCTCGATCGCGGCGACATTCGAGCGATTAGGCGTCAACGTTTGAGGACAAGCGCATGGCAGTCGATCCAACCGCCGCCCCGACCGTAGATCCTGCTGACGCTCGAGATGCGCAGCTCTCTTCTTTGTACACGGACTACAATCCACAGGGTGGCATGGGCGGCCTGTTTGCGCCGGCCTACATCCACGGCCTGAAAGCGTCAGAAGACGCCGTCTCAAAATGGGGTCTGGAAAACCACCCGGTCACCTACGCCAACATCGACCAGACGCGCATGCCTAATCCGTTTCAGGGGCCGTCGCCGATGAGCGCCGGCAATGGCGTCTATGGCGGGCCGATCCCGTTGCAACAGGCGTATGGGGATCCCAAAGGTTCGATTGATCCTGAGGCACTACGTGTATTGGCGCAGGGTGGCAAATACGATTTCAACGCGCGACGCGATGCCATCGCGCAGCGGCTTGCCAGTAATCAGGCGGCGCAAGCCGCGGTGCCATCACCGGCAGCGACAGACAGCAGTATGTTTTTGGACGAGAACGGCCAGCCGTTCGACATTCAGGCGTATCAGTCGGCCTTGGCTCAATACAACCAGCAAAAAAGTCTGGGCAACGTCGGCAACTTGCCGCCGATGATGCAAACACCGCCGCTGAAAAGCAGGTTTCCGATCTCCAAAAATTACCAGGACTACAACAACGTAGGCGCGTGATGATGTACCGATACTTATTCGGTGAGGACAGGATCGTCGCGCAATTTGTTGCGCAACTGATCCCGCATGTCCGTCAGTTTGGCGACGATGCGCGCACGATTGGCGTGTTGCGTGAAGATGGCGCACTGATCGCCGGCCTGGTCTACACCAACTACGATCAGGATTTTGGCATCATCGAGATGCATGGTGCGTCAATCGATCCACATTGGCTGACGCGATCGACCATCGAGCGCATGTATCGCTACCCGTTCGTGCAGGTCGGTGTGCAGATGCTGGTGCAGCGCACCCCGATCGAGAACGAGCGGCTGCTGCGCCAGCTCGCCGTTTACGATTATCACTTCATCAAAGTCCCGCGCATGTTTGGTCGCGGCAAGGATGGTGTCCTGTGCTGTCTCACCTACGAAGCGTGGGTCGGCAATCGCTTTAACAAACGGTTCAAGCATCACCTGGACGATGCGCCGATAGAGGAGGCCGCGTGATGCCAATTAATTATGCACAAGCGCCGACACCGTACGGCAGCGGCGGCAGTGGTGGAGCCAATGCCCAACGCAACGCCATCACGCAGGCGCTCATGCGTGTCGCCAACCCGCCACCGAGCACCGGCATGCCGCAAGGCGGCCAGGGCTATGGCGGTATGAAACCGGCTATGCCACCGCCTAGCAATGTGGGCTCGACAATGCCCAGCCCGCAGGCGCCGCTGAGTGCTGCCGGTGTCATGCCGGGAAACCAGCCGCCAGGTGGATTGATGCAGCAAGCCGGCGTGGCGCCGTCTCCTATTCCGCAGACACCGCCGCAGATGATGCCGCCAACGCCAGCGTCCGGCATGCCGCAAGGACCACAGCCAAACGTGCCGCAGTCGCTGGGCCAGGGGCCGTTGATCCAGCCGCCGAATGCCAACCTTCTGCCACCAGGATTAAACCCAGGAAGTTACTGACATGGGCAAGGGCTCTGCACCGGCTGCTCCTGCTGCGCCTAATCCCGTCGACACGGCGCGCGCCTCGACGTCGACCAACGTCGCGACGGCAATCACCAATGCGTTCCTTAACAACACCAATCAGAACACGCCTGACGGGTCGCTGCGCTACGACCAAACCGACACCTATAATTGGACCGATCCCTACACCGGCACCAACATCGCCATCCCGCGCTTTACCGCGACACAGACGTTGTCGCCACAGCAGCAGGCGATCCAGGATCAGAGTAATGCCGCCAAAATGAACTTGGCCGGCATGGCCAACACGCAAAGCGATCGCTTGGCCACCTTACTGGGCAAGGAGATCGACCTTAGTGGTGCGCCGGCGGCGGGCGATCCCAACGCCATTACCAATGTCCCACAAGCGGCAACGACGTTTGGCGATGTTGGTCAGCAACAGTCGACGTTTGGCGCTGCCGGCGACATCACCAAGAGCTACGGCGCCGGCGACTTCTCCGCCGATCGGCAGAACGTGCAGGACGCGCTGATGGCGCGCATGAACCCGCAGCTTGCCATCGAGAAGCAAGGCATTGAGCAGCAACTCGCCGACCAGGGCATCCGTTACGGCAGTCAGGCTTATTCCGATGCGATGATGAACTACTCCCGCCAAGCCAACGACGCGCGCTTTGGCGCGATCAGTCAGGCGGGACAAGAGCAGCAGCGCATGATGGACATGGCGGCGCAGCGCGCCGGGTTCGAGAACGCTGCGCAGCAGCAACAATACGAAGAGGAACAAGGCCGCGGCACGTTTGCCAACCAGGCGCAGGCAGCCAACTTCCAGCAGGCTGGCGCGCGCGCCGACTACTTGAACGCAGGGTTAGCGCAGCAGGTGGCGCAGGCGCAAACCGGTTTTAACGCGCAGAACATGGCGCGCAATCAGTTCATGAACGAGCAGTACGCGCAGCGCAACCAGCCGATCAATGAGATCTCGTCGCTGTTGTCCGGCTCGCAGATCAACAACCCCAACTTCGTCAACACGCCGAACAATCAAATTCCAACAACGGATGTTGCGGGCCTCATCAACAATCGCTTCTCGCAGGATATGTCGATCTACCAGCAGCAGAACCAGAACTACCAGCAGCAGCAGGCCGGCATGTACGGCTTGATGGGTGGCATCTTGAAGGGCGGCATCGGGCTGCTGTCGGACGTGCGCGAGAAAGAGAACATCACCAAGCTTGGCAGTGTGCTGACGCCGCACAGCAACGACAATGAGCTGCCGATCTACAAGTACAGCTACAAGGGAGATCCGGCATCGGTCATGCACGTCGGCCCGATGGCGCAGGACGTCGAGAAGATCGATCCGAGCGCGGTGATCGAACACAAGGGCCGTAAGTACATCGACGGTGGCAAGCTGGGCTCCGTTTTAGGAATGGCGGCGTGACATGGCACTCGAGGACGCTGGCAGTTTCATATTCGGCGGCAGTACTGGACTGAGCTACGAGCAGCTCAAGCAGCGGCGCGCGATCGCGCAGGCGCTGGCGTCTCGGCAAGGCGGCTTCCCCAAGAACAAGGGCGAGGGCCTGACTTACCTGGGACAGAGCATCGGCGAAGCGTTGTCGGACTTGGGATTGCAACGCCGCGAGGCCGAGGCTTTAAGGCGCAGCGGCGCGTTACGCAGCGGTGCTGGGGCGCCGGCAACAACCTACACGCCGTCGGAGCAGGCGCCACCGGCAACACCACCGCCAGCACCACCGCCGCCCGCAAAAACCAGTGACGCCGGCGAGGGTGACACGCTGGCGCCGGTGGTGGCGGCTAGCACGATGGATACGGACGAGGCGCCGACGACGTCAGTCGCAGGCTTCTCCGATACAGCGCCAGTGGCGCCTTGGCCAACAACTGTCGCTGCAACCAGCGAGCAGCCGTCTTTCAGTGACCGGTTTTCCGCGGCAACACCGCCACCAGTGCAGGACACGCCGCCAGCGTCAGTGCGCGATCGCATCGCGGCGCTCGTGCAGCCGGTGTCGCAGGATCCCAACGCGCCGGCGCCACTGACCGGCGGCAACAACGCGGTCAATGCTGACACCATGGCGTTGCCGCAGCTCGCTTCAATGCAGGCGAATGTGAAACAGGCTGGCCCCGTGCCGGCGCCGGATGTGGCATTACCGCGCGGAGATCCGCGTACGACGAGCGGTGTTCGCGCCACGATGGAGGCGGCATTGTCGCGCGGCGGACAGTCGCCGGCGGCGATCAGCGGCATCGAGCGCAACGTGCGCGATGAGAGCAGCTTTGATCCGAACCTGCGCCACCCCGACCAGCCAAACTTCACCGGCGAGGCGCGCTATGCGCACGGCCTCTACCAGGAGGGCGGCGACGAGTGGAACAACTACGTCAACTGGATCGACAAGAACGCGCCCGGGAGTGATTGGCGGGATCCCAACCTGCAGAGCAAGTTCCTGGCCGAGCGGCTGCAGGATCCACAGTACGCGCGCGCCAATGCGGAGATGAACCGGCCCGACACCTCGCCTAGCGGTGCGGCGATCTCTTTCCTGCAGGGCTATCTCAAGCCGGCGCCGCAATACATGGCGCAGCGCACCGAGCAGTACGCGCGCGAGAACAATGATCCGGCCTACGCGAACAAGCAGATCGCCCAGGGTGGCGACACCGGCAGTGCCACGGTCGGTGGTCGGGCCGGACCAGGCGGCCGCGAGGGCGGCGCACCGCCAGAAGACGCGCGCGATCTGGTGACCCAGGCCCTGCTTTCGCAACAGCAGCAAAAACCGCAGGAGCAGGCTACCAGCGACGATTATCTGCCTGACGTTGTCGGAATGACCAACCGCTCAACCTTGCCGCAGCGGCCCACAGCAGCCCTGGGAAGGGCCGGTGTGCAGGGAGACGTATCTCTCCCCACCCTGCAGCCAATGGGCTCACTGCCGGGCGCGCCTACCCCCGCGGCAGGTACGCCGCCAGGTACGCTGCCAGGTTCGCCGCAGGGTGGCGACCCGCGCGATGCGATCGCAGCCGCTATTGCAGCGCAGCAATCGCCTGATGTGCCGCTGGCGGATCCCACCGCGGCCGGTGCCGTGGCGCCGATCGCTGCGCAGGGGCCGCAACCGACCATGACCGACATTCAGCCGGCGCCGATCGGCCGACCGGGTGACGTCCTGGCGCAGGCTCCGCAGCAGCAGCCGCCTCCGCCGACATACGGCCAGCGGCCGTCGCAGGATGTGATCCCACCGCAGGCGGGTGCGCCGCCGTTTCCAGATCCTGGCAGGCCGCCGGTACGGGCGCCCGAGCTGGGGCCGTCGAAGAGCATGGAATACTGGATGCAGAAGGCGTCCGACCCGATGCTCAGCCCTGACGATCGGGCGTACGCGGCACAGAAGTATCAGCAGGAGGATGGTTTCCGGCAGCAGCGGCAGAAGGAGCTGGACGCCGACTACGCCAACCGGCTCTCGGTCTACAACGAGAACGTCAAGGCCAAGCGCGACTACGAACTGAAAACGCAGCAACCTGAGTGGGCGCTCGATCAGACGATCAAGCGCCTGACGATCGAGAAGGAGCAGGCAGAGCGCGCCAACGACCCGGTCACGGCGCAGCAGAAGCGTGTCGACCTCGAGAAAGCTCAAGTGGAGCTGGCGCAGAAACGGCAGGGAATTATCGCTGGCCAACCTGGCCAACCTGGCCAGCCTGGCCAACCACAGGCGGCGCCGGCGACGAGCCTTCTCGGCACTCCACAAAGTCCGCAGCGCAGTGGTTCGCCGAACGTTCCGCCCGTCCCGGCCGGCGTAACGCCGGACAAGTGGGCCGAGCTACAGGCACCCGTACAGGTGCAGGCCGTCGAGGCGGTGCAGAAGGCGGTGCCGCAATTCGATGATGCGATCAAAGCGATCCAACAGGCGCGTACGCATCCTGGCCGCGAATACGGTCTTGGTCCGATGAGCAGCGTGACGACGAAAGTCCCCGGCACCGATGCTTATGCCTTTGGCAAGATCAACGACCAGATGGTCGGCAAGACCTTCTTGACCGCCTACAACACCCTCAAGGGCGGTGGCCAGATTTCGAACGTCGAAGGCGACAAGGCGCAGGTCGCGCAGGCCAGGATCGACCCCAACCAGAAGCCCAAGGATTACGACGCCGCGCTAAACGATCTCGAGCATCAACTGCGCCGCGACATGGAGACGGCGCAGCGCAGGATCAACCAGCCGGTCACCGCCTGGCGCGCGCCGGGCGATAACTCATCGTACGCGCCTGACATCGGCGAGCGGCGTGGCAACCTCGAGTACGTCGGTGGCAATCCGGCTTCTCAATCAAGCTGGAGAAAAATCCAGTGAGCGCAGATCGGCCGTGGGAAGACTTTACGGATCCACTGACGGCCAGCGCGCCGCCGGCGGCCGTCGCGCCGAGCGAGGCGCCGGTGGGACCGTGGAGTAACTACACAGATCCGATTGCATCGCCGGCGCCGCAGGGACCACCGGTGCCGACTGTCGCTAAAGGCAATTTTCTACCGATCTCGAAAGATGCCGCGGGGAATTATTCGTTTGATCCCAGCGCCGGCGTCACGGGTGACTTCGGACGCGCGACTACTCTGCCTGGCCGGGTGATGAGCGGCGAGACGCAGATGCCGTCGACGTTTGACCCGCGTGCCAATGATCCGCGCGCGAATTCGATGATCGGCGAGGCGATCAATTTCGGCAGTTTCTTTGGACCGCGCAATCCGATGGTGCGATCGGGTGACTTACCGATCCCCGGCGAGAAGCGCACGGCACCGGATCTCACCAAGGCGGTGACGCCGACGAGCCGGCAGTTGCAGGACATGGGCTCGTCGCAATTCGGCGAGTATCGCGCCTCGAACCAGATCTACCCGAGCGACACGATCGAGAAACTGGTCAGCGACATGAAGGCCAGCCTGACCAGTAAGGGCCAGTACGCCATGGCCGGGTCGGCGCCGGTGACGCACAACGCGATCGACGTTCTCCTCGCCAAGGCAAAGACCGGCCCGTTCGTCACCGCGGCCGACATGGACGAACTGCGCCAGGCGCTGAGCACCGCCAGCAAGAAGGGCGAGAGCGGCGCCATGCAGGCGCGCAGTGAGCTGTTCCAGCACCTCGAGGACACTGGCGACAAGACGATGCGCAATGCCGTGCAGAATTACGGCGCCGGCAAGCGCGGCGAGATCGTCGACACCATCCTGCGAAAATCCGCCAATGCAAGTGATCCTGACCGTGCGCTGACGAACCTGACGCGCAGTCAGGCTGAAACCATGCGGACGCGGCCGCGAGGATTTACCGAGGGAGAGATCGGCGCACTCGACGCGGCGCGTGAAGGATCGAGCACCGTGCGCGGACTCGAGGGCGGTGCAAATCTGCTGACGGGAAACACTTTGCCCAGCATCATGGGGCGTGGCGTTCCTATTGCGAGCGGCGCCGGCGCTCTTGGTTTTTCTCTCGGTGGCCCGGTTGGTGCGGCGATCGGAGCTGCGACGCCTGGCGCCATCGCCGGCGGCATGAAAATTGGTGCTGGTGCGCTGCGCCGCGGTGCCGTCGAGGACGCCAGCCAGCTCGTGCGGCAGCGATCACCACTCTTCCGCGATCAGGTCAACAGCCAGGATCTGGTGCCGACCATGACGGGCCGGGACGCAATCGCCAACGCGCTGTTGAGAATGCAGATGCAGCAGCGACCGCCAGCGCCTGAGAAATACGATCCAGAAAATTATACCTGACAGGTGATGCATGCCGCGCGACGGTTCAAACGTCTACCACATCCCGGCCGGTACTCAGGGTATTCCTGATCAGTCGATCGAGAGCAATAAGTACAACGTCTTCATTGCCGACATCGAGCAGGATCTTAACTTGCCGCGGCCGATCATCGCCGGCGGCACCGGCGCCACCAACGTCGATGATGCGCTCAACACGTTGGGTGGCGAGAAGGCGTCGCAGGTCGTCACCAACTTCGATAGCCAACTTTGGTACCCAGGCTCGTTCTATGCGGCCGCCACGGCGACCAGCTCACCTGTTGCAGGGCATGCTTTTGTCGGTTGGGTCTACAGCTCCGATCCTCCGGCCGTGCCACCGGCCAATAACAATCTGGTGGTCGAGGCGCGCGACCAGAACGACACCACTGTCCCCGGCGGCTTGTGGGTGCGCGAGAAGAAGGGTGGTGTGTGGGGACCGTGGACGAAACCGGCCGCAGCGCAGGCGCCGCTCGACAGCCCCGTGCTGACAGGAGATCCTCAGGTGCCGACACCGGCATCGGGTGATCATGACAAGAGCATTGCTAATACGGAGTTCGTAGCAAACAGCCTCATCGCAATGGGAACGGTGCTGCAGACCAGCATCGACACCAAGGCGCCAATCAATTCGCCAGTACTGACCGGAGATCCGCAAACGCCGGATCAGACAGCTGGTGATAATGACCAAAGCATTGCCAACACCAAGTTCGTAAACGCCGCCATTGCCGCCGCGGCAACGGTTCACGCCACCGTCGCCGAGTTTCGCTCGAATGCAGCGCCAACCAAGGTTGTCGATGTCGGCACGATGTGGGGTGCAGCAGCGGCTGTGCCGATGACAAGCGGCGTGGCACCGGACTTTTCGCTTGGCTTGGATTTCTCCACGAGTGCTGCTGGTTTTGCAGTAGCAAATCCTGTCAACGTCAAGCCAGGGCAGAAGGGTGTTTTCTGGTTTATCGGCGGTAGCGTTGCGTCCTGGGGCACTGCTTACAAATTTCCTAACGGCCTCAAGCCGGTGTCGTCCGGTGGCTGGGATCTTGTCTCGTTTGTCGTTTGGGACATCAACAATATTCTCTGCACGGCATCACTGGCACATAGCTAATGCTCCCTGGCATTCAATCCATGTTGAGAGGTGGTCGGCCGCGGCCGGCAACGCAACAGGTCGCAGCGTGGGGCAGTAGTACGACATGGACGGTCCCCGATAACTGGACTGACGACAAGAACGAGATCCACTGCATTGGCGGGGGTGGTGCAGGCGCGGGCGGGCAATCAGGCGGCGGCGGCGGCGGCGGCGCCTACTCCCGCGTTATCAATCGCATCCTCTTACCAAGATCTGTTGTTACTATTCGCATTGATGGTCCTGGTGGCTACACCCTGTTCATCAGGAGCGATGGCGCTACGTTGTGTCAGGCGGCACCAGGCGGTGGCGGTGGCGGCAATTCTGGGGGTGCCGGCGGCAATGTCGCCAACGGCATTGGCGACGTAAGGTACAACGGCGGCAACGGCGGCACCGGTTACGGTGGCGCTTTCCAGGCTGCTGGCGGTGCAGGTGGCGGTGGTGCTGCTGGCCCCAATGGCGCCGGCGGTTTTGGCGGCAATAGCAGCTCGACCAGTTACGCTGCACCCGGCGGCGGTGGCAATGGCGGCGGCGGCAGAGGCGGCGACAGTGCGCCGTCATACGTGTCCGGCGCTGGCGGCAACAATTACGCCGGCTACGGCGGCGGTGCGGCGATCGGTGGCTCTAATCTTGATGGCGGCCATGCTGGTAACCCGGGTGTC
>Ga0247664_1000091_pt1 | contig 22139 bp, 27 predicted proteins | sample CNK05_metaG_FD_182715 | JGI IMG/M metagenome (GOLD analysis project Ga0247664, IMG submission 182715) | Soil microbial communities from Purdue University Martell Research Forest, Indiana, United States - CNK05 | ecosystem: Environmental > Terrestrial > Soil > Temperate forest > Bulk soil...
TTATTTCAAGAATCTAGAAATTGCTAAGGTTTGTATTGATAATGGAGTCAGATATTGTGACTTAGGAGGTTCAGTTGAAGTTCAGAATGAGATTGAGGCTTACGCTCAAAAGGCTACAAAACCCCTAGCTTTATCTCTTGGCCTAGCTCCGGGCCTCATTAATATCGTGGCTGAGAGCTTAATCGCACAACACGGAGTCCCAGAAGAACTTAATATGTATGTGGGCGGATTGCCTAATCCAGCAATTATACGCGAAGGTTATAGAAGGACTTGGTCCGTTGACGGATTATATAATGAGTATGTGGCTCCATGCGAAGCCCTAGTAGAAGGAGAGATAGTAACTGAAGATGGAATGTCAGGAATCCATAACGTAGGAGAGTATGACGCTTTTATGACAAGCGGAGGTATTTCCAACTCTCTTAAGTCATTTAAGGAACATGGAATAGTTCATGCTAAATATTTTACTTTGAGAAATCCTGGACATTATAGCGAAGTCAAATCACTTTTAGGCGGAGGTTTAACTCCAGACCAAGTTAAAGCAGCTTTTACTAAGTTGTATCCTTGGACTAAAGATGATATGGTAGTTACAGCAATTATGATGTACTATCAGAATGTTCAGATAAACTATTCTAAGATTTATTTTTCAGACCCAGAATTTAGTGCTATGCAGAAGTGTACAGGATTCTCTGCTGCAAGTGTAGTTGATTTAGTTGCTAAAGGAACTTTTGATTTTACACATGACCAAATTCTCAAAACTAGATTAGTCGAATATCAAGATATTACACCAGATTTCTTTCTCAATTTAACGAAGTTAGGACTATGACAGAATTAGAAAAAACAAACTTAGCTATTGCTTATATTAGAAGAGGTCCACACTTAACTGGACCATTAGCAGTAGAAACATTAGGACTAGCAATTACAGTTATTAGAGATGCTTTAAAGAAAGATGCTGAAATTGATAAACCTATAAAAAGTATTGGATTTGGACAAGAACCTTTAGAGGAAAATGATGAGTAATCTACCGACCCTATATAAAACTGGAAGTCGTGGCCTAGAACAGTGGAGAGTATATGTTGATGATTTTGAAGATAGTTCTGATATAGTGGTTGAATGGGGAATGGTTGGAGGAGCATTACAGGAAAAAAGAACTAAAATTAAATTAGGAAAAAATATAGGCAAAAGTAACGAAACAACTATTGGACAGCAAGCTCGTGCTGAAGCTGCAAGCAAACTTCTTAAACAAATAGATAAGGGCTATTCCGAGTCTAAAAAAGCTCAGAAAAAAGTTCTCCCAATGCTTGCTAAGGTATATGGAGATTGTAAGAAAAAAGTAAAGTTCCCTGTGTTTGTCCAGCCTAAATTAGACGGCTTGCGATGCCTAGCTCTCGGGACTAATATGACTTCGAGAAAAGGAAAGCCCATTAATACGGCAGAGCATATCTATCCAGATATTGAGAAAGTAATTAAGAAATTTCCTGACATCTACTTAGATGGCGAACTTTACAATCATGGGGAATCCTTCGAGACTATAGTCTCAGCAGTTAAAAGAGATGAAGTTAATGAGGCCTCTGGTAAGATAAACTATTGTGTATATGATTGTTTCTTTGAACCTATAAATGATAATTCTGAAAAATTCAGAGAACGATTAGAAATTCTCAAAGAGATTGAGGCCCTGTCTCTTTCCTTCTTAAAAATTGTTCCAACGTTCGTTTGTAAAACTGAGGATGAACTCTATGAGAAACACTCTGAGTTTATCGCTGCTGGATATGAAGGAACTATTGTTCGTTTAGATGCCCCATACGAAATTGATAAGAGGTCATTTAATCTATTGAAACTCAAGGACTTCATGGATGATGAGTTCAAGATTATAGGGGCGGAAGAGGACAAAAACGGACATGCAGTATTTACCTGTGAAACCAAAGAAGGATACGAGTTTAGAGTAAAGCCAGAAGGCGATGATGCTCATCGTAAGAACTTATGGAAGAATCATAAGAAATATATTGGGGAATTATTGACAGTGAAGTTCTTTGAATGGACTTCGACAGAAAATCCTGTTCCAAGATTTCCAGTAGGAAGGATTCAAAAAATTTATGACTGATTCAGATATTATAGAAAGTATTTCCTTTAAAACGAGTAAAGGAGAACTTCAGTGGACTAGGTGTGAAAAAGATTATGGGTTTGAAACGCAAACAAAACAATTCAAACTACACATTAGACCCGGTGGATGGGTCGGAGTCGGAGTTAAGATGAAACCTCTAGCCATCAGTATTCAAATCTTAGACAAAGATGGAACTTATCTGTCTCATCTCTCTGGACCTAAAATCGAAGAACTTTATACAGGTCTGTCTCTAGAAGAGGACTTAAATAAAGAAAGAAAAGAATTAGAAGTTAAAAAGCTCCTCCTTGAGGATTTATCTTGATAATAACATATAGTCGCTCATCCTCCATCTCACGTAATCATTTCTGTGAACATGCTTATTTCGGTGAATATGTTCTTGGTTATCGTGGTGATTCTAATAAACGAGCGGAGATGGGCAATATATTTCACAAATGTCTTGAGCTATTAGCTCTTATAAAAAAAGCTAGACAGGACGGTGTCTCAACAATAAATGAGGAAGGAATAGGAGAGATTAATGTCGATACCTTTAGCATTGATGATTTATTTAGTTCTGCTTGTAATTATTATGTTCCTTCCAGTGTTCATACCTATACACAGAAAGAAATCACGGAATGCAGAATGTGGCTTACGAAAGCCCTCGAAGCTAAGGGTGGACTTTACAATCCGCTCAACCTCGAAATATACGATGCTGAAAAATCATTCGATATCACATTTGATGATGATTGGGCGAGGTATGAATACGAAGTTAAGGGCAAAAAGCTCCAAGGGCAATTCTCTATCAAGGGTAATGTAGACCTAATTACAAAATACTCTGATAATGTCCTAGAGTTCACTGATTATAAAACCGGCAAATGTATGGATTGGGGAACAGGAAAAGAGTATACATATAATGACTTAGCCAAGAGCTACCAACTTCTAAGTTATTATTATGCCCTAGCTCATATCTATCCTAAATTCGATATCTTAATCAATATTTGGTATTTAAACTATGGGGGCTTATTTAGCTTCGCAGTTCAGAGAAGTGAACTCCCTAAGATTAAGGAAAGGATTAGGGTTGAATTCGAACAAATTAAGAATAATGAAAAGCCTAAACTTTTAAGTCCTGACCGTAAGAAGTTCCAGTGTTATCGCCTATGTTACTTAGGTAAGAATAATATGCCCGGAACTGATATAACGATTTGTGAACATTTACAAAAAGAAGTAAAGAAAAAAGGTATGAAGCAAGCAACAGAAGATAATATGTTAGAAACTTATGATATTTCTGCTTACGGAAGCGGCGGTGGAAGAGAAGGATTAAAAGAATGATTAAACAAATAGTTAATATAGAAGCAATCAAATTAGCTCGACAAGTCTTTCGAGAATTTAATCGGTTGGATTTATCTCAAGTTGAATTATATGAAAACGGAAAACCTCTTCCAGTTACATCTGATATGATTGATGAGTTTAAGTTTTGTGGTTTAAATAATGAGAATTTTGTTGATATGAGATGGTGGGAACCTAGAAAAGAGATATCATGAATCGTAGAGACGCCCTTAAAACATTAGCAGTTGCCCCATTATTTGGTATTAGCCTTCCTCCTAAGAAAGGAATGCAAGAATTATCAACATCATTTAAGATAGATACACAATATAAAGAAACTCCAATCTTAAAGAAATTTAAATCTATTGTTGATGGGAAAAACATTCATTGGAGCTATCATCATTTTAAAACTCTCAAATATATTGATTTTAGTCAATATCATATTAAATTAAATGAATCTAGCGAATTTGAAACAATGAAAAATTTAGAACCAAATTTCATAGAAGAATATATAAGTAATATGACAGGTGAAAATAGATTATCATGTCATTTTAAAACAGAGAGTGGTTGGAGTGACCTAGAAATGCCTTTGTTAACACATAATATGTTAAGATTTGATTTTATGACTCAGTATGATAATATAACTGTCGTGGAATATGAAGGTTTTGCTAATGCAATGTCAATCACAAATGATTAATCTTACAAATCGTTCTTATTATTCCTTTGGCTATTCTCCAACCTCGATTGAGAACTTGGTCGCCCATAACAAAAAACTTGGGCGAACTTCTGTAGGTCTTATAGATGTAAATTTACACGGAGTAGTAAAACTAGAGAAAGAGTGTAAGAAAGAAAACGAAGAAAAGGGTATAAAAACTTGTAAAGCTATACGTGGCTTAGAGTTAAGTGTTAAAAATCAAAACACGGTTTCGCCCATCAAAGTCATCGCCCCAACCTTAGATGCCTTTAAAAACCTCACCAGACTCTCCAATTCCGCTCAGGCCGCATTCGATTGCGATAATCCTACAATATCCCTAGAACAGTTAAGGAAGGGCTCTACGGGCCTTATAGGGCTTCTAGGAGGGTGCCTCAAAACTGCAATCTTTAAAGAGGAAAAAGTATGGAAAGATTATGAGGAAGCTAAGGACGCAGTTAAGGACACATGGAAAACTGAACTTTCGGCCCTAATTGATGAATATAGGGCGATTTTTAAGGACGTATATCTTGAGATAACGGGGGTTGATACGCCCTCTAACTTGGTTCTAGATAAGGCTTTACGTTATATCGCAAAACAAAATAACCTCAAATGTGTAGCTTCTCCTCAGACTCATTATCTTGAAAAGAAGGATGCAGTAGACCAGAGACTTTTACTTTGCAATGTGTTTCAGGCTACACTTGAAAATATAGATGAGAAAGCAACAAACGAGTTTAAGCCCTTTCTTTCTACTTCAAAGTTTATTGACCCAACAAATCTAGAGGTCTTCACTCCTGAAGAACTAAAGGCGACATTAGAGATTGATGAAAAATGTGAGAAGTATTCAATTCTATCTAAGCCCTACTTACCTAAGTGCTCAGATAACGCCGTCGAAGAACTAAGGCAATTGTGCCGAAAGGGATGGATAGATAAAGTTCAACCTTTTGTAGACGAGGATAAATTTCCAATTTATACAGAAAGAGTTAAAGCTGAATTAGACGTTATTGAAGGGGCGGAACTCTCCGATTACTTCTTGATGGTTACGGACATTTGTAAATACGCAGATAGTAAAAATATCTTAAGGGGACCTGGACGAGGAAGTGCAGCAGGTTGTCTTGTTTCCTACTTAACTGATATAACAAAGTTAGACTCAATTCGATTTGGTCTAATCTTCGAAAGGTTTTATAATGCGGGAAGAAATACAAAAGATAAAGTATCAATCCCTGATATTGACTTGGATTTCCCAACTCAGCGTAGAGATGATATTCTGGATTATATTCGCAATAAATACCATCCTTCAAATGTCGGTGGCATTGTATCATTCTCTAGGATGATGGGGCGTGGTGGACTAAGAGACGTATTCAGAGTTCACGATGTTCTAAGTTACGACGAAATTAATAAGATAACGGACAATATCCCAGATGAAGCTAAAATTGCAGATGATTTACAAGAAATGGAAGAGGAAGAAGGTCAGTCATCTATCGTAATGTGGTCCTTAATTCATAGGGCAGATAAACTCAAAGACTATTGTATATTAAAGGATGGACAACTTGAAGGACCAATGGCGGCTCACTTTGCTCAAGCCATTAGACTTCAGGGAACACCTAAGGCGACCAGTAAACATCCTAGTGGTATCATAGTTTCAAATACAAGTCTATTAGATAATTTCCCATTGAGTCGTGATAAGTCATCTGCTGATTTGTTAGTTGCTTTAGAACTTGAGGATGCTGAGGCAGTTGGTCTCGTAAAATTGGATATTCTTGGTATTTCAGCTCTTGATAAAATTCAAAGTTGTCTTGATTTAATCAAGGAAAGAAAATGATTATAGAGCAAGAGATTAAACTAGATTTCGATGACGTACTAATGATGCCACAACGCAGCACTCTAGAATCCCGTAAAGATGTGGGCCTCTTAAGAACTTTCAAATTCTATCACTCAAACAGAGAATTAACTTGTGTTCCTATAATCTCAGCCAATATGTTTCAGACTGGTTGCTTCTCAGTAGCCGAAGTCTTAGCTAAAAATAACATCTTGGCCTCCCTTCATAAGTATTATACATCCGAACAACTCTCAGAATTCTTTAAGGAATACGCAGATTGGAAATTTAAGATATTCCCTTCTATCGGAATGAAAGATGAAGAATTAGTTAGGCTTGAGAAAGCTAAGATTTCTCCAAACATCGTAATAGATGTGCCAAATGGTCACATAGAGAAATTCGTAAAATTCTGTGCTAAGGTACGCAACTCTTTTCCTTCCTCAATTATAATGGCTGGAAATGTAGTTTGTCCAGCTATGGTTCAAGAATTGATTATTCATGGGGGCGTTGACATTGTAAAGATTTTTATAGGGCCGGGTAAGTTCTGTAGAACTCGAATGGTTACAGGAGTAGGTTATCCTAGCTTCTCTTCTACAGTTGAATGTGCAATGTCCGCTCATGGATTGAAAAATGGGGAAAAGAAACTTGGGCTTATTTGTCCTGATGGTGGATTTAAAACCTCAGGAGATATAGCTAAGGCTTTTGGGGCTGGTGGTGATTTCGTAATGACTGGCTCAATGTTTGGTGGATGTGATGAATGTGAGGGCGATTGGAAGATGATGGGTGGTGAGAAATGGAGATTCTCTATGGAATTCCCAGAAGGTGAGATTTTAAAATACGAAGGCCACTACCATGACAAACAGTCAAAATATCCTTTAATAGCAACTCCAAACACGAAGTTAGATGGGGAATGGAAAGTTAAACCCCGCAAAATGGTTCTTAAGATGTATGGTATGTCCTCACATGAAGCTCAAGAAATTCATGGAGAAGGGAAGAAAGAGTATAGAGCCTCTGAAGGTATTGTTGAGGAAGTTCGATGGAAGGGCCCAATTAAGGACACAGTTCAGGAGATTTTAGGGGGCCTTAGGTCTACTGGTACTTATATTGGGGCTCATTCAATTAAAGATTTTCATAAATGTGCAAAATTTGTCCGCGTAAATAGGATTCATTAATGACATTACTATATAATAATATTGCTGTATTCGACTTTGAAACAAGCAGTACAGACCCAAAAACAACTCAGCCACTATCCCTGGCCTGCGTTATGGTAGACCCCCTTAAACTTAAGATTCTACCAAATTCAGAATTCTATACTCTGATTAAACCAGAGGATGAGAAAACAGTCGAAGCAGAAGCCCTCAAAGTTAATAAACTAACTATAGCTGAACTTAATGAAAAAGGTGTTGACCTAGAAATAGCATGGAGTAACTTCCATAACTATCTACAACAATATAGAAAAGGAAAAACTAAACAAAGTAAGATTATACCGAGTGGTTTCAATATCTGTAATTTCGACCTAGTAATATATGAACGCCTAAACGAACGCTTCAAAAAATCAGATGTTTTCAATGAAACTAAATCACTAGACCTCTTCCACGATTTCTACAGATGGTGGCACAATGAAGAAATCATCTATATGAATATGGGCGAAATTAGAAAACGTCTAGGCATGTCTCTTGAAGGTGCCCACAATAGTTTGGTTGACGTAAGAGATTGTGCCAGAATCCTCCTCAAAATGTTAAACCTCTATCGTACAGTTAAACCACGATTCCAAAACGCTTTTGCGGACGCAACATGATTTTAGATGAATTATATAGTCCTGCTCAGAAATTTACTGACCAGAAAACCCTCAATTTAATTAGGGACGGAAAAACCAAAGGAGGTTTTCAGGTTGAATCAACTCTACTTTCTTCCTACTCAAAAAAACTAAAACCTGATACTATAGATGACCTATCTATCCTTATCAGTGCTGTTCGTCCTGGGTGTCTTGAGGTCACGGATGATGCAACCGGTCTAAATATGGCACAACTCTTGTGTGCCCGCAAAAATCACGAGCAGCCTATCATCCATGAGTTTCCAATTTTAGCTAAACATCTAGAAGAAACTTATGGAGTAATCGTTTATCAAGAACAGATTATCGAAATCGTTAAAGATATTGGGGGATTTTCACTACAGGATGCTGATGCCCTTAGAAAAGCTTGTGGTAAGAAACTAGCCGATGAGATGGCTAAAGTCAAACTAACCTTTATTGAAGGCTGTAAAAGAACTGGTAAAGTCAACGCAGAAGATGCTGAAAAGATTTGGAGTTGGATTGAAAAGTCCCAACGATATCTCTTTAATAAGTCACATGGCTATTCATATGCTATGTTGGCATATATAACGCTTTACTTTAAAGCTAATTATCAGGATGAATTTTACATCGCTTGGCTCCGTCATTCAAAAGAAAAGAGTAATCCTTTCGAGGAAGTCAGACTTTTGGTTAACGATGCTAAAGCGAATGGCTTTGAAGTGCTTCCGCCTTGTCTTTCATTGAAAAATGAATTATTTGAAATGATGACCATCAAAGGTCAAAAGTTCATAGCTTATGGTTTATCCAACATAAGAAACTTGGGAAAAACCGCATTTTCTACCTTACAGGGGTTGTTATTAGGGGCGAATGCTCCTATAATAGGTGATTGGGACACGTTCTGTTTGTTCGCCTTAATGAACCTTAATCATACAACAGTTAAGAGTCTGATATGTTCGGGAGCTATTGACGAATTTAAAGTCCCAAGACAAAAGATGTTATATGAATACAATAACTTAAGAGACACTCTCAAAGATAACGATTTAAAATACTTAAAAGACCAAACTGGAACTATTCTTGAGAGATTAGAAACAATCCAGTTAGGCACCAAGATAAATAATAGAAAGTTGCCAGCTAAGAAAATTGGACAAATACATTCATTGGTTTCATCACTTAAGAATCCACCTTATGCCTTAGTTGATTCAATAGACTTTTTAGCTTTTAATGAAGAGTTATATTTAGGAGTTTCTTTAAGTTGTTCTGCTATTGATGATAAGAATGTAAGTGCGGCCAATTGTTCTGTGGGAGACTTAGCTAAAGGTCAAGTCGGAGAATATATTTGTGTAGGTGCTGTGATTGATTCCGTTAAACCTTTTACCTTGAAAAAGGGTAAGAATAAGGGCTCAAGTATGGCATTCATTTCTATATCAGATGGTTCAGGAGTTATGGAGTCAGTAGCCTTTGCAGAAGTATTTAAAGAATACGAGTCTGTTCTAACTGAGAAAAATACAGTCCTTTTAAGAGGTAAGTATCAGAGAGAAAAGAAGAGTTTTATAATAGAAAAGGCATGGCAAGTATGAATGATGTTCTAGAGTTCTTAAAGAAGAATGATTATGTAATTGTAATCAAAAAGATTAAAGGTGGTATTGAAATGAAATTGCCATCCGTTAAAAATAAGTTTTTGAGTAGACCCCAAAGAGTTGTAAAGTGCCTAATTAAGTATGGAAAAAATCCTCGCTTAACATTAGATGATGGAGTAGTAGATAAGTTAGTTATAGCAGTCCCCGAATATACTATTAGGTCGTATATTACTGCTATTGTGATGCAACAGTGTTTTGAATTAGGATTTAGTAATGAATTTGTTATCCTCGATGGAAATCCAAAAGCTGGTATCGAAGGATTAGAAGATATTTTAAAACCGCCCAAGAACAAAGAAAAGGAGGCTTATTTAACCGAACTGATGAAAGATTTAGGACGCGGAGTAAGTATGGATGAATGTGTAGCACTCTCTAAAAAACTTGAGATTGCTGAAGGTTTCAAAATGATAATTGATTTAATAAAAGGTAACCCAGGAGAATAAATATGGCAACTAACGTAATCGTTCTAGAAGGTAATTTGACTAAGGAACCCGAAGTCAAGCAAGTAGGAGAATCCAAGGTAGCAAAGTTCGGTCTTGCTGTCAATCGTCGAATGAAGGATAAGGATGAAGTTGACTTCTTCGATGTTGAAGTTTGGGGCAAGTCCGCTGATTTCGTTGAACAGTTCGTCACAAAGGGTGCTAACGTAACTGTCGTTGGTGAAGCTCGTCAGGACAGATGGGAAAAGGATGGAAAGAATCTTTCTAAGGTATTCTTCCGTGGTAATAGCGTTCAGCTTCACGGAGGTAAGAAGGATTCAGAAAAGCCAGCTAAGGTAGCTAAGGAAACCAAAACAGAAGATGTCCCCTTTTAAGGAATAGGAAATGATTACTAAGACGGCGTTAAAACAGAAGTTCCAGAATGCTTATGATATATTAAGATATCATTGGATTCAAAGAGATTGGTTTCAGATTCAAGGTAATCGAGCAACTTTAAAAGAAGCTAAGCAAAGTAACAAGGCTTGCAAGATGTGTTTAGATGGAGCGTTTAAGTTTGTTTGCGCTACTAAACCAAATTGCAAACTCGATAGTGGTTATAATGCAATGACTAAAGTGTTTAATAAAGTCATTGTAGAAAATGAATATGAGGGCGTTATAGGTTATAATGACCGAGACACTACTACAAAGAAAGATGTCCTCAAAAGTTTGAAGAAGTGCATTAAGTCGCTATCGTAAGAAAAAGGAGCTAGTAGCTCAGTCTGGTAGAGCAGTTCGCGCGACAGGTCATTGGTTCGAATCCAATCTAGTTCCCTTGGAGGATTATATGAAAGATGAGTGGTTTGCTGATGGTGAATTATCACACCTTAAAAAGGATTATATTAGCTACATTTATAGAGCCCATAATATCTTAACAGACAAAATCATCTATTTTAGAAATAGACCCTCTAAAGAAGATATAGAACGTAAATTAAAACCTTATAATAAAACTCAAGACGAAATCATTATTCAGAAATTAGAATTGATTGATAATGCATAAGAAACGCGTTTTGTTCCATAGCGAAGCTTCGTACTTAAGGTCGGGCTACTCAGTCATAACTAAAGAAGTTCTCTCTCGACTACATGAAAAGTACGATGTAGCCGAGTTTTCTAACTATGGTCATAGAGATTTTCCAAATCGACACCAGATTCCTTGGACCTATTATGGTAATGGATGTGGTGAAAACTGGATGCAACCAGTAGATGAACATGAGGCGGCTGTCTACAACAGTACGCCCTATAATCATTTCGGTGCAGATAAAATCGAAGATGCTCTACTCCATTTTAAACCAGATGTATACATCAGTCCCCTCGACCCTTGGATGTATATGTGCGGTTTAAATTCGCCCTTACGAAATAACTTTAAAACAATCATAATTCCTACGATTGATGCCTCAAGTTATAATGAAGGATGGATTTCAGATTATATCAGTTCAGATTACGTCTACACGTATACACAATTCGCTTATAATCAGCTTAAGGAAATTAAGCAGATTAACTTAGCAGGTATATGTTCTCCAGGAGTAAGTAATAAGACTTTTCTTCCTGTTCCAAACAAAAAAGCCCACAAGAGTTCCTATGGGCTTCCAGAGAACTGTAAGATAGTCGGGACAGTAATGCGTAATCAAAGACGTAAACTCTATCCAGACCTATTTGAGGGCTTTAGAAAGTATCTTCAATTATGTGAGGAAAAAGATAAAGAGTTGGGGCGAAACACATATCTTTATATCCACACAAGTTATCCTGACCTTGGGTGGGATTTATGTCGCCTTATTAAGGAATATGGACTTTCCCACAAAATTCTTACAACTTACATTTGTCATGCTTGTGGGGCTGCTCACGCCTCATTTTTTCAGGATGTGACGAAAGTATGTATGAATTGTAATCAGGGCGCATGTAGAATGCCCACAACAACTCTAGGATTAGAGGAACCCGCTCTCAATCATATCTACAATTTGTTTGATATTTATATCCAGTGTCAAAGTATGGAAGGATTTGGCATCCCTATTGTAGAGGCGGCTAGTGCTGGAGTTCATCCAATGGTTGTGGATTACTCTGGCCCAGAAGATTTTAAGGAAACTTTGAAAGCAACGCCCACAAAAGTTAAGGCCTTTTATAGAGAGGCAGATTCAGGCAGACAAGTAGCGGTTCCTGATACAGATGATATCGCCCTCAAATTGTTTAATGTTCTTTCCTTGCCTGAACAACAATTATTAAAGATGGGATTTGATGCCCGTAAAGGTGTTATCACTCATTATACTTGGGATAAATATGCCAAAAATCTAGAGGCTTCAATTGATGAAGTTCCTAAAGGATGGACTAAGCCCCCAAGAATAACTCAGCCCAACTTAAATGAACCTCAAGGTTTACAAGATAGAGACTTTATTCAGTGGTCAATTGTGAATATATTGGGAGAGCCTGATAAGTTAAACACTTATTTCGCTTCGCTCCTTCTTAAGGATTTGAGTACAGGAACTAGCCAAACATTCAATGATACATTCCTAAGCGAAGAAACTGTAGCATCAACTAGACAAATAGTTCAGGTTAATCGTGATGGAATTAAAAGAAAATTATTGGATATGGTAAATAAACGTAATATGTGGGAATCGAGAAGATTTGACCCAAACTATAAAACTCCACATTGGATAGAAAAGAGTATTCAGAAATGAAAGCCTTTGGCTGTAAAATCTGTAAAGAAAAAGAAAAAGTTTTAGTTTCAGAGGTTAATGAATTTGAAATGAAAGATGAGGAGTTTGCTAAACGTATTAAACTTGATGATGATAATGGCGTCTCAATTATTGCAACGCTAGAGAAAAATCTATTGATAGCTAGTTGTAATAAGCGTAATTTAGATTTTTACCTCAAAGGTGTAACTGAGGCTTGTCAAATAATTTGGGGTTGGGATAAATATTTTGAAATTCCTGGAGAAATAGATGAAAATCCTAGTAATCTCCCATCATAAAGAACAATCAGCTTCCGGTAAAGCAGCTAGAGAACTTCTCTTAGCTATGAAGTCCGCTGGACTAGATGTAGTAGCCCGAGCAGTTAAATTAGGCTTAGTTGGTGAGGTCTCTAAGGAAATTCAGGAACTTGAAGAGAAATCAAGCGATGGATGTGACATTTGTGTTCAGTACCTCTTGCCTCACCATATGAGATTTGACGGCTCATTTAAAAAGTGCATCGCTTATTTCGACTACGAAATGGATAACTTCCAAAGTTCTGGATGGACCTATAGTTTAGATGCATTTCCAGAAATATGGGTGGCCTCACAAGAAAGCTTTAGACAGCTAGTTCAAAGTGGTATTAAGAAGGAAAAAATCAGTATAGTGCCCCATTCCTTAAATCTGAAAGAGTTTGAGGGCCCCTTCAATAAAATTGTGAGGGGTGACACATCGTATAAGTTCCTATTTGTGGGCGATTCTAATGAACGAAAAGGACTTAAGGATTTAATCTTAGCATTCCATTCTGAATTTTATGTTGATGAACCCGTATCTCTAGTAATAAAAACAAGTAAACATGGTTTGTCTCCCAAACAAACTAAAGAAAATATAACCAATTATATCAACAATATTAAAGTGGGTATGAGGATTTATCCCTCTCCACAATCTTATAAACAGGAAGTTATAATCACAGAAAGATTAACAGACAAACAGATGTTAGATTTACATTTTTCATGCAATTGTTTAGTCTTTCCTTCTCATGGAGAATCTTTCGGTTATCCTATAATTGAATCGCTTGCGATGGGAAGACCTGTAGTTACAAATGATATTGGGGCGGCTCCTGAGTTTATGATTCCCGAGATTGGCTATTTGTGTAATTCAACTAAGGGACCAGTTCATGGAATGATGGATGCATTCCCTCATCTTGGAACAGGTTTAGAATTATGGTCAAATATAGATATTGAGGATTTAAAGTATGGAATGAGACAACTTTATTCATCGGTCTCTAATCCAGACCTTTGTAAAAAGGCTGTTCAAAAATTTGATAATGCCAAAGTAGGCCTGATTATTAAAGGACTTCTATGCTCCCAGTAGACCGTATATTAAGACAGACGACAAAACCCTCTAAGTATAATATCTTAGAGATGATTACACATGAGAGATATCAAGAAACTCTAGCAAAGACAGGTCACAATTTTTACCTGCTTAATCCAAAAGCAGAAGGCATTAAGGAATTCTGGAATACTAAGCACGCTCCAATTCCCAAGAATTACAAACTATTGAAAAAGGTTGAAGGCAATGATATTATTAACCGTGTTCTTGCTAGTCTCCCTAATATTACCTATGATTTTATTCTATGCCACCAAAGGTTTGGACAATATCAATTTTGTCGACCGCTGGCCCAAGTTCTAGGTATTCCTATCATTTTAATTGAGCATACATTACCAGTCCAAGCATGGCCTAAAGGTAGAGTAGACCAGATGGCTGAATTAAAAGGCGATTTTAATATCTGTATTACAAACTTTAATAGAAAAGAGTGGAAGTGGGATGCAGTCGCAGAAGTTATTACACATGCAATCGACACAGACGTATTCAGTATGGGAGAAGAACAGAGAGAAAATACTATTCTCACTGTTGCTAATGACTATATCAATAGAGATTATGTTCTTAATTACGGCCTCTATAAAAGGGTAACTGAGGGCTTATCTGTTAGACCTGTGGGTGACACGCCCGGTTTATCTAAGGCTCCTAATGACTTGTCAGAGCTAATTAAAACTTATCAGACTTCATCAATCTTTTTTAACTCAGCTAATTGGTCACCAGTCCCAATGAGTATGTTAGAGGCTATGTCGTGTGGTTGTGCTGTAGTTTCTATGAATACTTGTGCAGTTCCTAACTATATAACTCATGGGGAAAATGGTTATTTAGCTAATGATGAAAAAGAAGCTCGTTTATATTTACGTGAGTTATTAAACGATGATAAGCTTCGTAAGAGATTTGGAGAGGCCGCACGTAAAACTATTCAAGAAAAATGTTCATTAACCCGATTCTGTTCTGAATGGAACAATGTATTTGAGAGGGCTTTTAATGTCAAAATGTAATATCACTTTTATGCCAGATTTTAAGGCCGACTATACAAATCACTGTATAATGGAACGTAAAGGATTTCAAGTAGATTTCGACGCTAATGAGCTAGAAGAATTAGAAGCCATAGACATAATTGAGTTTATTCCCCGCCAAATGTTTGACCAAGTTCTAGCTTATTGGGTTTCTCGTTTAGCCCATAAAGGGAAAATTACTCTTAGTTTCGTAGACTTATATACTGCAAGTCGTCTCTTTTTCTTACAAAAGTTAACAGTCTCAGAAATGAACTTTCTGCTTCATGGAGACCAACAGCCTAAAACAGTAAACCTGACTATCCCTGAACTCTCAAAAACTCTAGAACAACTAGGCCTTAAAGTAATTCGTAAGGATTTAGATGGAGTTAGAGGAACAGTTGTAGGTGAACGCCCATGAAAACAAGTTGTGAAAAATGTGTGTTTGCTAAATGGGAAGGTATCCAGACCGGATGTTATTTTAATAGACTTGATAAATTTGAGAAGGAAAGAACAGGAGATTTCTATACAGTCGAGGGCCTTTGTAATCGTTGTTTTCAGTCTGAGCTTCCAATTGAAGAGGCGGCTAAACTAGCAATAGAGAAAACAAAACTAAGGGCAGACCTAATAGGCTCCCCCAAGAACTTAGATGAACTTAATACCCTCTTGTCAGTCTACAAGAGATATGATTCGCCCAAAGTAATTATACTTGATAAATATGACAAATCAAAAGAATTTCTTCCTGTCCTAAAAAATCTAGATAGACCTTGGAATCTTATTCAAGGCTATGGTAGAATACCTAGTTTAGATGAAGCAGTAGATAAGGCTGAATCTAGTTATTTCTTAATCTTGGATTATTACAGACCAATTCAAGACCCACAAGTAGACCTAATAACTATAGCCGATAAAACCCTCAATGAAGATTTAACTGAGTTCTTTTGTCTTTATGGTGAGATGGGTGTGCTGATTAATAGTATGTATTATCGTTATTTCGTTAACCAATCAGATAATATAGTTTCTAAATTCCTTGATGTGGATACTAAATACGAATTGACCTTTGGAAAGATGGTGTATGAATGGAACGAACTCTAAAAAATGTCGTTACAATTATATGTAACAAGAACTATGGGCAATGGTTACAGAGAGCAATTGAGAGTGCAGTACACCAAAGCTATCCTAATAAAGTTTGGGTTGTTGATGATGCATCCACAGACAATTCGGTAGAGATAGCTACTAGTTTAGGAGTAAACCTTATCTCTTTACAGGAAGGTCATGGTCCTTCTTTTGCGAGAAATAGAGTAATTCAAACAACATGGGACACAACAGATATATGGCAAGTTTTAGATGCTGATGATGAAATGGATAGAACTAAGATTGAGAAGTTCATTCCACATTTCGAAGACCAGAATATTGGTATTGTATATGCAGATTTCGAAACTTTCCAAGAAAAAAACGGTGAGAGAGCTAATATAAATCGCCATTATAAACAAACATATTCAAGACAGCTCTTAATGCAAGAGTGTTGCATCCATAGCGGAGCAGCCTTTTCTAAGGCGGCTATTGAGAAAGCTGGAATAGACAAAGGTCATGTTTATGATGAAACTATGAGAACAGCGGAAGATTGGGATTTATGGCTTCGTTTAACAAAAGTATGTTTAGCTTATCATGTTCCTGAATGTCTTACAAAAGTCCTAGAACATCAAAATAATTCGACTAATTCTGTCTCTAAAGAAATATGGAACGAGAACTGGGGTAAAATTCGTCAACGAATGCAAACAGGACAGTATTAATGTCTGTAACTAAAATCATTCAGAAAAATGACCCAATCTCAGTAATTATACCATCTGCTGGGATTTGTAAGAAATTCAAGAAAGGCCCAAAGGCCCTAATTGAAGTAGCAGGAGAAAAGTTAATCCTAAGGCAAATCAGACTACTTCGAAAGACATTTCCTCGTTCAGAAATAATTGTGGTATTGGGTTATGGCTTAAGTGCTATAGCCCCAATTTTACCTTCATATGTAAGAGTGGTAGAGAATGAGGGATTTGAAAATACGAATGTGTCTAGGTCAATCGCCCTAGGTTTAAGAGTAGCAACAACTCCAGAAGTTTTCATAGCTTATGGAGATTTGGTATTTACGAGACTATCATTTTTCCTTCCTTTAAAATCATCTATCTTTCTTCATAAAAATAAGACGAATTCAGATGCCGTAGGAGTTAATATTGAAGAAGGAAAAGTTGCACACATATCCTATGCTTCAGAATTAAAGTGGGCCCAAACAATTTTCTTAAAAGGTAGAGAGTTGGACTTATTTAGGCGTTTAGTCTACAATAGAGACAACGACAAATTATTTGGGCACGAGATAATAAACAGATGTATTGAGATGGGTGGAGATTTTGAGGCTCATTATTCTAATGGACCTTTACTTGAAATTGATAGTTGGTCTGATATAATTCGCTTAAAAATGACCGAGGAGAAACTGTGAGAGTATTAATAAGTCATGATGGTGGAGGAGCCCACTGGTACGATAGAATTGGATTTAAGAGGGTTTTAGATTATTGTGGGCATACATGTGAAATCTGGAATATCCAAGAAAAGAGTCCTCATGACGCCTTTGCTGAATTTCAGCCTGATATATTTCTTGGACAGTTACACAACGTAAGTCGTGGAGTTTTAAAGTGCTTATTACAGTATCCAGTTAAGGTTGCCCTTAAGGTAGGCCACTGGGGTGATGTAGATAAAGATATAGATACAAAAGTTTATCCTGTTCTTGTGGCCTCAGATGAACAGAAAAAAACTGCTGAAACACTTCAAAAAGCAGGAAAGTTAGATTACGTATTCGTACATTATCATCCAAATCGAATACCTTATACGCTTGGCTCGTGGACCAGTATCGTAAAACCAGTAGGCATACCTAACGCCTGTGACTTATTTGCTTATCTCGGTGGAAAATTTGACCCAAGATTTGAATGTGACTGTTCTATTATTTCTGGCTACTGGCCCTATAAAGCCATCAACTTAAATAAGTTCATCGGACCCCTTTGTAGTCCAATTGGTAAATTCAATATTAAGATATACGGAAATGCGCACTGGCCTTTTCCACAATACTTAGGGACTTCTCACGAAGAAAACTCTAAACATATATTCGCCTCAACTAAGATAAACTTAGATGTGAGTGAACCTCATTCAGCAGTTTTCGGGTTTGATGTGACCGAGAGGATATTCAAAGTTGGAATTAATGGATTCTATTTAAATCCAGAATACGTAGCATCTGCCCACGAAGATTTCTTTCCTAATACATTGATGCATCTTGGAGAGGATAATTGGGAAGAATTCTTAAGATATTGGTTAGATAATCCAGAAGAAAGAGAAATTCCTACAAAAGAACTAAGAAGACAAATCTTAGAAAATCACACCTACTTTGACAGAGTGGCTCAGACTTTCAGAGAATTTGGGTTAGATGATAAAGAATTTATAGAAGGGAAGAAGAAATATCTTGGGACTAATAGTTGAAACTGATTTAGGGCGAGACCCAGATGATTTATTCACTCTTATATGGCTAATAGAGAGTGGAGTAAATATACTTGCTATTACCATTACTCCAGGCGATAGAGACCAAGTAGCAGTTGCTAGATTCTTAAATAATTACTATAAACTTGATATTCCTATTGGGGTCTCGGATGTAAATAGGACAAAGTTATCATCGGGCGGCGTCCACTATAAATTACTTGATAGATACAAATTTCCTAAAGAAGCTAAACATGATGGATTGGGTTCAGATATTATTGCTGCTGATTATATGTCAGCATTAGATGAAGTTTTGATTATTGGACCTTGTACTAATGTTGCTCGATGGATTCAGGACTATAATCCTAGAATTGACAGGGCTACTATGCAAGGCGGATTCTTACCTTGTTCTATGGAGAAATTCAAAGGAAAAGAATCTATGCCCACTTTCAATCTAAATGGAGATAGAAACGCAGGAACTACTTTTTTAAGTCATTCTATACCAGAACGTCGTATGGTAGGAAAAAATGTATGTCATGGTATAATTTTAAAAAAGAATATCTTCACAAGTGGCTTAAATAAAGAATTAGCGTCTATTTATTTAAACGGACATAGTGAAAAGAAAATGCACGACCCATTGGCTGCTGTATGTCACTTTCATCCCAAAATAGGAAATTGGGTCAGAGGAAAAACAATTAAACAAGGCGGTGGATGGACTACAGATTTAAGTAGACCAGAAGATTTTATTCTTGAGGGCGTCAATGAATCTGAATTTTGGAAAATCTTAAATAACAGAAATTAAAGGTGATATCTTGCTAATGACTCAAGTTCGTCTCACAAAAGGAACAAGTGAACAAACTACTTTTATTCCTCATGAATTTGCTAAAAAAGATAAGCTCCTTAAAATCAAAGAGAATGATATTTGGGAAGAGGGATGGAAAGTATCTCAGGTATACGGCTCGGTCTCAGAACATGTACTAAAGACACAAGAAAAAGTGCAAAGAAAGTACAAGGAAAATCTTGAAAAACATTAAAATACGTCCGTGGACTAAGTGCCACGGCGGGAAAGGCAGATTAAAGGACTGGGTTATATCTTATTTTCCTGAGAATTATGAACTCCTGACCTACGTAGAAAATTATGTGGGCGGTGGTTCGATAGTCTTAAATAAGAAGAAAAGTGCAAAGGAAATCATCAATGATATAGACCCATCAGTGTTTATTCTCCTCTACTTTATTAAACACGATTTTTCATCTTTAATTTGTAAACTTGAGAAACTCAAATACGAAGAAAAGACATTTCTTTACTATAAAACCCATAGAGATTTTCTTGTGGAGGGTTTAGATAAAGCCGTAGCCGAGTACGTAATTAAAAGAATGAGTAGGGGCGGATTAGGAAAAAACTTTGCTTGGCAAGAAAGATTAAGGGGCGGTCAACCCGGTTCTATAAATGAATGGGAAACCTCACTTCAAAATCTTTATAAAGTCAAAGAACGTCTTAAAGATGTCGAGATATATAATACTCCGGCCCTCAATCTAATTCAGTTATTTGATGGACCTGATGCTTTTTTCTATCTAGACCCGCCCTATTTACATGAGACACGTACAGCTAAATCAGCTTATAGATTCGAAATGTCTCGCCAAGACCATATTGACCTCTTAGATGTAATTATAAAAAGTAAAGCTAAAATTCTTATTTCAGGTTATAGTTCATCTTTATATAATCAAACTCTCAAATCATGGAATGATGATTTCCTTGATGTTACCAATAATTCAGGTCAAAACTCCCAAAAACAAAGACGCACTGAAAGGCTCTGGTGGAACTATTAATGGAACAATTATTCGAGTTCTTTAAGCTTGGACTTCAGTCTGAGTTTGCTAAGGCCGGTATCATCACTGTTATATTCTCAGGTATTGTTTATGCGATTCGAGGATATATTAGTGAGATATTTTATTTCATTGGACAAAATATTAAATCAACAGTGACTTTTAGGTCAGATGGAAGCCACTATGATATTTTTTCTCAGTATCTATTAACTATTCTCCCAAAGACACATTACGATTCCAATTCTAAGATAGCAACAGGAACCTATTATAGAATGATAAATGGAAATTTTTCTGTTATCTATATATGGGTAGAAAAGCTAATGGACCGTTATATACACACTATAACAATCACATCTTATTTTAGTAGGACTTTGCCAGAGTTTATTAATGGTAAACTGAAAGAGTTATCTGCCGATAAAATCAAAATCTCTACTAATTCTCATTATGTAGAACCTAAGACTCTTCCTAAGAAAAATAAAGTTTTATTACCCACTGAATCAGGGAAGAAACTTTATAAGATAATTGAAAAGATTCTAAAGTCAGATTTATCTAGAGCTGGCATTCTTTTATATGGAGAACCTGGTTCTGGTAAATCTAGAGCTATTGTTGAGATTGCCCAAAAGTTTGGAATGAATATAAAATTCATCTGTATAAACTCTAATACTAATTTGGAAAATGTACAAGAGGCTCTCCAGAATAATGAAGAGGATATTGATTTATTTGATGCAGAAGTCAAAACTAATACGTTAGGAACACCCATGAGAAAAATTGGAAGTAAATGGGTAGAACAAAAGAAATTTAAACCAGTCAAAAAGAAATATATAGTTCTACTTGAAGATATTGATAGACTTCATCTTTTCCAAAAAGAGGACACAGAACAAAAATATAATCTCACAAAAGTAGACCTCTTGAATACTTTCGATGGTATATTTGCCCCAGAAAATTGTATTATTATTGCAACAGCCAATGATTTCAATAAAATTGAACCGGCTCTCATTAGAGCAGGCCGTTTTGATATTCATTTAAAATTTCAAAATCCTTCTCTAGAAGAAATCTATAAATTATATAAAACTCAGATGGGGAAAGGTAATCCAGAATTTACTAGAAAAAATAAAGGAAAGTCATTAGCAGATGTTTTTAACGCTATTAAGATGGAGAAATTGAAAGCCCTATGATACCTTTACTTTGCTTTACTAAGAACCGACCAGCCCAACTTGACCTCCTCTTAAGGTCAGTTAAGAAGCACGCCCCCATATTCTTTCCTACTATAATTTATAAGGCTGATGCTGAATACGAAGAGGGCTACATGAAACTCATGGGTAAGCAATATCTTCCTTGCTCATGGAAAAGAGAAACAAATATTCACGATGACTTGGTTGCGTTTTTGGAGAAAACGGCCTATAATGGGACAGGTCTATTTTGTTTAGCAACGGACGATAGCGTCTTTTATAGAAAGCTTGATGCAACAACTAGAGATATTATTGGATTTATGAATGAGAATACATTCGACAATTTTTGTGTATCTCTTAGAATGGGCCAGAATAATACAATACAAGACCCAAAAACCAAAGAACCCCAAGTCAAGATAAGTACGTTCTTAAAAGAAAGAAATTGGATGATGTGGAACTGGATGACTTATCCTCCACATTCAAATCCTGGTTATCCTATGGGTCAGGACGGTCATATATTTAGAGCTAAGGATTGGATAGAATATATAGATTTTCCATTTTCTAATATGCGTACTATAGAATCAGAAATGGTGAATAGAAGATGGAATTATACTAAGGAATGTATGGTATCACCACTCCATTCAGTTCTCGTAAATATAGCTGCTAACTCCGTACAGGAACCATTCATTGATAATGGTCTTAACAATATATCAACTGAGGAGCTTAATAGAAGATATATGAGTGGTCAAATTATTGACCTTGAAGCAATTGAAAAAGTTGATG